>Ga0209068_10000825_pt1 | contig 15905 bp, 11 predicted proteins | sample ColStrG_CSR_2012_FD_187200 | JGI IMG/M metagenome (GOLD analysis project Ga0209068, IMG submission 187200) | Freshwater sediment microbial communities in response to fracking from Pennsylvania, USA - Cold Stream Run_MetaG_CSR_2012 (SPAdes)... | ecosystem: Environmental > Aquatic > Freshwater >... | reverse complement strand
ACGCCGACCTCAAGGAAGCGGAAGCCATGCGGGCCCGACTGATTGGCGATGGGTACAATCCGATCGTGAAAAAATAGCTACGAGCCACGAGCTTGAAGCCTTTGGTTCTTGGTACTCAGGCCTGGGTTGGTTTAATCGAAGCTCGAAGCTTCGTCGCTGGCTGCAGCCGGAAGCCATTCGTGATCTGTTAGTCTTCCTGATCATGCCCGAAACCACTGCGAACCTTGACCGCTTCCTGCACGCGATCGCCGATCCGACCCGCCGTAGAATTCTGGAGGCACTGAAGGAAAAGGGCGGGAACTCGCTTGGCAAAGAGAACGGCCTCTGCGCCTTCGACATTGAGCAGCGGGTGAAGCTTGCACAGCCGACCGTTTCCCATCACATGAGAATTTTGGAGAAGGCCAGCCTGGTGCTCGCGAAGCGGGAAGGACACTGGCGCTGGTACCGGCGGAACGATGGCGTGATTGCAGAGATGCTGCGGAACTTGAAGAAGCGGATCTAGGGTCCGTCGTACTCGGCGCGACCGTGCGGATTTTCGGTCTTAGGTGCCGGCGCTGACTGGGACGGCTTTGTCTTCTGTTTTTCCCGCGTCACGCTGTTCTTTTTGCAGCAACCCGCGGACCTGGGAGATCAGATCCGCGACTTCGAAGGGTTTCGCCAGCGCCGGAACGCCCGCCTCCTGCAAGAAACTGCGAGTCTGGGCATCGGTGACACTGGAGAATGTGAGCAGGAGTTTTTTCTCCATCCCTGAACACTTGGCGGCGATCCACGCGTAGGTCTCCTGAGCGCTGAATCCGCCGGGCATGCGCCCGTTCATCACGACCACATCAAAGGAACCACTCTGGAGTTTTTCCTTGGTCTCTTCGAGATTCATGGAGGCGGTGACCTCGGCGCCTGCGCCGACCAGGACATCACGCTCGAATTCCAGCACGGCTTCTTCGTCTTCCATCAGCAGTACGCGGCCTTTCAGCATAGCCTCCCGATGCGAAGAGGGAGCCGTTTCCGGCAACGCCGGTTTCTCGCTCGCGCGGAGGCGGACTTCGATAGTGGCGCCGCCTTCGTCGCGGTTGCGAGCCACGATTTCTCCGCCGTGTTCTTTCACGATTCCATAGCAGATGCTCAGTCCCAGACCGGTTCCCTTTCCCACGGATTTGGTGGTGTAGAAGGGATCGAAGATGCGGCCGGCGTCCTTAATGCCCGGGCCGCTGTCGTCGAACACGACGCACACGAAGTTGTCCTTCTTGAAAGCGCGGACCTTGAGCACGCCGCTGCCGCTTCCCTCCAGCATTGCGTCCAGGGCATTGTTGATGATGTTGAGGAACACCTGCTCCAACTGGTGCGGGTCCGCCACGACCGAAGGCAGGTCCTCGGGCACTTCGCGTTCAAGCGCGATGTTGCTCACCTTCAAGTCGTACTCGCGCAACGCGAGAGTTTCTTCGAGCACTCTGCGCAAATCCACTTCTTTTTTTTGGGGCTTGCGCTGCCGGGCAAACGAAAGCAGGTTCTGAACCACGCGGTGCGTCCGCTGAGCCTGCTTAAAGAGCTTCTTTACGTAATCGGCGGAGCGATGATCCAGGCCCGCGCCTTCGAGGAGTTGCGCGTAGCCGAGGATCGCGGTGAGGGGATTGTTCAATTCGTGCGCCACGCCGGCAATCAACTGTCCGACGGCAGACATTTTTTCGCTTTGCAGGAGCTGTTCCTGGGTGCGCCGCAGGTCTTCGTAGGCGCGGCAGGTCTCTTCGTAGAGCTGAACCTTTTCGATGGTGGTGGCCAGCTGGCGGCTGATGGCCACGAGCAGATTCTCGTCGTTGCTCGAATAGTGACGGTTTTCCTTGCTGGCGATGCCCATGATGCCGATCGGCTTGTCCTTGCTCCAGAGCAGGACCCAGATCCAGTAAGGCAAGCGGTCGGCGCAGGCGAACTCCACCACGGCGGGCGGCAAGTGCGGCACGAAATCCTGGGTCACGACTTCAGCCCGGGAGCGCACCACCAGATCGCCGAGGCCCTCGGGGAAGTTCACTTCTGACATTTTCACGCGCGCTTCACTGCGGGGCCCCCAGCCGGCACGGCGGCGGAAGATTCCTTCGTCGCCGGCGGCGAGATAGACGGAGCCAGTTTCGGCGCCAAACAGAGAGATCACCTGGCGTAGGGTCAGGTTCAGGATTTCGTCCAGATCAAAGGACTGGGTCGCGATCACAGCCATGGCGTTGAGCGCATTCAGCTCGCGATTCCGCCTGCGCATCTCGTCCTCGGAGCGCTTTTTTTCCGTAATGTCGAGAACGAAAACCTGGTAGCGCTCAATGTGACCGGCCGCGTCTCGAGTGGCGAAACAGCTCTGCGCGACCGTGAGCAGGGTGGCATCTTTGCGACGCACCGTGACTTCAAAATTCCGTACGTAATTGTGCGCTTCCAGTTCCTTTCGGAAAGCCTCGCGCTCGGCGGTGACGGGATACAACACGCTGCCCAGATCGAGAGCGGTAAGTTCATCGCGACTGCTGTAGCCGAGCATGGTCACGAAGGCATCGTTGCAATCGAGCAGCTTGCCTTCCAGCGTAGCGACGAACACACCTTCCTGAGCCTGCTCGAACAACATGCGGTACTTTTCTTCCGCTGCGTGGTGCTCGGTGGTGTCGCGGACGACGTGAATGGTTCCCCTCTTCTGGCTTCCCTGTTCCGCATAGGATGACGTGGAGACGACGGACTGGCCTCCAAAGCAGGGGTCCTGGCCTTCATTGATTCCGGGGCCGAGTCCGCAATACGGACATCCAGTCCAGGCTCGCAAATGTGGAAGAACGGCCTCGCAGAGGTTGCCCAGCACGTTGGACGCGGCGCGCCCAAGCCGCTGCAGCAGAGCCTGATTGGTCTTCAGGACTCGAAAATCCGCGTCGTGCGCGAGAATCAGGTCCTGAATGGAATCGAACGTGTTCATCCACTGGCGCTGCGAACGCACAACCTGTTCCAGCAGGCGCAGGTTTTCCACCGCGATGCCCAGCCTTTGCACGGCTGTTTCCAGGAACTCCATCTCGTCGGGGCTGTGACGCGGGACGCCGGGGCATCCCAGCGAGAGTATCCCAATCACCGATTTCTTGCCTTGCACGGGGAGAAGCACGAGGTGGCCGATGCCCTGCTTGCGAAGCTGGATGCGCATTTCCTCTGGAACCTGGGCGGGTTTGAGCAGCGCTGCGCGGCTTTCCTCCAGAACGCGCGCGAAGGTCTCGTCCAATCCAGACGGGCCGAGGACGCGCAGGGACTCTGGCTGCAATCCCACGTGTTGGGTGGGCGTGAATTGGCCGGATTCCATCAGCGAGAACCATGCGGCCTTCGCGCCGGAGACCGTTTTTAGCTTTTCGAGCGCGGCCTGCATCATCGGGCCATGGTTCTGGGCCAGCGAGATAGTCACCGTCAACTCATTGAGCAGTTCCAGGCGGCGCGCCCGCACGCGTGATTCGTCGAGGGCCAAGATGATCATGCTCGATCCGAACAGGACCTCGGCAAGCAGGTAGCCTTGGTTGGGAATGTGGCTGGTAAATGGAGGCCAGCTCAGATTCAGGGTGAGCAGTCCGGCGCTGAACAGCAAAGGGCTCATGCCCATGCGGCCCAGGCGATGGTGCATGAGTTGCAGAGTTGCAAAGACCGCGATCAGACGGCAGGCGACCTCCAGCCCGATGCCGAGAGCCGGCGAATCGCCAAAGTACAGTGGCCGCAGGCCCGCGTAAACGACCACCACTCCGGAGACCACGGCCAGGGAAGCAAGCATGCGCCGCGCCTGGGTCGACATGAGTGCAGACGCAGCGAACAGTCCGACGGCGAGCACGAAGTCGGCCTGCGCGAACGCGGCCATCGATTTCGACACACCCGGCAACTCAGCCGTCCGCGCGGCCCAGAGAAAGACTCCATAGGCGATCCAACCCAGTCCCCAAGTGAGAAGGTAGCGTTCCCGGAAGGAGCGGAAAAACAGCAGGGTGACGACGACCACGATCAGGGCGGCAGTCTCCCTAGCCGTCAGCCACGGAAGAGTCAGGCCGCCAACCGAATTCCCAAATAGCAGGGTCGGACTCATAGAAAAGCGCACGAATGCCTAGGTTTCTAAATACCATGCGCTGCCCTGACGGTGACCGAATTTCCGTCTCCAATTGGTTACTTTCGGAATGTGAACTCCCGGCCTAGAATGAGCCATACATTCTAGTCGGACTTATGGCGAGTGACCACATTCTGGTGGTAGACGACGAAGAGACGATCCGCGAAATCGTCTGCTCCATGCTGAACAGCGCGCAGTTCCAGACGCGCCAAGCCTGTAGTGGCGTTGAGGCGATGGCTCTGCTGGAATCTGGGGAGGAATTCGATCTTGTACTCTCCGACCTGATGATGGCGGAGATGGACGGCATCGCCCTATTGGAACGCACGAAGGAACGATTCCCATCAATACCGGTGGTGATGGTAACCGCTGTGCACGACATCCAGGTGGCGCTCCAAGCCCTGCGAAACGGCGCTTACGATTACCTGCTGAAGCCCTTCGAGCGCGAGCAGTTGCTCGCCACGGTGCGGCGGGCGCTAGAAACCCGCCGCCTGAAACGCGAGAACGACGCATATCGAACCAATCTGGAGGCGCTGGTCGCAGCCCGCACGCAGCAATGGAAAACGGCGCTAACGAACCTTGAGAAATCCTACGATGTGACGCTTGAGGCTTTGGGCGATGCGCTTGACCTGAAAGACGCCGAGACCGAAGGCCACTCCAAGCGGGTGACCGCCTTCACCATCGCCATTGCGCGGAAGATGGGCCTGCCCAAAGAAGAAATCAGCGTCATTGCTCGCGGTGCGTTTTTGCACGACATCGGCAAGATGGCAATTCCGGACCAGATTTTGCGCAAGCCCGGAAAGCTCACGCCCGAAGAAGTCGCCATCATGCAAGAGCACTGCTATCTCGGCTACAAAATCATCATCCGTATCCCGTTCCTCTCCGACGCCGCTGAGATCGTGTACTCGCACCAGGAGCGCTTCGACGGTACAGGCTATCCGCGGCGACTCAAGGGAGAGGAAATTCCGCTGGGCTCACGCATTTTCTCCATTGCCGACACGCTTGACGCGATGACCTCGGACCGGCCCTACCGTCCGGCTCAGACGTTTGAGGCGGCCCGCAAGGAAATTGAAAGATGGGCGGGAAGACAGTTTGATCCCCAGATTGTGAGAATCTTTCTGGATATGCCGGACAATATCTGGGAGGACCTACGGAAGGATATTCAGGGTCAAATCATGCGATTTCCTCAGCACTAGGCGTGCTGCCAAACGTCGCGCCCGCATCGACTCCGCGACAAGCCGCCAATTCTTGTCCCCAGCCGGGCATCGTTTTGCCCGGTCCGCGCCATCCAACTTGGGTAGCGATCACCCAGAGAATTTCAAGGGGCGAGTGTGCGGGTGCCTAGAGGAGATGTCCTGCACTGGGAGGATCGGAATACTTAGACGGGGTGACTATGTCCACGCTTTCATCGTGCTTCGGGATGTCGGTTTTATTGGCCGCTAGTTCATTGTTTGCTCAGTCGTTTGATCCGGCTATCGCGCCCATGGCGACGCCCAACGCCGTACCGGAGGGCACTTCGTTCCTGGTGCGGCTAGAAGACAAGCTCGACAGCACCAAGAACCAGCAGGGCAAGCACTTCAAGGCTAAGCTGGCCGAGGATCTGACGGCGGCGAACGGCAGTGTCATTCCACGCGGGAGCAAGATCAAAGGCCACGTCAGTTCCGTGGAGCAGGGCCTGCACGCGCGAATTCTATTGAGCTTTACCGAGATCGAAACCAACCATGGATGGGTGCCGTTGGTCGCGACGGTGACGGGAGTTCCGGGAGAACATGGCGTGAAGACGACCGATTCGGAGGGGGAAATCGAACGCAAGGGGATGAGCAAGAAACATGAGATCGAAGCTGCCGCCGTGGGCGCTGTGCTGGGAACGGTGGCCGGAGCCGCGGCTGGAGGTGGCAAAGGAGCCGGAATCGGCGCCGGGACTGGGGCGGGCGTCGGAGCACTAGCGGGATTGCTGACGGATCGCAATCTCAAGTTGGATAAAGGCACGACGCTTGAAGTGCGGCTCGACCATGCGCTGCAAATACCATCTTACTGAGGAATTTTTCTTCGCCGCAGGCGGCACCAGAAGTCACGTAAATTGACGGCTTCGTGGTCGAATCTCGGCGGGCTTTCTGGGAAGGGATAGGAGTCCTTCGACTCCGCCCAGGATGACCCGATGTGGGCCTTGTGATCTCTCAACATCCCTGTACTTTCCGCAGAGGCCACCGAGAACTTGGTCATAAGTTTCCCTAGGCAGGGTGTATAACGAAGGTGCCCGGAGACTTCCATGCAACATGCTCTTACGATTCTTGCCTGCGTCCTGATGCTAACTCTGCTTGCCGACGCGCAAAGCCCCACGCTGACCGCGATTCCGAATACCGTGTTTGTTGGCGCCGACGGGAAGTTTGAGACCGCCCCCGATACCGCACTGATACAGTTCAACATCTCGGCCCAGGCCGATACGGCCAAAGAAGCGTACGACCAGGCCTCCAAGGAGGCGGAGGTGACTCGCCAAGTCCTGCGCTCCAACGGCATCGATCCGAAATCGGCGGAGATCGGCTTTTTTTCGCTCAACCCGATCTACGACTGGAAGAATCCTAAGCGGAAAATCATCGCCTACCAAGTCACGACCAGTGTGAGCCTGAAGCTCAAGGACTTCTCGAAGATCGGCCCCGTAACCCAGCAGCTGGCCGACGCCAGTGTGAGTGAAAGCCAATCGCTGAGCTACACACTCGACTCCACGGAGGAAGCCAAGGCGAAGGCGGTTGCCGATGCCTATCGCCGCTCCCGCGCCTCGGCGCAGTCTCTGGCCACAGCCAGCGGACGCACGCTCGGGGAACTGTCCTATGCTTCGGTCGATACTTTCGAGAACGTCCGCGTGCTTGCGCCCATGCAGAGGCGCGGAATGCCGATAGCGATGGCGACCGCAGGGCCAACTCCGACGGAAGAGTTCACGCCGCAGAACGTCACCGTGACCGCCCATGTCAATGCCATGTTTGTGCTGAAATGAGAGACGGCTTTCGGCGTTGGGCTCTGTACGTTTGCAGTCGGGCGCGAACAGCAGGTCACCGACGTGTCGTTTGCTCTTACCCTTTTCTTACCTCGGCAGGCGGCTGGCGTCCACCGACACATCGCGCTGAATTTCCATCTCAATGGACGTTCCCGGCTCCAGCCGCACATCGCTGCCGCGAGTCAGCATGGCCACAGCCAATCCAGCAACTCCGCCAACGCCCGCGCCGATTCCGGCTCCCTTGCCGCCGCCGCTCAGCCCGCCAATGATTGCCCCGGTCGTAGCCGTGCTGGCGACCGTGCCGACTTTCTTCCCTGTATCGCGGTCCTGCTGCACCGTGCCTTCCGAACCTTTAACCGTCGACTTTTCCGCTCCGGGGACGTTCTCCACCGAACCGGGCAGCATCACGGTGTAGCCGCTCGGGTAAATCATCGATGTGAAATGAATTAGAATCTCGGCCCGGCCTTTGACGCGGCCGCCGCGTTTTAAGTGGCTGATCTTGCCCTGGACGTAGGTGCCCGAAGGAATGATGATGCGATCGTTGAGGGCAAAAGGAAAGGTCGTCTCGGCATAGACGGCGTCTCCCTCCTTCGCGGTTTTAGTTGAAATGGCCTGCTTCAGAGAGAGCGGGACCCGCGTTCCGGCCGGAATCGTGAGCGGCTCGGCATGAGCGGACCCGGCGTCTGTGCTATGGATCGGTACGGCAGTCTGCGCCGCGACGCTAGCGGCCAGGAGCACGCAAAGCAGCAGGCTTTTCATGGGATGTGTACCTCGAGAAAGAAATTGGAGACAGCGCATGCTATCTCAGATGCTCACAGCGAAACGGCAGGTTAGCCGGTCGAGTTCACAATCGAAACAGTTCGTGTCGCCGACTGACTGCCAGCTACAGACTACTGGCCCGAGCCACTGCTTCTCCGCGCCCGGTTTTCCGTGACGTTGCCCATGAACTGCGACTGGAGCTTTTGCGCACAGCCTTCCCCGCAAACATGCAGCGCCCCCTCCCGGACGGCCAGTTCCTCATCCCAAGGCACCAAATGAGCCACTGGAACCTCATGGTGTCCAAACGAAGTCCACATCACCCACCAGCGGTCGCTGACTCCTTTGAGCACGCCGCAATTGGGGCCGGCACAACGGTAGAACGGACTCGGGGTAAAAGGAAGAGTATCGGGCATAAGGACCTGTCGCACCCGGAATTGTATCTGAGGAGTAGTTGCAGGTCACCAGCCGATTGGGTCGGCGCAACGCTAGGTGCCGGCTGTAACGGAAGCGGACCGCCCGCCAGACCGGGCGGCGGTGGCTTCTTTGATCCCGGAGTGGATGGCAGGTTCCAGGTCAAGATGAGGCACGGGAGAGGCTGCCGCAGCTTGGTAGAGCTTGAGCGCATGGTCCGGTTGGTTGAGCCGCTTCAGGCAGATTCGAGCCGCCGCCATCTGCGCCATCAACGCCTGGCGCTCGGCAGGATAGACCTGAATCAGGCTCTCCAGTTCGCTCAGGGCTCGCTCGTAGTTTTCCCGCTCCTCGAGTTCTCGACAGAGCCCAAACCACGTTGCAGCCGGAAGTTTCTGGCCGCCTGAGTTCAGGAAGTCCTCGTAGTCCTGCCACGCGGCATCCGGATTCTTCGCCTTGAGGTGAAGCTCGCAAGTTTTCGCCGTCGCTTCGTGGTAGGCCGGGAGTTCGTTCTTGCGCCAGTGAATCTGCCGCAGAAGGTTCCATCCGTCCATGGAGTTCGGCTTGGCGGAAAGATGCTGGCGCGCTGCTGAGGCTGCTTCTTCCAACTGGCCGTGCTCCAAGAGTTGGTTGGCGCGGTCGATTTCCGGATCGCACGTCCAGCACAGCTCCTTCTCGACTCTCTTGTTTACCCGTGTCTCAAGTCCGGAGTAGCGCAGCGCAACCGCCCCCAGCGCGCCAACCGCAAAACCGCCCACGTGCGCCCAGTGAGCCACTCCGCTCATCTTGCCGAACAGAGAACCGTAGAAGACTTCCATAAGCACCCACAGTGGCAATAGCCAGTACGCCGCGGCCTGAAACCGGTAGGTGCGGAAGAAGCCCAAGATCCACAGCATCTCGATCTTCATCTTCGGGAAGCGGACCAGGAATGCTCCCATCAAAGCTGCGACTGCTCCGGAAGCACCCACGCAGGGGACGATGCTGCCCGGATTGGTCCAGGCATGAAATTGCAGCGCCGCCGCGCCCGCGATCAGGTAGAACACGGTGTACAGCGGGCGGCCCCACACGTCTTCGAGAACAAATCCGGCCAGCCACAGAAACCACATGTTCCCGATCAGGTGCAGCCATCCGCCGTGCAGGAAGTTGGCCGTCAGATAGGTGATGGCCCGCGGATGAGCGGGAACGAATGCGTATTTCTCCTGGAGAGAACCCGTGTGCAACTCTGAGTACTTCTCGCCCAGCGAGTCCATCTCCGCCTGTAACGCCGCTGGATCCTCGACCAGCCGGATTCTCGCGTCCCAGCCGTCAATCAAATGCCGCGTTGGGCTCTGAACTTGTTCCCACTCTGTTGGGTTCTCCGCTTTGAAGTCGTCCACCAGTTGTTGCGCGTCAGGCGACATCTTCAAATCCGGATGCATTCCGGCCAGCAGGATGATATGAGCCTTGGTGCTTCCCAACGCCGGGGACTGCTGCTCCATTGTTCCGTGTGTGAATACGAAGATCAGGGTGTTAAGCACGATGAGGCCAATCGTAATGACGGGCCAGCGTCGCGCTTCCATATTCTCGTGCCGGATAGGAATCAGCATCGCCCTCTCCTCGGAGTTTGGGCTAGCTTACAAAAATGTTTTATGAAATGGGAGGTAACAAGGGGAGATGCGACTTAAGTAACCAAAAGACACCACGGCTAATAGCCGGGAGTGAATGCCTGCAAGGCATGCCTTGATACGAATCTCACATAACCACGGGCTGTTAACACACTGTCGTACCGAATGAAGCGGCGAACAAACTACTTGTACAAGAGATACTTCTCGCGCAGGGTCACAAACTTCCCCAACCGATCCTGCCATTCCTCTGCAATCCGCCGCGGGTCCTGCCCTGCTCGCAGAGCCTCAAAGACATCGTCATTCACAAGGAGGTCCGTCATCTGATCCAGCTTGAAATCGTTGGGATAGAGCTTGTGCAGCGCAGCGGCCAGTTCAATGCCCAATTCTGGAGTTTCCAGGGTATTTCGATCCAGGAGCAGAATATTGACCCCCTCACACGGCTTTCCCGCGAAATTGCTGGACGAAGGCGTAAACACGATGGGCACAAACCGTACACTCTGAATCGCGCGCCCGTTTAAGTAAGCCGCCAGTTCCCTGCCCTTGATCCAGGGAGCGCCCACCATTTCAAACGGCGTATCCGTACCGCGCCCGACTGAAACATTCGTGCCCTCGATCATTGCGACTCCCGGATAGAGCGTTGCCTCCGTCAAACTCCGCAGATTTGGCGACGGATTCACCCAGGCGAGGCCAGTGGAATCAAACCAATCCCCGCGCTGCCATCCTTCCATCGGCACCACATCGAGACGGGCGCCAATGCGCCGCTCGGCATTCACCATCTTCGCCAGTTCACCCAGCGTCATGCCGTGGCGCACCGGTTCGGGGAAGTAATTCGTGAACTTTTCCCGCGCCTCATCAGACACTGGACCTTGCACGAACGATCCGGTAACCGGATTCGGCCGATCCAGCATCACTACCTCAATGTCGGCGTTTGCCGACGCCTCCAGGAAATAGCCGACGGTGGCCTCGTAGGTGTAGAAGCGCGCGCCCGCGTCCGCCAGATCGATGACGACGGCATCGAGCCGCTTCAGGACTTCCGGCGGAGGGTGCCGCGCGGCGTCGCTTCCGCCGTAAACGCTGTACACCGCAACACCCGTCGCCGCATCCTTGGCGTTCTTGATATCCGTAGTGTCGAGCGTGCCAGTCACACCGTGCTCGGGACTGAAAATCGCGTCGAGCGAGATTCCTGGCACATGCGCCAACACATCGATCGTGCGCCGCCCTTTCGAGTCGACGCCAGTCTGATTGGTCAACAACCCTATACTGCGCGGCGCTCCGCCCTTGGCGGGATGCAGCGCGCGGAACTTCGTCTCCTCGAGCACATCGATGCCGGTTTTCACAGCCCCATTGCGCACCGTCAGCTTTCGGGCCGCACTCTGCATTTCGTTGTAGCCGGTCGCTGAAGCAATCCGCATCTTCTCGGCCTCGCTTGGACCCAGGGCCAGCGCGGCCGCGACGGCAGTTGCGACCTTCGTTCGCAGCGAGATTGCGCTTCCCTTCTCTTTCGTCAGCACCGCGTCCATGTGCACCGCGTTTGTTAGCAGCACGATATAAGTCTTCGTCGCCGGATCAATCCATAGTGAAGTCCCCGTGAACCCGGTATGCCCGTATCCGCCGACGGGCAATAGCTCCCCGCGGTTGGTTGAAAACGGTGAATCGATGTCCCAGCCGAAGCCACGCACGGCCGTGCCGTTCACCGGTTGTTGCGGTGAAATCATCTTGGCAACGGTTGCGGGAGTCAGTACGGCGTGGCCGCCGTCCAGCAAGGCCTGCGCAAAGCGCGCCAGGTCATCGGCGGTTGAAAACATGCCCGCGTGTCCGGCCACTCCTCCCATGCGTCGCGCGGTAGGGTCGTGAACAACTCCGCGCAGCAAGTGGTGATTCTCGTCCTCCTCGGTCGGCGCGATGCGCGGCATCCACGAAGCCGGAGGCAGGAAGCGCGTCTCCGTCATCCCGAGCGGCGCGAAAACATGCTTCGCGGCGTACTCATTCAGCGGCTCGCCCGAAAGCCGCTCCACGAGCGCGCCAAGCACGATGAAGTTGATATCGCTATAAACAAACGAGGCTCCGGGAGGCCGGTCTGGTGTGACTTCAAACGCCATGCGATGCGCGGTGTCCTGGCCTTCCCACTTCTTAACTAGATCAAGGTCTTCGGGCAGTCCCGAGTAGTGCACTAGCAATTGGCGGATGGTGATGTCCTGCTTACCATTCTGCGCGAACTCGGGCAGATACTTCGCCACCGGATCGCTCATGCGAAACCTGCCCTGCTCCCAAAGCTGCATGGTGGCGGTGGTGGTCGCGACGACTTTGGTTAGCGAAGCGCAATCGAACACCGTGTCGAGCGTCATGTCCTCGCGCTGGGGAACAAGGGCGCGATGGCCGTAAGCCTTGCGGTAGACTACCTGACCGTCGTGACCTATGATGACCACCGCGCCGGGAATCTGCCGCTGAGCAATGGCATCGTTGACGATTGGGTCGAGCGAGGTGAGACGAGAATCCAGCGCAGCCTGACCGAAAGCTGGCGCAGCACATAGAAGCGCGAGCAGAACTGCAACCCAGAATTTCACGATTGCTGTGACTCTACACGACCCACGCAACGGCTCTCAAGCGGGATAAGCAGGCGGGCTCCTTTTGGTTACTCGGCACGATATCCTTCAAGCATCTTTCAAACGCAACATGGTGTTGTATTCAAGCCTCTGCGCGGATAGGAGTGTCCGCGCTACACTGGGACAACCCTTGACATCGAGCGCAAATCCGCCCGCCGGCTTCTCCTTCCTCGTGCGTAACACTGAGGCGCAGGACACTCGCTTCCGCGCCGCTTTTGGGTTGCTGGAAAATGCCATCGCTGCTCAGGCCTTCCCGGGCTGCTCCCTTGCGGTCACGCTGCGGGGAGATATCGTCGCCCACAAAGCGCTCGGGCACTTCACCTACAACTCCGCATGGCCGGCGGTCGCCACCGACAGCATTTTCGATCTGGCGTCCGTCTCGAAAGCGATCGCAACCACCACCATGGCCATGATTCTCTACGAGCGCGGCCTGCTCGATCTGGAAACTTCGGTTGCTGCCATCGTCCCCGAATTCGGCGGCGAGGACCCGCGCCGCAGTGAAGTAACGCTGCGTCAGCTGCTGGCGCATTCCTCCGGACTGCCCGCCTACGAGAAGCTCTACCAGCGGGCCACGACTCGCGACGAACTTCTGCGAGCCGCGTTTTCCACAAAACTCACCGCCACTCCTGGCACGCGCGCAGAGTACAGCGACATCAGCTTCATCATCTTGGGCGTAGCCCTTGAGCGCCTGTCCGACGAAGCGCTCGACACTTTCTGCCAGCGAGAAGTCTTCGGCCCCCTCGGCATGTCGCACACCATGTTTAATCCGCCCAAATCGTGGCGTGATCGCGTAGTCCCGACCGCGAACGAATGCGGCGCGGATACTTCTGTCCGCGCGGCCGACGACGACGCCCAAGCGGCACCAAGCACCTTCCGGGGCCGAATCATCCAGGGCGAGGTTCAGGATGAAAACGCCAGCGTCTTAGGTGGTGTGGCGGGACACGCCGGCGTTTTCTCGACCGCCGAGGATGTCGCCATTTTCGCCCACACCATGCTCAATGGTGGATATCCCATACTTCGTCCTGAGACTGTCCAAGTCTTCACCCGGCGCGAGTCCACTCCAGAAGGAACTTCTCGAGCCCTCGGCTGGGACACACCCTCGTCTCCTTCACAATCCGGCGAATACTTTTCAGCACGTTCCTTCGGCCACCTCGGCTACACCGGAACGTCGCTGTGGCTCGATGCTGAGCGCCAGGTTTCGATAACGCTATTGACGAACCGCACCTGGCCCGACTGCCGGAACCAAGCCATCAAGCAGGTGCGGCCGGCGTTTTGTGACGCAGCGATGGAAGCGTTGGAAAAGAAAGGTTGAAGAGCAAAACGGAAAGCGCCGAGTCTCCGCTCCCTATCCAGTGCCTCGGCCATTCTCTGTGCCTTTCTGCGCCCCCGGCTACGGATGTTTTGTTGCCGTTACAACCTGAACTCCGCTCCACATTTCGGACTGCCGCCCTCCTGCGATCCTAGCTAGAATGAAGGCGGACCTCTGACTCTGAAATCATTCAAGCTATGGATAAGCTCGTAATCCGCGGCGGCAATCCCTTGCTCGGCACCGTGCGCATCAGCGGCGCAAAGAACGCCGCGCTGCCCTGCATGGCAGCAGCCCTGCTCACCGAGGAACCCGTCATCCTCGAAAACATTCCGCAGGTACGCGATATCGAAACCACACGCAGGCTGCTTGCCGCCATGGGCGCCGAAGTTGAACTCGGCTATGGACGCGCTCACCACCGCACCACCATCTGTGCCAAGACGCTGGCTGTGCCAGAGGCGTCGTATGAACTGGTGAAGACCATGCGCGCTTCGACCCTGGTCCTGGGCCCGCTGGTTGCGCGGTGCGGACGCGCCCGCGTCTCGCTCCCCGGAGGATGCGCGATCGGCGCCCGCCCTATCGATCTGCATATCAAAGGCCTGGAACGCCTCGGCGCAAAGATCACGCACGAGCACGGCTACGTTGAAGCCACCACCGAGCGCCTCAAGGGCGCCGAAATTGTTTTCGACAGGATCACAGTCACTGGGACCGAGGACCTCCTCATGGCCGCCGCGCTGGCCGACGGCGAGACCGTCATGCAGAATTGCGCCCGCGAACCCGAGGTGGCCGACCTTGCCGCCCTGCTCAACGCTATGGGCGCGACAATCCAAGGCGCGGGAACTTCCACCATCCATGTGAAAGGCGTGAGCAAGCTGCACGGCGCCAAACACCGCATCATCCCCGACCGCATCGAGGCCGGCACCTTCATCATCGCTGGAGCGCTCACCGGCGGAGACCTCAATGTCACCAATTGCGACCCGCACCATCTCGCCGCGATTCTGCAAAAGGTCGCCGAAACCGGCGTCAAGACGGCCGTCAAGACCGACTCTGTTCGTGTGATGGGCGATCAGCCGCCCCACGCCGCCGACCTGAATACGGAGGAGTATCCCGGTTTCCCCACCGACATGCAGGCGCAATACATGGCGCTGGCGACGCAGGCGGAGGGGACTTCGATTGTCGTGGAAAATATTTTCGAGAATCGCTTCATGCACGCGCAGGAACTGGTGCGCATGGGCGCGAATATTAAGATCGAAGGACGCCGCGCCATCGTTCGCGGCAAGACTTCGCTCAGTGCGGCCGCGGTGCTCGCGTCCGACCTGCGCGCGTCGGCTTCGCTGGTGCTGGCAGCGCTGGTGGCTGACGGCGAGACGATTATTGACCGCGTGTATCACATTGACCGCGGCTACGAAAATATTGAGGAGAAGCTGAAGGCCGTGGGCGCGGAAATCCGCCGGGTGGGCGACATGTTCCCCAAGCGCACGGCAGCGCCGATGACCGGCTAGCGGGTAACGATAGTAACCTGTTCGGCCCGGCAAACACACTGGCTCGGCCCTGGTTGTTGGTGGATTGTCCTGATTCGAACCCTTTCCGTCGCGGCCCCGTTTTCTCGCTGCCCAAGGCACAAATCCTTCGGCACTAACACCCCACGCACAAAAACGACGCGGTGACCGAGCCGTCGCACCATCGCTTTGATCGGCCTCTCGGATGACTTTCGTAATCCTGCCTTCGTCGCTCACGTGTGTGATAACTGAACTTGCAGGCCCAAGGTTCGGCAGAGGAAGTACAAAGCTACGAAGCGTTGTCGCACCGCGCGGCCGCGCTGCAAGGACCCAGTTATGAAGGTTGTCGTTCTGTGCGGTGGACTAGGCACCCGGCTCCGGGAAGAAACCGAATTCCGCCCCAAACCCATGGTTGAGGTCGGTGGCCGCCCCATTCTCTGGCACATCATGAAAATGTATGCCCACCACGGCATGCGCGAGTTCATTCTGTGTCTCGGCTACCGCGGGAACATGATCAAGGACTACTTCCTGAACTACGAAGCCATGAACAATGACTTCAAGATTTGCCTGGGACGCCAATCCCACGTTGAATTCATGGGTGCCCACCAGGAGCAGGATTTCACGGTGACGCTGGCCGACACGGGTCTCGATACCATGAC
>Ga0209068_10000824_pt1 | contig 15913 bp, 19 predicted proteins | sample ColStrG_CSR_2012_FD_187200 | JGI IMG/M metagenome (GOLD analysis project Ga0209068, IMG submission 187200) | Freshwater sediment microbial communities in response to fracking from Pennsylvania, USA - Cold Stream Run_MetaG_CSR_2012 (SPAdes)... | ecosystem: Environmental > Aquatic > Freshwater >... | reverse complement strand
ATGGTGTTGATGCCGAGTGCGCCTTCGAACGCAGACGAGGTATGGGTGGACACGAAGCTGTCCATGGCTCCGCCGTTCCACGAGGCGTGCTCGGCCGGCCACGAGTGGTCGAGGTCGTGAGTGCACGCGGACAGTTGCTTCTTGGTGTTCATATGAAAGGGAAGGAGCGTCGACTGGGATCCCCCGGGCCATGTCTGGGTGAACGCGGCGCGGTTATTGGCGTCGCTGTAGCCGGTCACCCCACGCATTGTTCCGAAGTAATGGTCGAACGAGCGGTTCTCGTGCATGAGGAAGACCACGTGCTTGATGGCACTGAGATCACTTCCCGCGGCCTTGATCGAAGCCGCACGGCGCACAGTCTCCGCTCCAGAAGTAGACGTACTCCCGATTGCCGCTAACCCCAATGCCGCCGCACCGCCGAGGCCGCCAGCCAGCACCTGCCTTCTCGAGAAGCGTGGATCCGGCATCGTTCCCCCTCGCCCATTGATCGCCAACGGAGCCCGCCGCCAAGAGGGCTCCCGGTCGTCCGCTTGCTTGGAACCTTTTAGCACCGAATCGGGCAAGCTGCCCTGTTGTCCACTATCAGCGTGCCGGAACCTCGGGCAGAACTCCGTTCTTCGGCCGCTCCAGAGTTGTTGGCGTAGGTGCCACGAACTGGCCTACTGCAACGGCCGTCGACCGCACCGGTCGCTGGACCAACAGGCTCTCATCACGGCGGAGAACCGGCACCGATATGGAATCCGGAACAGGCGCAGCCACGACAACGAGGCGCCGTTCTCGGTCACATTCACCAGTTCCGAGCCCGAAACTGTCTGGACTTGCTGTTCACTGGTACTCACTCGCCACTCGCCGGCGCACGGGCGAGCGCCGGAGCGGGCGTGCCGGCGAAGCGCCGAGCCATGAGCTTGCCCAGCTCCCAAAGCAAGAAGAGGCCGACGACCGGCACCAGCGCCCAGGTGAACTCGCGAAGGGTGAGCTGGGTCGTCCCGAGAATACGCCGCAGGACGTCCATCTGGGTGGTGAGGACAGCGAGTACGAACTCGAGGACGATGGTGCGGTTCATTTGGCGGCTCTCGAACGTCGCAGTCGTGAGAACCGAGTCGGTCTCACTTCGGCATTCGAGTGCGGCCACGATCAAGCAGAGCGCGAATGCGGTGAAGGCGATGGAGGTCCCAACGGCCGTGCTGTGGAAGTGCCTTGTGCCGATCTCGATCATGGATAGCAGGCCGATCGTGATGGCCAGGCCCGCCAGTCCGACGGTGGTTAGCAGGCCCGGGGTGAGCACCGACTGGCCCCGGGGCTTGGGCACGCGGGACATGAGGCCTGGGGTCTCGTTGTCGAATCCGAGGGAGAACCCAAAGGCCGCGTTCACGACGAAGTGGATCCACAGAACCTGCGGCGGGGTGAAGGGCTCGCCGGCCGCGATGTTGAAGAGCGCCGCGCCAAGGAAGGTGAGGACGAAGACCACCAGCAGGACGAGGACAAAGCGGATGTACTTCGTGAGGTTGTCGAAGATCTTGCGGCCCTGCTCGACCGCGTAGACGATGGTGGCGAAGTTGTCGTCGGAGAGGACCATCCGCCCGGCGTTCTTGGCCACCTCGGTCCCCGAGCCCATGGCGATGCCGATGTCGGCGGCCTTGATGGCCGGTGCGTCGTTCACGCCATCACCCGTCATGGCCACCACCTCGCCCTTCCTCTTGAGGGTCTCGACAAGGAGGACCTTGTGCTCAGGGGCGACCCGCCCTACAACCCCGATGTCGTCGATGCGGGCGAGCCGCTCGGCATCGGAGAGGGCTGCGAAGTCGGCGCCGAGCATCGCCTGGCCGGGGATGCCCAGCTGTTCGGCGATTGCCGCGCCGGTCGTGACGTCGTCGCCAGTGATCATGCGAACGCGGATGTGGGCGGCCTGCGCCTCCTTCACCGCTTGCTTGGACTCGGCCCGGGGTGGGTCGACCATCCCGACCAAGCTGGTCATCTGCAGGTCATATATGTGCGCGAGCAGATCGCCCTCGGGGTCGAAGGTGTCGGGGTCGACGTCTCGCATGGCGGCGGCCATGACGCGCTGTCCGAGGCCGGCCATCCGCTCGACGTTGTTCTGGGCCCGGCCGGCCAGGTCTGCGTCCCAGGGGATGGCCGAGCCGCCCGAGAGTGCCGTTGCCGAGCGCTCCATGACGGCCGGGGCCGCTCCCTTGACGAAGAAGCGGATCACCGGGCGCCCAGAGGGATCCGTGATCTGGTGGAAGGTGGCCATCAGCTTGTAGGTGGGGTCGAACGGGAGCGTGGCGAGCCTCGGCAGGCCTTCGCGGGTGGCGTCGATGTTCACTCCGGCCTTGTGCCCGAGGACCAGCAATGCCCCCTCGGTGGGGTCGCCGACAACCTCTCCCTCCACCAGCTTGGCGTCGTTGGCGATGAGGAAGGGCAAGATGGCGTCCTCGATGGTGTCGCTCGAGCCGGCGGAATGCTCGACCCGGCCCTCGAGGCCGTAGCCCGAGCCACTGATGGTGTATCGGTCGGTCGGATCGATGACCTCGACGGCGGTCATCTGGTTCAAGGTGAGGGTGCCGGTCTTGTCAGAGTTGATGGCAGAGGTGAACCCGAGCGTTTCGACGGCTGGGAGCTCCTTGACCAGCGCATCGCGCTTGGCCAGCTCGACACTGCCGAGGGAGAGGATGACATCGGTCACGGTCGGGAGGGCCTCGGGGATGGCGGCGATAGCCAGGGAAACCGCACTTACAAATAGGACGTCCCAGGCAGTGCCCCTCGAGCGCCCGAGGGCGAACATCACGACCATCGTCAAGCCCGCGGCGGCGACGATCCACAGCGTCAGGCGGTTGAGCTCCTTGGTCAGCGGCGACTGTTCGGTGGTCGTCGCTGAGAGCATTCCGGAGATCTTGCCGAGCTCGGTCTCCGTCGCCGTTGCCGTGACGATCATCACGCCACTGCCGTGGGTGACGGGGGTGTTCATGAAGGCCATATTTACCTGGTCGCCCGGGCTCATCGCGCTGTCGGCCAGCGTCGTAGTCTCCTTCTGCGCCGGCGTGCTCTCACCGGTGAGCGCCGATTCGTCGATCTGCAACGCGCTCGCCTCGATGATCCGACCGTCTGCGGGCACCTCGTCGCCGGCGGCGAGGAGGACCACATCTCCTATGACCATTTGCTCGGCCGGGATCTCGGACTCGACCCCATCACGCCTCACGCGGGCCGTGATCTTCATCATCGACTTGAGCGCGTTCATCGCACTCGCTGCCTTGCCCTCCTGGCGGAGGCCCACCACCGCGTTGAGGAGCGTGATGATGACCAGGAGCACGGCCGTGCTCCACTCCTTGATCGCCAGTGACACGATCGCGGCCCCGACGAGGATCAGCTGCATGTAGCTGCGGTACTGATCGAGGAACCGGCGCCAGCCCGGCTTCGGCTTCTCCTCCGGAAGTGCGTTGGGCCCGTTGCTGCGAAGAAGCTCTGCCGCTCGGGGGGAGTACAGGCCGACCATCGGATTGACGCTGAAGGCGGCGGCGACCTCCTCCGTGCCCCTCGCGTACCACCGCACCGCCGGAGACTCCGCCGTCGGCCCGATCATCGTCATGAGCCTAACGTGGCCACCAGGACGGCCTTGATGGGATGCAGTCGATTCTCCGCCTGGTCGAATACGATGCTTGCCCCGGAGCGCAAGACCACGTCGGTGACCTCGAGGCCGGCGTCCATGCCCGTGCCCGGCTCCCTCATGGTCTCCGCCCCGACCACGCCGCCTCCTCCTTGTATCCGGCTTGGGCCACAGATACCTCCATGCTCGGTCCGGTAAGATTATGGCGCAGAATGTGTTGGCCGGACGAGACCGAAAACTCCTGAGCGGGCCACCGCCTTGTTGCCGATGTGGTTCAAACAACAACCGATGACGTCAACGTTACCGATCAGTGAATGATCGGTGGACTCTCTGTGGCATGCCAGGAATGGTCAGCAGTCCCACGCTGCCGTCACGAATCGTGGGCACGACGCCAACGTCTGGATCGACCCGGATCTCCTGGTAGCTGGGCCAAGAGGTCCGGACGCTCCTCGTTGCCCCACCAAGGTGGGACCGTTGGCCGGCCCTATCCATCACCTGGGCTAGCGGCTCGCTTCCCTGCAAGGGAGGCCGAGATGGCCAATCAGGATGCAGCACAAGGTTCCAACGCTCCCGAGAACCACCCATCGATGACGGACGCCCCGATCGCCATATCGATGGTCTTCGGACGTGGCGAAGCCCTGGAACTAAGCGCTTGACGCATCCGATCCCAAGGGCCAGGATGCACATGGGTTGACTAATCTTGGTCGGCCAAGCGACCGAAGGGAGGCCCCATGGGAATGAGACGACGGGCACGACGTCGAGGACTCGTTGCTGGAGCGGTGGCAGGGGGGGCGATAGCTCATCACCGCAACAAACAATATGCCGATCAGGAGCCCGTCGACAACAGCCAGGGTCAGTACGCGCCCCCGCCAGCAGACCCGGCGGACGAGATAGAGCATCTTGCGCAGCTCCATGCCTCGGGCGCACTGACGGACGAAGAGTTCGCGTCAGCCAAGGCAAAGGTCCTCGGGTCCTGAAGGTAATTCGGATTCCCAGAAGTCCCGGGACGCTTCGAAACGACAGAAATAGGGGAATGTAGATGAGTAGATCTCGTAAGGACGTGCTACTGAAGGCGCTCGAGGCGGAGGTGGGTGGCGAATCAGTTGATCTGAGCACCCTGTTTACCGACGATGTCGTGGGTTGGTCGCCATACGCGTCGGTTTCAGGGCTTTCAGAACTCGCTGTCCTCGCCGCCCTCCGGGAAGTCGCATTCTCCAACGTCGTCATTCTCTTCCGAGGACTGGATGAAGTGGGCAATAGGGCGTATGCCGAATGGCTGGTCGAAGCCGATCACACCGGGCCTCTGATCCTCGGCGAAGGTGCCGAAGTCGAGGCAACGGGACGTCACGTCAAGTTGCCCGGCGTTACCGTGGCCGACTTCCGAGAAGGGAAGATCAGGTCATATCGGACGTACTTCGACGACATCTCGCTGATCGAGCAGATGGTCGACATCTAAATCCAGTCGCCATGGACTTCCACGTCGAGGACCACCCAGATCCGCTGGACGTTGAGTTCCTAGAAGCGCAGATCCGTCGTGAGGCGTCCGTCGCCATGGGACTCGGTGAAGAAGTGGACTTGGCGATCTTCGTTCGCGACGCTGGTACGGTCGTAGCCGGAATCAGCGGATGGACCTGGGGCGACTGTTGCGAGCTGCAGAACCTCTGGGTGGACCCAAGCCTCCGAGGTGGTGGCCTTGCGACCCGGCTCATCGCCGCTGCCGAAGCCGAGGCCGTGGCCCGCGGATGCAGTCAGACCGTCCACTTCACCTACGACTTTCAGGCTCGAGCTCTCTATGAACGGAACTGCTACGAACTGGTGGGTCGAGTCGAGGATTTTCCTTCAGGAACCAGCGCCCTCTGGTTCCGAAAGCGACTGCAACCCGGCGGCCTAGGAGCACGACAGTCGTAGGCTCGTGAACCCCGAGGGAATCTGGGATCCTTGCGGTAGCTTCCACTTCTCAATGTCGGAGTTGGGGGACTACAAGGGTGTAGGTGTCGAAAGAGTCACCCCGGGTGCCCGGAACAGGACTTCCGGGAAAGCGGCTCGGGCCCACGGGTTCAACAACCGCCACATCACCAACGAGATCGGCGAGATCACGCCGACGGAACTGGAGGGGAGCTACTCCCGTCAGATGAGCTCAGTCGTCTGAGTTGGTCGCTTCACAGACAACCCGGTCTCTATGAAACCCGGCCCGATTCAGTCCAATGCGACGGACCGACCCCAGCTTCGGCCCGATCAATGAGTGTCGAGCGGTCCCATGATCGGGCCAGATGGACCAGATGGAGTTGTTGGCACACCGAGGTCGGAGTCCTGACCCTCACGTTGCTGGACGACTTCGGCTTGCTTCCGCTCGATGTTTCGTGAAAGCCACCTGAAGGAGAACAAGGCTGCGAGACCAAGAATGACCGCTCCCCCCAGAACAACGGCAATGATCCACAGGAGGACGGCACCAGTGCGTTCTGCGGCCACCTCCGCCATCTGGGCTGTGGCCAGTCCTCGTTCGACCTCATCCAAGACCACTGCTACGTGCTGGAATGGACCCTCTGCAGAACTGAATCGTTCCTCGAATCCCTTGATGGACAATTGATCGGACGGCACGTTCGCCTCCTCTCTTGGGTGCGCGAGGCTGATGTTACCGCCGTGACGGCCTGTTGTATTGGGCCGAAAGTCCCTTTGTCGATTTCGGATCTGGTCCGGTCGGCGATGAAGAGCAGAGAGGATTCTTTCCAAGCGCCAGGGTGTATGGGACGCCTCCGTTGGACGGCGCTGTCAGGTGGTTGGGCCGAGGAAGACAGCCGTGCGACCCGGTCCCCCACCGCTGCGTTGGCATAGCCGGGGTCGATGCCACAGAAGCCGAGCCAGAGCCGGTCTCAGCCTTCGGTCGACCAGCTCGGCCGTCATCGCAAGCCGGACAGGGCCCATATCGATCTCGGCGTCCGGATGGGCAAGCAGGTTTCCGCTCCGTGCCGGAGGTTGGAACTGACCGAAGTTGGTTCCGACAATTGCGGATGGCCGCGGCAAACTGCCGGAGCAGCGGTCGTGCCCAGTTGTCTCAAAGGCACCCTCGCTATTCGGCTATCGACTTCCCGTGGCTGGACCGGCCATGGTTGCTGGAGCGGTTCTTATGAGAATCGTGACACTGGTACACATCCCGACCAAGCCCAGCGCGGCCAGCGTGACCCGGGCCGCATCCGGTGTGAAGTACTCGTCGAAGATCCATACGCTGAGAGCGATGCTGACGATGGGATCGACGATGACCAAGAAGGGCTGCGAGGTACTCAGTGGGCCCACATGGAGCGTCGCTTGGTTGAGAATCTCGGCGGCGATTCCGCTAACTGCCAGCGCATAGACGGGCCAGTGGGTGAACATCCCAGCAAACCCATACTGGCTGAGTGTCTGGGTCATGGTCTTGATGAACGTGGCCACGAGGGCCCACATGATGGCCGTCGAGGACCCGAGCAGAGCGGCCCGACGTGTTGGTGACCCTCTCATGCCGAAGATGGCCAGCGTGGTGGCCCCGCCCACTGTGATCGCGGATGCCACCACCCAGGCGTGGCTGGATGGGAAGTGGTTACCCCCCTGAGGCTCGGACATAGCGACGAAGATGGCGAGCGTTACGCAGGTCAGCACCCCTGCCCACCATGTGATGGCCCGAATGGTCTGGCGTATTACCACGCGCCGCAGGACGAGTACAAAGACGAGCTCCGTGACGAGCAGTGGTTGCACCACCGACATCTGGCCACGATGCAAAGAGAGAGCTTGAAAGATGAAGGCTCCGGCAAGCGCAACCCAGCCCAGCAGCCATAGCGGGCTCGAGAAGAGGTAGAGCACCAGCTGCCAACTCTTGGACTTCTTCGGATCGCTGGTGCTGGCGATGTGTTGGGTTGTGACGTTGACGGCGTTGCAGAGGGCTGCCAACAGGGCGAAGACGATCGTCACCCGCGTGGGACACTTCCGTCGCCACGATCTTGTCCTGCCTCCCTGGCATCGGACGTGGTTATCTGATCGAGTCTCGGCATTCCTTGGGACGCCTTGGGTGGCTTGGCCCCGGCCAGCAGGATGCCTCCCACCAGCGCAACGCTGAGGCCGATCAGGGCGGGGGCCGGCCGGGCTCCGCTCGACGAGAGACTCTCGAAGAAGGTCGCACCGAATGCCGCGCTGCCGAACAGAGTCACGGCATTGCTCGACTCCATTGCCGCGGCCAGGACGCCGGCCTTGAGTGCTGACTGCTGAAGGAGGAAGCCAGCCAGGGCCGAGACAACGAGCACATAGATCGTCCAACTTGTGAGAACAGCTTCGAGACCCTGACCGACAACAGTAACGAGGACCTTCGTGACGGACGCTTGCAGGGCGAAGGCCACGCCTGCAGCGGAACCAATCAGCAGAGCCTTGGTCGTCCCCCGGCGACGGTGTCCCGTGCGGCCAAGGACAGCGATCAGCACGATCGCCGTGAGGCTCGCCGACCGCCAGGCCGACCCCGGTGGAGTAAACGTCCCTCGCTGCGAGGAACCGGCCGAGACGAACAAGACGATACCCACAACCATTGCGGCCGCCCCCAGCCACACCCGACGGCTGACCACCTGGCCGGTGATGCGCGCACCAAGCGGCAGGGCGACCACCAGGCTCATCGTCGTGAGCGACTGCACGACGATGATCGAGCCGGGGTCGAGGGCGACAGCCTGGAATACCCACCACACATTTGCAGGCCGCCGCCATCCAGCCAGACCGGGCGCAGAAACACCTGGACAAGAAAGTGAGGGTCGTCCTCGTCGGACAACGTCTCGAACGTGCCCTTTTGCTGGAGGACGTTGCCGAGAACGAAGGCGGAGGCAGCTAGCAGCGCCAGGACCTCGAATGGCACCAGCTACCTCCTAAATCCACTCATCGGAGCAAGTGGGACCCTCAGCCTCAACCTAGACGCGAACGAGACTGCGGATCATGAGCTGCCACCGGAGACCGAAACCCGTTCATTTCTTCGGCATTGCGTGAAGAGCTGCAGCGGGTGTACGGGACAAGGCCTCTACCGCGCAGGCAGTTGAGCCGATGATCCCGCTCGGCTTCGAGTCGATATGATAGTCCGAGGAAGGTCACATCGGCCTAGGGTTGACCATGCCCCTCCCCTGCCCGCAATGGGTTCGTTTGAGAGTGCCGTGGGCGGTGCGTAAATATCGCTTGACTCGAGTCGTTGGCGCTTACTAACCGAGCGCTGCGACATCGAACCGCCGCGAGCGACGAGATAGATCACGATTCCGATCCAAGGCAGGACCACTACGAAGAGAGTCCACAGTGCTTTCCCCCAACCGCCGAGGTCGGCACTGCGGAAGATGTCGCCAATGATGACAACAATGAGCCAGATCCAAAGTACGAATACCGCGAGTTCCAGCAGCGTCCAAAACAGGTCGAGCGCAGGATAAGTGGTTTCGAGCATCGGCGCTAGGGCTCCTTGACTTCCTGAAGCAGCGAGCGGACCGAGCATACGTCCGGTTGACCTTCATGGGGTGATCCGACCACTCACCACCAGACGTTCGGCACCGGCAACTCAGACCACAGGAGTCGATAGTGCCGAAGCGGTGGGCGACGGACCGACAAACTCAGTGGACTCATCCACGAGTACGAACTGGCTGCGTGAGGCCCTCGGATGACACTTTCGGCACCCACAACCGCAAGCGGGTCGCGCCACTACCCGCGAATCGCTCTTGACGGATTCCCCAGGTCAGCGCCTTGGATGGGTTATCAGCACCCACAGGTTCTTGGTACCCGCACTGGAGTGGCTGTGCTCCCCGCTGTGAGCGGGTCCACCCAATATGTCGACGGGAGCACCTAATGACCATCGAACTGGCGGGCCAGTACGTTCTGACCGGAATTGTCATCCGGGTATTTTGAACTGGACTTTCGTGGATTGACTCCCAACAACGAAACGGGGCAATGGCGCAGTCGTTTCTCACTTCAACGGCCAGCACGTGGCTGTCACGCAGGCTCCGGAAGAACATCTGGAGGATTCTGATGAAGGCAACGCAGAAAAGGGACAGGGGCACGCCAGTTTCGTCCACTAGGCCATTCCGAGGGATATCCTGCTCAGGCATCCGGATGACACTTTTCGGCAACCACAAGGCAAGTGGATCGCACGTCGACGAGGGCACTCGGACAGACGGCCCGGAGCCGAGATCAACCTAGCGGGGAAACCAATATGACTAAGAAGAAGCACGTCGCAGGGTCGGACCCGGCGCCCGGGTACCCGCCGGAGGAGCATGCAGAGGGACACACGGCGGGCGCGCCTGCGAAGATGAAGAAGAAGGAGTACGAGGAACACATGAAGTCCCTCCACGCCGAGCTGGTAGCGATGCAGGAGTGGGTCAAGAGGTCCGGGGCGAAGATCTGCATCGTGTTCGAAGGTAGGGACACCGCCGGCAAGGGAGGCACGATCAAGAGGATCACCGAGCGTGTCAGCCCTCGCGTGTTCCGCGTCGTAGCCCTCCCGACCCCCACCGAGCGCGAGCGCTCTCAGATGTACATTCAGCGGTACATAAGCCACCTGCCCGCGGCAGGGGAGATCGTGATCTTCGACCGCAGCTGGTACAACCGGGCAGGTGTCGAACCGGTCATGGGCTTCTGCACGCCCGAGGAGTCGCGACGGTTCCTCGATCAGGTCCCGACCGTCGAGAAGGCCATGGTCGAGTCGGGGATCCTGCTTCTCAAGTATTGGCTTGAGGTCGGTGCCGACGAGCAGACCCGCCGGCTGGAGAGCCGCATCCACGATCCCCGCAAGATCTGGAAGCTGTCCGACATGGATTTGAAGTCTTACAGCCGGTGGGACGACTACTCCAGAGCCAGGGACGCCATGTTCGCCTCCACCGACACCGCCTGGGCGCCGTGGTTCATCGCACACACCGATAACAAGAAGCGGGGACGTCTGAACATCATCAGCCATCTCCTGAGCCAAGTCGACTACGAGCCGCTCAAGTCGCATGCCGTCAGCTTGCCAAAGCGAACGGTCTCATCCGACCAGGTCGATTCGCATCTGCCACTGCGCTACATACCGACTCCGTTCTGATTGCGGGTAACCGCTCGAACGGTAGTCACCTGCGAGGGGAGGCTTCGGGCGATACGGGCGCAGAGGGCGGGCGAAGCAGATCCTGTGGGTGCCGAGAACGTGATTTGATGACCTGAGTTGGGCTTTCGTCAAATGGCCCGGACGACGAAATTGGGTCATGGCCATGTCGCTTCTCTACGCTGTATTCGTCCGAATCCTTGATCTGCTCCGCCGCTCCCGGGACGACAACGAAGAGCTGGCGGTTGATCCGTGCTCTCCACGCAGTCAGGCCAACGTCGCCGACGGCTGTGGACACGTCAGGAGGGCGCACTCCGGGTCCGATGGACGTCAGACGTGAAAGGTGTGGATCCAGTTCCCGACCGGAGGGGAACCTCCTCCGGGCCGAGCCTCGCGGGACCTCTCTGGACAACGGGACGCCCTGTTCCTGAGGTTGGATCCCTGTCCGTTCAGATCTCGTCATTTTCTGACCGGGCTCAGCCCGCTCACACATACCCGCCGGACATAGGGAGTTCCTTAGCCTTGCTCCATCCTCTCAAGGGAAAGGTCCCGCGCCGACTCACATTGTCGGCTCCTCTCGCGGCTCCTGCCCATCGAACCTCTTGGTTCGACATAATGGAACCGGAGATCAGGCCAAGCGAGAGGAGCCTCAAATGTCCTACGCCGAAATAGAAGGGTGGTACAAGGACCCGTTTGGGAAGCACGCCGCTCGGTGGTTTTCCGACGGCGCCCCGACGGCGCTCGTCCGAGACGCAGGCGGCGTCACATCGCAAGACGAGCCTCCGAGTAGCACCTACACAGGTGAGCTTGAACTGGTGGCAGACAGCCTCGCCAATATCCCGGTTGACGGGAGCAACACCGATAGTTCCGAAGAGGAGCAGACCGGAGCGCAGATCGAAGAGATATTTCTAAGCGGTTCGGACTGACGGAGAAGGTGACTCTTCTTGGCAGAGCAAGCGGGATGGCCATTGGTCGCTTGCGGTTTGGCGCACCGCGGGAGCGGGACACGGACCATCCGTACGTGCATCTCGAGCACCGTGACGTCGACCTGCCAGATCGTCAAGGGCCCGGCGACTATCGGGAGTCGAACGCCCCGCTGCACTACATCCCGACTCCGTACTGAGCGATGGGTTCGGCCTGAACAGCCCTTCCTCTTCCATCAGTTCAGGCACGATACCGAGAAAGCATCAGTGCTCTGAGATGGTCAGCGGGTCGATGCCGCGGGCGATTGCGACCAGGTCCGCGGCCGAGATGTCCCGTGCCCGACGTCGCTCAGCGGCAGTGAGGTTTCCCTCGGGAACCAGCAGCCGCAAGCCACGCGGATGGATCTGGAACTCCAACGGCGTCGAGAGCTCCAGCGCTTCACCGTCGACCCCGGCGAATGCCTTTCCGGACCGAGACCGGACCTCGAAGTGAGCAGCGGCGAACTCGTGCCAGTACCGGCTCCGGCGGCGCTGGCCCAGCGCCGATAGGGCGAACACCTGAGCCGCCTCACTCCCCGACCTTGCGGAGATAGCCACGATCCCGAGCGTTCCCGTGTCCAACCGTCGACGTTGCGAAGCGTCGAGGGTCGCGCCCAGGACGTAGGGATTGTTGGACACCTGGACCAAGAATGCACCATCTACCTCGATGCCACTGGGCTCGGTGAACTGGAGGTCGAAGGGCTCCTGTGTGCGTCCCAGCATCTCGGGCAACATCGCCTTGGTGGTCTCCGATTTGGCCTCGCGGTATCCCTCCTGTTGAACGATCGTGGCATAGACGCCAAGGGACACATTGTTGACGAAGAGTCGGTTTCCAACGGTCGCATAGTCGATGCGGCGCTCGATGCCGTCGCGGAAGGCATTGAGGCTTAGGCGAGGATCCTCCCGGTCGATCCCGAGGTCCAGAGCGAAATGGTTTCGCGTTCCGGCCGAAACGCACACGAACGGGAGATCGTGCTCGATGGCGATGGAGGCCACGAGGGCTTGGGAGCCGTCCCCTCCGGCCATGCCGAGACAGTCGGCCCCACCGGCGATCGCGTCCCGTGCCAACTGCTCCAGGTCGAGGCCGTGATCGAGCATGACCACCTCGACCCCTAGATCCTTGGCCAGGTCGACAAGACCGAACTTGGCCACTTTGCCTCCGCCCGACCATGGGTTGCAGATCAGGACGGGGTGGTGAGGTCGTTTGACCGACACCGGTCGACGAGCATCGTGCTCACAGAGATCACGCCTGAGTGCAGCCCTCCCGAAGCCGACGGCACCGCATAGGGGTACAGCGAGCAGCGCGAGTCGGAGCAGTGGGCGATCGGCGTGGGGTGTCATCCAGATGATCGCCAGGACCATCAGGATCACACCGACGACACTCCCGGCGATTCCGAAGCCCTGACGGGGCATCCGCTCGGTCACGACCCACCACAGACCACCAACCGTGACGGAGAGGCCGACAAGCCCAAGGACGAGGATCCCGAGATTGCGGACGCCGAAAACGACCAAGGCCACGGTCAGGAGCAGACCGCAACCGAGCGAACCGAGCGCCAGCACACGCTCGCGCCCGGTGACCCGGCGCGGACGACCAGCTTCTGTGATTGCAGGCACGTCCATTCCAAACCTCCTGCTGGTCAACCTAGGGCGCGAGTACCCCGGTCGGTAGGGTACAAGGGCCTAGACCGGGCTATGGATAGCACATCGGTACTCGAATTCGGACACCTGACCGATCGATCTCGGGGCTCCGATAGGGTGCCGGCGTGGCATCAGATCTTCCCGCGCACAGGGCCGACGCTAGCCGTATCCTGATCCTTCTCGTTACCTGGATGGGACTCACCGGCGTTCTGCTCGGTGCCGGCGTGCTCGTCACCCACTGGTCGGTGATCGGACAGTTCGACCGTCATATCACCTCCTGGGTCGTGGCCCATCGCTCCCCTGCGCTGGATGCGGCCATGAAGGTGATCACCTGGTGCGGCTCCTGGGTGGCGGTGGCCCTCATCGGTGGGCTCCTCCTGGTCTTGGTGGTCGTTGGCAAGCTGCCGGTGGTTGTTGTGATCCTGGCCGCCTCGGGCTGGGTGGGTGAGGTCACCACAGTCAACCTCGTCAAGTCATTGGTCGATCGCCAACGACCACCACAGGTTCTCTGGCTGGTCTCTGCTCACGGGGGTTCGTTTCCGTCTGGGCATGCCGCGAACGCAATGCTCGTCTTTACCACCTTGGGCTTTGTCTGGTGCATCCTCACCGTCTCTTTGGCCGCCCGGATAACGGGCGTTGTGGTGTCCGTGCTCGGAGTACTGACCGTGGGGTTCTCACGGGTGGAGCTTGGCGTCCACTGGATGACCGATGTCCTTGCCGGCTCCTTCGTGGTTGCCGCATGGCTGGTCGGCATCGGTCTTCTGTTCGCCTACCGCGTCCCACTTCCCGCTTCCCCTTCGTCCCCCTCAGGAGCTGCTACTGAGCGGTCTGGTCACCCAGATGTCCTTGGGGCCTCATCCGAGGTTCTTGGCCCAGAACACTGAGTCCGCAGAGCCTCATCGGTCAGGATGCCCGACCTGCGATAGTGAAGGGATGTCGGTCATTGTCCACATGTCGGACATCCATTTCGGTGCCCATAATGAGGAGCTGGCCGAATCGCTGCTCACCGATGTCGCTGCACAAGAGCCCGATCTCGTGGTCGTCTCTGGAGATCTCACCCAGCGGGCGCGCCCCAAACAGTTCGAGCAGGCGCGAGCGTTCCTGGACCGCTTGCCTTGGCCAGTGCTCACGGTCGTGGGGAATCACGACCTCCCACTGGTCAACCTTCCGAGACGGTTCCTCTCACAGACCCGGCGGTACGAGCACTACATCACCCCCGACCTCGACCCCGTAGTGGCCCTCCCCGGCCTGGTCGCGGTGGGACTCGACACCATGCCGGCGTGGCGCTGGAAGGCCGGGCACGTCTCACCCCGGCAAGCCGGCATCGTCCGAGACGCCTTCGGGAACGCTCGGGCCGATACCTGGCGGATCCTGGTGACGCACCACCCGGTCCTACCAAGGGATCTCTCGGGGCTCGTCGGTCGCCGACTCCTCGTCGACATCTGCGCCGACGCGGGTGTGGCTGTGCTCTTGTCCGGCCATACTCATGCGGCCTCGGTGACTATCGAACCTCTTGGCCAACTTGGCCGCCATTCGGCTCTGGCCGTTGTGTCGGGCACGACGATCAGCCGACGAACTCGAGGGAACCCGAACACCTACGCGGTCCTCCATCTGGCTGGGCCGATGGAGGTCGGGGCGACTCTGACTCTGGAACTCCGACAGGCCGAAGGGATGAACTGGTCGGTCGGCAATAGTGGGCAATTCGAATACACCCGGAATGGAGTGACCACCTTGGGTGCCGCGGGCCTCAATCCGGAGTGATCTGGAGAGCCGCAGTCTGCGCAAGCCGTTGAGAACACCATGCCCACACCTGGGCAGGAGCGATTTCTGGAGATCCATGTCAGTCCAGCAGTTTCGCCTTCTGACACGCGAACGGCGTCGGTGAGGACACCCTCGACCTTCAGCTCGGCCAGCTTGGCCAAACTCGTCAACAAACCGGTACCTGACACGTGGCGCACGTGAGCATCGAACACCCGCTTCTGAGGTTGGGCATCCTGCACCGGGTTCTATTGCACCTTGCTCCCTCGGGAAATGCGTTAGACGATGATCCCGAGGAAAGGCAGGGCGATCACGAGGACTGCCCAGAGCGCCTTCACCTCAATCGCGTGAACTGTCCCTGTCGTTCACCTCGTCCAGTGGTCCCTCAACCTCAATCTGCGGCAATCGGCCAAATGCGGTAACGGCGGACTCGATGGTCGGAAAGAAGTGCGTCGGATCGATCGTCCGAGTCAGTTCGTATCGCTCGATCTTCGCTCGTACCGGATCCTTCAGCTCCGCGAAGATCAGAGAGATCCCTTGCCTGTTGAGGGTCTCATCGAGGTCTTCCAGCATGTCCGCTGCCGTTGTATCGACGTCCGTGATGGGCTCTGCGGCCACCAGAATCCAGCGAGGCCGCGGTTCGGCCGCAGCCAGCTCCCGAACCTGCTGACGGAAGGCCCGAGCGTTGGCGAAGAACAGGGGGGCGTCGAACCGGAAGACGATGAGGCCCTCGATCAGCTCGGCATCCGGATAGGAGCGAACATCGTGATAGCCGGGAACTCCCGCCACTCGCCCCAGGCTCGTGCTGTAGGGCCACCACGATCGGCGGAATACGTTGAGGATGGAGAGCCCGACGGCGATGGCTATGCCGGGGAGTACACCGAGTACGGCCACCCCGAAGAAGGC
>Ga0209068_10000823_pt1 | contig 15926 bp, 14 predicted proteins | sample ColStrG_CSR_2012_FD_187200 | JGI IMG/M metagenome (GOLD analysis project Ga0209068, IMG submission 187200) | Freshwater sediment microbial communities in response to fracking from Pennsylvania, USA - Cold Stream Run_MetaG_CSR_2012 (SPAdes)... | ecosystem: Environmental > Aquatic > Freshwater >... | reverse complement strand
GCAAGCCGGGACCGAAGAGATGGATGGTGGGGCCTTGTAGTTCCACCGCGAGATTGAGAGACGAGCCTTGGTCGAGGAAGTCCAAACCTTTCTGGGGAGTGCAAAAGCGCAAACCTTCGCGCCTCCGGAGAAGTGTTGCCTTAATCTGCTTGACAGCGTCTAGCTTCGTTAGAGACGGAATGACAATTTTTGGATAGATAGCGAACTGCACCACTGCGGTTAAGAGACCGCGGAGGACCGCAAGTGGCCTTACCCCCGCACTGGCAAATCTGCGGAGATAAGGCCCCCAGCTTAGGAAGCGCCTTCGGGTGAGTGCAGTACCCGGAAGCTATTGCCTCCGTTCGACCACACCAGCAGCATGGCATCCTGCCCCTTAGGGATGTTGGACAGCGCTTTCTGCACATCGCTGGCTGTTTGGACTGGCTGACGATCCACTTCCATAATGACCTCACCTTGCTGCAATCCGGCGTTGTCGGCCGAAGTTCCAGGTTGAACGTTGGCGATCAGCGCTCCGTGAATGCCACTTGGCGCCTGGATCTGCTGGCGCAGATCGGGAGTCAAGTCTTCCAAGCCCAGTCCCCAGCGCGCCTTGCCATGCTCCTCACCGGTGTTCACACTCTCGCTATGGTGATTCATGTCTTCCAGCGTGACGGGCAAGCTTATCTCCTTCCCGTCGCGCAAGACGGTGAGCATAACTCGGGTTCCGGGTCGCTTTCCTCCGATCAAAACCTGGAGGTTACCAGCGTCCGACACATCCTGCTTGTCGGCTTGAGTAATTACATCGCCGATGCGCAGGCCAGCTTTGGCACCCGGAGAATCCGGTTCAACTTGCGTGAGCACCGCGCCGGTATCTTTGTTCAAGTGGAAGAACTTCGCATTCTCCGGAGTCACATCCGTGATTCCCACTCCCATATAGCCATGGCTCACTTTGCCGTATTGAATGAGAGTTGCCACCGTAGGTTTGGCGATCTTGGCAGGAATGGCGAATCCCATTCCCGAGAAACTGCCGGAGGGAGAAATCAGGAACGTATTGATCCCGACGATTTCTCCCCGAGCATCGACGAGGGGGCCGCCCGAGTTGCCCGGATTGATCGCGGCATCGGTCTGGATGAACTCGCCCGGCTTGCGGCGATCCGTAGGATCCGGGTTAGCACGATTTACGGCACTGACGATTCCACGGGTTACCGTGAAGCGATACCCAAATGGATTGCCGAACGCCAGCACGGTCTGTCCGGGCAGAACTTCCTCCCTGTCGTCCCACTGAACGCTGGGGAGATGGGCATCGTCTACTTTGATGACGGCAAGATCGGTGAGCGGATCGGCACCAATCAATTTCGCTTTCAGAACGCGGCGATCGCTGGTTGTAACCCTGATGTCTACCGCGCCTTCTACGACGTGGTTGTTCGTAACGATGTATCCATCGGGAGAAATAACGACCCCACTGCCCAGACCGTGCTCTATTTGTGGTTGTTGACGCATCTGCGGTCCAAAGGACTGGCCAAAAAACTGTTGCAGCCCTTCGGGCAACTGCTCTTCAGCCTGAGTGGCCTTGGCCCGCGATGTCACGGTCACATTGACCACTGCGGGAGTCACGCGCGCGGCCAACGTTTCCATTGCCCGATCTAAGGAGAGCAGTGCGCTTACGCTGTCGGCGCTCAGGGGCGCGTCGGCAGCAGCAGCCGTCGCGGCATGTGCGGTTGCGGGTCTCATGGCTTGGTAGCTGGCGAATAAGGCGACGAGAGCCAGCGCGAGTGAAGAAGCAATCAGGCGTCGACCTAGTTTTTTCGTCCCGAATTGTTTGATCCACATTGTTACGTTCATATACACCGTCCTTATTTGTGATGAGTTCGCAACAACTAATTCATTAGTTACAGCAAGCAGAGCGCGTTCCCTCTTCGCGTTGCTGGCTTAGGTTATTCTCGGGGGAACTGCCTTCTCGACCGGATTGGTCGCCGGAGGCAGCACGGTTATGCGCCAAACATTCATCTGATACGTTACGGATTCCGGCTCGCCCCGTTGCCTACCCACGACGAACACCAGGACAGTTTCACTCACAGCAAATTGACTCGCGCCGGAATACTTCGCTGCCACGAATCCACGTGGAGGCTCAATACCCGGATCATCGCCTGCAAGGAATGCCGGGTCGATGCCCTTTAGGCGCGACTCGATAGTCAGGGGCGGGGATTTAGCCTCCGTCGCGCGGGGGCGGGTAGCTAAGGGCTTCCGGCCCCCCGTTTGCGGACGCGTTCTAGTGCTTTGAAATATTGCGGGCGGAATCGCTTGGTCCGCGACTCCGAGCGGCGGCAGAGAAGCAGCTGAATTCGCAAGCCTCTCCGGCTGACTGTCTTCAAAGGCCACGAGCTTCGGCGCGCTCCAGGGCGACACGAGACAAGCAATCGCGAAGGTCGCCACCAGGGAGACAGCTGGCTTCCACACTTGCGTTGTCGTTCTGGAACGGCTCGCATCCAGAATTTGGGCCACACGTAAAGAAGTCTGCCCAAGGCGGCTCACTGCCGCCTGGGCTAAAGCGACGCTGCGGCGGAGGAAAGATTTCTCGGCTAAGTGGACCAGGCATTCGGCATAAACCCGCGGGCTTGAGGTTTCCGCCAGCACCGCGTCGTCGCACGCCATCTCACGCTCCAGAGACACCTTGCGTTCAATCCACCACACCGCGGGATGGAAAAACAGGAGCGCCTTCAAAACCTTCTGGGCAAGGTTGGTCCAGTCATCCCAACGGCGCACATGGGCTACCTCATGTAGCAGCACTTGCTGTAACTCCGTCACGGTGAGCTCTTGCAGCAGCCAACTGGGGATGACGACAGCCGGTTTGGCGAGACCGATGGCCGTCGGTGTGTGCACCTGGTCCGATACGCACAACTCGACGACACGGCCCGACTGACAACGGCTCAAGGTTTCGCGTATCACAGGATCCACGCCTTGGAGGTCGATCGGAACGCAACTCTTGCGCAACTGGCGCAGTTGCCATACGCCTAAGCCGACTCGCGTCAAACCGAGACCTGCAATTGCGGCCCATGCGCCAAACAGGTAGAGCGCCCAGGATCCTGGTAGCGTCACGACGGCACGGTTCGACATGACATGGTTCGACAAGGTACGGTTCAACAAGGCTGCAGCAGGAGGTTCTGTTCCGGAGGACAATCCGTCCGTGGACCAACCGCCACTTAGCAGAGGCAACGCCGCAATCGCAACCAACGCAGTAAACCAGACAGCAAATCGTGTCCCCGAGTTCTGGCGGCGGACCACGCGCAATAGCAGGAACGCAAAGGCAGCGACGAAAATGCCTTCCACCAGGCAATACACGATCCGCTCGGCTCCCATCTGAGCAATCGCATCCAGATTGAGCAACGCTGTCATGGCTAGCTTTTGCCCCCCTCTAGCAACTGGCGTAAACGGTCCAACTCAACCGCATCAAGCTTCTTGTCTTCCAGAATATTCAGCACCAGCAATTCGTGGGAATTTCCGAAGAACCGATTTACCAGGTGCTTGATTTCAAAACGACCTGCGTCTTGCTGATTGACCTGGGGCACATAGACGTGGGCTCGTCCATCCTTGACGTGCTTTAGGTAGCCTTTCTTCTCAAGAACACGGATCGTAGTCAAAACGGAGTTATAGGCTAACGACGTCTTCTGGGGCAGCGCCTTCAAAACCTCATGGACGGTCGCTTGCCCCTTCTGCCAGAGCACATTCATCAATCGCAGTTCAGCTTCGGTCAGGGTTGCAGATCGGTTGCGAGGCACGTTTCGTATCTCCCCTTCAGTTCTTTGACGATCTTAAATTCGAGAGGAAAGCAAGAGAAACTAATTTATTAGTTGCCCGCGAAATGAAGGGTTGCCTCGAACAATGAGCTTGGGGGGGCAGGTGGTCGAAGGTCGCAGTTGGCTAGGGGTGCGAACCGAATGATTAGATAGCAAGTCCGGGCTCGGACCGACTCTCGACATTTTCGTATCTCATTGATTATTAATGAGATACGGGCGGAAGAGATCGGGTTCGAACCCGCCTGCAACGTAAACTTGAAGGACTTGCAGCGCACAGGTAGCGACCCAGGTCAACGTAAGTCCATGCAGGACCAAGGGGGTGGGTTTCAGGGGGTCTCACGAAGGTTTCACGGTTGTTGCGGAGCCCGACTCGGGGGAAGGATCATACACAATCCAAACCGCGCAAGGCGGCTTTGCTTCAAAAACAGACCGTCGGGCGGGCAACCGCAGTTGTAGAGTGGGTCTTCGTCTCTCCAGCATCTTCAACACTAACCGAGACGTGACCGACGCCTCAGTTTCCATGGCCGAGTCTAAGCTGCCCGCGGCATCGCGATAGCCATGAAGCTTTCCATGGACTGCGTCAATTGCGCGTCCACCTCGTCGGCGATCGTCATGACATCCGGCAAGAGCAGGCTGAAATCCAGAGATTGCAGGTTGTCCTTCAACGTCCCGAAAATGGTCACCTGAAATATTCGTGATTCATGCACTAGCATCGCGGGCGTATAACCTTGCCGGTGCCGCAACTCGCCGTGGGCGACGGCTGCAGGCGAGGAGATGGCATCACCCTCGGTCACACCTTCGACCGCCTTCCCCAAGCGAACGACCAAGTCCTCAATCAATCTGGGAATGTGTCCGGTGCGATCCTCATCGGCAAGAGAAATATGAGTGAATTCACTCGCCTCTTTTACGCGCTTCAACCAGTCGCCGACGATGGCAGCCGAACAACGCTGCAGGATGGCGGCCACCCTTTCTTTTTCCGCCCGTGGAGCAGGCTTGCGATTGAACATTCTTTCTTGAACGAGGTCTGTGAAGTTCGCAATCCCGAACGGCTTCACGACAATTTCATCCGCTTCGAGAAGAATGGCCGCCATGGCGGTTTGGACGTCGGGATAACCGCTGAGCAACATCGTCAATGCCTGCGGCTGGAAGTGGCGCATTGCCGAGATGACTGTAAAACCGTCCCCTGCGTTGGGCATGTGCAGGTCGGTGATTAGTACGTCGAAGCTCTCCGCGGTAATGAGTCTCAGGGCATCCGGTACATTACCGACAGCAACCACCTCGAACCCTTTCTGTTGAAGCACTTGTTTCATCATGGCGCGCACCGCGTCATCATCATCCGCCAATAGAATTCTATGTGTGATTTGCTTCTCGATTCCAGCCATGCTGCACCACCTCCAATGAAGGATAATGTGATTCTAGTTCCTGAACCATTCTGAATGCTGGTCAATTCGAGACACTTCCGAATGCTTGATTGGGATGTGCTTTCGATGGAATCTTGTGACCTTGGTTCCACCATTGAATGGGCGCGAAGCCTACAATTTAACTATGCGATACTACACAATCAGAACTACAGCCGACCGCACGACATTCAAGTGTTCCGTATGCTCGTATTCGGTTGCGACAGCGGATTTCAAGATTCAGGGTGGGCATCTTCGCACGCAAGCGGCAAAGGCTGTCAACGAGCACGCGGCCGCCAAGCACGGGGGGCAGTCCTTTGGCGTTGGGCATCCGCAGCCCTGGGGTCTCGGTGTCAACGCGCACGTCCAGAACACCGCCAAAAGAATGGCTTACGATCCGCTCAAGCAAAGCACATTGGTCTAGCCATTCACTCCGATTTTAGATGACTCCCGATTTCACTCTCCCAGCGAAAGCACGGCATGAATGCTCGCGGAAATGGTATTGCGTCGTTCACGAGACGTAGGAACTCTCGTAACCCCGCCGAGTTCGCAGCGCGGCCTCCAGACCATACAATGGAAGTATGGCAAATGTGTCTGGCACGACAGTTAATCAGGCTGTGGCGGCGAAGATGGCCGGCACCACGTTGTGTGTAGAGGTTAGTGGAATCCCCCTAGAGTCATCGTTGGCGAAAGCGATTCGCTTAATTCGCGAACACCGGGAAAGAACGAATCAGGCGGTTTCCGCGACAATCACGCTTGGCGAATAAGCGCTGCCTTGCCCGGATCTAACGTCAATCGACGACGACAGCTAAACCTTTTTGCGGGAGAGCCAGAGTTACAACGTTCCGACCCCGAGCCTTGGATTCGTACAGGCATTGATCAGCGATCTTGAGCAGCCCTTCTGAGGTCGAACCATGATCCGGGAAAGCGGCTACGCCGATTGAGACCGTGAGTGGTCCCAGAGGTTGCTTCCTATACTGTAGCCGTAGGTTGTTCACCTCCAAGCGAAAGGCTTCAGCACGGATATACGCGTCCTCTGCAGAAGAGTCCGGCAGTACGACGGCGAATTCCTCGCCCCCAAAGCGGCAGCAGATGTCGGTAGCGCGAAAAAACTTGTGAAACAGATTCGCAAGAGATTGCAGTACCATGTCTCCCGCGTCATGGCCGAAAGTATCATTGAATCTCTTGAAGTGATCGAGATCCATAAAAAGAACAGCAATGGATTGGCCATTCCGGCTCGCTAGTTGCAGCTCTCTTACCAATGACTCCTCCAGAAATCGACGGTTGAACAAGCGCGTTAGCGGATCACGAATCGACTGCTCTCGAAGCGTTTCGCGTAGTTGGAGACTCGCCAGCGAAAGCGCGATATGCGAGGCCGCGCTAACAGCCAGACGCTCACGCGAGTTACGAATCTCCTTGTCAGACCTGCCTTGGAGGATTTCTGCCCTTTCGAATTGCAATTGCAACACGCCAATCGTGTTCCCCTGCGCCACCAAGGGAAGGCAGAGCGAGTCTGCATTTGAATTCGGCGTTAGGTGTTGGCAGGCAATATCGTTTTCCGGGACCCCACTCCAGTGCGGCTGGCCGCGGCGGAGGGACCAGCATGCCTCAGGAGGAAAGGTTGGCGCTAACGAGTCTTCTTTGCCCCACCGTACGGCTGCCTCGAGAATGTCTCGCGACGATCTGAACAAATAGACTGCTCCAGACGGAGCGTCAGGGAGGAGTTTACGCATCGACATCGCAACGACGCCGCAGGCTTCCTTAACGGCCCCACTACACGCCAGCAGAGATCCCATTTCGTTCAAAGTGATGGTCTGCATCGTTCGGAGTTCCAGTTCCCTCACCAAACGATCCAATGACTCCCCGTGCTCCCTTTGCGCAGCGCTCGCCCTTGTTTGCTCTGAAACGTCCTCATACATCAAGTACGCGCCCCGCACCTCTCCTTTTACTAAGAGTGGGACACCATGCAGCGCCAGATCGAGGGTCTCTCCGTCTGTTCGCTGTTGCCTGACGATTTTGCGTACAGTATTTCCGGCAAAGACCTGACGAATGACTTGTCTTGACTCCGAGGCTTCATCGTCAGGCACTATCCTTGAGATAAGTTGTTGTCGGTCGCAATGAAAGAGTTTTTCGAAAGCGGAATTTACCAGTTCTACCGCACCTTGCCGGTCCAGAACGATGATCCCTAACGGACTATTCTGAATGAGTGAATCCAGATATGTGGTTTGGCGATGGAGGTCAATGGCCAGACGAAATCGCTCGCTTACCTCGGAACCCACGATGAGTCCTACTACGGACAACATGGTCATGAGAAGGGCAATCTTCGTGAAGACGAATGCGGTTGGCGGGAATATATGCATGGCGACTACAATCCCAAAATTTATCAAGAGCAAGCCAGTGACAGCTCTCCGGATTCCTTGCCGCATCGCGATCCAGATAATCGGGATGAAACTCACGTAAAAATAGGGGTAACTCGGGTCCTTGAATCCAAACATAACGAGCAGCACCGCGAGTAGCGCTGAGGCTTGGGCGCAGGCTTCCAGGAACGGACCAAAAGTGATTTTCGGTGGATGAAAGAGCTCTCTGGTAGAAGGAGCTGTGAAGGGCCGGGGTGCCAACCAACTACGAACATATGGAAACACATGGACTAGCAGGAATGGAGCGATGCCCACCAATCCAATTGCATCACCCAAAAACCAACTGATACCAGACGACTGAGCTTCATGCCAAGTGATGCTACGATCGGCGATCAGGCATCCGACGCCAAAAATGGTTGCTCCTGCTGCTGCGGTCGCGCCAACGACAACGAAGCGGACTACATCTCGGCGACGGCGCAGCCCAAGATCGATTTGCAGAGGCCCGCGCAATATGTAGGCGGCCGTGCCGTAACATAGGGCACTTCCCAGGCTACCAAGCGTGCTACTGAAAGATAGGACAGGTGTGCCATAAATCATTTTCCCGGCAAGAGCATCGGCGAAAAGGACCAGCAGTGCATACCATGGGCTGACACCCAAAAGGAGCGCCACCACGAGGCCGATGGCCGGATACCACGTGACGAACCCGATCCGGGAAATAAAAATAACTTCGGGCCTATTCAAGAGCAGGTAAAGCAGGACAAACGAAAGAGAAACAAGCGCGTGCCTTAAGAACGGGCGTTGCGAGAGCTTATAGGTCGGGACTTTCAAGCGAGTGGGCTCGGAACTCGCCTAGATTGCGTCAGGTGGATAAAATTCACGCCCATTCTCGGGTGCTTCTCCTTCTTGTGGTACTAATGCGGAGCCACCAGGCCGGCTACCGCTGTGCAGAATTGTTTGCAGTCGACCGGCTTCTCTAATAGATCGGCAGCTCCCAGGCGCCTCACTAGGTTCCGGATTTCCAATCCCGCAGTCCCGCTCACGACCAGCACTGGAATGTGCTGGGTCTTCGTTGAGGCCTTCAGGCGTTTGAGCACGTCCAGACCGGATCCGCCGGGCATATTGATGTCCAGAACGATGACGTCGGGCTGGTTGCGAAGTCCCTTCATCCAAGCTTGCACCGAGTCGAGCGCCTCTGTGACCTCATAGTCGCAGTCCTGTAACCATCCCTTGAGAAGGTGGACGTGAACTCGGGAGTCGTCGGCAATCAGAACCTTAACCATTGGTCTCACTTAGTCGTGCGGAGGGCTTCAGCTTTTGCCATCCGCCACCCCATGCAGCACCTTCCATACGGAGCAGACGCGAGTTCTCGCGAGGCATACCTAACACTCCTGTTCTGCAAGTGCTGGTTGGCTGCGATTCTGATGCATCACCCACTCGGGAGTGGTCTCCTCAAACTCAAAGCCATAGCGTTGCCATGGTGTCCCGTTAGGCTCCTCCCGCACGACGCGGGCCCACCCAGCGCAGGGGATAGAATCGCGGAGGAGGAAGACCTGAAATAGCATCCCGGCCTGCAGACGCCGTGAACAACTCCCGAGGAAACCCTTCACACTTACGTCTTCGGTCATAGCTAGTTCCTCAAATTCCGAGGCGTCGACGTTCTTCCCCTTCAATTTCAGGCCGATTCGCATTCGAATTCGCACCTCGGTCCTACGCTCCGGCTGGTTCTTTGCAATTTCGGCGGCCAACTTGGACTTCAGTAACTCGAAATCGATCGGTTTGTCGATGTAAGCCTTGGCCCCAAGGCGTTGGGAATGCTCTACAAATGTGCTACGAGCTGCGCCGCCGCCGCTGATCACAAATACGGGAATGTGCGATGTATAACTCAGAGATTGAAAACTCTGGCAGAGTTCAAGACCAGAGAGGCGTGGCATCATCACGTCCAACAAAATGACAGCGGGTTGGCTCTCTAGGGCAAGAGCCAGAGCCTCTGCTGGATCGCCAGTGTCTACTACCTCGTACTGGTCGGACAGGCGCATCCGGACAAGCTTACGGATCGCTGGGTCGTCATCTACCATTAGAACTCGTTTCATCGTGTTCTCCTTTACGTGATCGCGGGGAGATCTTATTGCACCGACACACTTAACGACTCACCATGCAAAGCCTCTCGGATCTTCCGGTCCAAATCGTCGCGGGTAAACGGCTTCATGATAAAAAGTGTGTTGGGAGAAAAAGTCTCGCGGCGTCCGATGGATTGCCCGGTATACCCGGACATGTAAACGATTCTGGTGCTAGGCCTTTGAGCCGCAATGAAAGTCCCGAGCTCCGGACCACTCATCCCCGGCATGACGACGTCAGCTAGTACCAGGTCGATTTCTCCTTTGTGCTCCTCACTCGTTCGTAGTGCTTCGGCACCGCTGGTGGCCCCCAAAACCTTGTAGCCCATGGATCGCAACAGACTGCAGGTGGACTTAAGAAGCGCGCCCTCATCTTCCACTACGAGCAGAGTGGTACTGACCTGTGGGCCAGCTTTCTGTTCTGGGCGCGGAGTCTCCGCTTCAATGTCTTCATAGACGCGAGGTAGGTAGATCTTGAAGGTAGCTCCACAACCCAGTTCACTCGAAACGTCAATGTAGCCGCCGCTTTGCTTGACGATACCGTAGACCGTGGCCAGACCCAGCCCGGTACCTTTTCCTTTTTCTTTTGTCGTAAAGAAGGGTTCGAACATATGGGATCGAACCTCCGCATCCATACCAACTCCACTATCCGTTACTGTGAACAACAAATATTCCCCCAGTTTTACGGGGTAGGAATATCTGCTGGCGAACTCCTCGTCAATCTCCACATTCTTCGTTTCAATGACCAGCCTCCCGCCCGATGGCATCGCGTCTCGCGCGTTCACGACGAGGTTCAGTACGACTTGTTCGATTTGGCCTTCATCCGCCTTGATTCTTCCGAGATCGGGATCGAGAATTGTGGTTAGCTCAATGTCTTCTCCAATGATTCTCTTCAGCATTTTTTCGATTTCGGATAGGGTGTTATTTAGATCAAGCAGCTTGGGTTCCAATACCTGCTGGCGACTAAACGCCAGTAATTGGCGCGTCAGCGAACCTGCACGCTTCCCAGCTTTCAAAATCTCTTCGACGCTGTCGGTCAGCAAGAAAGAATCCCCAACGTTCGATTGCAGAATCTCCGCGAACCCAATGATCACGCCCAGGAGATTGTTGAAGTCGTGGGCGATACCTCCGGACAGTCTTCCCACGGCCTCCATTTTCTGTGCTTGACGATACTGCTCTTCCAGTCGCTTGCGATCTGTGATGTCTCGGTTGACGATGACCAGCTTTTCGACCTGACCGGCAGCATCCACAATCGTGCTCGCGGTGGATTCAAGAACTAACCAACTACCGTTCTTGTGGCGCATTCGATATTCAATTCTGCGTCCAACCCCGCCAAGCTGAGTCTCTTTGGCAGCTTCCTCCACCCGCTTCTGATCCTCGGGGTGAACTTGTTCGAAGGCAGACGTATCTTTCAGTTCCTCTTGCGTATAGCCAAGGATCTTAAAGTAGGCGGGGCTGTTGTAGAGGCGCTTCCCGTTAGCATCCACGAGCGCGATCATGTCAGCAGCGTTTTCACTGATGAGTCGAAACAGCTCTTCGCGCTCCATTAGCTGGTGACGGATGCGATAGATCTGCAAGTGCTGATAAATCACGTATATATCGAACAGGGCCACCAAACAGATCAAGCCGCGAACGATCCCGATGATCTGCGTTGGGTCCAGTCCTACATGGCCGGCCCGGCCATGGGGGAGGAGAAATGAGACTAACCCGAGCGTCAACACCAAAGTGACGACCACGGCGGTGGACCAGAGTCGCCATTCGCGACGCTCTATATTTCGAAGCCTGGCATCGCCACTGGCACGTCCGGGACTTAGAACCGAGTTTGTTTCTTCCGATCTCATATTGGAAACCAAAAAACATCTCACACCGCTTTGCGTTGCTCCCTCCCCCTGCTTTGCAACGAGCAATGCTCCATATCCCCAGCGTCATACCGGAATTGCTGCTGTCGTATCGCGTGCCAGTGCCCGGCCAATCGCATCCAGGAGCGGCCTCGGGTTGTCTAGCAAAGGCCCTTTTTCCATGAACTCCGCCGCGCCTTCTCGCTTCAACTTCTGCTCGTTCTTCTGCGACATGCCACTTAACACGATCACAGGAATCGGATTGGTTGATGGATCTTTCTTCAGGGCATGCAGCACTTCTGGGCCGCTCAGTTTGGGCAGGAGCATGTCCAGGATTACAAGGTCAGGAAGACTTTCACGGGCAACCAGGAGCGCCGCCTCGCCATCGTGAGCGCAGAGGACGTGGTAGCCTGCTTTGACAAGTATGCGTTCGTTCGCAATTCGCAGGAATTTACTGTCTTCAACCAAAAGGATTGTCTTCATTGCAACATTCCACCTTGGATCGATAGAGCAGGCACAAGTACGGATGAGTCGGCTGCTAAGATTCTGCCCATAGAATCCACCCTGTTTCGGCCTTTCTTTTTCGCTTCGTAGAGTCCGCTATCGGCCAGGCTCAGGAGACTCTTGGTTTCGATGTCTGTCTGTCCGTCGGCGACGGCAACCCCGATACTCACCGAAACTGGCGCAGACTTCCCATTTGCGCTGACCGCAACGCTGCCCACGAAAGAACGGATTTGGTCCGTACGGATTAACGCCGACTGCAAGTCGCATCCGGGAAGTATCAGCAAGAACCCTTCGCCGCTGTATCGGCCAACGGAATCATAGGCGCGGAGTTGGGACTGGAATCTGTGAGCAACCTCCCGCAGTACCTCGTCCCCAAAAAGATGCCCCAATTCTTCGTTTATATTCTTGAAGTCATCGATGTCTACCATCGCGACCGCTAGAGGCGAGTGTTCACGTTTTGATCTGGAGAGTTCCCGTTGCAGACACTCCACGATCTCTCCGCGATTCATCAGCCCCGTGAGATGATCGTGGGACGCGGTATTCTCCAGGATTGTGCGAGCCGCCAATAGCCGATTTTGAAGATTCATGACACGCTGGCCTGCGAGGAGTCGCGCCTTCAACTCTAAGTCGTCAAACGGTTTTGTTAGATAATCGTCGACGCCCGCTGCCATCGCGCTCAGCAGATCAGATTGACTGTCTTTCCCGGTGAGTAACAGCGTGTAAGTGTACGGAAAAGTACGTGGCAAGGCCCGTACTCGTCGAATCAGTTCAACGCCGTCCATTTTCGGCATAACCCAATCCATCACCACAAGCCTTGGGCTGTGAGGCTGCTGCAGCAATTCCCACGCTTCTTCGCCATTCTTCGCCAGGCTCACTTCAAACCCCCAATCTTGGAGGTGGTTCTTGATGATCTGTTGATAGATGAGCGAATCATCCACCAGCAAAACCCTGTTCGTGAGCCCGTCGTTCATTTCAGCTAGCCTCGCTATGGGTCTGTTCCAGGTGCGGCACACGACCCTCGCCGGAAGGTACGGTCGTGATCGTGAGCGCATAGGCCATGTCGGCGTCTTTGGCTGGCCTCACCTCAAGCCCCCAGTTGTGGAGATGTTGAATGATGGCTTGTTGAAAGAAGGGCAAATCGTCCGCGAATTGATCTGGTATTTGATTCATTGCGCTGCTCGTCATGGGGGTTATCGTCTTTCGCATTGTTCGTCATCATGGCCACACGGCTTGGTCGGAACGCTCAGTGCAATAACACCGGACTGACTCGCCGCGCTCTTGGAGTCTCCGGTATAGCTGGCCAGCACTTTGTGTGGTCCAACCCCGCGGACTGTTACGTTGTGGGCGGTTGCGGTCTCGCGCTGTAGCCCGAGGAGAACGCTGGCGGTGGTTGCGCCCGCGAGCTTGAAATTAGGCATGACGAGATCCAAGAGCCCGTCGCCGTTGAAGTCCGCAGCGGCCATCGCCATGGGTGAACTACCCACTGGGTGCGCCACTTGCGGCTTGAATGTGCCGTCACCCTTACCGTAGAGCAGACTCATCGTGCCGCCAATCGCGTTTACGACCGCGGCATCCAGCAGGTGGTCGCCGTTGAAGTCTCCCAAAACAATCTGCTGTGGACCCGCGCCAGTCGAATAGGAAACGCGGGGCTGAAATGTGCCATCCCCTTTGCCCAGCAGCACGCTGACGGAATTGCTCATACGATTCGCAACCAGAAGGTCTGCGATTCCGTCTCCGTTGAAATCGCCGGTTTCTATCGACTCCGGATCAGCGCCCGCGGCAAAAGTCTGGGCGGTTCCGAATGTTCCGTCGCCGTTGCCGAGCAGCACGGTTACGTTGTTGTCCGCGGCGTTGGCTGTTGCAAGGTCAAGATAGCCGTCACCATTGAAGTCTCCAATCACAACCTTCCTCGGCGCGCGGCCAGTCCGGTAGGACCTTGGCGACTGGAAAGTGCCGTCCCCATTTCCCAAGAACACGCTCACGTCATTGTCTGCGGTATTAGCGACCACGAGGTCCGGAATACCATCCCAATTGACGTCTGCGATTTGCACGGAGGAAGGCGCTCTGCCTGTCCCGTACGCCACCTGAGTGCGGAACGTGCCATCCCCATTTCCCAGAAGGACGCTTACTGTGTTGCTGCCGCTGTTTGCTACTGCCAGATCCTGAACGTTATCTCCGTTGAAATCCCCGACCGCGACGGCCATGGGCGCAAGGCCAGTCGCATTCGTCTTCGGCGTCTCGAAAGTCCCGTCGCCTTTGCCCAGGAAGATGCTTACTCCGTTGCTGCCAACGATTGCCAAATCCGGCACGCCATTCCCATTAAAGTCGCCCGTTGCCACAGAATATGCTCGAGCACCCACGGCAAGCGAGGTACCCGTGGCGGGGGTGAGTGAGTGGCTTAAGGTCGCGGGATCGAGCGAAGCGGTCGCAAGGACGAGGTTACCGTTGCTGGTGTCGACAAATGACACAGTTCCGGAGGGTGCAAGCCGCCCTGGAGCAGTCACCGTCGCTGTCAATGTGTGGTAGACGTTGCCGTTCTGTCCAATCGTGGTAGTCGATCTGTAGCTGGAGTTACCGTTAACCGAGAAAGCCCGCTGGGAGGAATCGCAAGCCCAAGCACCGCCCAAGCCGTTAAAGTGCGCTTGCAGTGCATAGTCGCCTGCACCCAGTACGAGTTTCAGGGTCGCCTTACCGCCGCGGGTCAATGGCGCGGACCCCAGAACACCAGGGCCAGAACACCCGATGGCCGCGTCACAGAACGTTACAGATCCGGTCGTAACCGGTGTGCCATAGTGCGACACTGCCGCTGTGAGCGTTGTCACCGAGCCCACCATCACGGAGCTGCCGGGAGCGATTTTCAGGGTCACTTTAGCATCCGGCTGCACTGCGTACATTGGGCTTGTAGACGCGAAAACGAGGGCAGCTAGCGCCAACAAATACATTGGGATAGTGAGTATCGCGCGTTTCGAGGATCTCGCAAGATTGAGTTTCATGGTTGCAGTGTCCTTCTGGCCGCTACAGCTTAGGCTAAGCAGGCGACATTGGCCGCCTACGAGTTGCCCGGCACTGAAGCTATCGCAAACAGTCGGCCAACCTGTGAACACACCCAATCTGGCTCAAACACTGGGGTTACGGGTATCGGAGCTCCCCGCCAGCTGCCTCGACTTGGTACAACTGTCCTGATTTGGAACACCATTCGAAGACGAGCGGTCCAGTTCCGGCCGGGAGGTTCTTTAAACGCGGACCTGAGCTGGTGCGGTCGGTATTGCGCTCGTTCGATCCCAAGTACCTTCGTACCCTCAAGGTCCGAATTGAAGGATGGTTCTTCGCGCGGCGGCGTATTCTATTTGAAGAACCCTGTTGAACCCGAAGTAGAGCATGGGGCGGAGGCAGGAATCTTCCGCTCGGGTGGGCCATTGAAGCGCGCAAAGAGAATTAGAGTCATCGGGAAGAAGGCGCCGGGTAAACCTCCACTTGGCGGATGGGTGACGCCAGCTCTTAAAGAAGACGATGCTGGTTTCCAAGCTTTGTTCCTATGTAGCCCACAGCCCAAGTGGGTCTTTGATCCGAAAGACCTTAGGATTCTGGAAGTTAACGACGCCGCAATCTCACACTACGGCTATTCTCGGGAGGAATTCCTGGGAATGTCGATTTCCGATTTGCGACCGCAGGAAGATATGCCCCGCTTCCTGGAGGAGGTCAGCCGAGCAGTTAAAAGCAGACAGTACCGGGGTGAGTGGAAACACAAGCTTCAGGACGGCCAGCTCATTGACGTGGAGGTCTTCTCGCACAGCGTGCAATTTCGCGGCCGTGAAGCGCGCTTGGCAGTAATAAGAGATATCACGAAACAAAAGGAGGCGGAAGAGGCTCTGCGGAAGGCCGAACAGAAATACCGGCTGATTTTTGAGGAAGCCCTAGTCGGCATCTACCAGAGCACGCCCGA
>Ga0209068_10000822_pt1 | contig 15936 bp, 8 predicted proteins | sample ColStrG_CSR_2012_FD_187200 | JGI IMG/M metagenome (GOLD analysis project Ga0209068, IMG submission 187200) | Freshwater sediment microbial communities in response to fracking from Pennsylvania, USA - Cold Stream Run_MetaG_CSR_2012 (SPAdes)... | ecosystem: Environmental > Aquatic > Freshwater >... | reverse complement strand
CTCAAGCAGGTGATCAAGGAGCTCGAGGCCTATCCGGGCGCGATCATGTTCATCGACGAGATCCATACGGTGATCGGCGCCGGCGCCACCTCGGGCGGCGCCATGGATGCGTCCAACCTGCTCAAGCCGGCGCTCGCGTCCGGCACGGTGCGCTGCATCGGCTCGACCACCTACAAGGAGTACCGGCAGTATTTCGAGAAGGACCGGGCGCTGGTGCGCCGGTTCCAGAAGATCGACATCAACGAGCCGTCGGTCGAGGACGCGATCAGCATCCTCAAGGGGCTCAAGCCGTATTTCGAGGATTATCACAAGCTCAAATATACCGGCGAGGCGATCAAGGCGGCGGTGGAGCTGTCGGCCCGCTACATCCATGACCGCAAGCTGCCCGACAAGGCGATCGACGTGATCGACGAGTCCGGTGCCGCCCAGATGCTGCTGCCCGAGAGCCGGCGCAAGAAGACCATCGGCATCAAGGAGATCGAGACCACCATCGCCACCATGGCGCGGATTCCGCCCAAGACGGTGTCGAAGGATGACGCCGCCGTTCTCCAGCATCTCAACCATACGCTCAAGACCGTGGTCTACGGCCAGGACAAGGCGATCTCGGCGCTTTCGGCCTCGATCAAGCTCGCGCGCGCGGGACTGCGCGAGCCGGAGAAGCCGATCGGTTGCTATCTGTTCTCGGGGCCGACCGGCGTCGGCAAGACCGAGGTCGCCAAGCAGCTGGCTGCGGCGCTCGGTGTCGAGCTGATCCGCTTCGACATGTCGGAATACATGGAGCGGCACACGATCTCCCGTTTGATCGGCGCCCCGCCCGGCTACGTGGGCTTCGACCAGGGCGGCCTCTTGACCGACGGCGTCGATCAGCATCCCCATAGCGTGCTGCTCCTCGACGAGATCGAGAAGGCGCATCCGGACCTGTTCAACGTGCTGCTGCAGATCATGGATCACGGCAAGTTGACCGACCATAACGGCAAGCAGGTCGATTTCCGCAACGTGATCCTGATCATGACCACGAATGCGGGCGCCGCCGATCTGGCGAAGCAGGCCTACGGCTTCACCCGGATCAAGCGCGAGGGCGACGACACCGAGGCGATCAACCGCATGTTCGCGCCCGAGTTCCGCAATCGCTTGGACGCCATCATCACCTTCGCGCACTTGAGTCCCGAGATCATCGCTCAGGTGGTGGAGAAGTTCGTCCTGCAACTCGAAGCCCAATTGAGCGACCGCGACGTCACCATCGAGCTGTCGGAAGACGCCGCCAAATGGCTGATCGAGCACGGCTACGACGAGCAGATGGGCGCGCGGCCGATGGCCCGCACCATCCAGGAGACGATCAAGAAGCCGCTCGCCGACGAGGTCCTGTTCGGCAAGCTCAAGTCCGGCGGCCACGTGCGGGTGATCGTGGTTCCGGACGAGGAGACCGGCGCCGACAAGCTCGGCTTCGAGTATCTCGAAGGGCCGGTGACGCCGAAGCCGGAGAAGATCCCGCAGCCGCACGCCAAGCCCAAGCGCCGCTCCGCGGCGCCGCGGCGAGCCAAGTCGCCCGGCCCCAAGAACGGCGGCGACGACAAGCCGCCCCACCGCGGCTCGGTGCCGAAGGTGCCGCTGGTGAAGGTTTAGGGCGGGCTCAAAATGTCGTTCCCGCAAGGAGTGTCGGTTCGATTCCGACCGCCCGCACCATCATCATCGCAATCCGCGCAACGTCTGCAATTTGACGATCGGCTGAGAGGTCGCGTCGGGCGGCCGACGCGATTGACCCAAGCAGGACATCAGCAGCCGGTTTTTTCGCTGTGATGCACAACACGACGCGATGTCATCGGCTTTCTCGCCGGCGCGGGGGGCGGCTTGGCCGCTTGCGATGCGTGCTCAGCGGCCCACGTTGCCCGCGGTCGCATTCGACTGCGGCGGTGTGGACGTGCGGCCGGAGCGCTAATCGATTGGGGGCGGGCCATGTCACCGGCAGAACGTGGCCTTCGAACACCATTGGCCAGTGCGCCTAATATGGTCGCGTTCCAGGAGTTCACGAGGGCTCGGAGTCCTCCGGCAGCAGTTTCAGCTTGTCCACCATTCGGCATAGTTCGGCGAGAGATGAGGCGTTGATTTTTCGCATCGCGTTGCTGCGATGGACCTTCACCGTGGTTTCGGTGATGCCGAGGTCACCGGCAATCTGCTTGTTCAGCCGCCCCTGTGCGACTTGAGCCAGAATTTCCCACTCGCGCGAGGTCAGTACTTCGAATCGTGCACGGAGCGCACGCAGAGCTTCTTCATTCCCCCTGCGTTCACGGTCGCGAGCGAGCCCGACATTCACAGCGTCCAGAAAATCCTGATCTCGGAACGGCTTCGTAAGGAACTCGATGGCACCTGCCTTCATCGCCTGCACGCTCATCGGGATGTCGCCATGTCCGGTGATGAAGACGATCGGGAGCCTGACGCTCGCCGCGGCGAGATCTCGCTGAAAATCCAGCCCACTACGACCCGGCAATCGCACATCGAGGACGAGGCAGGTAGCGCAATCGGCAGGTTCCGAGCCGAGAAAATCGGCGATGGACGCAAACAGCTGGGCATGCAGCGCTGCGGAGCGCAAAAGCCGTCCAAGCGATTCGCGAAATTCCGGATCGTCTTCGATCACCACAACGCAAGCATTTGAATCCGGCACGGCTCCCGCTCGTGATTGAAGGCCAACGGAAAAGCGCATCGGTCACCTGCGCGTTTGATTTTGCCGCCCTTTGTGTCGATCCTAGCCTTAACAAAGACGCTTGGACAGGCGCTGGCCGGTTCCTCGAGGAGCAGGTGTCCTAAACCAAAGTTTAGGGTCGTGGGATTGTGACAGCGTTATGCTCGCTGCCGGAAGCTGCACTCAGCCGGCCTCTCGGGCGCGGCGTAATTGCTGCCGCGACCTATCGGGAGGCCATATTGTCTGAGCGCTCACTGATCTCTATCGTCGATGACGACCAGTCCTTCGGCGACTCCATGCGCAGGCTTCTCAAGGCGCTGGATTACTCCGTCGCGCTGTTCCCGTCTGCAGCGCAATTCCTGGCGTCTCCGCAACTTGCGGCCACCGCATGCCTAGTCGCCGATATTCACATGCCTGAAATGACGGGCGTCGAGCTTTATAGCCATTTGGTCGAAAGTGGGCACGCGATCCCGACGATCTTGGTCACCGCCTATCCCGATGACAGCGTGAAGGAGCGCATGCTGACCATGGGGGTGGAATGCTACCTTCACAAGCCGCTGGTGGAAGCTGCGCTGATCGATTGCCTTCGAACCGCGGTCGCGCACAGCGAGGCGCGTCGGGGGGCGCGATAAGTCTACACTGACCTTCTGATCGTCGACTCGACAACGGAGCTCGACAGATGGATGCAACCACCTCATCGCACCCTAGCGGGCCAGATGACTCCATAGAGGTACTGTGGGAGGACGCCGAACGCGCCTTCTGCAGACTATTGCGGAAAGATGCCGAGGGCCATCGGCATGCGTTCGTGCCCATCCTCGCCGGCGCCGAGCATCCGACGCTTGAGAGCATCAATCGCCTCGCACGCGAATGCGAACTCAAGAACTACCTCGATGGTGCGTGGGCGTTGCGGCCGGTGGAACTGGTGCGCGAACCCGGCCAGACGATGCTGGTTGTCGAGTACGCCGGAGGCGAACCTCTCGATCGTCTGACCCGCCAGCCGATGGAAATCGGGCAATTTCTGCGGCTTGGCGTGGCTTTGTCTGCCGCACTCGGCCAGCTTCATGGACGTGGGCTGATCCACAAGGACATCAAGCCAGCCAACGTGTTGGCCAAGCCCGCGACGGGGCAAGTCTGGCTCACCGGCTTCGGCATTGCATCTCGCCTCCCGCGAGAGCGCCAGCGGCCCGAGCCTCCGGAAGTTCTCGCAGGCACGCTCGCGTACATGGCGCCCGAACAAACGGGACGGGTCAACCGCTCAATCGATTCCCGGAGCGATCTCTATTCACTGGGTGTCACCTTCTACGAAATGCTGACCGGCAGCCTGCCGTTCACGGCTTCCGATCCGATGGAGTGGGTGCACTGTCACATCGCCAGACAGCCGGTGCATCCGAGCAAGAGACTGACGAGCGTCCCGCCGTCGCTCTCTGCAATCACGATGAAGCTGCTCTCCAAGACGGTTGAGGAGCGATATCAGACGGCGGCGGGTGTCGAAAGCGACCTGCGGCGCTGCCTCCGCGAATGGGAGGCCGATGGACGGATCCACGATTTCGCACCGGGCGATAATGACACTTCCGATCGCCTCATGATTCCGGAGAGACTGTACGGGCGAGACCGGGAGATCGATATGCTGCTTACGGCGTTCGACCGGATCGTTGGAGGCGGCAGGCCGGAGTTGGTCCTCGTCTCCGGCTATTCCGGTATCGGAAAATCCGCCGTGGTCAACGAGCTGCACAAGCCGCTCGTACCTCCCCGCGGCCTGTTCGCATCAGGAAAATTCGACCAGTACAAACGCGACATTCCTTATGCCACGTTGGCGCAGGCCTTTCAGAGCCTGGTCCGGCCCCTCCTCAGCAAGAATGAAGAAGACTTGCGCAAATGGCGCGACGCGCTGCGCGGGGCGCTGGATCCGAACGGGCTGCTCATCGTCGATCTCGTCCCGGAATTGAAGCACATCATCGGTGAGCAGCCCCCGGTGCCTGAGCTTCCGCCGCAGGAAGCGCAGCGTCGCTTTCAGTTGGTCTTTCGACGGTTCATCGGCGTATTCGCGCGACCCGAGCATCCGCTCGCGCTCTTTCTCGACGACCTGCAGTGGCTGGATGCTGCGACGCTCGACTTGCTCGAAGACCTGTTGACCCGCAACGATCTGCAGCACTTGCTGCTCATCGGCGCGTATCGGGACAACGAGGTCAGCGCCACGCATCCGCTGGTCCGCAAGCTCGATGCGATCCGTCAGGCCGGAGCGGCGGTGCAGGACATCGTTCTGACGCCGCTCGGTCGGGACGAACTGCGTCAATTGCTGGTGGACTCTCTTCACTGCGAAACGGAACGCGTCGTTCCGCTCGCGCAATTGATCAACGAGAAAACGACGGGCAATCCGTTCTTCGCGATCCAGTTCGTTTCTACTCTGGCGGAGGAGGGGCTGCTTGGCTTCGACTACGGTGAAGGCCGCTGGGCATGGGACCTGCATCGCATCCACGCCAAGGGCTACACCGACAACGTCGTGGAGCTCATGATCGGCAAGTTGAACCGCCTGCCAGTCGTTACGCAGGAGGCACTCAAACAGTTCGCCTGCATGGGAAACAGCGCCGAGTTCGACATGCTGGCGATGGCTTACGAGAAGTCGATCGAGGAGCTTCACCAACACCTTTGGGAAGCAGTGCGGACAGGACTTGTCTTTCGCTCGGACGATTCCTATCGGTTCCTGCACGACCGGGTGCAGGAAGCGGCTTATTCCATGATCCCGCAACAGCTGCGTTCCGCGGCGCATCTGCGCATCGGGATGCTTCTGGCTGCGCACACCCCCGCGGCGAAACGCGAGGAGGCGATATTCGAGATCGTCAACCAACTCAACCGCGGGTCTCACCTGCTCACCTCGGTGGAAGACCGCGAGCGCGTCGCAGAGCTGAATCTCATTGCGGGCCGGCGCGCCAAGGTTTCGACCGCCTACGCTTCGGCGCTCAAATATCTCGGGGCAGGCCGAGCGCTGCTGACAGAGGAGACGTGGGGGCGACACTATCCCCTCATCTTCTCGACCGAATATCTCATGGCTGAATGCGAGCTGCTGACCGCAGACAAGATTGCTGCCGAGAATCGACTCTCGCTGTTGCCGCAACGTGCGAACAATCGGCACGATTTCTGTGCAGCCACGCGCTTGCGGCTCACCCTGTACACCACACTGGATCGGTGTGACCGCGCGGTCGACGTGTTTCTGGAGTGGCTCCGCAGCCAGGGCACGGTGTGGCCGACCCGCCCGACACGCGATGACGTACTGCGCGAATACGAGCGAATCTGGGCTCTCCTCGGCAGCCGGCAAATTGAAGAGCTCATGGAACTGCCGCTTGTTGTGGATCCGGACGTGCTCGACACGCTCGATGTGTTCACGGAGATTGTCACGCCGTCGATTCTCTTTGATGAGCACCTTTCGACATTGGTCGTCTGCCGTTTGGTGACGCTCAGCCTCGAGCACGGCAACAGCGACGCCGCGTGCTTCGCGTACGTCTGGCTGGCGATGTTTGCGGGTGCGCGTCTTGACAACTACAAAGACGGATTCCGTTTCGGGCAGCTGGGCTATGACCTGGTCGAGAAGCGCGGCCTGACGCGCTATCAAGCGCGAACCTACATGTCCTTGGGTGCGATGGTCATTCCCTGGGCGCAGCACGTCGCCAACGGCCGTGAGCTGGTGCGCCGCGCCTTCGATGCGGCGTATCGAATTGGCGATCTTACCTTCGCTTCCTATAGCTGGGACCAATTGATCACGATTTGTCTGGCGGTCGGAGATCCGCTGGCCGATGTGCAGACGGAATGCGAAAACGGTCTGGCCTTCGCGAAGAGGGTGCGCTTCGGGCTGGTCATTCACCTCTGTGGAGCGCAGCTCGGCCTGATTCGGACGCTACGCGGAGTGACACCGGTGCTTGGGCGCCTGGATCACGACGACTACAGCGAGCCGGATGTCGAGCGCAATCTCGCCAGTAATCCGAATTTGGTGTTTGCGGAGTTCTACTACTGGACCCGCAAGGTGCAGGCACGGGTTTTTGCCGGAGACTATGCATCGGCGGCTGATGCCGCGTTCAAGGGGCAACGGTTGTATTGGACATCAGCGGCGATGTTCGAAACCGCGGACTTTCGCCTCTATGCTGCGCTTGCTCACGCCGGCGCCTGGAATGCTGCGTCGCCTGAAGACCGGCCGAAGCACTTCGACCAATTGGCAGCACACTACAAGCAGCTCGAAGTGTGGGCCGAGCACTCGCCTCCGACCTTTGAGAACCGCGCCGCGCTCGTCGGCGCGGAGATCGCGCGGATCGAAGGTCGCATGCTCGATGCTGAGGAGCTCTATGAGCAAGCCATCCGCTCGGCACGCGCGAATGGATTTGTCCACAACGAGGGGCTCGCGAACGAGCTGGCAGGGCGCTTCTACGCGGCACGCGGCTTCGAGAGAATTGCGACGACCTACCTGCGCGACGCCCGCTACTGCTACCTCCGTTGGGGAGCGGATGGGAAGGCTCGCCAACTCGAGCAGCTTTATCCGCAGATCGGGGCGGACAAGCCGATCTTGGATTCGATGGCGACGATACTGACGCCCGTCGAGCAGCTCGATCTCGCGACCGTGATCAAGGTGTCTGAAGCGGTTTCGGGTGAAATCGTCCTGGAGAAGCTGATCGACACACTCCTGCGCACCGCAATCGAGCACGCTGGCGCCGAGCGAGGCCTGCTGATTCTTCCGTGTGGCAAGGACTATCGGATAGAAGCCGAGGTTGCCACGAGCAGTAACGATGTGAGAGTCGAGCTGCGGCAAGCGAGTGTGACCGCGGCGGATCTGCCGGAGTCCGTCTTCCGCTACGCCCTGCGGACCAAGGAAAGCGTTCTGTTGCACGATGCTTCCGTCCAGAGCTCATTCTCCGCCGATGACTACGTTCGCGAGCACCGCGCGAGGTCGGTGCTCTGCCTGCCGATACTCAAGCAGGCTCGATTGCTGGGGATGCTCTACCTGGAGAACAACCTCACGCCGCATGCGTTTACTCCCTCTCGAATGGCAATCCTCAAGCTACTGGCCTCGGAAGCGGCGATCTCGATGGAGAACGCTCGCTTGTATCGCGATCTCGCGGAACGCGAATCCAGAATCCGGCGACTGGTCGATGCCAACATCATCGGGATCATCATCTGGGATCTTCAAGGGCGGATTCTCGAGGCCAACGACGCGTTTCTCCGGATCGTGGGATACGACCGCGAGGATCTCCTCTCTCGGCGGCTGCGGTGGACGGACCTGACGCCGCCGGAATGGCGCGATCGTGACCAGCAACAGCTCGTGGCGAGGCTGAAAGTGACCAGCAGCTTGCAACCGTTCGAAAAGGAATTCTTCCGAAAGGACGGCGGCCGCGTTCCGGTCTTGATCGGCGTGGCAACCTTCGAGGAGGATACGTATCAAGGTGTCGCGTTCGTGCTCGATCTGACCGAGCGCAAGCGCGCCGGGGAAGCGTTGCGCGCGTTGCAAACGGAGCTGGCGCATACGAGCCGTCTGGCCACGATGGGACAGCTCGCCGCCTCCATCGCGCACGAAGTCAATCAGCCGATTGGTGCGGCTCGCAACAACGCCCATGCAGCGCTGCGCTTTCTCGCCCGGAAGCCGCCTGATCTGGCGGAGGTCAGGGAGGCGCTCGACTGCGTCGTCAGCGAGACCTATCGAGCCGGCGATATCCTCGGCGGGATCCGCGATCAGATCAAGAAAGCACCACCCCGCAGGGAGCCCTTCGATCTGAGCGAGGCCATCGAAGAAGTGACTACGCTCGTGCGAGGCGAGCTGTTGAAGCATCGCGTGTCAGTGCAGATGCGGCTCACGCAAGGCTTGCCGTTGGTTCAGGGCGATCGCGTTCAACTGCAGCAGGTCGTGCTGAACCTGATCGTGAACGCGATAGAGGCCATGGCCGGCATCGACGACGCGCGCGAGCTGCTGATCAGCACCGAATCGAGCCCGGCGGAGGGCTTGCTCGTCGCCGTGAGCGACTCCGGGCCCGGCGTCGCCGCGGAGGATCGTGAGCGGATCTTCGAGTCGTTCTTCACCACAAAGCCCGCCGGAGTGGGGATCGGCCTTTCGATCTGCCGCTCCATCATCGAGGCCCATGGCGGACGATTGTGGGCCGACGCGCGCGAGCCGTGTGGTGCGATCTTCCGGTTCGCACTGCCGGTGCAGCTCTGAACCAAGATTCAACGGACCCAACAATAAGCTGATTGTCTCGGTCCGTCGGTTTAGCCATCGCCAGCCATCGTGCAATAGAAGTGAACCATCGCGTCCTGCTGTGATGCCGCGTGGGTCGTGAGTATTTGCGCCCCACACCTCGAATCCGACAACCCAGTTGCCGAGGAGGTCGCCATGCAGAAAACGCCCGGAATGAATCGCCGTCGCCTTGTCAAGGTTGCAGCCGCAACTGCTGCTGCGACCACGCTAGGTCTTCCCAGTTTTGTTCTTGCAGAAGGGAGCTCATCCATGAACGCCGTTGCACAGCCGAAGGGCGGTGAAAATACCGCTATCCACCCATTCCACGTGAATGTTCCCGAGGCCGAGCTGGCCGAATTGCGCAGGCGCATAAGCGCGACACAATGGCCCGAAGGGGAAACGGTCACAGATCAATCGCAGGGCCCCCAGCTCGCGACGCTGCAGAAACTCGCGCGTTATTGGGCGAAAGAGTACGACTGGCGCAAGGCCGAGGCGAGATTGAACGCCGTGCCGAATTTCGTCACAGAGATCGATGGGCTGGACATCCACTTCATTCACGTGCGTTCCAAACATAAGAACGCGCTGCCGGTCATCATCACGCACGGATGGCCGGGCTCGGTGATCGAGCAGCTGAAGATCGTCGATCCGCTGACCAATCCGACGGCGCATGGCGTGAGCGCCGAGGATGCTTTCGACGTGGTGATTCCGTCGATGCCGGGCTACGGATTTTCGGGCAAGCCGACCACTACAGGCTGGGACCCTGCCCACATCGCGCGCGCGTGGGTCGTGCTGATGAAGCGCCTTGGATACACGAAGTTCGTGGCACAAGGCGGCGATTGGGGCGCGATCATCACCGACCTGATGGGGACACAGGGGCATCCGGAGCTGCTCGGCATCCATTCCAACATGCCCGGCGTGTTTCCACCCGACATCGACAAGGCTGCCCTTACGGGTGCTTCGGCGCCGTCCGGCCTCTCGGCCGACGAGAAACTCGCATACGAGCAGTTGGCCTTCGTATATGCGAAGGGCATCGGCTACGGCTACCAGATGGGCTTGCGCCCGCAGGCGCTTTACGGGATCGCAGATTCTCCCGTTGGCATCGCCGGTTACTTCCTCGATCACGACGCGCGCAGCTTGGCAATGATCTCACGCGTCTTTGACGGGCAGCCCGAAGGGCTGTCGCGGGATGATGTCCTCGACAACGTCACGCTTACCTGGCTGACGAACACGTTTGTTTCCGGGGCGCGCCTCTATTGGGAGTGTTTCGAGAACAAGGTTTCATTCTTCGGTGTCAAAGGAGTCTCCATCCCGGCTGCCCTGAGCGTGTTTCCCGACGAGCTGTATCCCGCTCCGCGGAGTTGGGCAGAGCAGGCGTATCCGAAGCTCATTCACTACAACAAGCTTTCCAAAGGCGGACATTTTGCGGCCTGGGAGCAGCCGAAGCTCTTCTCGGAGGAAGTTCGCGCGGGGTTTCGGTCACTACGCACCTAACGGAGCGAACGCGGAGGCCCGCAGAGATCATCTGCGGGCCTTTGTGTAGCGCCGACCCTTGAGCGCCGCGGGACCGATTTTGCCAGAACGGCATCCGAAGCTTCGCTCGCTGCACAGGCCTTGCACACGGGCGGCATCGTCCGCCGCCAAGCGACAGGAGGAAATCATGAGACTTCTGCAGGCATTTGCTGTGGCTTCGGGTGTTTGTGCCATTGCCGGCACTTGCACTCTGTACATCACGCAATCTACTGCACAGAGCGTCAAGGAGGGCCAGCCGCCGGTTGAGAGCAATGCCTCCCCGATCTATGGCGTGACAATTCCAGCCGGATACCGTGATTGGCGCTTGATCTCAGTCAAGCAATTGACAGGTAGAGAAGGCACGCTCAGGCAGTTGCGCGCCCAATTGGGCAACGATCTTGCGGTAGCGGCCTTTCGGGAGGGGAAGCTTCCGTTCCCGGACGGCGCAATCATTGCCGCCCTCCATTGGAATGAAGTGTCGTCGGACGCGGACAATCAAGTCTTGGCCAATGGTTTTCCGGGCGCCGGCCTGGAATCCGTCTTCGCCGGCTCCGCTGTCAACGTTCAATTCATGGTCAAGGACTCAAAAAAGTATGCTGCGTCCGGCGGCTGGGGATACGCCGACTTCATGAACGGCAAACCCGGCGATGAGGCGCTGCACAAAACATGCTTCCCCTGCCACCAGCCTGCAAAAGATCGCGACTACATTTTCACTCACCACGCACCTACGCCCTGAACTGTGAAGCCCGCGCTCGATTCTTGGCGGATCAGTGTTCTGGGCGCCACAAGGATGGCAACGCTCGCAGCAGTGCGGCCGGTAGAAGGTCTCCTAGATCAGGCTTCCTGGCGGCTCACCCAACCTAACCGGGGACAGCGACATGAATGAGCATCAAATCGTCGACTCAAACTTTACGGCGATTATCAACGCGCCAATCGAAAGGATCGACATTCCAGCGTGGTGTTTCGGCCTTACTGAACGAGAATACCAGGGCTGTTCACCGGCGCACGTCTCCGCCGGATTTACGACCGCGCCGGACGGTAAGCGCATGTCTATCAACGTCGAGATCATCGGCGGTAGCCTGATGGTGCAGCACTATGTCGAGACGCTTGGGCGCAAGGATCATCTGATCCTCGACTCGGAATCCGACGTTTTCACTCCGACCGGCCGAACACGCATTCATGTGACGTGGGAGCTGAGCGTCAAGGAGATCGGTAAGGGAAAGTGCGAATTCAAGAACAGGGTCAGGTCGTACGCAACAGAAGAGATGCTGACTTTCCTCGCACGACAAGGGATACCATTCGATCAATTTAGCGCGCAGCGCCAACCTGCGTCGATCGCCCATAACCGAGGTGAAACGCCTCTCTTTGCGGCCAGTATAGAGCGGGCTGCACTCAGGAACTGACCTCAGCAAACCGTGACTATCCGACTACGGCAGGAGGGAACGCCGTGAGCACTCTCACATACGACAAGGAAGCCACCGCACTCCTGGTGGTCGATCCGTACAACGACTTCATATCCGAGGGCGGCAAGATCTGGCCCCGCATCAAAGCTGTTGCCGAGGCGCACAACTGCGTTTCCCATATGCAGGAGGTCCTCGACGCAGCCCGGAGGGCGCAGCTTCGGGTCTTCTTTGCTATGCATCATCGCTACCGGGTCGGCGACTATGAGACTTGGCCGTATATTGCGCCCATCCAGAGGGCGGCGTGGCGGAACAAGAGTTTCGAACACGGCACCTGGGGTGGCGAATTCCGCGCCGAGTTTGTGCCGAAGCCGGGCGAGATCGTCGCCTCTGAACATTGGTGCTCCAGTGGCTTCGCCAACACAGATTTGGATTTGCAGCTCAAGAAACACGGCATCCACCAGCTCATCGTCATCGGGCTCATCGCGCACACCTGCATCGAAGCGACTGTTCGCTATGCCGCCGAGCTCGGCTATGACGTCACCGTGGTCGGGGACGCGACCGCGGATTACTCGGACGAGATGATGCACGCCGCTCTCGACATCAATATCCCGAGCTACGCCAGCGCCGTTGTGACCACAAAGGAGGTCGTCGGCTCGATCTCGATGCTCTGACCAAGAGGTTTTCGCATAGGAGTCCGTTTGTGGCGCATCGCTTCACGCCGCTTTCGGCCGGAATGGAAGCATAGCGGACTCGCCGCGACTTTCTCGTTTTTGTAAGACGCCCGGTGCCCATCTGGCGTCGCATTCGCGGACTTCCCGCAAGGCGCGACCAGATGCAAGAAAGAAAGTGTCCGCTGTACGACTAGGGAGGAATCACTAAGTCACCCAACCACCTCCCAATGGGCGCCTAAGGGCATTGAGAATGTATCAGAACTTACACAGTCTCTTATACATACGCGCGATCAAGGTTAGTTAATCGCGATATTTCGATCTCTTGCCGTACAAAATATCCGACTCGGAATCCGACGGCTCAATCTTGAAAAAGGTATATCGGGCTTGACCACATCCGATGGCCGTCTTCCTGCTGGGCGCGCACATAAAGACGCGTATCGCCACGTGGCCTTACGTTGATCCGACGCTTTAGATTTACACGGCACTCCTTCATGGTGTCCGGCAATCTCTGCAGGCGGACGACGCGGTCCAGCCCGCCGGCTGGGAAATTGCAAGGTTCGATGCCCAATTCTGCAATGGCTGTCTCGCCGCTCACTGGCGCCGTTCTGAATGAAATTCGCCCCTCGCTCGGCACCCGGAGCCACAAATCGATCGCCCCGTAGTTACCTGTCGTCACGGCTTTCCAAGCCAGCATTTGCGGGTCTTGCTGCACGATTCCCCGGTCCAGGTTCAAATTGTTGATGACGCCTGCGCGGACGATCGAATTCCCCTCGAGACTTATGGTTCCGTCCCACGTCGTCGTGCGCGCCCGGCCGCGGTATTCGGCCCCTTCGTAAATGAGACGAACTCTCGATCCGAGGTCTTTCGCTGAATAGGGCCGCACAGTCTCGATATGATCCAGTCCATCGAAAATATCGATTCGTTCGAGCGGGGCGGAGCCCACGATGTCGATCAGGAGATCGACCTCGCTTTCCTTTGTTCGGGCGATATCGCCCATCATCAGCCGGCGCGTTTGCTCCGCGTGGGTCGCGCCCAATGAGGGATCACGCTCGAACATCTCGGCTTCGTGCCGCAGCGCGACCGAGACATCGACGATCGCGCGATTTCCCGTCGTGGCATAATGGCGTCGGCGGCGCATGGAATTGAAAATGGCGTCACGATCGAGTTGCTCCGCCAAAAAGCAGGTAAGGCCACCATAGCTGCCGAAAAACGAGGCGCCGGGGTAACAAGCGCCGGGCCGGCCCTTGTGCCCGTCTGAATTTGCCACGATGCCGACGCGGTAGTTCTGCTCGAATGCGTCGCGCAGAATCCATTCGAACGTGCCCCATGCGGAGTGCACCTCCACCGCGGTTTCCAAAGCCGCGTCATGGGCGAACTTGATGTCTGCGTAACGGCCGCCGACATGTGCGACGACGACGCAGTCCTTGTGTTTCAGCCTGGCGAAAAGTTCGTGGGCATCGTGGGCGTCGGTCGCTTCGTCGACGAGATCGGCGGCGTCGGCGATCTGAGCGTGGCTGGAGCGAAAGATGGTTTCGCCCTCGCGACGGTAATGCACATTTCGATCTCCACCGACCGCCGTATTCGCCGACCACTCGTATCCCGGGATACACACGAAACGGCCTGCCGCATCGAACGAGGCCGACAATTCGTTGAGCTGCCGCCAGAATTCACCGGTGATCTGGAAGTCATTGGCCTGATGTCCCATGACGTCGAGATGCGCCCGGTCCCGGCCGAACGCGAAGTACTCTCGCGCCGTGTTGGTGCCCAGCGTCTCGTTCGACTGGCCGTGCGTGTCGCCCCAGAAATGACGGAGCTGAGGACCGGCGGGGGTGACCCGCATCGGGTTTGATCTGCAAAGCTCCTCGCCGCTCTCATCGAGCACATGCACGACGAAGTCACCGGGGGCTGACGCGTACAAGCCGTCCGCCACGGCTCCGAACTGGCCTTCGGTCAATCGCAAAGTCTCAGGGAGCCCCTTCAACATGCCGTCGCTGCCGAGCCTTATCGTCCGCTCTACGCGATTTGTCGGATTGCCCCATTTGTCGTCGACCTTGATCGCCAGACGAAATCTCTCACCTGCCGGCACCAGCGTCGGCAAAATGGCGAACCATTTGGTGCCCGGTCCCGGGACGATGCCGATCTTGGGACTGTGCGGCAGGGCAACGTAGTCGTACGTGGCAATCGGGTCGGCGAGAACATGGAATTCAAAGCTGGTTTCGCAATAGGTCTGCACACGGATGCCCGGAGAACCAAAACGCCGGTCGCCGAAGCGGATCGTTATGGTGTCTCCAGGGGCCAGAAAATCCTTGGCAACGCAGACGTAAAGGGAGCGGCTCCACGGCCTGATGTTACGCTTGAACTCCCACTTCGCTTCGAGCGTGGCACCGTTCGATGCCTCTATGGTCGTGTAGCCGGGGCCTGCCGGGTCGGTGAACTGTACGGGCCCAAAGTCGGTCGCAAAGCGAAAGCCGATCTTGATCGAGCCCGTATCGTCGACCCCGAACCGTCCCGCCGTATAAGTCAGAGTGAAGCTTTGCCAGGAGCCGGCTTCGAAGCAACCCGAAGGCTCGAGTGAAGCGTGGCCCATGAGATCGGGCCGGTAGTCGGAAGTTGGCATTGCGGTTACCGAAGTAGAGCGGAGGAGGGCGCGTCGCCTATATCTTGCTGATTGTGCAGGCGCCGGCCTTGGGCTTTCAGGAAGCTCCCCTGACTATCGGCCAGAGCAGATTCCGGTCGGGTTGACGCACAATCTCTCGGTTGCCATGCCCGGCCTTGTGCCGGGCACCCACGTCTTGCTTTGGATGTGCGGCAAAGAAAGACGTGGGTGGCCGGGACAAGCCCGGCCATGACGCACTGGGTGAATTCAGGTGATCGAAACATGCTCTAAGTGAAGACGTGCGCCTACGGGGCTTTGATGTTGGCTTGCTTCATGATGGGCCACCATTTGTCGGCGTCGGCTTTCTGCAAAGCACGCAGTTGCTGCGGCGCTTGCTGATCGGGTGGCGTGATTTCCTGCCCGAGCTCGATGAGCTGTTGACGTGCCTCGGGATCGGCCAGCGCGACCGCGACTGCCGAATTCAGTTTCTCGACCACGGCCTTTGGGGTTCCCTTCGGCGCCCATAACCCGTGCCAAATCGATAGATAGAAGCCCGGAAGCCCGGCCTCGTCCACCGTCGGCACGTCCGGAGCCAACTGCAATCGCGACTTCGCGGCAACCGCAAAGGCCTTGATGTCTCCGCCCCGAAGATGCGGAAGCGCGTCGCCGGCCTGATCGAACATGATATTGATGTGTCCGGCCACCAGATCCAACATGGCGGGTGCCGCCCCGCGATAAGGGACCAGTTGGAACGCGGTGCCGGTGCTGTTCTGCAAATGGACGCCGAAGACACGGGACCAGGTCGCGAACACACCCGCCGAACCCTTCCCTGGATTGTCATTGAGCCAGCCGATAAGCCCTCTCAGGTCGTT
>Ga0209068_10000821_pt1 | contig 15950 bp, 10 predicted proteins | sample ColStrG_CSR_2012_FD_187200 | JGI IMG/M metagenome (GOLD analysis project Ga0209068, IMG submission 187200) | Freshwater sediment microbial communities in response to fracking from Pennsylvania, USA - Cold Stream Run_MetaG_CSR_2012 (SPAdes)... | ecosystem: Environmental > Aquatic > Freshwater >... | reverse complement strand
ACGGGTGACTTTCTTGGATTGCGCGTCGACTGAGTACAGAGATTCTCCCAAGCGATAGAAGATTGTGCGGTTATCGGGCAACCAGACGGGAGCAACCCCACCGTCGTCAGTGATTTGAGACACCGCGCCAGTTTCGACGCTCTGGATACCGATGCCTATCGGTTCGCCACTCTTGCGATGCAGCGAGCCGGCCAGAAGATTCCCTTGGCGGGACCAACTCTTCGCCAAAAAGAAGATAGACCCGCCGTCCAAACTCGGAAGGGGTAGAACGGCGGTGGTATAGCCAGTAGACAGCTTGTGAGAGAGATCGAGAATGCGCACACAAGCGTCGGGCTGGGAGAAGGCGATGCGCCCGCCGTTGGGCGACCAAATAGGGTCGACCGAATCGGCCTTGTCAAAGCTGAGCTGGGTTGGGTTGCCGCCGTCCGCGTTCATCATCCATGCCTGCCACGTACCGCTGCGATTCGATTGAAAAGCGATCCTGGAGCCGTCGGGAGACCAGCGCCCATCGCGGTCGTTCGCGTTTGAAGAGCTCAGCCGTTTCAGGCTGCCGTCGCTGGTGCCGGCAACGAATAAATTCTCCTGGTAACGGTAAGTATTGAAGACAATGTGAGCGCCGTCTGGCGAGGGTTGCGAACTCGACTCCAATTCGGCGTGGGAACTCGATCGGACAGGTATTGGTTCGCCGGCAAGGCGCGAACCGTCGAGCCGAACTCGATAAGTGGATGTGTGAGAAAGATCTTGGGTGTAGGCGAGGATCTTGCCATTGCGCGCCACACTGATCTGGCCGATATAGTCGTCTGGCACCGTAGTGGCTTCCGGCCTGCCTTTGACGGCGCCGGAGGTTTCGTCAACGGGAATGCGCCACAGGTTCATGGTGCGGCCGCGATCGCTGCAGAAATAAAGATGGCGGCCATCTGCCGACCAATCGGGGCTCCAGTCGATAAACGACGAGACATCAAGGGTAGTAAGTCCGCCGCCCGCGGGTGTGATTGACTGCAGCGTACGCTGGCCTCCCGCCGGTATCGATACGAATGCGATGCGATCGCCATGGGGCGACCACTTCGGCTGGCTGGCGTCTCCCCGGTAGATCTGCCGCATCACGCCTGACAAGGAGACGATGTAGAGGGCGCTGTCGCTGGCATTCCTGCTTTTCGGATCAAGCAGAGCTTCGTCGACGAAGGCTAAGCGCTTGCCATCGGGCGCCCAGGTGGGCTGATGGCCAAAAGCGGCGAGCCTGCTGGGTTGAGCGCCGTCGGCGCGCATAAGGTAAATGCCGGGACCTTGCGAGCGGCCTTTCGAGGAAAAGGCGATGAACGAACCGTCGGGTGAGAGCGCCGGTTCGGAGTCTTCCGCTTGCGGATCGTTCGTAAGGTCCACCGCCTTTCCCGCGTTCACCTGCTGGCGATAGATATGCCACTTCCCAGAGCGATTGGAAACAAAAAACGCCACGCTCCCATCGGAGGAGAGCGCGGGCTGAGCTTCTTGGCCGGGGGTGTCGGAGCTCCACAGTTTGGCGATGCGCGGAATGCCGCTGGCCGCGGGGTTCGTCCGAAACCAAAAAATGCCCGCGAGCGCGAGAGCCGCGAGCAAAATAATAGCCCGGGTGGCCACTGCCAGCTTGCTGCGCCGCCGGACTGATTTGCCGGAGAAGCCCTGAATCGCGGTCAAGACCTCGTCAATGTCTGGGCGGGCAGTGGGCGCCTTCTCAAGCATGGACATCACGAGCCGATCAAGCGCCGCCGGTATTTCCGCGCGCAGTCCAGCGGGCGGCACGGGCTTGGCATTCACAATGCGCTCGAACGTGCCCCGCCAATCGCCGGCCTCAAAAGGCCGCGCACCGGTCAGCATTTCATAAAAGACTACGCCAAGCGAGAACATATCCGTTTTCGAATCGAGGTGCAGGCCCTGAACTTGCTCGGGCGACATGAACGGAACCGTCCCGGCGAGAGTCGTGTTTGTGCTCTCGCCAGATGCCGGTTTGGCGAACGGATGCGAGGGTAGAGGGGAAGCGGCGTCAGCCCTTCCCACCCTGGCGAGGCCGAAATCGAGAATCTTGACCCGCTGCCTGCCGCCGGCCGAGATGTGAAGGTTCGACGGTTTGATGTCGCGATGAATCAACCCGATGCTGTGGGCGGCACCCAGACCTTCGCAAATCTGAATTGCATAATCGACGAAAACTTCGATGGACAGGGGTCCGGAGCGCAGCAAGTGGCCCAACGTTTCGCCGTCCAGCAGTTCGAGGACGAGAAAAGAACGGCGAGCATGCTCGCCAACATCGTATATGGTGCAAATGGAGGGATGCTGGATGCCTGCGATGGCGCGCGCCTCTTGCATGAGCGCGGCCTGCACATCTTCCGCGGCGAACGATTGGTCGCGCAAAACCTTAATGGCCACATCCCTTCCCAATCGGACGTCGCGCGCAGAGTAGACTTCTCCCATGCCGCCTTGCCCAATGAGTTTGTTGACTTGATAGTGGGAGATTCTTAGATTCTCAAGTGAGCCGACGAGCGCTTCGGCGGCGAGCGGCAAAGCGATGGGTTCCAGCCAGCCGTCTGAAATCGCGGTTCTGGCGAGCAGCGTTTCCACGCGGTAGCGCAACGCCTCGTCGCCGCCGCACTCGCGGTTCAGAATTTCGCTTTGTTCGCCGGGCGCGGCGGCGCTTGCCGCTGTGAACAAGGCCTTGGCCGGGAACCATGGGCGGGGCAATTCGAACGGTGGCCGGAGCCAGACTTTCGCATACCGCCATTCCAGTTCCACAGCGCTTTCGGGCAATTGCAGAACGGAAGCCGCGCCGCGGGTGTCGAGTGCGCCAAAAAAGCGCAGTAGAATCACCGCGTCATGGTTGGCGTCCACGCCGCTGAGCGCTTGAATCGCGTCGTCGACGATAAGGATGGCGGCGATACGGTCTTCGCCGACGCAAATCGTTTCATCGGATTCGACCAGAGCCTTGCCGCCGCTGCGCCGCAGGCTGACTCGTACACGCGCATAATCCGCCAGCGCTTGGCGCAGCGTCCCGGCGGCAATGGTAACGAAGGTAGCGTGCCCGGCCGCATCGCCGTTTGCGCCATAGCGCTGGGCGTAAACCCGCTCAATGAGTTCAGCCGTGCTGCGCAGGGTAGAAGGCGTTTGCCGGTTCGACTCGGCGGAAATCAGCTTGTTCAGTTCGGCGCGCATCTGTGCCATGCAAGGGGCGCGCGCGGACTCGTCGCCACGCTTCACCCGCTGCAGCAGAGCTGTAAGGTCGTCGGAGGCCATGAACTCGGCTAGCTTTTTTGTTTCGAAGCGGCAAGGCGGACCGGCACTGCAAGTCCCGGCGGGCGTTCTAGAGAAAGGTTTAGAAGTCTCTTTGCGGCGATCATTGCCTCTAGTCTATTCGACGCGGCGCAAAAAAGGCTCCCAGGTCCCATTGCTAACGTGAAGTTATGCAGTATCGCTAGTTCCGCGCGGTGAAGATCTTTTTTTTCATTCAGCCTGCCGTTGGGCTTGTTTCCCGGATGCCGCCGGCGCCCCTATGATGAAGCGCTGCGCAATCTCAATTCGGCGGATTACTTCGCCGGTATGATGCAGGCTGTCCATCCTGCCGCCGCGTATCGAGACCGCGCGACCGCCATGGTCCAGAAGGTAGGCGCGGCGCAAACCGCACTGTCATTGAACCAGGGCGTCTATCTGGATCTGAAATCGATTGACGCTTCGTCCGCCGATGCGGCAACGCGGTATTACCTCCGGCGGCAACTGCTTGAGTTCCGCCTTTCCAGGCGTCGATAAGAACGATGCCGGGCGCGCCGAGCTCCGCAAGCTCAACGATCAGTTGGTCGCCGAGCAATCGAAATTCGGACGCAAGACCATACCGCCACTAACGATCCGGGCCTGATGGAATACGGCGACTGTCCTGACGTTCTTCCACGAATTCGGGCATTTAGTTCATTGGTTGGTGAGCGGAAAGCAGCAATGGGCCGGCGATAGCGGCCTCAGTATGGAAAGCGATTTTGTGGAAGCGCCCTCGCAAATGCTGGAGGAGTGGATGCACAGCCCGCAAGTCTTGGCCGGATTCGCCAAGCACGCCACCACGGGCGAACCGACCCCGGCGAGTTGGTAATCAGTAAACATGGGATTGATATAGAGGTTGAGTTTAATGATGATTTCGGGAACGCCACTGGGCTTAAGGTGCATATCCGGGTCAAATCTCACCAATGTTACCTCCGTGAGCGTAAAAGTCTCGAAAGAGAAGTCGTAGAAAACTTCACCATAACGGACTATCATTCCGCTCAATACTGGATGTCGCGTGAGTTTCCTGTCAACCTGTTAATTTGGAAGGGGAGATTCGGTGGACGCCTGTACAGGACTGGCCACGCCGCGCGGGCAGTTCGAAGTCGATTAACAGTTTCTCTTTTCATGGGTACCGTTTCGACGTGATGAGCGTGCGGAATTGGAGGGAGAAGGCGCTAAGCGCAACGCCCTCATAATAACCGTAACGTTTGGGGATCTTGGCTAACGGGAGAGCTGCAAGGTCCTGAACCTAAGTGTTTTGCGGCGGATTAGTCCCCATAAACGCCGTTGGGTCATTCAATCTATAGAGAGACGGTGTCAGTTGCCTTACGGCCGAAGCACGGCGTTGCCTTGAACCTTTTGCTTTATTGATCTCAATTCCGCTTAAACCGTTTCCTTGCATGGCTGAATGAGGCGGCAAGTCTGTCATCGCCGATTCTTTAGATCTGGCCCTTGGAACAAAAGATCGCAAGTCTCGGCAACTGTCAAGAGGCGAGCGGTAGCCAACTCGCCGTTGGCGCCACGATTGCCGAGGCTGGTTTTTCGCCACTGGACACCGGTTCGTAGCGCCCGTTCCGCGCTGTTGTTCGTCGGCTCGACGCCGTCGTAGTCCACAAAAGCGAACAGCCGTTCAATATGTTCGAACAGAGCCGCGGCAAGATTGCGGACATCGCGATGCGAACTGTCCAAGTGGCGCTCGCCCGGGGCGAAAAGCCGTTTTTGGACCGGAATTGAGCGCAGTAGAAGATGGCGGCGATCAATCCGGCCATCCGGAACTTGTGCCCGAGCCGAAACAGCTTGGCATGCTCAGCTAAAGCGTCGCGGCAGAATCGCTCGACGGCGCTGCTCTTGGTAAGCACCCAACAAGCCTGTTTCTCACTCCGCCTGCTCATGACTAACAGCACTTCCGCCTTTCCGGCCAGCCAGTACTGCAGGTCTTCCTCATCGCAGATATAGTGGAAGCCGTCATCGCGCCCCCCCGCCATGGACGCTCCGTGGCCTTGCTCTGGACCGGAAGAATGAGATTAGTCATCCGGCCGGTCTGGCCGTCGCGGATTTCGATATTGCCGTCGATGCCGACTTCGGGAACTGCGGACCTGTACCACCAGTAGCCCATGTCGTGGACACGACGCTCGCTCAAATTGATGCCCCGTTGCCCGAGGAACGTGTGTTGGCTGAGGGTTTTCACGAGCCTCAATCTCAATGCGGTTCATCGTATGTTTCGGCTGCCACATTGAATTGTGCTCCTAAGAACACAGAAACAACGTAAAATGTTTGGGGTTACGAAGGTGAGTCTTTCCAATACCGAGCGATCACTGGAATCATGGGTGACAGAATAAGACCCTTCCTGGTATCACACTAACCCGCGTGCTCTGGTCAAACGCTTCGTGCTAGTCAATAAAGAACACGATTTCCTCGGCAAACTAGGGGCTGTTTCGAATCATCATTTCGGCACTGTTGGGGCGAATTGTCGGCATTCTTGGGGCGCATAATTCCTGTATGTACGTTTAGGAAGAACCATCCGATTCCCGCCTCCCGCTTCACTTTTCAACAATTCGCGAAAAGGTCGTCATAACGGAATAGTTTACGAGTGAGACCTTGTGCAAAGGCAAACCTCAACCCCAGGTTGATGGACTTTTCATGAGCTGCGCGGCCATATGGGGAATCGTTGGGCGGCGGAACCGGTGCGTTGGCAAGCCACAAATCGCGCGACAACTGAAACATCCTTTGCAATTCGTTAGCGAGCCGCGGTTCTTGCCGCAGCAGCTCTTTCCGAAAAGCGATCACGTGGTTCACCGGATAGACTCCCGTTCGCCCGTACCAATCCAGTGCTGCCTTTTCGGGATCGGGAATGACGCTGCGAGTCTCGGGGAAGGAAGTGCCGCCGTCGCCGATGACTGCTTCGATTTCTCCCGAGCTTAGCAAGCTGTTCAGGGTTGCTCCACTCGCAGCCCTGATCACGTTGCTTGGATCGGAGAAGTCCGCCACGTGGGCGTCTTCGGTTGTCAGCCACGTTATTTGATCCGGGCTCACGCCGTATTCCGTCTCCAAAATGCCGCGGACCCAAACGCCGGTTGTTTGCGAGTAGGCGCGAACACCGGCTTTGCGCCCGGCCATGTCGCGCGGGCCGCGAATCGGGGAAGTATTCGGCGTTCGCAGGGCCCCATGATGAAAGCCGCGCAGCAAAACGATCGGCAAGCCAATCCATGGGTGACCCGCGTCCACGGCCATGGCAAGAGTGACCAAGGCCATTTCCGTGACGGCGAATTCTTCGTCCCGGATCGCCCTTCTGAAGGCCCGCGATATCGGCTCTACAGGAACGAACTGCAAGTTCAGACGCTCGGACGTGACCTGTCCATCGAGCAACGCTTGGACATGAGGTCCGCGTCGAAAGGTAATTGGCAAATCGACTGGCACCGTTCCAATATAATCGGTCAGGACGTACGTGCACATAAATTCACCCACGAGCTTTCATCCGCAATTCGGCCACGTCGCTCACCTTGGCCACATTGAATTACTGACTCCTAATCTTGCCGATAGCGTCGAGTTCTTCTCAAGCGTGCTTGGGCTGATTGAGACCTATCGCAGCGGAGAGTCCGTCTACTTTCGCGCCTGGGGCGACTATGAGAGCTGCACGCTGAAAGTATCCGAGTCTGAGAAACCTGGGATGGGACATGTGGCGATGCGGGTGAGCAGCCAAACCGTTCTTGAGCAGCTTGTCAAAAATCTGCAGGATACGGGAATTCGCGGCGAATGGTTGGATGGCGATTGGCACCACGGCCCCGCTTTTCGTTGTTTGGAGCCGGATGGGCACCCGATTGAGCTTTACTTCGAAACGAAGAAATTCGAGGCTTCGGGAAGCGCGGCAACGTGCTACAAGAATATCCCGCAACGCCGTCCGAGCGCCGTCGCGCCTCTGCGCCTAGATCACGTCAACATCCTTGCGGAGAACGTTAAGACCAGCCGCGAATTTTTTCAATTGTCTTTGGGCATGAAGTTGACGGAGCGAATTGTCTTCGACGACGGCAAGGAAATGGGGGCATGGCTCACGGCAACGAATAAATCCTATGACGTAGCCATCACCAGAGACGCCACAGGCAGTCATGGACGCTTTCACCATTTGACGTACTTCATGGAATCTCGCGAAGATGTGCTCAAGATGGCGGATATTCTGCGTGAGACCGGGACGTTTATCGAAACAGGGCCGCATAAGCACTCGATAGGGCAAACATTTTTCCTTTATTTCTACGAACCGGGCGGCAACCGTATTGAAGTTGGCTCGGGCGGCTACACCATCTTCGATCCGGATTGGAAGCCGGTTATTTGGACAGAAAGCGAGCGCAAAGCCGGCCAGGCCTGGGGATTACAGACGATCGAATCGTTCCATACGTACGGCACGCCGCCCGTTGATGCAAAACAAGATGTCTAGCAGCAATGCAGTGATACGCAACATCACCCGGCCCGCGGCCTCGCAATTGGAGAGGCTCAAGAATTTCGGCGTCGCCACCATTCACGAAGCTCAGGGCCGTATTGGCCTGCTGGCGCCTTGTATGCGGCCGATCTACCCGGGCGCGCGCGCCGCGGGCAGCGCGCTGACAGTGTTCAGCCACCCTGGCGACAACACGATGCTCCACGTAGCGGCGGCTGAATGCAAGCCTGGCGATATCATCGTCGTGGCATTGAGCGCCGACAACTCCGACGGCATGCTGGGCGACCTGTTAGCCACTTCTTTTCGAGCGCATGGCGGCGTTGGGGCCGTCATCGATGCGGGCTGCCGTGACGTGGCAACGCTCAAGAGTATGAACTTTCCGGTCTGGTCGAAAACTATTTCGGCCAGAGGTACCGTGAAAGCCACCCTCGGCTCGGTGAACATCCCGGTTGTGTGCGCCGGCGCTTATATCAACCCGGCGGATGCGATTGTAGCCGACGACGACGGCGTAGTGGTTGTCAGGCGCGAGTCTATCGACCAGGTCATCGAGTGGGCAGCGCAGCGTGAGACCAAGGAATCGAAGGTTCGGGAACGGCTCGCCGCTGGAGAACTCGGGCTCGATATCTATGGCATGCGAGACAAGCTGGCTCAACTTGGCTTGGTTTACCAGGACGCGCCGCCGGCAGGTGGAAGAGGGCAAGAATGAAGCAGGCTGTTCGTTTACTGGTGGTCAGCGCGCATGCGGCCGATTTCGTGTGGCGCGCCGCCGGAGCTATTGCAAGCGTAACCAGAAAATCGGGAGCCGCTCGAGTGGTGGCGCTGAGCTATGGCGAGCGGGGCGAATCGGGCGAGTTATGGAAGCAGCCTGGCCAAACGGAACAGAAGGTCAAGGAAATTCGCAGGAGCGAGGCGGAAGCGGCGGCCACTCTCTTGGGCGCGGCCTTCGTGCCGTTTGATCTGGGCGACTATCCGCTCGAAATGGACCGTTCGGCGGTCGAGCGCTTAACGCAGGAGATCCGTGATTTTGAACCTAATCTCATCCTTACCCACGCTAAGGAAGATCCATTTAATCCGGATCACGGCACCGCGTACCAAATGACGGAGCGGGCCCGGCAACTCGCCTCGGGAGCGGGCGTAGCCAGCGCGTTCAAAACCATTGCGCCGCCGGAATTTCTCCTCTTTGAACCCCACCAGCCGGAACTCTCCGGTTTCTGTCCGAACACCTTCCTGGACATAACGCCGGTTTTTGAGTTGAAGACGGCGGCCATGGAGAAGATGGGCGCCCAGCAATATCTGCGCGAATATTACGCGCAGCGGGCGGCGCAAAGAGCCAATCACGCCCGGCGCATTAGCGGGAACAAGAATATCCTGTTTGCGGAAGCTTTTCAGCGCGTCAGCCCTCACGTCATTAGCGGTTTCTAACTCGAAAAGGAGCACCACTTGAACACCAGACGCGTGATTTTGGCCTTGGCCGCATTTGCGCTAGCCGGTCAGGGCAAGCCCGAAGCCCCTGCCAGAACCGGACTCGCGGATTTGAAGGTTGTGCTTCCGAGCGGGCCATGCTCAGACCTGGCCAACGCGCGAATCGCCATGCCCGCCGACGCGGCGCTACACATCTCGGCGGCGGTCGAGGTGCGGGACGACGGGCCTTCACCCTATTGCAAAGTGACTGGCTTCGTTTCGCCGGAGGTCCGCTTTGAAGTAAGACTCCCAATGAACACCTGGACGCAGCGCTTGGTGCAAACAGGTTGCGGCGGCTTATGCGGAAATTTGAACATACGCCTGGGAAACGCCGCGAGCTGCGCTCCCGCGCAAAACGGCGAACTGATTCTGGCATCCACCGACATGGGGCATAGCGGCGGCATGGATGCGGTGTGGGCCGACGGCCATCCCCAACGCGCGATCGATTTTGCGTATCGTGGAGTTCACGTTACAACATTGGCAGCCAAGGCGATCGCCACCGCCTACTACGGTCAAAAGCCGAAATATTCTTACTTCGCGGGTTGTTCGGACGGAGGCCGGGAAGGATTGATGGAAGCCCAGCGCTATCCGGAAGATTTTGACGGCATCACGGCGGGAGCGCCCGCCATGAACTTCATCACGCAGAATACCTTCTACCACGGTTGGAACACTATGGTGAACAGGGACACAAGCGGAAAAACCATACTGACGTCCGCCCAATTGCCTTTGCTTCATGCGGCGGTGATCAAAGATTGCGATTCGCCGGATCGGTTGCAAGATGGTCTGATCTCAGATCCAACGGCCTGTCACTTCGATCCGCAAACAATCCAGTGCCAGGATGGGAACCAGACGCAATGCCTGACCGCGGCTCAGGTTGAAGTGGCGCGGAAGATTTACCGGGGCACGAACGACGGCAAAGGCGAGCAACTGGTGATCAGCGGGCCGCAATTTGGCTCGGAGTTGGCGTGGGAGGGAGTGTACATTCCGCGCGGGGAAAACCAGCCGGTGATGAGTGCCGGCATCTCACTGGGCACCCTGCGCTATCTGACGTCGTGGCAAGCGCAAAGCAACCTGACTCTGGCGGATCTGCGCTTTGACGACGCGGAGTTCAAGAAAATCACGCCGCTGCATGCTCTGTTCGATGCGACGGACCCGGATCTGTCGCGCTTTGCCGGGCTAAGCCACAAGCTCATCTTATGGCACGGCTGGGCGGATCCTCATATCTCGCCTCTGAATTCGATTGCTTACTACCAGGCAATGCGGCAGATGTTAGGAGAGCTGAGGGTCAAGGAGTTCGCGCGCCTGTATCTCTTCCCCGGCGGCTATCACTGCGGAGGAGGAGAAGGGCCGTTCAACGTGGACTTGTTGACTCCGATGATGCAATGGGTAGAATCCGGCATGGCGCCGGATAAAATCATCGCGTCGCACACCAAGGGCGCTGTTGGTCCTAACGCGCCTCCGCAAGCGGTTGATCGGATGCGCCCGGTCTACCCTTATCCGGAGCAAGCAAAGTATAACGGCAAGGGCAGCATTGATATGGATGCCAATTTTTCGCGCGCGCCTGGCGCCTAACTCCCAACCAAGGATTTGCGCTGGGCTGGGCAGTCTTTCTACAAACCGGGCTACGAAACGTGGTGCAGCGTCACTGCTGATGGAGTTCGCTGCTCGGCTCGAAAGAGCGGAAGTTAGCTGGCCTCAATCCAGCAACTCCGGTTCAATCGCGGCCGATTCTCCCGCCGCCTTTTTTTCCCAATACTTCCGCACCCAAGCTTCCCAGCTTTTGCCGGCCGCTGAGTCGCGGCCGCTAAAAGAAAGAGCTGCAACATCGGAGTAAGGGATGCTCACGCGCGGGGTACCATTTGCCGGCAAGATGCGCACCAGAGATTCGTTGAGCGTCTTCGCTTGCCGCCTGTCGAACAGATAACCCTCAACCGTGCTGCCGTCTTTGCGCGTGATGGTGACGTCACCGCGGTAGTCGAAGGCTTTTTCCAGAGCTTCGCGCAATTCGTCTTCGCTGCTGACGCTCGGCACCCAACCTTGCAGCTTCTCGTGATTGAAGCCGGGGACTACTTCCAGTTCATCGGGCGAAATGGTTGGTTCGCTCACGCCTGTGTGCCTTCCGCGTCTTTGATCTGCACCAGTGGATTATAAGAATGCACCGGCTTGGCGGGTTCGTTCAAGAGCGCGAGCGCGTCCTGGTCTTCATGGCTTTTGAAGAAACCGGTCACCATTTCGAACATGCCGCGCACCGACCCGAAAGCGTGGTCCACCGCCGACGCTTCGTAGCCGCTATGCACCATGCAGTTGGCGCACTTGGGATTGCCCGATTCGGTTCCGTAGTTCGCCCAACCGGTTTCCGCCATCAATTCTTCGAAGGTGTCCGCGTAGCCGTCCTGCAACAGATAGCAGGGTTTTTGCCAGCCGAAAACATTGTAGGTGGGCATGCCCCAAGGCGTACAGGTAAAGTGCCGCTTGCCCATCAGGAACTCGTTATAAAGAGAGGAATTGTTAAAGCGCCAGCCGGGTTTGCGATTCGAAAGAATGGCCTTGAACAACCGGCGCGAACGGGCGCGGCCCAGGAAGTGCGATTGGTCGGGCGCTTTGTCGTAAGAATAGCCGGGCGAAAGCATCATGTCTTCCACGCCCAATTCCATCATTTCGTCAAAGAAACGCCGGACACTGTTGGGATCGGCGCCGTCGAAAAGCGTGGTGTTCGTGGTGACGCGAAAGCCTCGCGCAATGGCCGCCTGTATGCCTCTAATAGCGATGTCGTAGCCGCCTTCGCGGCACACCGAAAAATCGTGATGCTCGCGTTCGCCGTCCACATGCACCGAAAAACTCAGGTACTTGCTGGGCTTGAAGAGGTCGAGCTTTTCCTCAAGCAGCAGCGCGTTGGTGCAGAGGTAGATGTACTTCTTGCGCGCAACCAGACCCTCGACAATTTCTTTGATCCGCGGGTGCATCAGCGGTTCGCCGCCGGGAATGGCCACCGTGGGAACGCCGCACTCTTCCACAGCCTCAAAACACTCTTCGGGTGAAAGCTGGCTCTTGAGGACGTGCGCCGGATACTGAATCTTTCCACAGCCCGCGCACGCCAGATTGCAGCGGAAGAGCGGTTCGAGCATCAGCACCAACGGGTAGCGTTTCCGGCCGGCGAGCTTCTGTTTGAAGACGTAAGACGCAACGGCGAGCATTTGGGAAGCGGGAGCACTCATAGGAAAAGGAAAGAGAGACTAAGTCCTTATGATAGCAGCCGTTGGGGGTATGGAGAGGGGCTCATTCTGCTGACGAGAGCTTGCGCCAGAGGACGATATACAGTACTAAACATCACGGTACTAAGGAATCAAACTTCTGGTACTGGTATCCCAGCACCTTTTCGCCCAATTCCGCTGGTAACGAAACACCCGAAAGTCGTAATCTAAAGAAGAGTTTACGCGGATTGCCCTGGATTTTTGGCAGCCGCCTCCGGAGTTGTAATTTATGACCGAGCCAATCAGAATAGAGCCCCTGAAAGCCCCTTCACCGTCCTCTATGATGCGACCAGCCCAAAACCGCGCCGACCGGCAGTTCAGTATCAAACGCACGAAATCTGAAGTGGGCTACGTCTATTGGATACTGGAAGGCTACGGCAAGCATAAATGCTTCGTTCTTTGCGATACCTGGGAAGAGGCCATGGAACAGGCGAAAACCCGCCTGGATTCCGATAGCGGAGACAGCCAGGAATTTCTTTTCGCCGACGGCCTCTAGAAACCTTCTTTCTCGCCTGCAGCGCTCAGCCCCGCTCTGATACTATTCCTTCGTGATTCACGCCGGATTCGGTAGTGAACAGGGAAGTCAGAGGGGTTGTTGTGAAAAACTTAATAGGATTGGCCTTCGTTTTGGGCCTAAGCGCGGTTCCCGCTTTTTGTCAGGCGGACGCTGCAACGGCGACTCTCAAAGGCAACATATTAGATGCCCAAGGCGCCGGAGTCGGCGGAGCTACGCTGACTTTGACCAGTTCCGCTAAAGGCACGACGGCGAAAACGGAATCCGCCGGCGACGGCAGCTACGTGCTACCACTGCTGCAGCCAGGCGACTACGACCTTTCCGTTGAGGCGAAGGGCTTCGAGCGCGCGCAGATAACAGGCTTACATCTCACGGTGGGCCAGGTGCTGCCCTATGAAGTGACCTTGACAGTGGGCTCGGTGACAAGCGTAGTGGAAGTGACCGCACAGCTGGCGCTCGTGCAGGTGGAGCAGGCGCAGCAGGCGAATACCGTGAACGAGCAAGTCATTCAGGGCTTGCCGAACGTCTCGCGCAATTTTGCCCAATCGTTGTTCACTTTGCCTGGCGTTTCGAGTTCTACCGCGCCGCGCACGCAGAACAGCGCGGCGTTCACCGGCTTTACCAGCAGCGGCTTTTCGATCGGCGGCAGCAATGGCCGCAACAACTTGGTCACCATTGACGGCGGAGAAAACGAGTACGGCTCGGGCGATTTGCGGACGCCGAACATCAGTCAGGAATCGATCCTGGAATTCCAAATGAACCGCAACTCGTTCGCGGCCGAGTTTGGCTTCACGGCGGGCACCGCGTTGAACGTCGTTACGCGCAGCGGATCAAACTCGTTCCATGGCAGCGCCTACCTGTATTTTCTCGATCAGCGAACCGAAGCGCGCAATTACTTCGATACCAGCGTCAAGAAGCCATTCGAGCAGCATCTGTTCCCCGGCGCGACGCTGGGCGGGCCCATCGCGAAGAACAAGCTTTTCTTCTTCACGTCTTATGAATACCGGTGTCTGAATACCCCCGAATTCCGCGATTACTTTAACAACGCCGAAGCGCAGGGCATCGGCGCGAATGCCGCGCAAGCCAGTTACGTAAACGGCTTGCTCGCCTCCGGCAATCCCTTCCTGGCTGGGTTCGCTACGCAGATCAAGCCGCTGCTGTCGCCGCTGAACAACCCCAACGTGGTAACGCTGCTGACGCAGGATAGCGGCGTTTTCGGCGACGTATCCACCAGCCACGATTGGATAGCGCGCGTGGACTACCAGCCGGGCGCGAAGGACGCGCTTACGGCGCGCTTCTCTATCGAGCGCTTTAACTATACGAATATCGGCCCATCCAGCCTGGTTGCGCCCAGCGACGGCGGGAATACTGAACGGAACGATCTGGCCATCCTCGCCACCTGGAACCATGCCTTCTCCCCGGCGTTCGTAAACACGGCGCGCGTGCAAGTGGTTCCCAGTAACATCTCGCACCTGGTTCCGTTCAAGCCGAACTCAACGGAGCTATCGCTGGGCAGTCTGGGCGTGTTCAACCGCAGCTACACGTCGCCTTTCAGTTTGGATCAGAAGCGTTTTCAGTTTGAGGACAGCGTCTCGTGGATCAAGGGCAAACACAACGCCAAGTTCGGCGCCTCCTACCGGCCGGTCGATTACAACGTAACGAACAACCTTTGGTTTAGCGGCGAATTCGATTTCTTCGATGGGGCAGTTGGCATTATTAGTTTGGTGCCTCCGGCGCTCAAACCGCTGCTGCAGCCGCTATTGGTGAAATACAACCTGACGCATGGGTTCCCGGCGACGGGCAGTCCCGCCACCAACCTAAACGCGTTGCAATCGTTTTCCGTCGGTATACCGGTTCTCTACCGGCAAGGCTTCAACAATCCGTCGTGGAGTTCCTGGGCGCACTACCTAGGCGTCTACGCGCAAGATTCGTGGAAAGCGGCGCGCGGCCTGACCATTGACTACGGCCTGCGCTACGACTATGACGCTGAGCCTTCGCCTGTGCCGCACAACTATTATTTTTCGCCTCGGCTTGGTATCGCGTGGGATCCGAACGGTGATCAAAAAACGGTAGTCCGCGCGGGCGGCGGCATCTTTGTTTCGCCGGTCTATTTTCAAGTGCCGTATCTGGTGAACCTTTTGAACGACAGCGGCACGTACATCAACCAAGTGGCGAAGGTATTGAGTGCGACCGACTCGACCGTGCCCCAGCTTTGGGGTTTGGGCTTGGCGGAGGGGAAGTTGCCATTTGGGCAGATCGGAACTTCGGAATTGGCGCAGCCGCCTTTCAACATTACGCCCGGAAAGGGCGCACCGGGCCGGGTGATCTTCAACCTTGCGCCGAATTATAAGAACAACTATTCGATCCAGGCGAGTTTCAGCGTCGCCCGCCAGCTTGTCCATGACCTTTCGCTGGAAATTGGCTACTTGATGTATCGCGGAGTGCATATCCAGCTTTCGCAAGAAACCAACTACCGCGAGACGGGCGCCATCGATCCGGTGTATGGCCCGCAATACACTGCGATCGACCCGACCATCACCCAAGCCAATACCTATTCGTCAATTGGCGACTCGAGTTACCACGGCATGACGGCGTCGCTGACCAAGCGTTATTCCAGGAATTTTCAGTTCCAGGGCAACTACACCTTCAGCAAAGCGATTGACGACGTAACGGATTTCAACTCGCAATTCGCATCGTTCTTCCCCACGCGTTTGTATCTTGAGAGAGGACCATCGGCATTCAACATCAAACACAACTTTGTAGCGAATGCGGTGTATACGACGGCGGGCCCGCGCTGGATTTCCGGGCTGTTGTTGTCGCCGATTGTGACGGCGCGCAGCGGGATACCGTTTAGCGTTACGGTTCCAGGCGCGACGAATGGCACGGCGGGACACTCGCTATACGCGCGGCCCTGGTATATCGGGCGCAATACCGGGATTGGGCCGGCCTTTTACAGCTTTGATATGCGCGTGTCAAAGTCGTTTAGCCTAAAGCCGGATTCGGCCACCAGGATTGAGTTCAGCGT
>Ga0209068_10000820_pt1 | contig 15967 bp, 22 predicted proteins | sample ColStrG_CSR_2012_FD_187200 | JGI IMG/M metagenome (GOLD analysis project Ga0209068, IMG submission 187200) | Freshwater sediment microbial communities in response to fracking from Pennsylvania, USA - Cold Stream Run_MetaG_CSR_2012 (SPAdes)... | ecosystem: Environmental > Aquatic > Freshwater >... | reverse complement strand
CCGGAGACGATCGGGATCGGGTCTACTCAGAGCAGGCTCGGCGATACCCAGGGTTCGCCGAGTACGAGCAGAAGACCAGCCGGGTGATACCCGTGGTCGAACTCATTCCGAAGGGCTGACGGAGCACCCGGGTGCCCCCGACCGCCGGGAGTGGCTGCGTTATCGAGGGACGAGTGCTTGCCAATCGCTAACTGCCACTGACCGGTACGAGTGGGGCACCCTTGTGGCGCTATCCCACTGGAGTCCATGTTCATCTGCACCCAACCTTGCCGACTGGGGAGCCTTGGTCTGACTGGGGCATTTGTATGATCATCTCGATCCAGAGTCAAGAAGAAAGGGGGAAGATGAAGACTCCACGATTGTTCGTCGTGCTTCCACTCGTTGGCATCGCTGCCCTGGCAGCAGCATGTTCTTCCGGTGCGTCGAGTTCGACGGTGACGTCAACCACTGCCGCTCAATTCAAGGTCGAGTCGAAGTACGTCGCGCTTGGGAGCTCATACGCCGCAGGGCCCGGCGTCCCGACTCAATCGGGTGGCGCCTGTGCCCGATCCAGCGGCAACTATCCGAGCCTGGTGGCCGCCAAGCTCCACCTTGCCCTCGTTGACGTCTCGTGTTCGGGAGCAACGACGGCAAACGTGTTGACCCTGTCGCAGGGCACAAACGCACCACAGCTCGACGCTGTGACCTCTGACACCTCCCTCGTCACCTTCACCGTGGGCGGCAACGACATCGGGTACACCGCCACTGCATTTTCGTGTGGCATGGGGGGCGCAGCCTGCACATCTCATCCGGCCCAGCTCGCTGCGTCCTTGGCTACCCTCAAGATCTCGCTGGCTACGCTTGTCTCGACGATCCGGTCGAAGGCCCCATCAGCCAAGATCGTGCTGGTCACGTATCCACTGCTTGTTCCGCCAACCGCATGCCCGGCGTTGAACTTCACCCAAGAGGGCGATCAACTGGTGGGCTCAATGGGCCAGAGACTTGAGCAGGTCTTCGTAGAGGTAGCTGAGTCAACCCACGTGCTGCTCGCCGACCCCTACGTGATCGGCCAAACGCACGGTCCATGTGCACCACCCGACGCGAGCTGGATAGCTGGCCACACGGTGACGGTAGGTTTCCCGTATCACCCGACGCCCTTGGGCCATGAGGAGATGGCGACACTTACGGAGCGAGCCCTCCAGGGCTAGGTGGATTCTGCTGCGTTCGGCCTGAGAGCTACTGCCCCCGATCGCCGGGTCGGAGGGACAGATCAGTAGGGAAGATCCTCAAGTGAGCAGTTCCGGTAGTCGGGCTCAGGGTCGGTGACGAATCGAACAGCCTTGATCGTTGAGTGTCCATCGAGGATGGCTCGGGCAACCCGGTGCATCCCGTCCATCACCCGGCCACTAGCTGCGAGGATGATCGGATACGACAGGTCGACACCCATAGTCAGCCGCATGTGTTCGACTACCCGACGAACCGTGGGGACGATCGGGCCGTAGCGGAACCAGTAGTCGGAGTCGACCTCGGCAATTGCATCGAGGAGCACGTCGTGGATGGGCAGATCTCGGCTCAACCGGATCAAGCGATCGACGTCCCAGGCATCAAGGCCTTGCTCGCTGGGCCAAACATTGTACTGCTTGCGCACTTCCTAAGTCTCTCGCAGACCGTCCCTGGATCACCGGGTGTGAGGCGATTATCGAGGTTCGTGGCCGGTATCCCTTGGACAGCTCTCACTGTGGGATGGTCGATCCCATCGAGGCAGGCTTCAGTTGCAAAGCGGCGCTGGCCTGGGTCATGAGTTCTACCGCCTGGCGACGTGGCAGCGAACCGAGCGGGGACGGGCCCGTTGGGAAGGTCGGGCCGTTCGCGAGATTGTCGAGCATGTCCTGGGCGACGTCGTCAGGGTTAGCCATGCCCTCGATCTCGCGGCCGCCCATGAGCCGTCGCTGCGCAGGCGTATCTGTCAGGCCGAGGATCATGGCCAGGACGTCGACACCCATAGGTCCGAGTTCGGCCCACAGCGATTCAGCGAGCAGCATGTCGAAGGCCTTGGTCGCTCCGTAGGTGGCCAATCCAGATCCCCCCGCCCACGCGGCACCTGAAGTAACCAGTGCGATGCCCCCGTGACCCCGTTTCACCAACCGGCCTCCGAAGTGGTGGCAGGCATTGATGACCGTCGTGCAGTTCCGAGTCACCATCTGTTGCCATGCCTCGACAGGCATGTCAAGAAATCGGGATGCATATGGGTCGGCACCTGCGTTATACACGAGCAAGCCGACGTCGAGGTCGGCAGTCTCTTCGGCGAGGTGAGTGATTGCGTCAGGTTCGCTGAGATCGGCTACCACGGTCCTCGTCGCACTGGAAATGCCAGCGGCAACGTCGTCGAGAGGACCCTGACGGCGGGACACTAAGACAACGTTGACGCCCCGTTCACCTAATAGGCGAGCAACCGATGCCCCAACCCCTTCGGATGCACCAGCGATAACCGCCCAAGGCCCGTACCGTAAAGAGAAGTCCATGGTCCAAGATGATACGACCGCAGCTTCCGCACCCCCCCGTCCCAAACGCCGGGTAGGCGGCGGGTTATCTGACTCTTCGGATTTAGGCGGGGTGCAAAGGTGCTAGCCGTCGTAAGCGCCACCGGGTCTCGTCCCAGGAAGGTTCGGCCCGTCCGGGATCGCAGCAGTTATCGCTCGGTCGTGGCGGCGCTCAGCACCTGACGCCTGTCGTAGTAGTCGCGCCATGCCCTGATCTTGTCTCCGGCGACGTCGAATGCGCCCATACAACGAACGTCAAGGCGTTTCCCGTCGAACACCTGGTGGTCTACTCGCTCGGTCAGCACAACCGTGTCTGCTACTGCCAGGCTCAGGATCTCGCCGTCGAAGAAGGTCAACTGAGTGATGAACCCCTCGACAGCCTTGCGGATCTCGTCGTAACCCGAGACAGGTCCGTAGCCGCCGTCAAACACGGCGTCCGCAGTGAAGTAGCTCATGATGTCATCGACATCGAGCCGATCCCATGCATTCAGCTCTGCGCGAACGACCCGCTCTGCTGTCACAGCATCACCCCTTGCCGACTTCACGGTGTCTGACCACCCGGCCCCGGGAGGTCATGGCGGAGGTTAGCCCGCACCGTGCGGATCTGCCGGAACTCGATCTGGCAGCGAGATGCGCCCACGCCGAGAGTTCAGGTGCCCCAGAACATCGGGAGGTGTCACACTTCGGCACTTCGGCCGACCCATCTGCTTGAAGGCAAGATAGAGGGGTGAAGCTACGCCAAGTTAGATTGAGCGACCCGCAGGTTGTACCTCTTCTAGAAGGACTCGCTGAGGAGTACGAGAGACGGTATGGGCCGGGAGACGAGATGGCGTCAGTCCAGGACGAAGAGTTTGAACCACCAGATGGAGAGTTTCTGGTCCTCCTTGAGAGTGGCTTAGTCCTCGCAGGCGGAGGCATACGGCGATTCTCCCGAGACACCTGTGAGGTCAAACGCATGTGGACAGCGCCGGATCACCGGCGCAAAGGCTATGCCTCAGGCGTCCTGGATGCGCTGGAGCAGGAGGCGAAGAACCGCGGGTACGCCCACCTCAGGCTCGAAACCGGTCCGGCGCAGCCCGAGGCTCGCGCCCTGTATGACCGCCGTGGGTACAGCCGAATACCGACCTATGGCCGCTACGAGCACGCGACCGCTTTCGAACACCCGCTCGATAGCGGAAGCGGGGCCCCATCGTGCGCTTAGCAGGGCGTAATATTTCGGCACGCTGACGCATTTGCCGGAGACACTCAACACCGCATACCTCATGGCACCCGAAGTGCCAGAGCCCTATCTGTCAGCCGATGCCGTGATCAACCGGCCGGCCTGGATGGAGAACGGAGCGTGTGCCGAGTCAGATCGAAACCTCTTCTTCCCGGCGAGGGGAGCTTCAGTCCTGCCGGCCCTGGCCGTCTGCAAGAACTGTGCCGTTCGCCCCGAGTGCTTCAGCTTTGCCCTGGCCGACTCGAGCCTGACGGGGATCTGGGGCGGGACTTCCGAAGTACAGCGCCGGAAACTGCGCCAACGGGCCAGCTGATGGGATAGCCCCTATCGGCACCATGGGAATAGTCCTGCGAGCAAAGGAAGTCCCACTCGGTAACCGGGGCGGTCTCAACCGGTCGACGCAACGGCCTCGGCGAATGCCTGAGATCGTGTCACACCACCAAGTGTCCGTCGAGGGCGGCCGTTGAGCTCTCGGGCGACAGCGTTGAGTTGTGCTTGGGAGAAGCCCGAGAGTTCGGTGCCTTTGGGGAAGTACTGGCGCAGAAGTCCGTTGGTGCTTTCGTTCGATCCGCGTTGCCACGGGCTCCTCGGATCGCAGAAGTGTCGGCTAGTCATGGAAGCTCCTGACCCGATATATCGCCGTGGGTGAGCCCTCGTCGTGGCCAAGGCGAAGCGGCCACGCAAGCCGCGACGCACGCTCCCCCTAGTACCCGACTACGAGCGCGACCGCAGCGGGGCGGCGTGCTCGGAGGCCCGCCGCAGCCGCGGTGACTTCAGCGCCGGAGCGGGTGCGCCACGAAGAAGGCCCACATGATCTGATCGGCCGAGATCGCCATGGTGGTGTAGCCCACAACGGGTGCGATTGCTTTGGAAAAGGTACTACCGGGCCAGGCGTGTCCACCCCCCGTGACGCGGTAGAGCTCCACCGCGTCGCCCTTGGGGCAGGAGTAGGTGATCAGGTTGACCCGGGTAGCGACTCTCCGCTCGGTCGGCCTGGGCGCGCAACCGTTGCGCTTGGCCCAGGCGGCCGTGTTGTCGGGGATGGTCGGTCCCTTGAACTTGGACGCCTTCTTGCCGAGGGCCTGGCCGAGTGTGCGGTTTGATCCGTCGGGAGCCGGCAGCTTGAGCGAGGCCGATCCGATCCCGCCCAGGTACGGCACGAAGGGGTCGGCTGTGCCGTGAAAGGCGACGACCGGCACGGGCCGCGACGGATGACAACCCTCCGGGTTCTGGATCCCCGCCACGGGGGCCACAGCGGCGATCCGGCGGGCATAGACGCAGGCGAGGGTGGAAGTGAGGAACGCCCCGTACGAGTATCCGGTCACATAAATGCGGTTGGTGTCGACACAGACGGTCTTCTCGACGGTGTCGAGCAGCGCACCCATGAATACGACGTCCTTGCCGGAGGATGCCAGCCGCCAGACCAGCGCGGGTTCGGTGACCTGGGGGGTGATGGTGATGAACCCGTGCGCCGCGCCGTAGGCACCGAGCTTGGTGATCTGCACCTGGAATGCGGCCGGCTCCCCCCACCCGTGCAGGTCGATGACGACAGGCAGCGGGGTCCGGCCCGAATAGGAGGGCGGGACCGCGCGCACGTAGGTACCTTTGTCACCCCCGGCGGCGAGCACCTGGTTCGACGACCCGGGCGTGACCGTTTGGGCCGCTGTACAGCCCGCGGAGGATCGGGCCCGGACCGTCGAGGCGCTCGCCGCGGCGGCGGCGTCCGGGCCGAGCGGCACAAGCGAGACGGCCGCGGCCAGCGCGGCGAGCGCGGCCAGCGTCAGCGGCCCTCGTGCGCGCAAACGTGAACTCCCAGCCACCGCACCTCTCCTCGTCGACCCCCGGGGCCATACGTTAGCTCCGCAGGGCGGGTTGGATCAGGCGAGTCCCCCGGCGGCCTTGGATGGGCGGAGCTCCGAGATCACCTCGGGCTCGGAGCGTGCAGTGCCGCCTCGATCACGGCGATTGGCCATCACGCCTCATCACTGCGTCCGGCATTGGGATTGTGGTTCTCGTCTTGTTCGTCAAGCTCAATCCAGCGACACGGGTCGTCATCGCTAGCTCGCGGCACACTCACGGTGGAAATGCCGTCGCCATAGTCGCCGGTGCATTGATCGCATTCGTCGGGGCCTTGTGTGTTTTCTTGCGGACTAGGCGGTCTAGTCGAGGCACGCTCATCCGGAGCTAACTGTCCCTGACCGCCGGATATGGCTTGTCCCCTGTGCCATTCGGGCGGCAGAATGACTACTCGTCGCGCTCTGCCTGAAGCCAGGCCTTCGGCGCAGGCTTGGGGCGGGGCATTCCGTGAATCGCATTCCCGTGGTTGACTGTATCTATGGGCGAGCGCGAAGACTTCCTCGACTGGTTCAACACGACCTGGCGTGCCGCCGAGGTTGCGCTGCACAACGGAGATGCTGCCCCCCGGTTCCGGACTTGGTCGGAGCGGGAGCCCGTCACACTCTTCGGCGCGTGGTTCAACGCTCAGAGCCCCGAGGCGGCGCGCGAGGTCTTTTTGAAGCTGGCTCGGGGGTTCTCGGACATGACTTCGAGCAGCATCCAACTGATCTCGGCCGAGGTCAGTGGCAACTTGGCCTACACGGTTCATCGTGAGATCACCTCATTGAGCGTCGACGGCGAGCCCCGGAGCTACACCTTGCGTGTGACACAGATCTACCGTCAGGAGGACGGCGAGTGGAGAGTCGTCCACCGACACGGCGACAACGACCCGGAGGCCACTGGTGGACCGGGTGCCCCCGTCACCTAGCAACTCATCGGGGCAAGCCAACCTCCTGGCGGATCACTACTCCCAACGGCGCCACATACGGGCTCATCGTGGCGAGCACCCCCAAGACCTACATTCCACTCACGTACTTGGTTTCGAGAGCAAGCCCCAGCAGAAGCATCCCGACTGCACCGAGTCTGGCCAACCCTCCCTAGCGCACCAAATCAATGCGAGGCCTTACTCGGGCACTGTCCCCGATCACCGGCTCGGCGGCGTAATCGACCTGGGATTGCTTGCCGACCGCTAGCGCCCTCGACCGGCACGTTGGGGATCCGCCCAGAGGTCTCCAGATGCAATGCTTGCTTGCATGGGAAGGATCTCCTACTGGATGACCGGATCGCTGCGGCACCCCAAGCCGTCATTGGACCGAACGATGCCTCTGTCGGTCGAGGATGCGCTTGCAATCACCGATCTGACGCTGCACCAAGCAGGCGTCAGTGGGTGCTGTCGCTGGAAGGTTTCGCCCGGGAATGGCTCGACACCCAAGAGGAGGCTACTGAGCGTGCTCGGGAGTGGAGTCACATGGAACCAACCATCGAACACGCATCTGGCCCGACTTGGATGGTATTCGGAGGCGATCAGTATGTCTTCACTTCCACGTCAAGGGAGGAGGCTGAGAGCTTCGTGTTCGGTGTCGCCGTGGGTCAGTTCACACAAGGGCAGGAGAACTAGCATCGGAAGCGGCAATCTGGAATCCCTTAGGGGTGCCCGACACCACCGGGAGCGGGTCAGCTATCGACCGTGGCTCAACCAGGCACATCGGGGAGGCTCGTCAGGCGGCCTCAGATTGAGTACCAAACGGGTCATCGCTCGACATGGTTGGGGCTCTACGGCCGATTTCAACAGCCACAGCCATGGGAATGATGAGAGACACAAGTGCGAAGGTAATAGCTGGCCCGATGTAACTGGCCGCTCCATGCAGTTGGGTGCCAATGATGATTAGGCCGAGAGAGGCGAACCGCATCCCCGATACCAGGGTCGTCGTTACCCGTGTCTCGGGACTCTTGCCGCCGACCAGGGCACCCGCACCCAGACCAACGATGACGATGATGACAGCGGTGATGATCACCCAGGAGCCGAACATCGTGACAATCGTCTTCCAGTTGGCAGCGATGCCGGTGGCCAGGGCGATCACCAGGGCGATGTTCGAGACGCGAACAAGCCCAGGTTCCCAGGTCTTGGCATTGTCCGAGTAGCGGGCTTTGAGGAACAGCCCCACCGCCAGGGGTGCCAGTACGAGGAGGAGCAGGTCCTTCACGATGTCCCAGGCGTTGATGGAAGCGCCAGACACGACATGTCCAGCCCACAGTGGTACTGCGACGATGTCCACGAGCTGGAGGACTACGACCAGCGAGACGGCCAGGGGAAGGTCCGCTCGCTTGGCGAGTTGAGCGCCTTTGAGGGCACCAGCCGAACCCATGCCGATGGTGGCGAGCACCAAGCCCGCTACATATTCGTTGGCCATGGGGGTCGCTTTCGCAATGCCCCAGGCCGCAGCCGGGATCAACACTGCATTCAGAATGACGATGGCCACGACCAACCCCACTCGTCGTAGTGGCGCAATCAGTTGGCTGATGGTGAAGGACATCCCCAAGGAGAGAACGGTCGCCCCAATCGAGATTGCGATGCCTGCATTGAAGAGCACGGTGAAGAGGTGCTGGGCAGTCAATTGGGGCCCTCCCTTCACGTCCGTCCTGGAGGCCCCTGGCGGAAAAGGATATTGCACTTGCTCCGTGCTTTCTGGGGTGCCCCGGATCGCCGGAACGGGACGCCTATCGACCGTGGCTGAATCAGGCATTTCGGGGATGCCCTCCACAGCCAAGCAACCCCGCCCGGCTCGGCACTACCGTCGGTCGCAGGCACCCGGAGGCTAGATCTGTTGGACACCAGTGGGGCTCGGGGATACCGGAATCGAATCGGGAGGCTCCATCTTCGGTATCGCTCTCGTTCAAGTGCCGCTCTGCTCCTTCGGAACGCAGTCAGCACCAGTCCTTATCTGGGTAACCACCGGCGCGGGATTCTCCGCTTGGATGGAGTATCCGCTATCGGTGTTGTGATCTGCTTGCCACCGAGGCTGCGGGTCAGCAGGATTTGGGCACACTTCGGGGCCCGCTGATACTGTCTCCGATGCTCCGGCGGACGAACAAGGAGAAGAGCCCGATGGCAGTGTTCAATGGCGCGTTCCCGATCCTTCCCGGTAAAGAACAAGGAGGCAGGGACTTCGCGGCCGCGTGCATGGGGGAGCGCCGCAAGGGGTTCGAGGCGCAGGCGGCCAGGTCGGGGCTTGCCCGGGAGACTTGGGCTTTGCAGGAGACCCCGATGGGGAGCTTCATGTTGGTGTGGTTCGAGGCTCCCGATATCGAGAAGGCGTTCACTGATCTCGCCACCTCCGACGAGGAGTTCTCCGTCTGGTTTCGTGGCCAAGTCAAGGATGTGACTGGCGTCGACCTGGGCGCTCCACCTGAAAGCCCGCCCCCCGACGTGCTGGTCGACTGGACCTCCTGAAGAACCACCTCCCCTCTGTAGCGACATCACCAGCAGCGAGGGGTTCTCTGGGGCAGGACGCCCTTCGCCGGCCGTCCCTTCACTTGGACACGGTGATCGCCAGAGAATCCGGCTAGGGCGTCCCCTATAACGCCCGGCTCTGGGGGTGCACCAGGCCAAGGCGTTGCTGGGCGCCCCAGCGAAGGGTCGCGCCGGAGATGCGAACGAGGGCTCCATGACGCGGCCGGCTGGCCGGATGGCTACCGTCTCGGCTCGTACCGCATCGCCACTGCCCCCGAGCCGAACTCCAGCCGGCTCACGAGCTTCAAGTCGACATGCTTCGATAGCCCGGCGAACAACGTCGGCCCGTGGCCCGCGAGCCTTGGATGCACTACGAACTCGTACTCGTCGATCAATTCCAACTCCGTCAGCGCCAGTGGGAGCTTCACACCTCCCACGAACAGTCCCTTGCCCGACTCCCGCTTAAGTTGCTGAACGGCCTTGCCCAGATCTCCGCGCACGAGTTCCGCGTTCCAATCGACCTGCTCCAGGGTGCTCGACACGACGTACTTCTTCGCCGCGTTGATCGTCTGGGCGAAGGTTTCCATCCAATCAGGACTCGCTCCCGTCGGTGTCGGCGACCGCCACGCTAATTCCATCATTTCGTAAGTCACCCGGCCAAAGAGAAGGGCATCGGCCTGGTTGAGGTTCTCGACCGCGTGACGATGCAGATCTTCGTCCGCGGGGATAGCGCGATGATCGCAGCACCCGTCCAATGTGACGTTGATGGAGTACCGAAGGGGTCGCATTTCGCAAGAGTACGGGGCTTGGGGCGTCAGCGAAGATCGGGGATGCCCTGTCCCTGAACGGTGAGTGGGTCGGTCATTGACCGTGGCTCAACCAGGCACTTCGGTGACGCTGCTGATAGCGGGCTCGACAAGGGCGCCGAGATCAACCGTCGGCAACGGACTTGTCGAACAACAGGATCTCCTCCTCGTCGGGGGGTTGAAAAATCGTCGCCCACGTTTCAAAGTGAGCCCGTGTCATTGGCGAGGCCGTCCACTCGTCCGACGCATTGCGACGTTCAGCTTGGTCAATCAACACCTCCAAGGGCGCATCGAGGTAATGCAGTTCGACTCCCACCCCCAAGGCTCGCGCCCCGAGTCGTTTCTCATCCCGTTCGACTCGCGCCCAGTGGCCCCACTCCAGAATCACGCTCTGGCCCCGGGCGAGGAGGTCCTGGGAAAGAACCCACAGCTGATGTTCGAGACGCTCTCGGAATTCTTCGTCCCACAAATCGGCGCCCAATTGAGTCGCCCACCCGTCCTTATCCAACCTGATGGCGGGGATCTTGGGTGCGAGCTGACGAGCAAGTGTCGACTTTCCCGAGGCTGGAAGCCCGCAGATCAGCACGAGCCGCGTCGATGACTTCGCCATGCACGATTCCTAGCATGAGTCGCCTCCTGACCACATCAGAGACGGTTCGAAGATTGTGTTCCCAGATCGCTGCCGGGTAGGTGGGGCACCTCCCCATGGCAAGGCTCGAATGCCACTGCTACTCTCCCTGAACATACGGGCTCATAGAGGAGGAACGGGATGGCGGAGTTTCCTGGTATCACGCATGTGGCTCTAACAGTGAGCGACCTCGGGCGCAGCCGCCCGTGGTACCAACGGTTGTTCGGCTCCGATCCGGTGATCGATGAGGACACCGGTCCTTTCCACCACGTGGTCTGGCTCATGGGAGGGACGCTCGTCGGTATTCACCAGTTCCCGGACCTCAAGAGCGCAGAACCCTTCGACGAGCGTCGCCCTGGCCTTGATCATCTGGCCTTTTCCTGCGCAAACCGGTCTGAGCTCGAAGAGTGGGAGCGCCACCTAAACAAGCTCGGTGTCACGAACGGCGGCATCGTGGATGCGCCGTATGGCTCAGGCTTGTCGTTCCGTGATCCAGACAACATCGCTCTTGAGTTCTTTGCTCCTCCGGGATAACTGAGCGAGATATCCGCGGCGCACAAGGGTGTCTCCTACCACCGGTCGCGGGCGGCTATCTACCGTGGCTGATCGGCACATGCGGGGCACCCAAGGTTGCCAGTGGAGCCGCTTGGTAACGGCTCGGCTCTCGCCGGCCATTCCGACCGATGGCGGCCCGGGCTTGGGGAGGGCACACTTGGCGATGTCGGAAGCACATCAGTGTCGATGTGGGACAGGAGGCGGAAGATGGCTAGGTATCGGGGGAACCTTCCGCAGCTCGCTAGCCCGGCGGTGCTGCTCAGCGACAGCGGGATGGAAACCGATCTGATCTTCCACGAGGGATTTGACCTGCCCCTGTTCGCCTCATTCACCCTGCTCGACGACGAGACGGGCACCGACGCCCTGTCCAACTACTACCGACGCCACGTCCAGGTGGCACAGGATGCCCACGTCGGGTTCCTCTTCGAGGCCGTGACCTGGCGGGCGAGTATCGAGTGGGCGAGGCAGCTCGGCCTCGACGAAGCGGCTGTGGTCGATGTGAACCGCCGGGCGATCGACCTCGTGGTTCAGCTTCGGGCAGAAGCGGGGGACGCATCCGGACCCCTGGTGATCAGTGCGCCGATCGGACCTCGAGATGATGCCTACAACCCGGCGCGCCTGATGAGTGCCGATGAGGCTGCGCAGTACCACGCCGCGCAGGTAATGACGCTGGCGGGAACGGAAGCGGACCTCCTGACCGCCATGACGCTGACTCACACCGATGAGGCGATCGGCATCGTCCGAGCCTCGCAGAGCGCCGAGATACCCATAGTGATCTCGTTCACGGTGGAGAACGACGGTGCGCTCCCCGACGGATCGGCGTTGGGCGACGCCATTGTGGCCGTGGACGGCGCAACCGACTCGTACCCTGCCTACTACGGCATCAACTGTGCTCATCCGACCCATTTCGTCGACACTTTGGATGTCAACGAGGATTGGGTCACCCGGATCAAGATGGTCAGAGCAAATGCCTCGCGTCTCAGCCACGCCGAACTCGATGAAGCCGAGACGCTCGATGACGGCGATCCCGACGAGTTGGGTCGCCAGTACGCCGAGCTTCGCGAGCGGTTCCCTCAGATCAATGTCCTTGGTGGCTGTTGTGGGACGGATGTACGCCATATGCGGTCCATCGCACTGGCCTGCATCTGAGGCGCGAAGGAACCGCGGGGCCGCCCGAGCGGGCAGTAGCAGTGTGCATCATGAGCGACTTCTCGTTTGCGCTCGTACCCGATACCGAGGAGACGAGGGGTCAGTTTCAATAACGCCGGCTGAGTGCCACACTCCATGTGCGGATACTGATTCGGACCGCTCCGCTAGACGCTCGCCCCGGCGAATTGACCGGACTCGGCTGATCATTTGGTTCTTGCCACCGGCCGTGGGGGTACTCCTCGCCATCATTGCCGCTGTCCACGATCTTTGGACAGGCGCTCTCGCTCTGTTCCTGGTCGTCCTATGGCCGGTCGGAGTCAGGCTCTTTTGGATTTCACGGCTCCGGACACGCCGAGCAACTTCAGATCAACCCTAAGCCCCTGCCCGACCCTGAATATCCCGCAACGCCGGGAGTCGGGTCGGTCATTGACCGTGGCTCAGGCACGAATGGGGCACCCTGGACCGTCCCAGTGCTAAAGCGGGGATCGCTGTCGCAAGGCGACCGGGCTCAGATGATGATGAGGGGAATGGTGGCCTGGACCGTGGTCCTCGTCTTGACCTTCCTCTTTCCGTTGAGGGTGGTCACCGTCTCGGTTACCTGGATCGAGACGGAGGTGAAGCCAGACCCCTTCTTGCTGGGAGTACCCGACAGCACCCCGGCTGGGGAAAGCCTCAGCCCGCGCGGCAGAGTGGCCTTCTTCCAATTCAGCGTGGTGGTGTAGGGGCTGGTACTGGTTCCGAGATTAGAAGCCTGGAGGGTCACTGGGCCGTATGGCACGCCTCGTACGGCAGGCGGGAGGCTGGAAGTTGTGATTTGGAACATCGGAGGCGCACTGATGTCGATCTCGCTCACCGTGCTACCGCCACTGTTCGCCACCCAGACGTGGGTGCCGTCCGACGAGATGCCGTAGGGATGGATGCCCACGGCAATGGGGGCCTGGACGACCGAGCCCGTCGAGGCGTCCAGCTCGGTGACCGTGTTGCTACCGGTGTTCGCCACCCAGACGTGGGTGCCGTCCGACGAGACGCCCTGGGGATTAGAGCCCACGCCAATGGTCTGCACGACCGAGCCGGTCGAGGCGTTCAACTCGGTCACCATCTGGTCGTTGGTGCCCGCCACCCAGACGTGGGTGCCGTCCGACGAGACGGCGTAGGGAAAGTCGCCCGCGGCGATGGTCTGGACGACCGAGCCCGTCGAGGCGTCCAGCTCGGTGACCGTGTTGCCAACAGTGAGGTTCGTTACCCAGACGTGGATGCCGTCTGAAGAGACGCCGTAGGTGAGATCACTGCCCACGGGGATGGTCTGGACGACTGAGCCGGTCGAAGCGTCCAGCTCGGTCACCGTTCCGGGGTTCCAATCGTTCCCCACCCAGATGTCGGTGCCATCCGACGAGACGCCAAAGGGACCGTTGCCCGCGCCAATGGTCTGCACGACCGAGCCGGTCGAGGCGTTCAGCTCGGTGACCGTATTGCCGAGGTAGTTAGTCACCCAGACGTGGGTGCCGTCCGACGAGACACCCTCGGGCTGGATGCCGACGGCGATGGTCTGGACGACCGAGCCGGTCGAGGCATCCAGCTCGGTGACCGTGTTGCTGCCGGTGTTTGCCACCCAGACGTGGGTGCCATCCGACGAGACGGAGTAGGGATTGCTTCCAACACCGATGGTCTGGACCACGGAAGCGGCGGAAGCGGGAAGCGCCCTAGCCAGCACCGAGCTGGTGAGCGCACCACCGAACAGTAGCGATCCGGCCAATGCTGTCCGCAGACTTCTCTTGATGCGGGTGTCCATTAAGAGCACCATCTTCCTTGGCGATTCTCTTTGTCGGGTCTGCGTAGCACCACCTTCCTTGATGCTGCGGTCCTGTCGAAGATGTCGACAGAGGCGAAAGACCCAAATACCCGTGCTCGAAATGGGTGCCTCGCTGCCGGGTAGGCGGCGGTTATTGACTGTCCTCCAACCAGGCACATGGGGGACACCGCCGAACATCCCTCCTGCCTGCGGACTACGACCGCACGGAACACTCACCTAAGGACCTTCGCCCCTACTCAGACGGACCACTTCGTTATACACACAGTTGACGGGCTGTATACGGCGTGAATGTCGAATGGAGCCGAAGGCCATGAGGCTTCGACGGATGGCGCTTGCGATCGGCGCAGGAGTGATGATGCTCACGACTGCGGGTGTGGCAGGTTCTGTGGCTCCGGCCCAGGCGATGTTGCCAACCGGGACTGGACTCGTCAACTGCGGACTCTGGTGGGGGAAAATGCACTTCCTCCCGGCATGGAGCGACACTGGAACAGGGACAGTGACCATGAGGCTGTCAACGCAAGCAACGAATTGCTCGGGCGGGTCACCCACACCCACGGTCGTGCACATTACGTGGACGTTCCAGTTCCCCAACGGAGGCGGGAGCTGCAGCTCAGGAAGGTTCGCGACGTTCGATACGCCGCTAATAAAGGTGCGTTACTTTCGCGCTGTCAAAAACAGCAAGGTGTGGCCCGGCGTATTCAAAGTCACGGGAACCATGTTCGACATTGAGAACGGTACGATCGATGGTTCATACTTTCGCACCAATATCCATGGGTCCGGCTTCTATGCGAGCCTTTCTGGAACACCGAAAAGGGGAGACTGCAGTAGCGGCTTGAGGCAGACTTCCCTCTCCAGCGGAGGCTTCTCAGGACTTTGAGAAGGGGCTCGTCTATCGCTGCATCAGACGCGACCCATCGACCACGGCCCATGGCAACAGACGCCTGAATGTGGGCTGCATGCCACTGAACACCGGGGACGGGTCAGCAATTGACCGTGGCTGATCGGCACATGGGGGATACGGTGAACGCCGTGGATCTCCCCGAGCTAATGGTCAGGGACGCCGGCGAATGGCGAAGATGGTTGAGCGCCCATCACGCCGATTCACTGGGTGTCTGGCTGGTACTGGCCAAGAAGGGAACGGTCGATCCAACAACCGTCTCGTACGACGAGGCGCTTGACGAGTCGATCTGCTTCGGCTGGATTGATGGTCAATTAGGGCGTCGTGACAGCGCTACGTTCCGACGACGTTTCACGCCTCGAAAAGCTCGCAGCCCGTGGTCTCAACGGAACGCTGCCATCGCTGAAAGGCTGATCGCCACCGGCCGAATGCATCGATCCGGCGAAGACGAGGTGCGGCAGGCGAAAGAGGACGGTCGATGGGACGCCGCCTACGCCGGGCAAGCCAGCATTGAGATGCCGGAGGATCTCGCCACTGCCCTGAGTACCAATCCTCGCGCAAAGGCGATGTTTGAGACGCTCACGAGTGCGAATCGGTACGCCATCCTCTACAGGATCGGAAACGCCAAGAATCCCGAAACCCGCTCCAGGCGCATCGGCCAGTTTGTCGAGATGTTGGCCCGAGGTGAGACGATCCATCCCCAGGCCCCATGATCACCCGAGAAGATGATTCACTGCCGACGGAATGTCCCACATCACCGGGTCGGTGTGACAGCCCAGCTCTCAAACCATGGTCGATGCCCGTTCGAGAATCCTTACAGCACACGACTCGGAAGTGGCACGGCTCGTGTCGACGACCAAGTCGTACTCGACGCCCTCGTGGACAACGGGCGCCTGGGAATCAGCCTGACCTGCCACCCGATCCGGCCGCAGCGCTTCCCGTGCCCTCGCTGTGTCGCGATCGCAGGTAACGCAGACCCACAGGACTTGCAATCCACTGAGGGCGGCACGCAGCCGTTCCTGGCCGGCTCCACCGTCGAGGAACACCTCGTCGACGATTACGTTTGTCCCGCTGGCAGCGATCGTCGCAATCCCGA
>Ga0209068_10000819_pt1 | contig 15981 bp, 16 predicted proteins | sample ColStrG_CSR_2012_FD_187200 | JGI IMG/M metagenome (GOLD analysis project Ga0209068, IMG submission 187200) | Freshwater sediment microbial communities in response to fracking from Pennsylvania, USA - Cold Stream Run_MetaG_CSR_2012 (SPAdes)... | ecosystem: Environmental > Aquatic > Freshwater >... | reverse complement strand
ACAACGCTCGGTGGGAGATGCCCTTGTCGCCGGGGACGCGCAGCGTGCCGCGCAGCGGGCGCGGACCGCCGAGCACGAGGTCGGCGGGCACGCGATTCGCGGACGTGCGGTCAGCCGGCGTACTCATCCGAGCTCGTTCCGTGCGACGTGGTAGCCCTGCTCGCGCAGCGCGGCTTCGTAGGCATCGAGCCGGTCGTCGGGGACCACCAGCACCAGCACACCGGCGCGCCCCTCGAGCGAGTGCGCGATCTCGAAGTCGCGGATGTTCACACCGAAGTTCGCCGCGAGGGTGGTGACCTCGGCGATCACGCCCTCGCGGTCGGGCACGGGGATGCGCAGTTCCACCAGGGTCTCGTCGACGGGGATCCCCACGGGCAGATTCCTCCTTGCCGAGCGCGCCGACTCGAGCAGGTCGAGCAGCGATTCACGCTCGGCCCCGGCCACAACGGCGCGCACGCGTGCGAGCTCCTCGAGCAGATCGTCGAGGGTGGCGACGATCGCGTCGCGGTTGGCCAGGCAGATGTCGGGCCAGATCGCCGGGTGCCCGGAGGCGATGCGGGTCATGTCGCGGAAGCCCCCGGCTGCGAGCCGCAGCAGCACCGCGTGCTGGTCGCTCGCGGCATCGGCGACGTTCATCAACGTGGAGGCCGCCAGCTGCGGCACGTGGCTGACCACCGCGACGATCGTGTCGTGCACCGCGGGTTCGACCGACAGCACCTCGGCGCCGAGATCGCTCACCCAGCCGCGCACCGCGGCGAACGCCTGCGGGTCGGTGGCGGCGGTGGGCGTGAGCACCCATGTGGCGCCCTGGAACATCTCCGCGCTCGCGCCGGCAAGCCCTTCCTGCTCCGAGCCCGCCATCGGGTGGCCACCCACGTAGCGACCCACGGTGTGCGGACGGGCGGCCTCCACCGCGGTCACCACGGGGCCCTTCACCGATCCGACATCGGTGACCAGACCGGCACCCGCGTCGAGCGCCTCGATCACCACTTCGGCGACGAGGCCGACGGGCACCGCGATCACCGTGAGGTCGGCGCCGTGCACGGCCTCGGCAACCGTGGCCGCGACCACGTCGATCGCGCCGATCTCCCGGGCGTGGACCACTCGCTCGGTGTCCCGGTCGTAGCCGCGCACCGTGGCGCCGCGCTCGCGCAACGCCATACCGACGGAACCACCGATGAGGCCGGTACCCAAGAGCGCGACGACGCGCGGCGCAGCCATGTCGAGCTGCTATTCGGGGTCGGCGAGGTCGGCGCGCAACGACGCCGCCCCTTCGAGGAACACGTGGCGCAGTTCCTCGCGCGGCCGGTCGCTGTAGCAGTGCACCAACACGCGGATGCACCGCTGCGGACCGTGGGGCACGTCCTGCTCCTGGGCGCCGAGCAGCGCGACGCCGTCGAGGCCGAGTGCCACCCGAGCGGCGCCGGCCGGGAACTCGGCGGTGAGGTCGGGCGTGGTCGTGAAGATCATGCTGACGACGTCGTCGACCGCGAGGTCGTTGCGGGTGAAGAGCTCGCGCACGAGCTGCGCCGTCTTGGCGTCGATCTCCGCTTTCGAGTCCTCGGTGCACGTGGTGGCGCCGCGCAGCGCCTGCAGTCTCACGCCGACGGAGGTTAGCCGGGTCCCCCGTCGCCTTCGGGGTCCTTCCGGACCGCGACGACGGGTTCCACGACGGGTTCGACGGCCTGCTCCGGGGCCGCATCCGGAACCGCGTCCGGGGTCGCCGTGACGCCGGCGTCCTGGGCCGCGGCGTAGAGGCTGCGCACCTCCGCGTAGGTCAGGAGGCGCCACTCCCCCGGTGCCAGCGAGCGGTCGGCGAGCGGTCCGATGCGCACCCGCACGAGGCGACGCACCGGGTGGCCCACGGCCTCGAACATCCGGCGCACCTGGCGATTGCGGCCCTCGTGGATCCCGATCTCGACGGCCGCCGACGACGCCTGCTGCTGCACCAGCGTGACCTTCGCCGGTGCGGTGCGACCGTCGTCGAGTTCGACGCCTTCGCGCAGGGTGCGGAGCGTGCCGGGCGTGGGCTCACCGTCCACCTCGGCGAGGTAGGTCTTCACCACGCCGTGGCTGGGGTGCGTGAGCAATTGGGTGAGCTCGCCGTCGTTGGTGAGGAGGAGCAGGCCCTCGGTGTCGAAGTCGAGCCGCCCGACGGGGAACACGCGCGGCTCCGTGGGCACGAGTTGCACCACCGTGGGCCGGCCCTGCGGGTCGGACGCGGTGGTGACCGTGCCCGGCGGCTTGTTCAGCAGGTAGTGCACGAGGTCGTCGGTGGCGAGCACGCGTACGCCGTCGACCTCGATGCGGTCGCGCTCGGGGTCGACGCGCCGACCGAGCACTGCGATCTCACCGTTGACGACGACGCGCTCGTCGGCGATCAGGTCCTCACACACACGGCGCGACCCGAGGCCCGCGCGCGCGAGCACCTTCTGCAGGCGTTCTCCGGTTGCCTCGCCGTCCATGTGAGGAATGACGTCAGTCCAACGGGCCGACGGGATCGTCGGCGAGGAGGGCTTCGGCCTGCTGCTCGGCATCAGGGGTGTGGCCGGTGTCGACCGGCTCGGAGTCGGCGGCCGCCTCGTCGTCCAGCTCGCCGTCGCCAGGAGCCGACGCCGACGCTTCGGCCTCGGCCTCGGCATCAGGGGAGACATCGGCACCGGCACCGGACGCGGTGATGCGCAGCCCGCGTTCGAGCGCCTCGACCACCGACGGGTCGGGTACGAAGTCGCCGAGGGCCGGCAACTCGTCGAGCCCCGAGAGGCCGAGGCGTTCGAGGAAGGTGCGGGTGGTGCCGTAGAGCACCGCGGCACCGGGGCCGGGGTCGCGCCCGACCTCCATGACATAGCCGCGCTGCAGGAGCGTGTTGAGCGTGGCCTCGACGTTGACGCCGCGGATGGCGCTCATCTGCCCGCGCGAGATCGGCTGCTTGTAGGCGATGATCGCCAGCGTCTCGAGTGCCGGTGCGGAGAGCCGGGCGTGCTGGCCTTCCAAGACGAAGCGCTCGACGTAGGGAGCAAGGTCGGTGTGGGTCTGGTACCGGTAGCCGCCGGCCACCTCGGCGAGCACGAACCCGCGTCCTTGCTCCTCGTACTCGGCCGCGAGCTCGGCGCAGAGCCGCTCGACCGTGGCGACGGGGATCTCCACCAGTTGAGCAAGGAGGCGGGCCTCGACCGGCTCGATCGTCGCGAGCACGACCGCCTCGATGGCGCGCTTCGCGTCGCGATCCCGTTCCGCGTCGCCGAACCCCGACGTGTCGTCGTCGAGGGCCTCGACGACCTCTTCGACCGGCACCTTCTCCACTGCGATCGACTCCACGTCGATCGTGTCGTCGGCCGGGACTTCAGGTTCAGGGGATTCGTGGTCGTCGGTCACGCGTTGGTCCGATCAGCGATCTCGGCATCGATCTCGGCATCGATGCGGGCTTCCTCGTCGTCGCCCTCGCCCTCGGGCGCGTCACCCAGGTCGATGGAAGGAACGGCGTCGAGCGGGCTCTCGTCGGCCCAGTCGTCGAGGCTCGAGGCGTCGAGGAGCCGCTCCCCTTCGGAGAGGCGGCGCACCATCAGCTCGCCGAAGTTGGAGAACTGGGTGAGGTCGACGAAGCCCTGCTTGTAGAGCTCGAGGATGGCGAGGAACCGCACGATCACCTCGAGCTTGTGCGGCGCACCGGCCACCAGCGCACGGAAGCTCATCGGCTCCCGTTGGGGCAGCAGGCGCAGCACCGACTGCACCGCATCCCGGACGCTGGCGCGCACCGGGGCAATGTGCTCGGTGTCGACGATGATCTCGGGTGTGCCCGACAGCGCGCGCAGCGCGGCCGCGCGCAGCACCTCGAGGCGGAGGCGCTCCAGCGGGTCGGGCACCATCCACCGGTAGGGCTCCTCGGGGCCGGCGGTGCGCGCGACGCTGCGGTCGGCGCGACGGATCTTCCCCTCCAGCGCCCGGGCCGCGTCCTTGAACGTCTTGCACTCGAGCAGCCGCGCGAGCAGCAGGTCACGCTCCTCGAAACGCAGGAGCTCCTCGTCGAGCTCGAGATCCTCGATGCCGGGGAGCAGGCGACGGGCCTTCAGCTCCACCAGCGTGGCGGCGATGAGCAGGAACTCGGTCGCGACGTCGAGATCGAGCTCGTCCATGCGGTCGAGCTCGGTGATGTAGGCGTCGACGATCTCGACCAGCGAGATCTCCCAGAGCTCCACCTCCTGCTTCAGGATGAGGTGCAACAGGAGGTCGAACGGCCCTTCGAAGACCGATGTCACCACGGCGTACGGCATCGGGGCGAGCGTACCGGGCGCGGCCCGGCCGAAACGGGAAGGAGAATCAGGAACCGGCCCGCCGGGAGGCCCCGGTAGTCTCCTGCCCCATGTCACGCGTGTTCTCGGGCATCCAGCCCACCGGGGAGAAGCATCTGGGCAACTACCTGGGCGCGGTGCGCCACTGGGTGACCGCCCAGGACGACGCCGCCTCCCCCGGCGATGCCCTCTACTGCGTCGTCGACCTCCACGCGATGACCGTGCCCTACGACCCGGCCGGGTTTGCCGACACCACCCGCCGGACGGTGATGTTCCTCCTGGCCGCCGGACTCGACCCCGAGCGCTGCACTCTCTTCGTGCAGAGCCACGTGCGCCAGCACACCGAGCTCACCTGGATCCTCAACTGCGTGGCCACGATGGGCGAGCTGCGCCGGATGACCCAGTTCAAGGACAAGTCGGCCAAGGAGGGCGCGGGCGGCACGGAGTCGGTGAGCGTCGGCCTGTTCGACTACCCGGTGCTCATGGCCGCCGACATCCTCGCCTACGACACCAACAAGGTGCCGGTGGGCGACGACCAGCGCCAGCACCTCGAGCTCGCCCGCGACGTCGCCATCCGCTTCAACCACCGCTTCGGCCCCACGGTGGTGGTGCCCGAGGCGGCGATCCCGCCCACCGCCGCGCGGGTCATGGACCTGCAGGAGCCCACCAACAAGATGTCGACGTCGGCGGTGTCGCAAGAAGGCGTGCTGCGCCTGCTCGACGACCCGAAGGTCATCGAGAAGCGGGTGAAGCGCGCGGTCACCGACTCCGACAGCGACATCCGCTACGACCCCGACGGCAAACCCGGTGTCTCGAACCTGCTGCAGATCCTCGCCGCGGTCACCGACCGCGACGTCGAGTCGGTCACTGCTGAGTTCGCCGGGCAGGGCTACGGCTCGCTCAAGGGCGCGGTGGCGGAAGCGGTCGTGGAGTTCGTACGCCCGCTGCAGGATCGCTACGCCGACCTCGAGCGCGACCCGGCCGAGGTGTCGCGCATCCTCGAGGTCGGCGCCGAGCGCGCCGAGGAGATCGCCGAGGGCGTGATGGCCCGCATCCGCACCGCGACCGGACTCCTCCCCCGCCCGGGCCGATGAACACGCGGCGATGAGCTCGGGCCCGGAGTCCGACTCGGGCGACGACCCGCCGAGCGGGTCGATCTACGAACGCCACTCCAAGGGGCTCGAGTTCGACCGCGTCGCGTTCTTCTCCGATGCGGTGTTCGCCATCGCGATGACACTGCTCGTCGTGGGCATCGGGATCCCACAGGTGCGCGACGCGAACCTGGAGCGGGCGCTCGGCAACAAGGACGCCGAGATCTTCAGCTTCTTCCTGAGCTTCGTGGTGATCGGCTTCTACTGGCTCGCGCATCACCGCCTGTTCGCGTCGCTCGCACGCGTCGACCGCCGGCTCATGGAGATCAATCTCCTCTTCCTTGCCGCGATCGCATTCATGCCCTTTCCCACCGCGTTGGTCGGCAGCTACGGCAACCGGCCCATCGCGGTGGTGCTCTACGCGTCGACGTTGGCCGCCGCGAGTTTCCTCGACGCACTGATGGTGTGGCGCGCCCACGCCGCCGACCTCCTGCGGCGGCCCTTGACCTCGGAAGTGTTCCGCTGGACGATCGTCGCCTCGCTCGCGCCCGTCGTGGTCTTCGTGGTCTCGATCCCGGTCGCGTATGCCGCCTCACCCGAGTGGGCGCTCTACACGTGGATCTTGATCTTCCCGGTGGAGATGGCCATCGACCGGCTCCTCAAGCCTGCTGATGCCGACCGCGAACCCCACCCTCGCCGCCGTCGTTAGTCGTTGTCGGCGGCGTCGAGGGCGGTGAGGACCTCGGGTGGGATGCCGGTGGCGTCCCAGTCGTCGGGGTGATGGTGGGCGGCGGCCCAGCGCGCCGCTTCCTCGGGGCCCTGGGCGAGACGGATCCGGTCCGCGCCGAGCTCGGCATGCCGCAGATAGAGACCCACCCGCCGGGTGAAGCCCGACTTCGTCGACCACACCTCGGCCATGTCGTGCCCGGCCACGCTGCCGGCGACGGTGGCGACGACCCGCCCGTACACGCTGAGGCGACCGTCGAGCTTGCCGATGTCGTGCAGGAGCGCGGCGGCGAGCCAGCGGTCGTCGCCCGCGTAGGGCGTGTCGGCGAGGCGGCGTTCGACGTCGCGAGCGACGCCGATCGCGTGCCGCTGGTCGTGGTTCGGCTGGCGCCGGAACTGCGAGAAGCAGTCGTCGTTCAGCACGCCGCGCACCCACTCGACGTCGGCGGCCTTCGGCGGCGCCGGCGAGAGTGCCCCGAAGAAGCGCCCGGCGAGATGGACGACCTTCACCGCGCGGCTCTCATCGGAAGACGAAGTCGAAGAGCTGGTTGAACAACGGGTCCAGCAACTTGCTGATGATGCCGGTCGAGAACACCAGCAGGAACAGCACCAGGAACCCGTACGGCCGGAACTTGTACCAGTGCGGGAGCCACTCGCGCGGCAGCGCACGTTCGACCAGCGCCGAGCCGTCGAGTGGCGGGATCGGCAACAAGTTGAACACGGCCAGGAACATGTTCACCACGGCGAACGAGAACAGGATGAGGATGCCGAGCGGCAGGTCCTCGTAGAACGCGACGTTGGGCGCACTGCTCAGGTAGAGCTGCCGGGCCGCCAGCGCGGAGATCGCCATGAGGATCAGGTTCGACGCCGGTCCCGCGAGGCTCACGAACACGAGATCCCGACGCGGGTTCCGCATGCGCATCGGGTTCACCGGCACCGGCTTGGCCCATGCGATCACCGGGATGCCGGTGAGCGCCCCGAGCGCGGGCATGACGATGGAGCCGAACGGGTCGATGTGCGGGACCGGGTTGAGGGTGAGCCGTCCGGCTTCCTTGGCAGTGCGGTCACCGAACCACAGGGCGACGACGCCGTGGCTGATCTCGTGCAGGATGACTGCGACGATCAGGCAGCCGAAGTAGATGAAGGTGAGCTTGTCGAGATGCACGGGGCGGTGTCGGCTCGCGGTCGGGGCTCAGCGCCGCTGCGACGCGCAGTCGATGCAGTAGCGCGCCGACGGCACCGCTTCGAGCCGGGGCTCGGGGATGGCGCTCCCGCACGACTCGCACGCGCCGTACGTGCCGGTGTCGAGCTTGGCCAGCGCGTCGTCGATCTCGGCCAGCGACTCGGCCAGCTTGCCCGACAACGCCTCGACCTGGCCCCGCTCCGCGGTGACCTGACCGGTGTCGGCAAACCCCTCGTCGAAGTCGCCCTCGGTGAGGCGGTCGAGCTCGGCCTTCACCTGGTCGCGCTCCGCCTGGAGCTGGGTGCGACGCTCGGCGTCCGTGGTTTCGACCATGGGCCGAGTGTACCGGTGGGCCCTGACCCGCAGTCGGCGCTTCTCGCCGCTCGGCGCGACCGGAGGCCTGCCTGCGCAGGGCCTACCTTCGCCGAGAGGTGCGGGCGCGGGGGTGGGCCGACTCGTAGACCGCCCGCAACCGCTCCGGCGACACCTTCGTGTACACCTGCGTGGTCGAGAGGCTCGCGTGCCCCAGCAATTCCTGCACCACTCGGATGTCGGCGCCGTGATCGAGCATGTGCGTGGCGCACGAGTGCCGCAACACGTGCGGGTACAGCCGCCCGCGGAGTCCGGCCCGGTCGCCCGCGCCCCGGACGATGAGCCACGCGCCCTGGCGGGTGAGCCGGCCCCCGCGAGCGTTGAGGAACAGCGCAGAGCGATCGGTGCGGTTGCGGGCGCGATCGAGTTCGATCCGCCCGTCGTCGAGATACTCCTGCAGCGCGCCGCGGGCGCCGCGCCCGAGCGGCACGACCCGCTCCTTGGCGCCCTTGCCCAACACCCGCACCATGCCGTCGTGGAGGTCGAGATCGCCGAGGTCGAGGCCCACCAGCTCGCTGATGCGCAGCCCGCCGGCGTAGAGCGTCTCGAGGATCGCCCGGTCGCGTTGCGGCCGGGGACCGGCGCCGGGAACCGCGCCGAGCAGCGCCTCCACCTCGGCCTCGCTCAGCGCTTTGGGGATGCCCTGCGGCACGCGGGGGCTGCCGACCTCCTCGCTCGGGTCGGTGTCGAGCAGGCCTTCCTCGAGACAGAACCGGTGGAACGAGCGCACCGCAGCGAGGGCCCGGGCGATCGAGGCCGGCGCGAACCGAGGGCGACCGTCGTCGTCGCGGGCGGCCTTCAGCCACTCGACGTACGCGGCGACGACCGCCTCGTCGATCGTCGTGGGGTCGCCATGACCCTCGGCGCGCAACCACGCGGCGTAGCGCTGGAGGTCGCGCCGGTATGCAGCGAGCGAGTTGGCCGCGAGCCCGCGCTCGACGCGCAGCCACGTGGCGTATTCGTCGAGCAGCGGCGCGAGGTCGTCGGCGACGCGCTCATCGGTCACGGGACCGTCAGCCAAGCTGCTCAGGAGCGGGCGGCCAGGTGTTGCTTGGCCAGCAGCAGCCCGATGATGCTCTTCGCGTCGACGATCTCGCGCGACGCGATCATCGCCTCGACCCGGTCGAGCGGGACGCGTTCGATCTGCATGTGCGCCTCCTCGGCGCTCACCGCGTTGCGCGCGGTCTCCTCGAGCTCCGTCGCGAGGTAGAGGTACGAGTACTCGTCGCAGAAGCCCGGGGTGTTGAAGAACTCGCAGAGCAACTCCATGCGCCCTGCGACGTGGCCGATTTCCTCCTCGAGTTCGCGCGCCGCGGTCTCGGCCGGCGGTTCCCCCGGCACGTCGCGCTTCCCCGCGGGCAGCTCGAGGATCTCGCCTTCCACCGCGACGCGGTACTGGCGCACCAAGAGCGCGTCGTCACCGTCGATCGGGACGACGACGACCGCGCCGGGATGGTGGACGACGGTGCGGTCGTGCTCCTCGCCGTCGGGGGCGAGGAGGCGCTTGCGCGAGACGGTGAGGAACCCCGCCTCGCAGACGGTGCTCGTGTCGAGCACCCGGAACCCTCCGGGCGTGGTCACACCGTGCCGGCGGACTCCGCGGGCAACGGGAGCCGCGGCAGCCGTCCCTCGTGGCGTTCACGGGCCGCCTTCACGAATGCCGCGAACAGCGGGTGCGGACGGTCGGGACGACTCTTGAACTCGGGGTGTGCCTGCGTGGCCGCGTAGAAGGGGTGACCCGGCAGCTCCACGAACTCGACGAGGCGGTCGTCGGGCGACGTGCCCGAGCACACCAGGCCGGCTTCTTCGAGCTTGCTGCGGAACTTGTTGTTCACCTCGTAACGGTGACGGTGACGCTCGTACACGACTTCCTCGCCGTAGGCCGCGTGCACGATCGACCCGGGCTGCAGCTTCGCCGGGTACAGGCCGAGGCGCATCGTGCCGCCCTTGTCGACCACGGCGCGCTGCTCGTCCATCAGGTCGATCACGGGGTACGGCGAGTGCGGATCGAATTCGCTCGAGTTGGCGCCGGTCAGGCCGCACACGTCGCGGGCGTACTCGATCACCGCGCACTGCATGCCGAGGCACAGTCCCAGAAACGGGATCTGATGCTCCCGGGCGTAGCCCGCCGCCGCGATCTTGCCTTCGATGCCGCGGAAACCGAAGCCGCCGGGGATCACGATGCCGTCGAGGTCGCCGAGACGGCCCTCTGCGAGCAGGCCCTCGGCGTCGTCGGAGGCGATCCAGTCGATCTCGACCTTCGCCTCGCAGCCGTAGCCGCCGTGGCGCAGCGCCTCGACCACGGAGAGGTAGGCATCGGGAAGGTTCACGTACTTGCCGACGAGACCGATGCGCACCGGCTCTCTCGCGGCCTCGACCTGCGCCACGAGCTGCTTCCAGCTGGTGAGGTCGGGCTCGCGCTCGGAGAGGTGCAGCACCTTGCACACGTAGTCGTCGAGGCCTTCGTCGTGGAGGACGAGCGGGATCTCGTAGAGCGACGGCGCGTCGACACAGGCGGAGATGCCCTCCATGGGCACGTCGCAGAGCGACGAGATCTTCTCCTTGAGCCGCGTCGGGATCGGACGGTCCGAACGGCACACGATCGCGTCGGGCTGGATGCCCCGGCTGCGCAGCTCGGTGACCGAGTGCTGCGTGGGCTTGGTCTTCTGCTCGCTCGACGGCCCGATGTAGGGCACGAGCGTGACGTGCACGTAGAACACGTTCTCGCGCCCGACGTCCTTGCGGAACTGCCGGATCGCCTCGAGGAAGGGGAGGATCTCGATGTCGCCGACGGTGCCACCGATCTCGGTGATCACGACGTCGACGTCCTCGTCGGCGGCGAGGGCGAGGATGCGGTCCTTGATCTCGTCGGTGATGTGCGGGATCACCTGGACGGTCTGGCCGAGGTACGCGCCGCGGCGCTCCTTGGCGAGCACGTCGGAGTAGATCGAACCGGTGGTGGCGTTCGACTTCTTCGACAGGGGGACGTCGACGAAACGCTCGTAGTGCCCGAGGTCGAGGTCGGTCTCACCCCCGTCGTCGGTGACGAACACCTCTCCGTGTTGGAAGGGGTTCATCGTGCCGGGGTCGACGTTGATGTAGGGGTCGAGCTTCTGCATCGTGACCCGCAGGCCACGGCACTTCAGGAGGCGTCCGAGAGAGGAGGCGGTGAGGCCCTTCCCGAGCCCCGAGGCAACGCCTCCGGTGACGAAGATGTGCTTGGCCAACGCCATGCTCGCTTTCCCCGACGGCGCCCACTGCGGGGAGTCCGCCGGACTCGACCCCCGGGCCTCCGACGGAAGGCGACCGTACCACGCAAATCGACGCGCGCTCGTGACCAGCCCGTGACCGGGGCGTCGTACGTGACGTGGGTAGGGTGCCGAGCATGTCGGCGACCACCGAGGCGGCAACACCGGCCGCGCGGGCAGCGCGGGCAGCGCGAGCGACGCTCCCCCACTGGCGCATCGACGCGACCGTGCTCGGGATCGTCGCGGTGTTGCTGCGGCTCCCGGCCTTCTTCGCCGACAAGTCGCTCGTGTTCGACGACGGCGTGTTCGCGGCGTCGACCTACGCGATGCGAGCGGGCGAGGCGCCGTTCAAGACGGTCTTCTCCAGCCAGGGCCCGCTGTTCCTGCCCCTGCTCTGGCTCGGCGACCTCGTCGGGTTCCGCACCATGAACGCGCCGCGGGTCACGAGCGTGGTGTCCGGCATCGTCGTGACCATCGCGGTGTACGCGATCGCGCGGCGTGTCACCACTCGTGGTCGCGCACTGCTCGCCGCCGGACTCACCACCACCGCGGGCACGATCCTCTGGGTGACGGTGCCGGCCAACGCCGACGGCCCGTCGCTCGCACTGTCGGTGCTCGCGGTTGCGTTCGCCCTGCGCTACCGCGACGACCCGCGCCTCCGCAACGCGGTGTGGGTCGGGCTCGCGGCAGGCGGCGCGGTGTCGATCAAGGCGTTGTCGGTGCCGGCGGTGTTCATCGCGGGCCTGATCGTGCTGCTGTCGCACAAGAAGGTGCGCGACTCGGTCCCGGCGGCCGCCACCGCGGCCGGCGTGGCCGTCGGCGTGTACCTCGTCGCGGCGCTGCCGTGGGGCATCGGGCGGGTGTGGCAGCAATCGTTCACCTACCACAACCAGGCGCATCGCATCGCGAGCCACACGGGCGCCGCCACGAAGATCTGGAACACCCTCCTCGACCGCGACCTCCTCGTGATGGTCACGCTCGGCCTCACGATCGTCACTGCATTGGTGTTGCTCGCCATGGGTCGCCGAGCGTCCCGTGCGCAGCTCCTGGCGCTCGGGCTGCTGGTGCTCTGGGCGTTCCTCGTGTTCGCCCTCCTGGTGTGGGAGCCGGCGATGTGGCGCGCCCACCTCGCGCATCTCGTGGTGCCGCTCGCCCTGCTCGCCGCCCTGCGCCCGCCGCCCTGGCCGGTGCTCGCGGTCGCGCTCGTGGTCGCGGCGCCGTTCTGGGTGGAGAACAACACGGCGATCCTCTGGCCCAGCGCCTATTCCGGCACCGACGCCGCCCTCGTGCGCGAGCTCGAGACCCTGCCCGGCGACGCGCTCGTGATCAGCGACGACCCGGGCTGGGTGTGGCGGGCCGACCACCGGCCGCCGGGCGGGTTCGCCGACGTGTCGTACCAGCGCATCGACAACCACCAGATCACCGAGGAGTCGCTCCTCCGCGCCGCGAAGACCGACGACGTGTGCGGCGTGATCGTGTCGTCACCGCTGCACTTCCGTCGCTTCCACACGCTGCCCGAACGGCTCGAGGCCAACGGCTACGAGCGCCTGCACTTCGGGGCGAAGACGCTCTACCTGAAGCGCGACTGCCGCCCCGGCGGCTGACCCGGGAACGGACCTGGCCCCGGCCCGGCGGGTGGGCCCGGGTACGGACCGCCGTGCCCGCCGCGCCCGCCGCGCCCGCCGGATCCGGGCGGACCGGCGGGAGGTCGGACCCGGCCCCACATGTCGATCGCGTGCAGGACACCGACACGGCCGATGACGTCACTGAAGGAGATGCGCTCGGCCGCCACGTTGAGGGCGAGCAGCACGATCATCACGATCAGGCGGAACCAGGAGTTCGTCCCCAAGACGATCGCGAGACCGAGGGCGGCGCCGATGACGTTGGCGCCGGTGTCGCCCAGCATGAGCCGCTCGCGGAGGTCGTCGGGGAGCAGACCGAGCGACGCGCCCATCACCGGCGCGAGCGCGATCCCGATCGGCGCGGTGCCGAGCACGAGGGCGATGGGCACGTAGGCGATGAGGCCGGCCTTGATGGTGCGGCCCGGCGCGCGGTCGAGCAGGTTGCCGAGGTTCGCGGCCAGCGCGATCAACATCGCGTCGACGATCAGCGTGCGTCCCGACTTGAACCCGGGCGTGGCGACCAGCACCACCGCCGCCGCGGCGCCACCGACGAGCTTCAACAGCCCGGTGGTGACCCGACCGTGACGCAGCGCGCGCAGATGTCCCTTGAATCCGCGGTCCTCGCCGACCGCGGCGAGGTCGTCGATCATCCCGAGAAACGCGAACGCGACGACGGCGAACAACATCTCGCTGCGGGCGAGCGTGAGGCCCGTCTCCGATCCCACTCCGAGCGCGCCGAGCACGCAGCGCCCCGCCTCGATGCTGAGCACCGCGAGCACGATGAAGATGCCGCCGGCAGTCGGGATCCGCTTGTTGCGGTAGTTGCGCCGCTCGAGCGCGGGTGACATCAGGATCTCGCCGCACGCGATGCGGAAGAACCGGACCGTCACCAGCCCGACGAGCACGCCGACGATGACGACGCTCATACTTCCACCATCACTCTGGCAGCCTCCGGCTGCTCACCACCCGCGTCAATCGCGTCGATCGGCCCATCGTCGACGGGAGTGGTGTAGCCGCGCGCCACGAGGAAGGCGAGGGCGGCGAGGAACACGGCGGCCATCATGCCGGGGATCGAGATTCCGCTGTCGTTGAGGGCGAAGCCGAGGACGGCGACCACGGCGAGCGCGAGCCCGGCGGCGGTCGCGGTGTCGATGCGGTCCACCAGCACGCGCAGCGAGCGGGGCCGCGCGAACCACAGCCACAGCACCAGGGCGACGGCGGCCAGCAGACACAGGGCGAGCAGGGAGTGGGTCAGCACTGCGAGGTTCTCGTGCAGCTTCCGACGGATCACCAGCGTTGCGGCGCCGAAGTCGGTGCCCGCCTTCTCGAAGAACTTGCCGACGTGCGTGCGCGACTCCGGCGGGCGCAGGAGATCCAAGAGGCCGACCGCGACGCCCGCACCCACCAGCACCACTGCGAGCACCCAGACCGTGCGCCAGCGCACCTTGTGCCCGAGGAGCAGCCATCCGAGGAGCGCGAAGCCGGGCGCGGCCGAGATCGCGCCGCCGAAGTCGTTGCCCCAGAACGGCGCGCCGATCACCACGACCGTCACCGCGAGCAGACCGATCGCGACCTGTCGGCCGCGCGGTGTCGGGACCCGCCAAGTGAACAGACCGGCGAACAACGTCGCGGACGCCGCGAGCAACGCGAAGGTCATGTTGCCCTCGCCCACGAAGCGAACGCCGATGGTCGGCGAGTAGCCGAACACCGTGTTCCATTCGAGATGGGCCCCGGTGACGAGGTCGGTGAGGTGCAGCGCCACCACCAAGCCGAGACCCACCAGGATCGCGTCGACCGGTGAGCGGCGCGCGACGAGCAGGATCAGCGCGGCGAGCACGAACGCGAGGCCGAGCACGAACGCCCAGTACGCCGGTCGGCCCCCGTGCCGGGCGAAGTGCAACGGTCCGGCGAGGTACACCGTGCTGAGGAACCCGAGTTCCCAGACCGCCGCGAACACCACGACGCCGCGCAGGAACGCGAGCTTCGGGAAGCGGTCCAGCAGCACGACGAAGAGCGCGAGGCCGCAGGCCACGCCGAGCACGACGCCCATCGAGGCGCCGATCAGGCTGTCGCGGAACAGGCCGTCGGTGTTGACGTCGGCGAGGTGGGCGGCGCGGGTCGCCAGCGAATCGCCGTTGGCGGCGCTCTCCATCCGCCGGCCCTCCATGTCGTCGGGCCGGTCGAGCCCGTACGCGCGCAGCACGGTGGGCGCGACGTCGGTGAGGTTCACGTAGCCGTCGGTCTGGGTCGTGGTGGAGCGCAGCAGGCCGGGCGCGAAGCCGGGCCCGGCGACCGCGGCGACCGACAACGAGTCGTCGTCGGGGTGGGTCGATGGCGCAACGACGATCACGAGGTCACGGGCGAAGTCGACCCGGTCGAGCAACCGTCCGACCAGTGCGTCAGTCCTCCGCAACGCCTGGTCGCGCAGTTGCACGGCCTGGGCGTCGGAGGCGAATCGGCCGGAGACATCGGCGCGCACGAGATCCGAACCCTCGACCAGCACGACCGATCGCGGCTGCCATGCAGTGTCGAACGCGTCCGTCGTCGCGGCAGGGTCGAGGCGCACCCCGAACGGTGCGGCTGGATCCTCCTGGAGCAACGTGCGGTCGACCTGGCCGCCCGGCACCTTGCCGGCACTGGTCATGAGCGCGCCGACGGCCGCGCGCCGATACGGAGAGACGCGCGTGTCGGGCACGCTCGGGTCGCTGCCGTCGCCATTGGCGATGACTGCGCGCGCGATGCCGGCGCGGGCGAGTTCGCTCCCGAGCAGTCCGACCTTCGCGCCGTAGAGCTCCCCGTCGTTGGTGGTGGTGGCGTCGGTGATGTCCATGTACACGAGTCCGTCGCCCGGCGGGGTCCCCGTGCGGCTCTGGAACACCGTGCCCGCGTCGTCCCGTCCGAACTGCTCGTCGACCCCGAAGCCGAGGCCCGTGCTGTTGTTGCTGTCGACACCGGTGGTCGCGCGCGCGCCGGCGCCGAGCGTGAGGTAGCCGTCGGCGAGCGGGGCGGGCCGCAGGACGCCGTTGGTCACGAGGTTGCCGACCGCACCCCGCCGGAGAATGCGGTCGAGGTTCGGCGTGTGCACGCGCTGGAGGTCGGACCACGTGATCGTGGGCAACGACAGGATCAACACCCGCGATGCGCGACCGTCGCCTGACTTCGCAACCGACTTCGCAACCGGGGTCGCAGGCGTTGCCGCACCGCTCGCTGCTCCGAACCCGAGTCCACACGCGCCGACGAGCACCAGCAGGATGGCAAATCGCGCCGCGATCCGGTGAGGGCTGCGCCGCGCCCGCAGCGTCACGCGGCCACCGGCGACGGCATCGGCTGCGTGCCCGGGCCGTATCCGTAGCTGCCGACCACCGGCGGAATGCGCAACAGGTCGGCGAGCGCGAGCACGACCGTGGTCGGGCCCATCGGCTGGTCGAGATCGTCGACGGTGGAGACGGA
>Ga0209068_10000816_pt1 | contig 16039 bp, 14 predicted proteins | sample ColStrG_CSR_2012_FD_187200 | JGI IMG/M metagenome (GOLD analysis project Ga0209068, IMG submission 187200) | Freshwater sediment microbial communities in response to fracking from Pennsylvania, USA - Cold Stream Run_MetaG_CSR_2012 (SPAdes)... | ecosystem: Environmental > Aquatic > Freshwater >... | reverse complement strand
TCGTGAGGTTGAACATCCATGGCAATACTACCTTCGCCAAATAGCGCCAATGTGTTGTCCGTTCGGCGCTTGCTGGGAGAATAGGCGCGTTTCTTCAGCTCGCAATCCACGCGGTAGCTCGGAGCAGATCTCGCCAAAGAACGAATAGGACCGGGCCGAAACCAAGCGGTAGGAAGAAAGCAATTGACGCATTTCTTTAATCGACACTCCCTTACCGTCAAAAACGTGAAGGTCGGTGATTTGCCACAACTCAACTTCGCTCAGCGGCTCTGCGATCACCCGGCGAGAGAGCAGTTCGTCGTTTATACGTTCAATATAACTCTTTTCCCAGCGGCCGGTAACTTGACGCCGCAACTTGTCCAGGATGCGTTTGGGCCGAAGCCTTTTCGTCAAAGGACGAGCGCGGCGCGATAGCCTGTTCTCCAGCCGTTGATTCCTTATCGCCAACTCGTGGTCGTGCAAATAGTCGCCATTTGGATCTTGCACATGCATGAACGCGCCGCCGGGACTTTGAAAGCGCGCCACTAAATCTAAGAACTCGGCGAGGTCCGGAATGTGGTGGAGGACCGAGCAGGTGAGGATCAAATCGTAGGACTCGCCCGGAGTAAGCTGGTCTAGAGTCCCTAGAATTAAGCTTCGGCTGACGGGTTTCAACGAGTGCCGCGAGTCGCACTTCCCTAACATCTCACTTGAGGTGTCAAGCATGTCAATATGCTCGATCCGGGCGCCTAGACACGTTCTCATTAGGAGCTCCGAACTCAAACCCGTGCCGCAGCCGATATCCAACACCCTCAAACCCCGAGGAACGGTGCCGGTCGACATCCAGGCCTCCGCCAAGGCGTTGAACACGTGGGGCAACGACAGCTTCATATCGAGATGTATAGAGTCGTAGACCTCACTCTCGAAACCGTGAAAGACTAAGTTCACCGTTCGGTGAAACTCGCGAGCGCCAAGCGAAACGCCCTTGGCCTCCATCAAGGGAAGCAGGTGCTCAAGACCCCGATAATTTTCCGCTTGTTGCGGAGCTGAAGCAGACATGATTTATTTACACCCGTTTGCGAAAAGTCAATAAGTCGCAGGAAGCAAGGCTAGCCGGAGTCTTCATGCGCGAATCCATCGCTAACATTCGGCGTAGCGTTCTGTGGAGCCTGAAGAGCGGAATGGCGATACCCGACTCGCAAATGGCGCTCTTATATACAGGATGATAAGGATTGTAGGGCACACAACTAGCATCTCCCACTGGGAGATCGTTGACCATGGCGAGATAGTCCGCTCGCGAGTATGTTGTTCGCAAGACCGTCGAACGCGGCTGGTCGGCTTCATGGCCGCGCATTTTTCTCAACTTCGCCCGGGCATTGTCGGGCATTAGTTCGCGAATCAGTGCCCATGGCCGAAGCAGTCCTAAGGCCAAAAATCGCACGCTGGGCGAACGCTCCGGCATGATCACAGCGAACTGCAAACCTCCCGGTTTTAGCAGCCGGACGCTCTCTGCAAGAACCGCCTGAGGCTCTTCAAAATGCTCCAAAAGGCCAATATTGAATACACAATCGAAACTGCCGGAGGGCAATTGGGTGTCACGGGCGTCAGCCTGAATAAAAGTGGGAGCGCGAAGACCTTCGCGCTCAAAATTCCGCGCCGCCACTTCGAAACCAGCGGAGGACAGATCCAGCATCGTCACTTTGCATCCTTTGCTGGCAAGGTACATCGAAGTTGTGCCGCGGCCCGCGCCTAGCTCGATATAGTTTGCGCCGGCTGCCTGCGCGCCCATGCTGTGCCAAAGATCTTCAAAGTAGCAGCGCTGCCAAAACTGATGGATACTGCGCGGCCGGCCCTTTGTGTAGAGTTGGACCATGTTGTCCCCGAGTGAGGACCAACTTGAATTCCACTCATCTCCGTAGCCTGCCGTCGGGGAGGGGGTTACGCTCATATTTTTATCCAACGAGCGCGCCCGCGGCGGAATCGGAAGAGGTCTTACTGCTAGAGAACTTCGCCTCGTCATATGACCAATTTGCTAGCGGGCTCAAAATCGAGCCACAGCCGCTGCTCACGCCTCCCACATCGAGATGAAAAACGTCCGACACATAGCGGGCAGATTGACTCTGCGTCCGCAAAAACACCTTGAAGAATAACGAGTAGAGACCGGGCTCCAACCACATGCCCGGCAAGCGGACCTTAATTTGATAACTTCCGTGCCAGGATTTGCCGCGATCCAACTCCGAGCTGTCCTCCACTTTTTGGAAGATTTTTCGCTGATGCATATCGTTAACGATGCAGTAGACGCTAAAGCCGGCAACCGGGTCGGCGATATGCAGCGTGGCCCCAACTTCAAAGGGCTCGCCTTGTTCGATGGTGGTGCCGCGGTGACTCAATAAATCGATCCGGCCAAAGCCAAAGCCCGAAGTGGGTATTTTGTCCGATTGATCAGACTCGGTCCCGGCAGCTAGTTTGAAATAGGTCTCGATGCTGCTGGCGATGTCACCCGCGTAGGCCATACCGCCGTGTTGCAGAACGATGCCTTTCTCGCACAGGGAGCGCACCGCCCCCATATTGTGGCTGACAAAGAGTACGGTCCGGCCCCGTTTGGCGGCCTCACCCATTTTGCCCAAGCATTTCTTTTGAAACGCCATATCGCCAACCGCGAGAACTTCATCCACCATCAGAATCTCCGGCTCAAGGTGGGCGGCCACCGCAAAAGCCAGGCGCAAAAACATGCCGGTGGAATAAAACTTGACCGGCGTATTGATGAACTTCTCGACTTCGGCGAAGTCGACGATTTCATCGAAGCGATCGGCGATCTCCCGGCGATTCATCCCGAGAATCGCGCCGCTAAGCTGAATGTTCTCGCGACCGGTCAACTCCGGGTGAAATCCGGTGCCAACCTCCAACAAAGTGCTGACCTTCCCGTGAAGCTCGGCAAAGCCGGAGGAAGGCTCGGTAATTCGCGATAGCACCTTGAGCAAGGTGCTCTTTCCGGCGCCGTTGCGTCCGATGATACCGACAACCTCGCCCTTCTTGATTTCAAAAGAGAGATCTTTGAGCGCCCACAGCTTTGAGTCGTCTTTCGCGCGTTTTTTCGCCGCCGACCGTTCGTTCCGCTTTGACCATCTAAAAGGGGCCGTAAACGCATTGGTGAGAGTGTCCCGCAACGTGCCATAGGGCTGCTGAGCCTCTCCCAATCGGTATTCCTTAGAAAGGTTTTCCACTAAAATTGCGGTATCGCTCATGTTTCCTTCTCAAATAAATGATGACGTTTCGATAAGTTCGTTCGACGGAGATAGGATCTGCAGAAAATCGCGGAGTTTAGCCGCCAAAAACAGTTCGGTCTTGCTCTTCGATTCCTTGGTGCAGCCACCCAAGTGCGGAGTAATGATCAGATTGCCGTGCGCGGCGGCGTAGCGGACCAACGGATGGGACGCCATTCCGGCGCTATTCTCTCCGCACAGCACATCAAGGGCGGCGCCCGCGATTTGCCCGGTCTTGAGTGCCTCTAACAAAGCTTCCTCATCCACTAACTCACCGCGCGCGGTATTTACGAAGTAGCTATCCGCCTTCATCTTTCGGAGAAGATCGGCCGTCAGGAAGCCACAGTTTTCCTCATTTAGATCGGCATGCACTGTAACGATATCTGAATTCTCCAGGACGTAATCAAGTGGAGCGGCGTGAATATCGCCATCCTCATAAGCCCCGGGCAGCTTTGGATCGTAAACCAGCACCTTTGCTTCGAAGGCTTTCAAATACCGGCAAACGAGCGACCCAAGGCGTCCGTATCCGATAACGCCGACGGTTCGGCCGTACAGTTCGCTTCCTTCGAAACGATCGCGGCGCCAGTGCCCGGCCTTAACGTCTAAGACGGCGGCAGGTATGTGGCGAATCAATGAAATCATCAGAGCGATGGTCATCTCCGCCGTCGCTCTTACGTTCTTCAAGAAATCCGTTTCGCCTTTCAGCGAGAGTAAGTGGATTCCGTGTTCTCTCAAAGCGTTAGTGTCAACGTGCGTCAATCCGGTGGTGGGCGTCACAAGAACTTTCAGCCGTACGGCCGAGGCAATCAAGGGAGCATCAATCCTAGAACGCAGCCGCACCCATAGAACATCGACATCCGGCAAAGCCTTGCGTAGCCCTTCGTAGCTAAGGTCGGCGAGAATGACCGTGCCGACTTCGCCAAGCATCTGGACAGCCTCCGGCGAAAAACGCTCTGATTCGGCGACAAGAATTCTAGGCGCCGGCACCTGGGTACCTCAACATCTGTTCAATCAAAAAGAGATCAAAATAGCTGTCTACGTTGCGCGCGCGCTCCTCGGGGATTAACCACGCCAAGCATCGGTCTCCCTTGAGCGAATTGCCATTCATTAGTACATCCCGGCGCGTCAAATATACCGACCCGTCTCTCAGATACATCTTCCTCAGTTGTTGACGCGGTTGCCCTTCGAATGCCTCCATGAAGGGAGGGTCGGTGACTTTCCCGGAGTCGTCGATATATTTCATCCGCGCCGGATGTTTCTCGCCCACGTCCGAAAAGGAGATCACCGAGTCCGCTCCGCTTTTCTCAAGCAGATCGATGGCCCCATCGATATCGTCCGATGTCCGCAAAGGGTTCGTCGGCTGAAGTAGAAAGATCGCGTCGTAACGTTCTCCGGAAGTCTCTAATTTACGCACAACATCTTGCAAAACCGGAACGGTGGGAGTGTCGTCTTTCGCTAGTTCCGCGGGTCTTGGGAAGGGCACGTCCAAACCGCACTCCCGGCCCACGGCCGCAATTTCCGCATCGTCTGTTGAAAGCACCACACGGTTTAGTTTTTTCGCCGCCAGCGCCGCCTCAGCCGTGTAAGCCAAGAGCGGTTTCCCGGATACCATTACTATGTTCTTGCGAGGAATCGCTTTGGACCCCCCGCGCGCCGTCACGATTCCAAGTACTCGTATCGCCATTTGATGTAGCTAAAGCCCCGCGTTGGTAGATGTATTGCAGACGTTTTTGGGTATATGGTTGGAGCCGGGCGAGTCCCTCGGCAATGCGCTTCGAAACATGCCCGTCGCCATATAAAGTGCTCGGGGCATAACGCCCGTGTTTGCGTTGAGCCTGAATCGCCCTGACGATTTCCTCCATTCGGGGAGTGACAGGGAGGACGTGCTCGTCGAATTCCCGTCCTTCCTGGCGCGCGCCCACGAGGACCACTGGAGTACCGAAATATCCCGCGTCACGCACGAAGCTACTCGAATTTCCTATAGCGCAACTGGCGCGCGAAAGAACTCTTAAGTAGTTTTCGGGCGTTAGATTTGTGATCGTTCGCAGCCACTTCGGCGCGTTCTGGTCACGGAATACCCGCACGCTCTTGCTGATATGATCCGCGCCGGCATCGATATTCGGCCACAGCAGCAATGTCTGCATCTGTTGCTGGTCAAGCGCCTTGATCAACTCCCACATCTGCTCTTGTTCGGAGCCGTAGGTTGTTGTTGTGGGATGGAACACCACCAGGAAAAACGGCTTGCCGACATCAATGGTGGCGCCACTTCCGGTGGCATTCACGACGTCATTCTGTAAAGATCCTTCAAGCGTCCGGGCCAGATCGCTGCTAGGGCAACCCACAGAGAGGATTGTCTCCGGCGATTCACCCATCTTCACCAGATACTCTCGCGAGCGGACGGTGGCTGGAAAATGAAAGTGAGAGAACTTGCTAATAGCGTGCCGGGCGCTCTCATCGATTGAGCCCGAGACTTCCCCGCCCTGGATGTGCGCGATGCAGATATTCATGTACGCCGCGCTAATCGCAGCGGCAAGCGCCTCATAGCGGTCGCCAATCAATAGAACAACGTCGGGTTTGAGCCGCTGATATTCGCTGGCAAATTCCACCGTGGCGAATCCAACCGATTTCGCCATGGAACTGGGAGTTGAACCTTCTAGTTCAGTGTAGATCTCGCCATCCACCGGAAGGCCATGAGCCTTGACAAGGTCAACTGGCCGGCCGAAACGTTCAAGAACCATCGTTCCCGCCGCTATCGATTGCAATTCGAGATCGGGGTGCCCTTGAATCTCCTGCATCACGGGCTTTAGCCGGCCATAGTTGGCTCTATCTACCAGCACTACACATATCTTTCGCCGGCTCATTGTGTTACTCCTGCCATATAAACTTCTTTTGTCTCAATCACGGGTGGAGCGGCTTTGCAATCCACCCGGCCAATCCTGAACATGTCAACTCCCGGATTGCTCGGACCTTTCTCCGTCGTGAAGGCACACTCAAATGCCAGATTCTTGAGCGTCTCAACAGTTTCGGGAGTGAAGGAATCGTTCTTGCCGTATGGGTAGCAGAAAGGCCAGAGCGCCTGCTCGCTCAACCGCTTCCGCAAAAGGCTCGAACTTGTCCGCAAATCCTGCCGCATTTCTTCTTTGGATAGGCTAGACAGTGGCTGGTGGGAGTGAGTATGCCCGCCGATCAACATTCCGGCCGATTGCATCTGCCGCGCTTCGTCCCAGCTTGCATACAACTGCCCGGCAAAGTCTTTCTCGGACCCTATGTACCGCTCGAAAAGCGCCTTTACGATCGCATCGCGCTTCTGAGCGTCTAGTAGAAAGTTGAAAAAATACTTGAACGACGCAACTTCGGAGAGATCCCACGGGTAAGTCTTCTTAGCCTGAGCCCCGTTGACCGCCGCTATCCCTTTAGCGGCCGCCGGATCCATCTCACTAAGCTTCGCGAGGAATGCTTCGCGATATTCGGCGAACTCCAGCGCGGCCATCAGAAAATGATTCATATGAACAGGGGCCACCACGCGATCTTCCAAACAACTCGTAATCATGTGAAAAATACCCTGGATTCCCAATTCGCGGAGTATGGGCGTCGCTTCTGAATAGTGCTCCTTCAGGCCATCGTCAAAAGTCAACAAACAAAGATCGCGCTTAGGCTGATACTCACCCCGCAGGTAGGCCAATGCCGCCTCAAGAGACGCCACTTCAAAGCCGCCGGCGAAGCTCTTCACTTGTGCGCGAAAATCGTCGAGCAACATCCCTTTAATCCGGGGATAGGCTGTCCGCGGCAGGTCTCGGACGTAGTGATACATCACAATGTGAAGCATTTTAGTTTGGCCGATCCTGATCTGAATCCGACTTCGTCCAATACCAAGGACAGTCAGATTCCCCAAAGGCGGGCGCTTTTTCTCGTAGGAACATCGCACTCAGAATGCCTCCGCCCTTTCCATCGAGCGGTTGAAAGCGCGAAGGGATGTGGTCGCCGTCGGCCAGCTTCGTTGCATAAACAAAACCCGCGTTGTCAAAGTCGTTGTTGGTCTGCGAATGGTAGCCGTAGAAATCGGCTCCGAAAGCGCCAGCTTCACTCATCTGACGCATCCCGGTGGAAAGCAATCGCAGGGCGTTCTCGGCGGACACGGGCAGCAATTCCACGATGCGCGCAATTCGCTCGACATCCACGCGTCCCTGCTCCGTCGCCCGTTTGATCGTTTCCAGTCTCCAGACCAACAAGCCAGTGCGTTCCCTTTCGCCGATAGTGATGAAGCGATACGTGAATCGCGGATGTTGCACATAGCGCCAAGTCAAATAGTCCGAATCTCGAGCGGCGCCGATCGTCTTCTCGGCGATGGCCGGCCAATCGATCTTATCCCAGTTTCCTGGAAGAGCATCTCCCGCCTTAGCGGTCGCGTCCCCGAATCGATCGACTCGCAACCCTTGCGCCAGACTCTGTGCGCGTGGCGCGTCCCAATCGGGATAGGCGATGCGAAGCAGATTGACCATGCGTTCCGCACCTTCGGGAAACACCGCAAAGCGCCGGGGGATGTAAGGCAAAACTTCTCCGCGCAACACTTTGTAGATGGTTGAGGTGGCCGGGTTAATGCCCGACGCCACCACCGCATGCCGCGACATATTTCTAAAGACACTCAGCAACTGAAGCGCTGTTGTACCTTTTCGGTAATCCGGGCGGATCACGTAGTTGGCGATCCAAATGCCCTTCTCACCCTTTCCGAAAGAATTGAACAGAAATGGGATGCCGCCCAGAATCCCAACCAGTTCTCCGTTGTCTTCTCCCAAGGCAAAGCAGTAGCCGCTCTCCTCCCAATGAGTGAGCCGGCCGAATGTCCAATCGAACAACGGCTTGTCGCGGACATAGATGTGATCTTTCGCCCAGTACTGATCCAGAAAATCCGCAATCCGCGGATATTCATAGGCATTGGCGTAACGGAACGCAACAGCCATTAGGCAACCCTATCCGTCGGCACTTTTTCTTCAAGCAGCCCGACAATCAGTTCAATCGATAGCAATTGCTCAATCTCTTCCGGGGTAAATTGCGTTCTAAACTCCTGCTCAAGGGCAAGAACCATTTCCAGGTGATGCAGCGAATCCCACGTTTCAATAGTGTCGGGCGAAGATGCCGCCTGTACCGTTTCAAAGGGCACTTTGAAGACATCCGCCGCGATTCTGCGAACCTGCTCAAGCATGGGCGCATTCCTCCACTCGAGCGGACCGGGGCGTTGTCAACGCAATCCACGGAGGGCAGGCCACGGCCGCATTTGCGAGATCAAGTCCCCAAAGGGCGCCGGAGTCATTCCGCTCCACTAACTGAAAGCCGCGCATCTCATAAAATTTCTCCGCGGGCGCATTCTTGCGTGTCGGCAAAAACCAACCTTGCAGCCGGCTCGCTCCTTGCGCCTTGGCCTCTTCCACTAAAAAATGAAGAATCGCGTCTTCAACCGTGCGGCCGATCACCCGGCAACTTAAGAGAAAAGTGTCGATTTCGCAAATACGCGCGGAATGTCGGGTAATGCATACTCCCACCAAGCCGTTGTCACCAAAGCGATCCGCCACTTGGGCCGCATAAACACGCCAAGCGGGATCGGCAACGAGGCGCTCCAACTCGACGGCATTGTGACGCCGGGTCGTTAGATTAAACTGGTTGGTCTTTTGAATCAACTGCACCACACGCGCCAGGTTTGAGCCACTCAAGCGGCTGATCTCGATTTTCTGCTCCAGCGATTGATAGAACTCTTCGAGCGAGGCATGAGATTTCTCAAACTCCCGGCGGTCCTGCTGTTGCGAGTAGAGCGTTGCCCGAACGCGGTCTTCGCTCGACAGTGAGAGCCTTTCGAACAAGGGGCACTCCCTCACGGCCCGCGCATATGCCATCGCGTCGGGAGGTAGTTCAATCACCGTTACTTCGGGCAGCTCCAGCCGTACATTCTGGCGTTCTACTGGATTGTCATCCACAAACACCAAACTATCGATGCCGACGTTTAACTCCACGGCAATCCGGCGCAGACTTTCCGCCTTAGAATTCCAGTTGACTTCCATGGCTGCGAAATGCCGGCGCCTGAGCAGCATTCCCGGGTGTTCCTCGATCGCGCGTAGCGCTTCTTCCGAGTTGTTCTTGCTAGCGATAGCCAGCAGAATCCCCCTGTTGTTAAGGTCCAGCAACACGCGCTGCAGGGCCAAATAGGCGGCTCCCGGATACTCGCGGCTCAAACGGATTCCATTCAAACCGTCTTCGCCAAGAACTCCTCCCCATAGTGTGTTATCGAGATCGGTGACCAGAACTTTGCCGATTTTGCCGGTGAGCGGGTGCAGAAACCGCAGCCACTCGTGGGCGAGCGCCAGCAAGTTCTCCGCTGCAATAGGCATGCGCATCACGAGCCATTTGCGTTCGTCGTGCCATTTGTCGCGGCCGCAACGGCTAATCAGGGCGTCGTAGTCGAGAATCGATATACCGCTGATTTCCCGCTGGAGGTCAGTCAAGCTGCCGTTGACTCTTTGAATCGTTGCGGCCTGCCCATCCGCTGCCTGTTGGTCGAGTATGCCAGCGGCTGCATACGTCGGCTTTTCGAACGTATGAACCAGGATATGCGCGTTGCTTCGCGAGCGGAACGTACGCAGCCATTGCCCTAGAGATCCGCTAAATTCCGCAGCCGCACCGTCTGACTCGGCGGATGAGCGGTCGGAATAGCCCTCCCAAATGGCCGGGAGCGCGTCACGCGTTTGCAAAGCCAGAATGACAACTTCCGGACCAAAAGCGTAGAGATCGCTCGCCGGGTCTAACAGTTGTTGCGCATAGTTGTCGAATCCTCCTATGTGCACAGAGAGATCGATGCCACCCAGGAAAGCCGCGGCACGAAGCAGAGGGACAGCCGGCTCGATTGTAAAGGATCGGAGAATCGCCAAGCGGCAACCGACTAAGGGCACAAAAGGGCGGAGTTTCTCAAAGCGCGAAATTACGAAAGAAGCGGCGGACGAAGTACGTTCGGCGCGCCACAAGTCGTGGAGCGCGGCCTTCGCCATGCCCCAGTTCTCTTTCGCGATTTGAAGATCAACCTCGGCGCGAAGCCCAGTTGAGATGGAGTCTTTCATACTCAAAAACTGCTTCCGCCGGAAACGGGAAGGTCGGCGCCCGTCATAAAGCTGCTCGCGCCTGAGCAAAGGAAAACTACTGCCTTGGCAACGTCATCGCCGCTCGCCAAGCGTCTCAGCGGCGTCTGCATCGCTTGCACTTTGCGAAGACGTTCCGGGAGGCCGCCAATCGAATCTGTAGCCGTCGTGCCGGGCGACACCATATTGACGCGAATCCCTTGCGGACCCAGCTCCGCCGCCAAAGAGCGGGTGAGTCCGAGTAAAGCCGATTTTGCCATCACGAACGGCGCCCAATTGGGAGGTGTGACGCAGCCAGTCAACGCCGAACCAATGTTGACGATGCAACCCGACTTCTGTTCGAGCATGCCCGGGAGAACGGCATGGCAACAGTGAACCGCGCCCTTGAGCTGCACTTCCAGCAGCCGCTGTATTTCCTCCCAAGGGGTATCGGCAAAGGCCCTCGGCACGAACGGAATCGACGCGTTGTTCACCAGCACATCCACTGCACGGCCAAATTCTTTGCGGCCCGTTTCAATAGCTCTCGATATTTGGTCACCCGCCGTCACATCGGCTTGCACAGATACGGCGCGTCCACCTGAGTCGCGAATAGAAGCGGCAATCTCTTGCGCCGCTTTCTCTTCACGGAGGTAGTTGACTAAGACCGCCGCGCCCTCCTTGGCCAACTGGGTTGCAATGGCCGCTCCGATCCCTCGCGAAGCTCCCGATACGAACGCCACGCGCTCCGCGAGTTGCTTCTCTTCTTTCTGTTCCGCCGCTTTTTCCAAAAGCATCACCGCGCCTTCGCCGCTCATAACGGTCTTACCGTCTTGATTCACCGCGTTTACCTCAACCGTTAGCGTGTTTGAACCCGCCGATTTATGCGTCACGCGCAACGTAATCTCCACTGAGTCTCCGGCGAATACCGGAACCGGCCACCGGAAGGATTGCCGCATCCACAACGCGCCGGGACCCGGCAACTGCATTCCAACCATCGTCGAAACAAAACTCGCCAGAAGCATGCCATGCGCCACCGGCTTCTGAAACGTAGTGCTTCGCGCGAATTCCGCGTCCACGTGAAGCGGATTGTGGTCGCCTGAGAATTGGGCGAAAGCCAGTATGTCTTCGCGCGTTATCTTTTTTGACAGTTGCGCTGTCGCTCCGACCTCAATACCGGCAAGGTCGGCCAAAGTCGTTACCATTAGGCGACAGCTATCCCGGAGCTCGGCTCGAATAAGTCTGTTTCGCTGAGCAGATCGTCCGCTTCTACCGCTTTCCGCAGGCGCCGCCCAATCAATTCCGGCAAACGCTCGGCCGGAATGCCTGTGCCCGGTTTCTTAATCGCAAGATGAGATTCGCTCAGAATCGTTCCCGCCTGCAAAGCTGCTCTTGCTACTACGCTCTTCATGAAGATGGCCCGAACGGGTTCTGCATCCGACGCCATCTTATCCTTCGCCACGGGGTTAGCTAGCATCTTCTGAATTGCCCTCACGCCCTCCACTAATTGCCGCAATTCCACTGTCGTGAGCGAAGCCGGCACGTCCGGTCCAAAGCACTCCCGGCTGAAGGTGACGTGTACTTCAAGCGCATCGCAGCCCAGAGTCGCCGCCGCTAACCCCGCATAAATCTTTCCCGAGTGATCTGAGAGGCCCGCCTTCGTCTTATATCGGCTTCTAAAAATATCGAGCATATTCAGCCCGACCCGCTCAGGCGGACAAGGATAAGAGGTCGTACACTGCAACACAGTCAAAGGTATGTTCCTGCTCTGTATACGGGCCACCGCGGAATCGATCTCGGACATCCGGCTCATCCCAGTCGAGAGAATTACCGGGAGCCCCGTCGAGGCTACACAGTCGAAGAGAGCGGGATTTGATACCTCGCCCGACGCGATCTTCCAAGCCGATACCCCTACTCTCATCAGCATCTCGGCCGCTTCAGTAGAGAATGGGGAACTCAGGAAAAGCAGGCCGCGATCCGTAGCGTGCTTCTTCAATCCCGCCCATTGCTCCTCGGTAAATCCAGTCCGCCGCCAGTAGTCCAAACGTGTATCGTCCTGCAAACTGAACTTAACGCGCCACTGCTCATGCCGCGTGCTTTCAGCCTCGGCGATGTGGGTCTGAAACTTCACCGCATCGGCGCCGGCGGAGGCGATGGCATCAATATACGCATGGGCCGCACCCAGGCTGCCGTCATGCGCCTGGGCCACTTCGCCGATAATCAAGCAATCCCCGGTTGTGCCCATACTTAGACCGTATCGGCGAAAGTCTTCTCCATCCGACGGAAATAGAAGGCACCGCCGACGAGAATCGCAATGGAAACTACGGCCGAAACCAGCATCATCGGTCCAGGCGCCGTTTTGGTCCCTAAAAGAGCCCAGCGGAAACCTTCCACAACGCCAGCCATCGGGTTTAAGCCGTAGATGGTCCTCCAGGGCTCCGACAGCAAGCTGCTCGGATACGCTATGGGAGTTGCAAACATCCAAAACTGCGTGAGAAAGGGCAGAGTGTATTTCACATCTCTAAACTTCACGTTAAGAGCACTGAGCCAGAAGCCCACTCCCAGCGAGGTGCAAAGAGTGAGAAGAACCAGCGGCACCACATACAACACATGTTTCGGATGGATACCATAGAAACCGATCATCGCCAGCAGCAAAACAAAGGCTACTGAGAAGTCGATAATTCCGGCCAGCACGGTCGCCAATGGGATGAGTAGCCGGGGAAAATACACCTTTCTGATCAGATTCGCGCTACCAACCAAACTATCGGAGCCCTGCGTCAGGCCATGCACAAAGAAGGTCCAGGGAACCAAGGCAGCGTAGCTGAAGGCCGGGTAGGGCACGCCGTCCGAGGGCACCTTCGCCAGCCGTCCAAAAAACAGGCTGAAGATCAGCATCGTAAACAAAGGCTGCATCACCGCCCAGGCGGCGCCCAAAGCTGTCTGCTTGTAGCGCACTTTGATGTCGCGCCAAATCAAAAAGTACAACAGCTCGCGATATTCGCTCAATTCGCCCAGCTTCAGCGCCACCCAGCCGCTGGTGGGCTGAATGCGCAGAATCTTCTCAGGCGGGCTGGCGGACACCGGCTTAAATTGCGGCGCGTTATCCAACGTCACACTTTCAGGTGCTACAGACAAATTGCTCTCCCACTCATTTCCAGGTAAATCTGTTTCTTGCAAAATGACACCGCTTAAGAAACCGCCGCCACAGTCTGCAGACGGGCCGGTTGAATAAACTCCCGCCACACACCATCGGGCTGGTATTCCGGAACCAACTCCTTCAAGTGCTGTATGAGGCCAATTTCATCCTCTTGCCGGATGAGTTGGTCCAATTCAAGGAGCCACCGCTCCATTTCCGGACAATCCTTCCGAGGGCCCCTAAACATCCTGATCTTGTCGTGGTAGGTTGGCACGATCTCTTCACCTTCCAACAAGAGCTCCTCGAATAGCTTTTCGCCAGGGCGCGTGCCCGTATAACGAATTTCTATATCTACGTCCGGTTCAAAACCCGAGAGCCGTATCATCTCCCGGGCTAGGTTGACGATAAGCACCGGCTCGCCCATATCTAGAACAAAAATCTCGGACCCCTTACCCATGGTCGAAGCTTGAAGTACGAGTTGCACCGCTTCCGAGATGGTCATAAAGTAGCGGCGCATGTCCGGGTGAGTAACAGTCACTGGGCCACCCGCGGCAATCTGCTTTCGAAAGAGTGGCACTACACTACCGTTGCTGCCTAGAACGTTGCCGAAGCGGACTGAAACGAACTTGGTTCTAGATCCTTCGTCTGGATTGGGGAAGGCCGATACGATCAGTTCAGCAACCCGCTTCGTGAGTCCCATGATGTTAGTGGGATTCACGGCCTTATCCGACGATATCATTAAGAAGTGGGGAACGCCATTGGCCACCGCCGCACTGACCAAATTTCTTGTGCCCTGAACATTGTTCTTGACCGCCTCTAAGATGTGGCTTTCCATTACCGGCACATGCTTGTAGGCCGCCGCGTGAAAGATCGACGTCACATCGTAGGTCTGAATCACCCGCTCGACGGTCGAGTACTCGCGGATGTCGCCGATCACGGGTACAATCTCCACATCCGGGAACTTGCCTTTCAACTCCCCGTGAATTTCGAACAGATCGCTCTCGCCGCGCTCGAAGACGATCAGCCTAGCCGGCTTGAACGATGCGACTTGGCGGCAAAGTTCGGAGCCGATGGATCCGCCGCCACCTGTAACCATAATCGACCCGCCCTCGATGGAGCCGCGAATGATATCTTCATCGAGCCGCACTGGCTTTCTCCCGAGGAGATCGTCGGTGGAAACATCGCGAATCTGCGTCATCGATACGCGGCCCGCCAGCATAGCCGCGAAGCCGGGCAAAGTTTTTGCTGGAATACCCGACACTCTGCAATTCGCCAATGCTTCATTCATTTTGCGGCCGGTCACCGATGGCATCGCCAATACGATCTGTTCGATCTTAATGTTCTTACGCCGGAAACGATCTACCAGAAGAGAGACCTGCCGTCCGCAGCCGAGAACCGGAACTCCCATCACGTTCGATCCGAGCTTGTGAGGGTCGTCGTCAATCAATCCGCGCACATTCCAGCCCATCGCCGGATTCGAACGAATTTCTCGAAGCAACGCCACGGCCGCCGCGCCCGCGCCGTAGATTAAGATGTCCCGCTCCTCAGCAGCCTCGCCGCTGCCGCTCGTCACAGTCTCGTGGTAAATGCGGACCAGCAGGCGGATACCGACAGTACCCAACAGGCACAAAAGGAAATCGATGCAGTAGACCGAACGCGGAAACGCCAGCCTGTAATAGATCAAGGCCGCGATAGTCAATCCCATTGAACCGGCCAAGTTCGCTCCCACCATTCTTCCCAGGTCGGAGATTCCGGTATAACGCCAGCCGTTGCGGTCCGCCTTAAAAAAGTAGAAGACCGTCATCTTTATTACCAAGGCCATCAGCAAACCGCCCCAAAGATGACGCAGTTCCACCTTTGGAATCGCATATTCAAATCGGAGCATGAATGCCGCGATCAGTGAACAAGCGATGATTGCGGCAAGGCTGAGCCGCAAAATGATTCGCCGTTGGCGAGCTCGAAGTTTCATCATTTGGGAGACTGCTTTCTTAACGAGGTAACTAGTCCCCGGCGATCGCTAACGCGCCTGCTACGCGGTGACGGACGAGAATGGACTTCACGACACCCGCAATTCGCCGGACGCTATCTTCTCCGAGCGCGGGATACAACGGTAGCGAAACGAGCCGCTTGTAGAGATCTAGCGAAGCGGGGCAGGAATTTTGCGGCAAATCCGCCCAACGGGCGAAGAACGGATGCATCTGAATCGGAATGAAATGCACGCTGGCGCCTATGCCCCGCTCCTGCAACTCGGAGATGAACTCCGCGCGGTCGATTTGCAATTTATCCAGGTGGAGGCGGATCGCAAACAGATGCCAGGCGTGCCGGCCGTCATTGCTGTCCTCAGGCAACTCGATCTCATCTACTCCAGCCAACTCAGACCTGTAGAGACTTACCAAGCGTCTCCGCTTCGCCGCGAATTGCTCTAACTTGCGAAGCTGATGGATGCCGATCGCGGATTGGATATCGCTCATGTTGTACTTGAAGCCGGATTCCAAAACCTGATAGAACCATTTGCCCCTCTCCGTGTAGCGGTTCCACGCATCCTTGCTGATGCCGTGCAAGCACAA
>Ga0209068_10000815_pt1 | contig 16041 bp, 9 predicted proteins | sample ColStrG_CSR_2012_FD_187200 | JGI IMG/M metagenome (GOLD analysis project Ga0209068, IMG submission 187200) | Freshwater sediment microbial communities in response to fracking from Pennsylvania, USA - Cold Stream Run_MetaG_CSR_2012 (SPAdes)... | ecosystem: Environmental > Aquatic > Freshwater >... | reverse complement strand
ACGAGTGGGATCCGCCACGGCTTCGCCAACTCCGCCGTCCCGTAGACGGCCAGGGCCAGCAGGACGAACCCGAGGGCGCCGGCCACCCAGCCCTGACCCTTCCCGATCTGGAAGTAGTCGTTCCAAAATCCCTGCCCCGCGAGCAGTCGCCCGATCCCGCTGACACCCGACGCCGTCGTCGGGAAGCCGGAACCATCCACAGTCGTCCCGCTCCGACCCACGACCAGCAGCGGGATCAGCCACGGGAGCTGAGCGAGGACGAACACCCCGACCACCGGCACCAGACGGGCCCCGCGGCGGGCGACCAACCCGGCGAGCAGCACCATCCCGCAGACGATGCCGCCATAGACCCCGGCCACGCCGATCGCCGCCGCCCACCACAGGTCTCGCCGAAGCGATCGGTCGGGCTCCAACAGATCCGGAAGCGCCCAGGGCAACAGGGCCATCGTCCACAGGATCATGAGATGACCCACCGCTACCCGGGTGAGCAAGAACGGGCCGAAGGCGTAGAGCGCGCCGGCCGCCACCGCCGTGAAGCCCGGGCGACGCACGAACCGGTACATCCCCGCGAACGCGACCGTGAGTCCCACCACCATGAGGACCTTGACGGCTGCGTCGCCGCCGATGATGCGGGACAACCACGCCAGGAACACCCCGAGCGGGACGCGGCGTGGCAATTCGGGCCCGAGCCCCCATACACCGTGAGGAATCGGGAGATCCGGGACGGAGATGAGGTCCAGATTCAGCAGCGATCCCCCACCGAGCGCGGGCCCGAGGAGCAGGAGGGAGCTGACGAGACCGATCAGCCAGGACCACAGTGGGACTCCCGCCGGCCGAGCTCGCGCTACCCGGGCTCCGCGCCCCTGGAGGGGGGCTGGATTCACGTCACCGGGGGTGCCAGGTGCACGGAACCCCTTTGTTCTCCGTCGTCGCTGCCGACTTTCATTGAGCAGGGGTTACCACACGCATAGGGGCCAGCCGGGTCAACCGGGATCAAGAGTAGGTCAAACGTGTGCGGTGCCGCTGGTCGTCTGGCTTTGGACCAAACATCTATAGTGAAGGTCCGCATATCCCACTGGAGCGTCTGTGCCCATCGAGGACAACGATCGCGACACGGTCGAGGATCAGTCCCCTGCGGATCTGCCTCGGGGTCCGTCCCGTGAGGCCCGGCGATTTCTCCGGTACATGAAGCACACCCTGGGTGACATCGAGATGTTCCTGCCGGTGGTCCTGCGCGCCACGCCCACGGGGACCAGTCGAAGGCTGACCGATGAAACGCAGGTGGTCATCGAAGGATTTCCCCGCTCGGGAAATACCTTCGCCAGCCGGGCCATGGAACACGCGGCCGATGGGCCGATCGTCATCAGCAGCCACGTGCACGTGCCGGCCGGCGTCATGCGGGCCGTCCACCTCCACTACCCGACGCTCGTACTCATCCGTCGTCCCGTCGACTCCATTTGCTCGGAGAAGATCGCCGCCCCCCACGCCTCGTTGCCGAGCGTGGTTCGGGACTGGACGAGCTACTACCGCAAGGTCTGGCCTTACCGGGACGATTTCGTCGTTGCCACGTTCGACCAGGTGACAACGGACTTCGGCGCCGTGACCGCACGACTCAACGAGCGCTTCGGCACGTCGTTCGCTCACTTCGAGCATTCCGACGAGAACAACGAGCTCGTCTTTGATGCCATCGATCGAAAGCACCTGGCCGTGCACGGCAACACCGAGCATTTCGTGCCCCGGCCCTCGCCAGCACGTCATGCCGCCAAGGACCAACTCCTGGAGCGGCTGCAGAGCCCTGAGTTGCAGGGCCCACTCGAAGAAGCGGCCGAGGTCTACCGCGACTTCGCCAAGTTGGCTGGCGCGCCCGAGGACTGACGCCGGCGGTCTCGAGGCGTGCTCTGATCCATCACGGCTTGTCGGCGTCGAACGGGAGAGGACCGGTCATGGCGCCTTTGCGGCGCTGCTCAACGTCGGTTTGAGGGATGAAGACCTGAGCGACGCACACCCCGAGCAGCGTGACCGCCAGCGGTGCCGCCCATCCCAAGGGATCGCGGGCGGGGAGATCAGAGGTCGCCAAGACCAGGCTGACCACCGGCAACGCCCACAGGATCCACCAGTCGCGCCACAGGCGACGGCGAGCCGAGAGCCCCAATGCCGCAGCCAAGACGACGACCGCCACCAACCAACTCAGGCTCCGTGCGTGTCTCGACACGGAGACCGGATCGTTCAGGAAGGTGGCGAGGGCGGTGGCCGGGAGCACCCCTCCGGTCTGCTGGTGGATCCAGACCCACCACGGCGCCATCGTGGCGACGGCGGCCAGCGCCATCGTCCAGAGCTGACGCGGCGCCATTCCTCGATCCCATGACCACACCAACACCAACGGCAGGACGAGGAGCGTCTCCGGTCGGGAGAGCACGGCCAGCCCTAACACGATGCCGCCCCAGGCGACGCGCGACGAGGATGTGCGATCGCCGTCGACCAGCATCACCGCGGTGGTCAAGCACAGGCCGGCCACCACGACGGCGAGTGGCGCATCCCACATCGACGGCACCAGTGCGGCCAGGACCAAGACGACCAACCCCGCCCGGACTCCGGCGATCCGCGCCCCCAGGAACCCGCAGATGGTCATCGTCGCGAGCCCGGCCAGCACGAGCAGGAGTCGGGGCGAAAGTGGCACATAGGCGATGATCAGGGGCGACAGTGGCGGACTGGGCGCGGGAGCTCCGGCGCTGGTCACGACATCCTGCGTGAAGCGCGTCCCAAGGCGAAGGTTCACCAGCAGTGGCTCGTAGGGAAGGGCCAGGGCCCGGGGAGCCAGGGCCAGTCGGACGACGATCCCCACGATCAAGGTCACCGCGGCGACCCCGGCTACCGTCACGGAGGCAACGTCGCGCTCCCTCCACATCAATGCCGGCGATCGGCGCGCCAGGTGATCGAGCCGCACCCGCGGTCGGCGCGGTGCCGCCAAGCGTGAGCGCTCCCCGTAGGCCATCAGCACACTGGCGATGCCCACCAAAAGCCCGGCCAACCGCCCCGCGTCCGCGGCCAGGCCCCGGTCGGAAGCGAAGGTCAGGGACCAACCGTCCACCGTGGGGGGCACCAGCACCACCGTGGCCACGGCGGCGAGGACCAGCATGACGAGAGCGGCGAAGGCCAGCGGCCGGCCCGGGTCCCGACGCCACGTGAAGCCGGCGAAGACGGCGACGAGCGCCACTGGTACGACCTCGAACCCCACGAACAAGAAGCCCAGCGCCATGAGCGCCACGACCACCGCCCCGGCCTGGAGGTTGCGGCGATCGAGGAGCACGACGCGATCGTCTGAGGACCCGTCGGCGGTGGCCGCCTGATCGTCGTCTGTTGTCACCCTGCCGTCGCCGTCTCGGAGATCCGGGTCCGGTTGCGCCGTCGTTTCGGAGTCGAAGTCACTCATCGCTCGAAGCCACCTCCTCCCCGTCGGCTCGACGTCGGCGTCGAGCCGGTCGCAGGGCGAGCCAGAGGCAGCCCACGACGGTTGCCCCGGTGATGAGCAGACCCGACTCGAAGAGTCGGGCGGGCCGGAAGCGCAGGATGACATCGCGGGTACCGGCGCCACCCACTTCCCACCCGCTCTGGGTGTCGAACGCGGTGGCCTCCTGGGAGGCGCCGCCGTCCACCGACGCCACCCACCGGTTGTCGAACGACTCCCCCATCCACAACATGGCCGGACCGGGGCTGGACACTCGGAGATGCATCGACGTCGCCGTACGAGAGACCACGGTGACTGAGGAGGTCACTTCCGGCGTCGGCGGAGGGGGGGTGATGTCACTCGTCGTCAACTGGATCCGGTCGATCAAGAAGGCATCGGCGCTGACCAGCTGATGGTCACCTTCGGGCAAGGTGACGGGCGCACATGCCTTCCAACCGATCGGCCGGGAGGCGAGGAGATCGGCAACGGTGCCCGAGAGTCGAACGGGAACATCAGCGTCGTCGATCGTCAGGCCCACGGAGCGACACTCCGTGGACAGCGCGGCCGTGGTCTCCAGCTTGTTGTTCCCGATGCCGTTGACCTCGATCTCGCTGATCTGCACCTGCTTGTGGCTCTTGATGGCAGTCGGGTCGACAGCAACGACGGTGACCGTCACCTGGCTGTTGATCGACCGTTCGGGAAGCGTCACTGTGGCCGTGGGGGTGCACGTCGCGTTGGGCGCGGTGCACGTGGCGAGGTCGAGGGGGACAGTCTGCACTTGATCGCCCACGGTCACCTGGACCGTGGTGATGCGGGCGGTGGTGGCATCGGCGAGCGTGTGGATCTTCACGCTGCTCAGCGGCCGCGCTGGAACCTGGACGGTCACGCTCTGGCCCGCCTCCGAGGGCGCGGCCCACGTGGTGGAAGGATCGCCATCAGCGGCGTATCCGCCCCAACCGGCCAGATCGCCATCAGCGCGCGCCGAGGCCGTGCCGGTGGACAGCGGTCCGAGGATCGACGCCACATCTGTGTCGCTGGTCCGAGCGCCCACATGAAAGACGCCCTGGAGGCCGTACGGGCGCGAACCAATCGTGGAGAATCGCCGGCGCACAGCCAACTCGGCCGGCTGGGAGTGATCGGCCTGGGAGAGGCTCACCGTGGTCCCGATTGGCGCGACGTTCGTATCACGGGCGAACAGGAAGCTCACCGGAGATCGGTCGAGCTGAGCCCGAAGGTTCGCGTCGCCGGCGGCCGCGTCCCGGACATCGGTGGGGGCCTGGACGAACTCGCGGAGGTCGAGGCCAGGGAAGGTGAAGTCAGCGAATCCGACCGTCTGAGCGTCCGGGTTGACCCCCAGTATCTGGATGTCGATGAAGTTGGTCTCCCGGGCCGGGAAGTCGAACGTCGTCGTCGGCCCGGTGAGCTTCACCGCCAGGTCAGGGCCTTCGCTGAACTTGAGCTTGAGTTGGCTCACCGTCTTGTCCGGGTCCATTCCGGCGGCGAGCGTGACCACGAGGCGATCCACCGTATGGCGCTTGCGGAGTTGCACGCGGAACACACGTTGATCGGGCGCCTGCGCCTGGTGTATGAAGAATTCGGTATTGGGGTCGCCGTCAAAGGCGTTGGCGGGACGGTTCCAAGCCTCGGATCCGTTGATCGTCCGGGGGTTGCCTGACAACGAGATGCTGGTGGCGTCGGGGAACCACGCCCGCGACTGGGTGGCGGGGTCAGGGAACAGCGTCTGGGTCGACCGGTCGAGGTCCTGACCGTCGCTGAGCAGGTAGGAGTAGTCGGCTTCGTGGTCGATGACGACGCGCAGCCGTCGTCGGTTCGTGTCGGTGATGACGAGCGGCGAGCCACCGCTCAAGACCGCGGCGATGGCGGCACTGTCGAGGCTGCCCGTGTATTGCACCGGTGCGGAGCCGTTCAGCTGCCCGCCGGCCGCGAGGCCGGGCCAGGCCTGCCCATCACCGGAAACCAGCGTCGAGGGTCCGGCGGACGCGGCCCGCACCTCGGGGCCGACGTCGTCGATCCGGTAGATCTGGACGGGTGGGAGTTTTCGCTCGGCCACGGCGTCGAGCGAATCGTCCCGCTCCCTCGTGGTGTACTCCCCTGGATCCCCGAAGGTGGCCACCTCGTGGAGGGCGGGATCGTGGCGCAGCCCCTCCCACAACGCCGGACGGGGCCGCCCCATCTCTTGCCAGTCGAGATCGTTGCGCAAGACCAGCTCGCTGATCCCGAGGCGGCGCATGATGGGGGCCAAGGTCCCCACCTGGTAGGTGGGGTCGCTCGCATTGAGGCTCACCGCCTCGAGCAGATTCGCCGCCAGCGGTGTGCTGAGAGGGATCCCGGTGGCGATCGCGTGATCGCGAGTGAGCATGGCGTCGAAAATGTCATCGCCAACCCATCCCCATCGGTAGTGCGTTCGGCTCGACGCGGGGAGCACCAGGATCCGGGTGTCCGCCGGTTGGGCATCGAGCCAGCTCATCGCTTGGGTCCAGTACCCCGGGACGGCAGTCATGGCTCGGTCGCCGTCATAGAGGCCGCCGGTCCAGAAAGGAACGGCCCCGGCCAGCAGCGCCAGCGCCGCGCCGATCAGCACGATCCGCCGGCCGCCCGACCACTTGATGCCGGCCCGGCGGGCCAGTGCCACCACGCCGACACCCAACAGGATGGCGATGCCGATCGCCAACCCCGCGCCCGCCTTGTACGTGTTGCGAAAGGCGCGTAGTTGGTCGGCATTCGTCATCAGATCGAGCAGCACCGACCCGATGGGAGACGGCGCGGTCAAGGGGTACGCCTCGACCATGATGACCAGCGAGCAGATGGCCATCCAGATGAAGAGGAGGCGCGGTCGCCACTGGGAGCGCCAGACGACGGCGAGGGCGACGATGGCCGGCACGAACGTCGCCATGATGACCACGGGATTCACGAAGTAGGGCTGGCCCTGCGGCTTCTGCATGGCCCCCGAGTGGCGGAAATACGAGAGCCAGTTCCCGAGGCCGCGAAAGCTTTCCGACCATGACGAGGTGATGCTCGACACCTGGGGCGACTCAGTCTCGGCCAGCCTCTGGTCGAAGTTGGCTGCGGCGGCGATCGTCTTGGCCATCGCCGCGAAGGAGATCAACACGCACAGAAGTCCCGCCCGGGCGAGCCAGGCCACCAGATCTCGAATGCGAACGGATCGCTCGATGAGCAGGAGGTAAAGGGTCACCGGAATCAGCGGCACCATGCTGTAGATCAGCCCGGGCAGGTCAGCGTTGCCGGCCAGGAAAACCAGCAGGGCGAAGATCGCCGCCCAGCGCCAGGGTCTCGTCTCGGTGACTCCGCGCCACAAGGCAACGACGAACCACGGTGTCAGGGCGACCTGGAACATCAGGTTGCTCGGCACCAAGAAGGACGCGCTGTATGCCCCGAACATGACGGCCAGTCCCGCCAAGACGTGCTCGACCCCGATATCTCGGCGGAACAGTCGGAGCACGGCGACGGTGCCGACCCCGAGGATCACGAGCACCAGTGCATGCCAGAGCTTCTGGGACAGCACCGGTGAGAGACCCAAGCCCCGGAACACGGCGAGTGGAGCGGTGGTACCGGGCCAGAAGTCCTCGCGTACCCGACCGAGTCCGCGTGACCCGTCCCACAGCGTCAACGTCTTGGCGATACGACGAGCCGGGTTCGAGAACTGCTCGAAGCGGTTATCGCGGATCAGCTCACCGAACGCGCTGGTGATCGTGGCCAACGCCGCCAGCACCCCAAACAACGTCGTGATCGGCCAGAGCCGATCGCGACACGACGCACGGAACGAGCCGGATTCCGATCGACGGGGAGGCTTCGGGGGCGCCACGGCGCCCGGGTCCGACACCTCGTAGTCGGCGATCATGTCCTCGAGGGCTTTCACCCCGGTGACCCCTCTACGCTCGACAGTCCCGGGCGTGACCCCGCGGGACCCGGCATCGGTGGATTCATCAAGTCGATCACGTGTACGTCACACCAAGGGGGACAACGCTTCGAGGGGGGCTGGCTGTCGCTCGTTCGGGTGATCAGGCGACATCGAACGGTAGCAGTCCGCCTGTCGGCAACCCCTTCACCCTCCAGTGGTGCGCAAGGGTGTACAACACCGCCGCCATGGCGGCCAGCACGTTGGCGACGAGCCAGCCCCACGCCGCACCCTGGAGCCCCCACTCGACACCTGCCACGGTGACCATCCCGAGGCCGAGCACGGCGAACGTCACGGTGATGGCCACCGTCACGCCCGTGTTCGCCAGCACCCGAGCCCGCGCCAACAACATGGCGGTGACCGCCCAGGGGATACCGGCGGCGATGAGTGGGGGGAGGATTGTCCCGGTCAGCGCGTAGGCCGGACCGAAGATCTTCGTGGCCAACGGGGCGAACGCGAGCGCACCGAGGGCCAGGATCGTCATGGCCGCCAAGGCGGTGAGGAACCCGACCCACACCTTGTGATCGACCGACCCCTCCTGCCGGCTTCCCTCGGCCACCACCACCTGGCCAATGGTCTGGGGTACGAGGAAGGTGACGATCGTCATGCTCCAGGCGAGATAGAACGCCGCGTTTTCAGCGGACGAGACCTGGGTGGCGATGATCAGCGGCACGGTGAACTGGGGAGCCTGAGCCGCCAGCATCCCGAGCCAGTTGACCGTCGCGAAGCGCAACGCCGGACGGGCGTGGTCGGGCAGGGTCCGCATCTGGCGGTTGTGCCGAGGGGTGACCCAATGGAGCGCGATCACGCCGATGACACCGGACAGGGCAGGGGCCCCGGCCATGAGGAGGACGAGGCCGATGGCGGTCGACGAGAGCGACGTGACGAAGAGGAGGGGCAGGCGACCCAACGCCAGCACCGCCACGCGCCCAACCACCCATTTCCAGGCCCGCAGGGTGGCGAGTCGGGTCTCGACGAGTACGGCGTAGGCCATGCCCGTCACCATCACGAACAGGAATGCCACCTGGGCCACACCGCTCCATGCGCCGAACGCCCCGAGGTCCTCGGTGAAGCTGGTCGGGGCGATCCACACGAAGGCCACTGCGCCCACCAGCGAGGTCGCCGCGGTATAGACGAGCGCCCACGACCACAGGGAATGGGTAGCGGGATGATCGAGGGCGCCGTACTTGGCTACGGCGACGGGCAACCCCATGCTCGTGAGGTAGGCAATGAAGAGGATTGCGGTGAAGAGCGCGCTCGCCTCACCAACCGTGGCGGCAGGCTCCAGGCGCGCCGCGAGCCACCAGAAGACGAAGCCACCGAGTGCACCCAGGCCCAGCGAAACGATGAACCAGACCGAGCCGCGAAAGACATGTCTCGAGGCGCCTTCCTTCACGCCCGGATCAATGAGCTCCGTCAATAGGGCCACTCTCCGTTGCTTCCGAGCAGCTTGGTGACCGGACGAAGGTGGCAGACGATGAGCAGCTTGATCAGCAGGTTCTTGGCGAAGTAGGGAAGCTCCATCGCCTGTCGCAGGGCGTTGCGCACCCGCTTCGCCGGAGTGAGTTCGGCCCGCTGGAATTGTGTCATCGACTGGGAGCGTCCCTCGTAGTGCCAATTCGGTCCGAAGAAGGTGGTGGCCATGAGCGCCATCGTCACGCCGACAGAACTGAACGAGTCGTGCACGAGCATGCGCCCGCCGGGCACGACCTTGTCGCCCCAGGCGCGGATGTCGGCCGACGCAGGCGCGTAGCGATGGGCACCGTCCACATACAAGAGATCGACATCGCCAGGCACGTCCTCAAGCGCGGCGTCGGAGAACTTCCGGATATGGGTGACCCGATCGGCCACACCCGCCGCCGCCAGGTTGGCCAGGAACTGGGCGTGGTCACCCTCGGCCTCTTCGACGAAACCTTCGATCTCCTGAGGACCGCGGTCGTTGCCACCGTGCGGGTCGATGGCGATGAGTTCGACGCCCTTCGACGCCGCACTGGCCAGGACGATCATCGAACGGCCTTGGAAGCTGCCGATCTCCACGACTCGCTCACCGGGTTGGAGGTCCTGGGCGCGATCCCAGAGCCGACAGGCTTGGTCACGGGTCATCCATCCCTGTACCTCGGCAATGGAGCGGTACACCGGGTCGAACGACGGGTGTTCCGCGGGAGGAGTCGGGCTGTTGGACGATGAAGAGAGGGACACGCTGTACTCCGAGGTGCGTCGGACGACAAACCCCACCTCGACCGCGGTCAAACTTGGGGCAATTGGGGATGATAGGGCACGGGCGAGAGTCACCCGACGACCCACGGCCACCTGTGGGTGAACCTGTGGGTGGTCTGTCGAAAACCCACGGCGTGTTGGGGAAGACTCCGGCGTTTTGGGGACAACCCTGGGGATCAACAATTCGTTCTTGACCGCTCGGCTTCGGTGTCGCAACGTGCTCCTCAGCCCGGCTGCACAGCGGTCGGCGACACCGAAGTGGAGGGGTCTCAACACCCCGAGATGGAGGGCTGGCAGCGAGTGGGGGCAACCCTGGGAGCTGCCGGTGGGAGCCGAAGGGTCTCAACGCCCTGGAGCTGCATCGCCGCTCGTGGCGAAGGGTCAGGAACAGGGTCTCCGACCCTCCCCTCGGGGAGGAAAACGGTACTTGGAGGAACCGAGCACTCGGGTCCATCAGGAACGGGAGCGCCCTGGTTCGCACGGGTCGGCCCCGAGAAGCTGACCGGCTCAGGCCGGACGGCTCCTCGGGGCCGCTGTGCGTTTTGCCGTGCGCTGATCCACGGGTAGCCGCAGTCCGGTGAGGCGCCTCGAAGCTCTAGGTTTTCGGCGGCGACGAGGGCCAGCGGGGTTATTGACAGCATGGCAATGGCGGCCTAGGTTCGCCGCTGTGGCGCCAGTCACACGGTTGCGACCGCCGATTCCCGACAGGGATCGGAGCCTGCGGCCAGCTCGTCAGAACGGGGGACCTCAGTTGCAGAACGCGCAACCGCGTCATCGTCGGTACGCACTCGTCGGTGTGGTGTGTGCCATTGCTCTGCTCGCCGCGGCATGCGGCTCGAGCAAGAGCGACAGCAGTTCGGGTACCACGCCGGCCACCGGCGCCTCGTCGAACATCACCATCGCTCCGAGCGGTGACCCCACACCGGGGGGCAAGCTCGTGTTCGGCCTGGAAGCCGAGTCCGATGGGTTCAACCCGACGGTCAACCGATGGGCCATCTCCGGAACCGAAGTGGGACTGGCGGTGTTCGACCCCTTGGTGGCGTTCGACGCCAACGGACAGTGGTCTCCCTATCTGGCCGAGTCCCTGACGCCGAATGCGGACTACACGGTGTGGACCATCACCGTGCGCCCCAACATCAAGTTCCAGGACGGCACGCCTCTCACCGGCGCGGCCATCGAAACGATGTTCAACGCCCACCTCGCCTCCGCGCTTACCAAGCCCGCGCTGGGCCCGGTCACGTCGGCCAAGGCCACTGGCCAGCTCACGTGTGACATCACCATGAAGACCCCTTGGGTGACCTTCCCGACATCGCTCACCAGCCAGATCGGGATGGTCCCCGCTCCGTCGATGTTCGATGCCGCGGGGAAGGGTACCGACGCTGGCCAACGCGCCCCCGTCGGCACCGGCCCGTTCGTGTTCAAGAGCTGGGAGCCCGACAAGAGCTTCACTGCCACCAAGAACCCGGACTACTGGCGCAAGGACGCCCAGGGCAATGCGCTCCCGTACCTGGACGAGATCGACTTCAGGCCGATTCCCGACGGGGACACCCGCACCCAGGCTCTGCTGTCCGGCGACATCAACGAGCTGCACAGCTCGGACTTCACCCAGATCGTGAAGTACCGCCAGCAGGCCAAGGACGGGAAGCTTCAGCTCGTCGAAGACCAGGGCGAGAGCGAAGAGGACATGCTCATCATCAACACCTCTGACCCCGCCGTGAGCGATGTTCGGGTGCGCAAGGCCATGGCCCTCGCGACCGATGTGGAGACGTTCAACAAGACGATCAACGCCGGCATCGGGGAGATCGCCAACGGGGTGTTCAAGCCCAACTCCAAGTGGTACGCGCCGAACGACTACCCAGCCTTCGACCCGGTGGCCGCGCAGAAGCTGGTGGCCGAGTACACCGCGGCGACGGGCTCGCCGCCCACGTTCACCCTCGGTACCACGCCCAGTCCCATCAACACGCTGGCCGTGCAGTCGCTGCAGTCCATGTACCAAGCGGCCGGCATGAACGTCACCGTCAAGACCACGGAGCAGTCGCAGTTCATCGCTGACGCCGTGACCGGCAAGTACCAGGTCAACCTGTGGCGTCAGTTCGGTGCGCTCGACCCCGACACCGATGCGCTCTGGTGGTACGGCGCCAATGCCACCGGTGGTCTGACGCTCAACATCGCCCGCAACCAGGACCCGGCCATCGACGCGGGACTGGACAAGGGCCGCCAGTCAACCGACCTCGAGACCCGCAAGGCCGGCTACGCCGCCGTACAGCAGGGCTTCGCTCGGGACATCCCCTATGTGTGGCTCGATCATGCGCTGTGGGTCGTCGTAGCCGCCAATAACGTGCGGGGCATCACCAACGGACCCCTCCCCGATGGTCAACCCTCGCTGCCCGTTGGTGGTGGTGGCGACTTCGGAGGTGTCGTCCGCTTCACGCAGACCTGGCTGCAGAAATAGCCGAACGGGGAAAGGCCCAGGGTGACCGCCGGCGGGGCGGTAACCCTGGGCTGCCCGTTCGGTAGCTCCACCTGTTCTCGATGGCAATACCCCTTCCGGAAGGACTCTCGCCATGAGGTTCGTGCGCAAGAAGTTTGTTCAGCTCATCTTCGTGTTGCTGGCCGTCACGTTCCTGTCGTTCCTGATGCTCAACCTGCTCCCCGGTGACACCGCCGTGGTGGTGTGCGGTATCAGCTGCGACGAGGCGGGCCTGGCCCAGACCCGAGCACAGCTCGGCCTCGACCGTCCCATTCCCGTTCGCTACGTCGAATGGCTGAAGAACACCGCCACCGGCGACATGGGCATCTCCGCCCGCAACAAGCAGCCCGTCTCCGAAGCCATCAAGGAGCGGATGCCGGTCACCATCGAGTTGCTCATCTACTCGCAGTTCATCGCGCTGGTCGTCGCTATCCCGCTCGCCCTCATCGCCGCCCAGCGGGCCGGAGGCATCTTCGATCGATCGAGCACCACCATCGCCTTCGGGTTCTTATCGGTGCCCAGCTTCGTCATCGCCCTGGTGTTCATCCTCGTGTTCGCCGTGAATCTGGGCTGGTTCCCTGCGGTGGGCTACGTCAAGTTCACCGACAATCCCGCGGAGAATATCCACGATCTCTTCTTACCGGCGCTCACGTTGGCCGTGGCCGAGATGGCGGTCTACTTACGCCTCTTCCGCACTGATCTCATCTCCACCCTGCAGGAGGACTACATCACCATGGCGAAAGCCAAGGGGATCTCCTCCCGCCGCGTGCTGATCCGCCACGCGGTCCGACCGTCGAGCTTCTCGCTCATCACGGTGGCCGGCCTGAACTTCGGCCGCCTCATCGGCGGGACGCTCATCGTCGAGGTCATCTTCGCCCTGAACGGCCTCGGCCGTTACCTCTACGACGGCATCTCCGGCCGGGACTACATCCCGGTGCAGGGAGCCGTACTCGTCGTGGCCGTGGGCTACGTGCTCATCAACTTCGCCGTCGACATGTTCTATGCCGTCATCGACCCGAGGATTCGCCATGCCCGCGCCATCGCCTGAGTTTCCTTCGAGTGGCCAGGCCCCCGGATCGGACTATTTCCCGTCCGGGGACTTCCTGGAATCGCCCAACATGGCGTCCGAGATCACCGGGATGGTCGACGCCGATATGGCGGTGGCCGACTCGCTGAACAAACTCGATCCCGACCAGGTCGCCCACTCCGCCATCAAGAAGAAGCTCGGCTGGGGGTTCTGGGTGGCCACGCTGTGGGTCGCCGTGGTGGCGCTGTCGGCGCTGTTCGCCCCGGTCCTGCCCATCCAGAATCCCAACAAACTCACGTCGTGCACCAAATGCTTCCCCGACCAGGCCCATTGGTTCGGCACCGATTCCTTGGGCCGTGACATCTTTTCCCGGGTGATCTGGGGCGGGCGGGTGTCGCTGACCGTCGGCATCATGGCCATCCTGTTCGGCCTCGTCGTGGGCGGCATCATCGGCTTGGTCGCCGGCTTCTTCGGAGGCCGCCCCGAGGGCGTCCTGATGTGGGGCATGGACGTACTGCTGGCCTTCCCCGCACTCGTGCTGACCTTGGCTCTGATCACCTTCAGCCAGGGACGCTCCGTGGGCCCCATCCCCCTGGGCAACAGCATCTGGATGATCTCGTTGGCCATCGGCATTGTGTCCATCCCGCCTGTCGCCCGGTTGGTTCGCGCCAGCACGCTGGTGTTTACCCACCGCGAATTCGTGCTCGCGTCGCGGACGCTGGGCGCCGGCAACGGACGGATCCTCCGCAAGGAGATCCTGCCCAACGTGATGTTGCCCGTGCTCTCCTTCGCCATCATCGGCGTGGCGGTGGCGATCACGGCCGAGGGCGCGCTGGCCTTCCTCGGGCTCTCTGTCTCACCCCCCACGGCGACCTGGGGCTCGATGATCAACGAGGGGCGCAACGCTCTCGAGACCGAGGCGTTCATCTCCATGATCCCGGCCACGATCCTCTTCCTCACGGTGTTGGCCCTCAATCTCGCCGGCGACCGGGTGCGAGAGTTCCTCGACGTGAAGGAGGGTGGCCTGTGAGCCGCAAAGTCATTTCCGGCTCCGCCGCCGGCGGCGTCGACACGGGCAAGCAGCTGCTCAACGTCGTTGATCTCAAGACCCATTTCCTCACCGACCGGGGCACGGTGCTGGCCGTGGATGGCGTGTCGCTCAGTCTCGATCGGGGCAAGACTCTCGGCGTGGTGGGCGAGTCCGGGTCGGGCAAGACGATCCTGTCGCGCTCGATCATGGGCCTATTGCCGAAGCGCAATGTCGTGCGCGAGGGCCACGTGTACTACGAGGGCACCGACATCATCGGCCACAGCCAAAATGACATGCGCTCCGTCTGGGGCTCCGAGATGGCCATGGTCTTCCAGGACCCGATGACTTCGCTCAACCCGGTGATGAAGGTGGGCAACCAGATCACTGAATCGCTCGTCCACCACTTGGCCATGGACAAGAGCGAGGCGACCGAGACCGCCCTTGCCCTGTTGCAGTCAGTGGGTATCCCGGAGCCGCAGCAACGCCTGGGGGAATACCCGCATCAGTTGTCGGGTGGTATGCGCCAGCGCGTCACCATCGCCATCGCCCTCGCCTGCGGTCCCAAGATCTTGTTCGCCGATGAGCCCACCACCGCCCTCGATGTGACCGTGCAGGCCCAGATCCTGAACCTCCTCGGACGTCAGCAGAGCGAACGCCACATGGCCATGATCCTGGTCACCCATGACCTCGGCGTCGTGGCCGGCCGCACTGATGACATCGCCGTGATGTACGCCGGCAAGGTGGTCGAGCAGGCCCCCACCAACGTCTTGTTCTCGAAGATGAAGATGCCGTACACCGAGGCGCTCGTGAGCTCCATCCCGAAGCTGTCCAATCCGAGCCACACCGTCCTCGAGATCATTCCAGGCCGCCCGCCCGATCTCGTCCATCCCCCGAAGGGGTGCAACTTCGCTCCCCGCTGCAAGTACGTGCAGGACAAGTGCCTCGAGGAGGAGCCGCCCCTCGCCCAGGCCGAGACACCTGGACACTTCTACCGCTGCTGGTTCCCGGTGGACACTCCCGAGGGCCGCGACGCGCTGGCCCGCAACCTGGCCGCCACGACGGCCGTCTCCGTCGGGGCGCCGGCAACGACGTCGGCCTCGACGACCACGACCACCACCGCTGCCGCTACGGCGATCAAGGAGACCTGAGATGGCCGGAAGCGGCACCGCTCATATGCGCAACGCCGATGAGGTGTTGTTGCGAGCCGACAATCTCGTTGTGGAGTTCCCTGTGGGCTCGACGGGTCTGAAAGTGCACGCCGTGACGGATGTCAGCATCGACGTGCGCGAGGGTGAGACCCTCGGCCTCGTCGGCGAATCGGGCTGCGGTAAATCCACGACGGGCCGAGCGCTCATGCAGCTCCCGCGACCGACCTCGGGGTCGGTCATCTACCGGGGCCAGGACCTCACCAAGATCAGCAACTCCGATCTGCGTCAGCTGCGGCCCGAGATGCAGATGATCTTCCAGGACCCGATCTCCTCGTTGAACCCCCGGCGCAAGGTGGGTGACATCGTGGGCGAGCCGCTGAAGATCTGGAAGCGGGGCAGCGCCGAGGAGCAACGCAAGATTGTGTTCGAGACCCTCGAGGCGGTGGGACTCGACCCTGAGGCGGCGGTCGGACGCCGGCCCCACCAGTTCTCTGGGGGCCAGTGCCAGCGCATCTGCATCGCCCGTTCACTGGTGCTCGACCCCAAGGTCATCATCTGTGATGAGCCGGTGTCGGCCCTCGATGTGTCGGTGCAGGCCCAGATTCTCAATCTGCTGGAGGACATGAAGCACCGGTACGGCCTGACGCTCGTATTCATCGCCCACGATCTCGCCGTGGTCAAGAACATCAGCGACCGGGTGGCGGTGATGTATCTCGGGAAGCTGTGCGAGGTGGCGCCGCCCGATGACCTCTACGCCCGACCCGCCC
>Ga0209068_10000814_pt1 | contig 16065 bp, 17 predicted proteins | sample ColStrG_CSR_2012_FD_187200 | JGI IMG/M metagenome (GOLD analysis project Ga0209068, IMG submission 187200) | Freshwater sediment microbial communities in response to fracking from Pennsylvania, USA - Cold Stream Run_MetaG_CSR_2012 (SPAdes)... | ecosystem: Environmental > Aquatic > Freshwater >... | reverse complement strand
AGGAAACGTACGCCGCTGGCGCTTTCTTTACGGCGACCCCACGCGCAATATCAGTCTGAAGTCCTTCGGACTCTTCGCACAAGATGACTTCCGTGTAGCGCACAACCTGACGCTCAACCTCGGACTGCGCTACGACGTGACGTATCCCATCAAGGACTCGCACAACCAGCTCGCCAACTACGTCCCAAATTCCGCGACAGGGATCGTGCAAGTTGGACAAGGCATCAAGTCGCCCTACCCAACGAACTACAACAATGTTTCTCCGCGCGTCGGGTTGGCCTGGGACGTACGTGGCACAGGCAAAACGGTTTTGCGTGCGGGGTACGGAATCATATTCGAGCAGCCGTCCATTCGTACGTTTGCGTTCAACGGTGGCGGACTCAACCTGAACCCGAGCGGAATTCCTTACGTCGACGGAAGTGGCAATGTGATTCAGCCCACCGGGAACATTACGTCGTTCTTGCAGATATCGAGCGACGGTAGCTTGATTGATTGGAGCTTGAATCCTGCAAGCCACATTTTTCCAAGTGGTGCCTCGGTCAACCAGTGCAGTCTGGGCAGTCAGTGTGATCTGTTCGGAGTGGATCAGCATCTGAAGACGCCCTACGTCATGAACTGGAATTTCAATATTCAGCAGGAATTGACGAAATCCATGGTGTTGCAAATGGCCTATGTCGCCAATCATGGCGTCAAGCTTTATAGCGTGACGGATATTAATCAGGTCAACGCGGCCCTGGATGACGGCTCGGAACAGTTCGGACGCCCGCTGAACACGAACTGCCCGGTTGCACAGGGAGGATTGGGACTTGGTGGACCCTGTTTCCCCTACATAGGGTTCCTGAATTTCCTGAGCAATCGTTCGAGTTCAAATTACAACTCGCTGCAGGTGACGCTGACCAAAAGCTACGCGCATGGACTCTACCTGCTGGCCGGATACACGTGGGCTCACGCCATCGACACAGCGACGAGTAATCTTGCCGGTGTTCCTCCCAATAGCAATAACTACCGCGCCGAACGTGGCAATGGCGATGAGGACATCCGCCATCGCTTCACGCTATCAGTAATTTACGATCTGCCTTCCGTGAAGACGAAATGGCAAATGCTGGAAGGCTGGCAGGCCACCAGTATTCTGAACCTGCAAGCCGGGAGGCCGTTTACCCTTGGCGATTTTGGCAATGACATCAGTGGAACGGGAGAACTCAACGACCGCTGGAATATCACCGGTCCTCCCAGCAATATTCACTGGTCCGCGAAGACCTCGATCCCATTCATTGACTTCATGCAATTCAAGACTGTACCGGACCCCATCGACCCCACGCTCGTCCATGTCACCAGTGGGGCGAACGCAACGGCCCAGCGCTGCGTGGATCAAGCCTTTGCTACTGGAGGGCAGTCTGCAGCTGATCAACTCGTGGGTGGGCCAAGCGAACTGAATACTGGAGGCTGTTATGTCGTTAATAACACGATAATCACACCTCCCGCTTTGGGTGCTCAAGGCAACCTGGGTCGCAACATTTTCCGCGGACCGGATTTCAAGAACCTGGATTTCTCGCTCTCCAAGGCATGGAAGTTGAACGATCACCTCAAAGTGCAGTTCCGGGGTGAAGTCTTCAATATTCTGAATCACCCCAACTTCGCCAGTCTGAATACCGATCTCTCCGGCGCAAATCCCGGATTAGCGACACTTACGCCGGATGTTGCCGCTTCGAATCCAGTGGTTGGCTCCGGCGGGTCGCGGCATATTCAGTTGGGCGTGAAGGCCGTCTGGTAGGCCGAAACAAAAAGCCCCGCTCGAAAGAGCGGGGCTTTTTTTGTGCCTCGTATCAGCGCATGCCTCCAGGCGTGCCAATCAAAGAGCGCCTCGGAACGCGCCTTGAGGCGCTGCCCGCGCTCTCAATTCCCCAAAACAAAATTGTCATCCCGACCGGAGTAATTGCTTCGCAAGAGAAGCAATTGCGGAGTGGAGAGCCTGCCCTGAGCGTAGCCGAAGGGGACCTGCTCTTCCTTGTTTGGGCAGCGCAAGCCTTCAGCCCCGCGATCATCGCTCACCTCAACGAGCGACTTTAGCCGCTCAGAGATCAAAACCATGAAGGGCGGTCCAGCCCCCTGACGACCGAAGCTAAGGTCGCCGAAATCCCTGAGGAAAAGAAAGCTCCCATGGGCGGCGGCATGGAAGGCATTGTCTAAGGCCTGGCCGTCCAGGCGTTCGCGAATGGCGCAAAAGAAAAGCCCGGCTCGAAAGAGCGGGGCTTTTTTGTGTCAATCAGGACCCACTCCCACAACTGTCATCCTGAGCGAAGCCTTGCCTTCACCTCGTGAAGGCAAGCGCAGTCGAAGGACCCCTTCCCTTTCGCGCCACCCGAATCTGGAAAACTCGCCCTTCTTGTTCGGTTTTCGGGATATCCTAATCCGGACTGGCGTCGCGTGAAACCCGGGGAACCTCCCGTCTGCCCCAGATTTCCCCGCCTCGATCTTTAGCAGAGGAGCACTATGGACAAAGTTACAGAATCACTCTTGGCAGAATTTTCTAAAGAACACGGAATTGAAAATCTCAAGGAAGATAAACGCTTTGAACATTTCTCGGCCTTTGTTACCGTGCGCGGGGAGCACTCGGAATCGTTCGACACCTTTGACCTGATAGTTGGCGATGATGACTCCACATTCGGCGGTGGGGATACGGGCATTGACGCTATTGCCATCGTTGCGAATGGCGTGCTGATTTCGGACCTCGAAGAACTCGACGAACTCATCGAGCGGGCCGGGTACTTAGACATCACGTTCGCCTTCGTTCAATCGGAAACGAGCGCCCATTTTGAGGGCGGGAAAATTGGCACATTCGGAGTTGGCGTAATAGATTTTTTTAGAGACAGCCCCAAGCTGAAGAGAAACAATAAAGTGACTGATGCGGCGAGCATCATGCAGTCGATCTATGACAAGAGCAGCAAATTCAGGAAGGGCAATCCAGCTTGTAAGTTGTTCTATGTGACCACTGGGAAGTGGGTCGACGACCAAAGCCTCAAGGCTCGGATGGAAATCGTTCGCACCGATCTTCAAGACACCGGGCGATTCCGTTCCGTGGATTTTGTAGCGATTGGCGCTGACGAAGTGCAAAAACGTTACCAGCAAAGCAGGCACGCGAGAACTGCTGAATTTATCTTTACCGGGAAAACGACAGTACCTGATGTGCCAAATGTCACCGAGGCATATTTCGGCTTTCTTCCTTGGGAGCAGTTCAAGAAACTGATCATGGATGATTCCGGAATCCTCATAAAGCGACTCTTCTTTGACAACGTCAGAGACTGGCAGGGGTACAATCAAGTCAACTCGGGTATCAAGAGCACGCTGGCCTCCGCCGATAAGAGCCGATTTGTACTGATGAATAATGGGGTTACGATAATTGCTAAGACCCTTCGCACTGTCGGCAATAAATTTACGGTCGAGGATTACCAGATCGTCAACGGTTGCCAGACGAGTCATGTTCTCTTCGACCAGAGGGAAACCCTAGATGACTCCGTCACGATCCCTATCCGCCTCATAAGTACAAGAGATGAAGAGGTCACCAAAGCAATCATAAAGGCTACGAACTGGCAAACAGAAATAACAGAAGAGCAACTGTTCGCTTTGGACGAATTTCCTAAGAGCCTCGAGCTATATTTCGAATCTTTCCCGGTCAACCACCGCCTTTATTTTGAACGCCGCTCGCGACAATACGAATCGACCCCGGTCGAAAAAGTACGCATAATCACGTTCGACGGAATGATAAAGGCTTTTGCCGGAATGTTCTTGAATGAGCCGCACAGGACGACCAGGAACTTCAAAAGTATAAAGGCGAAACTTGGCAAAGAGATATTTGCTAAGAATCAGGTGAAAGACCCATACTATGCCGCCGCACTTGCGCTCTACCGTCTAGAGTCAGCGTTTAGAGGGAAACGGCTCGAGACCAAATTCAAGGCAGCTCGCTTCCAAATACTGTTGGCCATTAGGATCTTGATAGCTAACTTTGACATGCCTGCATTTACAGCCAATAAAATGCAAGGATATTGCGAAGAGATAATCAAAGAATTGCAGGATCAGTCTTCGGCTGACAAGATAGTAGTTGATGCTGCGAAATTGATTCAGCATGTCGCTGGCACTGAGTTCGATAGCGACAACATCAGAACCGAACCTTTTACCCAAAAAGTCATCGAAGCCGCCAAGAAAGAACATACGACTCGAGCAACGATCGCGGCAAAAGGAAAATAGTGCGAAACTCGGGGACCGACGGAACGTTCTCAGTATTCCTGAGTGCGCTTGAGTTCCCTCGACCACAGCCTCCCCCATTCGCCCAAATCTCACCTTCCCATTTTGGAACCCACCCCAAAATTCCCGACTTATTCGTTGACTTAAGCGCCCCACCAACAGACCATATTTAGAAGGGGCCACAAGGGAATGATCTTCTAGACTTATCTCCTTTGTTTTCAGGATTTTCCCTGTAAGTCCTTTAAACTCAAAGATTTTGGCCTCCTTCGCCGCGTAACTCGTTGATTCCACCGGACGCGGGGTGGGGGGAGGAGGCGCTCTTCATGTTGTACGACGTTCACATCCCGCGGTGCGCTCACATCAAAACCAACGGCACCCAGTGCGGATCCCCAGCTCTTCGCGAGCGCCGCTACTGTTTCTTTCACAAGAAATGGCAGGGCCAGCGCATCGCCCTGAACGCCCAGCCCCCTGTCCCCGACACCTTCACCATGCCCGTGCTCGAGGACGCCGACTCCGTCCAGGTCGCCCTGATGCAGGTCATGCGCCTCATCCTCGCCGGCCAACTCGATCCCAAGATCGCCGGACTCCTCCTCTACGCCCTCCAGACCGCCTCTTTCAACCTCCGCCAGATGAAGCTCGAACCCTCCCGCCGAGAGACCGTCGTCATCGATCCCCGCGCCGTCACGAGCATCGGTGTGGGCGACGACGCCTGGTGCGAGGAAGAATTTGAAGAGGAATTGGAAGAACAAGTCGAAGCCGAGGAAGAGGGTGACGGGAAGGACGTGGGAGAATAAGCGAAGCGGAAGAAGTTTGACGCGCAGGGAGACCTGACCGACGAGAAGGCGAAGGAATTAATCGGAAAACTGCTAACGAATCTGGCGGCATGGACTCGGCGGATCGCCCCGAAATAACACTGAGGCAATCCGCTCCCGCTCTTATTGTTCCAATTCTTTCTACTGTCCCAGCTTGCAGTTCGTCTTCACGTCCTGCATGTAGATCGCGTTGTTGCCAATGCGGTTGTCGGACCAGGCGACGGCCGCCAAGCCCGAAGGAGCCGTGCTCATCGACAGTCCGAACTTGCTGGCCGGAGCTGTCGACACGGAGAACGGGGCGCAGATTGTTTTGCCTGCGCCGTCCAGCTTGATCGCCTTGAGAGCGTCTTGGCCAAACGACGGGCTGTCGTTCCAAATGACTAACGCGCCCGTACCGGTCTGAACGTTCTTCACGAAGATCTGCGGATCCGGCCCCAACGGAACAATCGTCTTTCCGGTGGAAGACCATTGAGGAGCACCGGTTCCGTCGAATTTCTGGCCAGATAGTCCATTCGTAAACTGGTTGCTGTCCTCCTCGGTCCAGAACAAGAACGTCTCGTCGGTTGCTGCATTGTAGGATACGGAAGGTTCCACTCTGACGTTGAACGTATTGTTGGAGCCCACCGAACCGTTGTGCGGGAAAGCTTCTTTGCCGTTGGCGCGAATGTGTTGCGCGAAAACCTGCAGACTCGGGCTGGCACTGTACCAGGCAAACACTGCGCCGCCGCTGCCATCGGAAAAGAAATACGGGAATTCACCGAATTGCAGCGAACCCGCATCGTAGATCGACAGCCCTTTCTTTCCCCAAAGGGCAAATCCATTCGCGGAAAGCTTATTCGCTCGCAGTTCCTTCGCTCCGGAGAACCCGGCGCTCCGCACCCAGGAAACAATCACGCTGCCCTTGTCGGAGGCGTGTAGATCCGAGAGGAAATAACTAAAGCCAGGTTCTTCCAAAACTCGCGGCTTGTTCCAGATCGCATGGCCGTTCGGATCCAGCTTCTGAAGATAAGTATTACTGTTCGTCGTCCAGGCCACGACGACATTGCCGTCCGTGGTGCCAGTAATCCTTGGAGAAGCGTTGAAATCTGTTCCGCTAAAAGTAAGCTGCACGCCCTTCTTGCCCCACAGTGGCTGCCCGCTCGGGCTTATCTTGGAGGCGCTGACTTGTTGGTTAGGCCCAAAGCGCGTATCCAGAAAGGTCAGCAATGCATTGCCCGCGGTGTCAATATCGAGTCCGTAATCTTCGGTGGAACTGTTACTCAAATCCGCAACCATGACGCCGCCGTGGGGAAACTGTTCCACGCCAGTCGCATCGAGCCGCTGCAGGAACACGTCATAGCCAATCGGCTTCGGGGTACTTGGATCGGCGTCAAACCAACTGACATACCACTGATTGTTCGGCAAGGGTCTTACCTTGGGCTGGACTTGATCGCTGCCATTCGGGTTATCGGCAAGGGGAAGATTCTTGAGCGGGTTCGACGACCATTGCGCCCAAACTGCCGGCGTCATGGTTAAACACATCACAAAGGCTAACATTCGCAAACAACTCGTCTTCATGAATCCTCCGGGGCTAGAGTCACCCTTTAAAACAGCAGGCACAACAGGCGCAATCGTACTACTGGCGCGGGTTCTGGTCAATTTCGAGTATCGCCGGGAGCATGCCGCCACCCGTCGCGTTTGACAAAGCTTGGCATGAAGCACAGACTGTGCCCGTCCCGCGAGGACAGAATCGTTGGGGTGTTGCACGCCATCCGTCTCGTCTCTGATCACCAGAGAACCCACCGGTATATCGCAGGGACTACTTCCAAACGATACAAACTTCAAGGAGGAGTCCACATGTTAAGAAAAAGTTCGTCCACGCTCGTTGCGCTCGTGGTCGTAGTGGGAATGATGCTCGGGATGTCACAAGGGGCCCATGCGCAGAAGACCACGGTCCTGCGCGTGGTTCGAATTCAAACGGACGACGTCGCCGCGTACCTACAAGGGCTGGAGCGCGGCAAGAGCCTGATGAAGAAGATGGGACTCACAAACAACATACGCGTTTGGCGCGCACAATTTGCCGGACCGGATGCGGGAAGTGTGGTCGTGGCGATCGAGTATCCCGACATGGCCTCGTTTGCCGCCGCCGAGGCAAAAACCAGCGCCGACCTGGACTATCAAGAATGGCTGAAGAGCATGTTGAAGGTACGGAAAGTCGTCTCCGACAGCATTTACCGCGAACAGTAGGAACCTGCGAGTGTCTTGTTGGGAAGGGGCTTCCGACGATAGCCCCTTCTCGCTGTTTCAATGAATGCATGTTTTAATGAATCCGCCGGAACGACCGCTCATCCAAGGCTACGTCGCTCCTCCCTGCAAACTCGTTTAAGGAGAAACTCATGCGTTTGGTAGATCCCATTCTTGTTGAAATCGATCAGGAAGCTCCCATAACCCGCCGAGCCTTGGCGGCCGTTCCGGAAGACAAGCTCGCTTGGAAGCCGCATGCGAAGTCGATGTCGCTGGGCCGGCTCGCGCAGCATGTCGCGGAAATTCAAGGCCAACTCGGGGAAGCGATGGTCCCCGATACCTTCGACGTAACAACTTTCCCCAAGCAGCCGGAACCCACGACCCACGCCGAAATCATGAATACGTTCGAGACTGGGTTGGTACGTGTGAAGGAGATTGTCGGGCAGACCAGTGACAGTCGGGCCTTGGCAGAGTGGTCTTTTATGATGCGGGAAGATCCGTTGGTCACCCTGCCCCGTATCGCCGCCTATCGCTCGTTTCTCATGAACCACCTCTACCATCATCGCGGCCAGTTGTCGGTCTACCTCCGACTGCTGGATGTTCCAGTTCCGCACGTCTATGGCCCTAGCGCGGATGACAATCCGTTTATGCCAAAAGCGGCATAGTTGTGCACCGGTTTGGACAGCCCCGCTTTTGCGAGCGGGGCTTTTTTCTTGTCTTGTACAGTCACATAGTTCTCCTTCTCGTCGGTCCGAACGACTTCAGCATTAGGAATCTGCTGTTTGCCGGGTAGCTAACGATCTCCACGACGTGAACCATACAGGTACGGGCTCGTATAATCGAGCGGAACGAACCTATGATCGGTCTCGCCTTCTTTCACACCGTCGCCCTCGTCGTCGCCGCCTTGGTGCCCATCATCAATCCGATTGGTGGCGCGCCCATTTTCCTATCCATGACGCAAGAGTTTCCCGAACAGACCCTGCCGGGACTCGCGCGCCGCATCGCCATGAATGTGTTCGTTCTGCTGGTAGCGGCCACGTTCATCGGAACCTACGTGCTCGAGTTTTTCGGACTCTCTTTGCCCGCCGTCCAGATTGGCGGCGGATTGCTCGTGGCATCGAATGGATGGAAGTTGCTTCGCGGCGAAGAGAACGACGAAAAAAAGTCCACCATGCTGTCCAACGCAACGGCCGAAGCGCGCATAAGGATGCGAGCTTTTTATCCACTGACTTTTCCGCTAACCGCGGGACCCGGTACGATCTCGGTCGCCATCGCTTTAGGTGCAAGCCTGCCGGCACAAGGACTCCCGCGACTGGCTCTGCTGGTCGCCATTTTGGCCGGAATTTTGCTGGTGACGCTCTCTGTCTACCTCAGCTACCGCTTCGCAAACAAACTTCTGCGCTGGCTCGGAGCGACGGGAACCATGGTATTGCTCAGGTTTTCGGCATTTATCTTGATTTGCGTCGGGGTGCAGATTCTGACCAACGGCTTAGGCAAAGTCGTAGAAGTGTGGATCCGGCAGAGCCGCTAGGGACGAACTCTCAACGCTCGAGTGTTTGCAATGCCCGACCGCCATTTCAGAGCACTTCGCAGAGATCCAGATCACCGTTGCGCGGATTCCGGGACAGCGTTCGGGTAATTTCGGTCAGCCTGCGGTAATTGACGAGCAAGTTCACACCGGAAAGTGTGCGCAAGTTGGGGACGCTCGGTAAGAGTTGCGCTGGCCAACGATCGACACGCAAGGTTCCCCAGACGCGCAGTTTAACCTGGGCTGCAACCGCATAGATACGCAGCTCCATAGCTGTTTGGAGCGCTTCCACAACCAGCTTGTCGTAGGAGCTGTAGTCCTTCGGGTCTTTACCTTCCATCCGGGAATACTCCCCCGCGACCCAACTTTGAATCACACGCACATTATGATTCACCCGAATGAGGTATTCGCGAACCACTCGAATGTGTACGTCCAGTTCTCGACGGTAAGCCTCGTCGGAAAGTGTTTCTCGCAGTTTCCGTGGAACCTGAGGATCCAGCAGCGCCGCGAGTTCGACGACATCCACCTGCCGCACAAAGAAAGCCACGTCCTGCAGGCTGCAAGGCGGCCTGCGATAGACGGTAAAACGGGCAGCCAGCGCGAGCAAGGCGAGCGCGCCTAGAAAGGGCAAGAGAAACAGGAGCGCATGCGCAACAGCTGCAAGATTCATTTTTCGCCAAGCCTACTGATGGACCATCTCAGACCCGTGCTCACAAAACAACAATATGCCACTACTGCACACTCTTTCTAACAAAAGAACGCATGTTGCGCAACTGGAATTTTAAACCATCCACGATTTCCACAGGCTCCCCTGAACTCGTTGGTTGCTCGGCTACCGGGTGAACCAGCGCCGAGAACCAGATGAGAAGGGCGATGAGGTATCCCACCGGCGGAGCCTGCGCACTCACAGCGGACGCTTGCGACCCAAAAACTGCGCGAACCCACCCTCCAAATACAAACGCCAGAGACGCAACACCAAATCCCAGAACAAAGCGATGCTCGTGGATGCGCCACGGAACATGCAGCAACGTAGCCAACGACAGAAACAAAATAGCAATACTCAAGACTACGTAATGGGATGCCACGCTCGTGTGAATTAGAGCCGCGCCCACTGGGGACGTCTCCACTGGAGGAAAATGATACCCTGCCCAAGCGGAATAGCCCAGCGCCAAGCATATAGCTGTCGGAAGAACCAGCCTGAACCAGCGTAAGAGCTGAAAACTGCGGAAGACCCGCCAGAAGCTTTCCATCACCGCCAGGATCGTCAGCAGGATTTCCACCGGCGCACTCAACCAATAGCCCAGGAAATAGACTCTTGGATGAGAAAAAGTCGCAAAAAGAAGGGCGCCCCGGAACAGCACAAAAACGATATAGCTTGAATAAACGGGGAACGTGCGCCAGGTCCGCCACCGCCAAACACATCCGAGAACCAGGAACTCGAGCGCAAAGCAAGCTCCCGGAACGATCCACACCGACCAACTCATAGATATGCCTGCGGGAAGCTAGCTTACAGCAGCGTTCCCGCAGGCATCAAGAAGAGAATCTCCTTGATCGAAGAATCCGGCCGTCGACCTAGCTCACAACGGAGCCTGGCTTCTTCGGCCATGGAACCGGCATTCCATCCGCGACTACGGCCGGCGCCACTAAGGCAACCGGCTTTTTCGGCCATGGCACAGGAAGTCCGTCCGCAACCACGGTCGGCATCATAACCACGGCTGGCTTTTTGGGCCACGGCACCGGTAGCCCATCCGCAACCACCATTCTGAGGCTGGTGCCGGCAAGGGAAACTGCAATCGCCGCCAGTAACAACGCGGCAAGGGAGTACTTCGAACAGACTTGTTTCATGGGTAGTTCTCCTTAAGGGGTTGTAGAGTTTTGATCAGTCCAGGCCACCCGACTCTGAAACACCGACCCGACTGCTCAATTGCAGAGGAAAAGCCGCATGCGACATTTTGCGATCGGGGACTATTGATAAGATAGTAAATACTGACGAGCTGTTATCGAAACGATAACTAGTTCCGGGGAATCGTCTTCCGGACGAGGAGAACGCACAAACAGGAAACGAAAACGTCAGGCGCTCTGTTGCCGCCAGTGCGTCACTTCCCGGAGACCCTTGGCATCGCGGCGCTCAAATAGGCGCACCATGTGGCGCATATTTTCGAATTCGTGGATGTCCGCCCACACTTCCGCCTGCCAGCTATGATCGTGGACCGCGCTCAGGCCGCAGGAGGCGCAGCGGGTATGCCACTGTAAAGGCAACGAAATCGGAATTGGATGCTCGCCTAATTCGATGAAGATGGATCGAACATCCTGAATCTCATCCTGTTCCTCCATCACGTGCTCGTAGCGCAACAGAAAGCCAAAACGCAGGCGGCGGGCCGTGGCCTCCGCCTCGGCGCGGGTAGCGAAGGGCCCGTACTCAGCCCGGGTACTCTCGGTACAATCGCAGGCCATCCAGAAGGTTTCGGTATATGCCATTGGTTTCTTGTGCCCCGTTTTCAAGTCCCGGCCGGACGGCGATCTCCGCCCACATCGGCGAGCGACTCCAGCTGTTGGTGCAATTCCCGCACCTTCGCGCCGAATGTGCGATCCAAGCTAACCAGTTTTTTTTCAATGACTTGTGAACACTGCCCGGGAAAGTCCCGAAAGACCTCTGCAACCCATTGCAAACTAGTCCCCAAGTGCCCCTTACATGCCGTTGCGGGGAGTAAATCCTGCGTGCTCGTCGAGCCCGTTTCGCATTTTCGATTGCGGATTTCTGGTTTCTCGTTTCACTGGCTAAACATCGCTGGCAAAACAAGATCCCGGAGTTTGGGCCTGTCTCGGGCACTCGCCAACCTCAGCGACTAGACCACCCGCTCCGACCCGAAAACTCGGCCGGGCCGCGAAACTGGGTGAGGGCAGTTGACATGCATCCGAGAGAGGACTTTGTCACCCGACTGCATCCGTTCCGAACGCAGCCCCAGTTTCGCGGATTCCGGCCAGGAGCAGACCGCGGATTCCCCCATTGGACTCTGTAAGTCCGCTCCGTCTTTAGAACTCTGAGTTCCGAGAGAAGAGTTCCAAGTTGCGAGTGGCAAATCGCGAGCTAGAGACCACACCCTAATTGCAGTGCCAAGGCCCCCGAAAGCGCCTTGCGCCAGGGAACCATTCTCGGTCGCCAACTCGCAACTCGGTTCTCGTCATTCGCAACTCGTCACTCGCAACCCTAAGCGTGTTCCATTCGAATGACGTGAGGGCCACTGGGACTCGGTGGTGCAATCGAGCTTTCCCACTCCGCGCCGCCGTGGCTGGCTACATACAGCGCCAGTTCCAGGCGGCTCCAGACCCCCAATTTGTCGAAGGCGCTGCGCAGGTGGTTCTTCACCACTTGCTCGCTGGTTCCAATGCGCGTGGCGATTTCACGGTTTGTATGCCCTTCCCAGACAAGCGTGGCGACAATTCGTTCCTTCGTGGTCAAGCGATCTCGCGGTTGCATAGCTGCTCCTTTTCGTAAACGGCGGTAGCCAGAATCACCCGTTTGCGGCCTTGGCGAATGCCGGCGCGTAGAAACAGCGTGCGCAGATGCTGCTTCACGGTGCGGGGGCTGATGGTGAGCTGACGGGCGATTTCCTTGTTGCTACAGCCCTGTGCAAGCAGGCGGAGCACGTCTTCATCCCGCGGCGTAATCTTGATGACGTTGAGGTCGATCATTTTTGTGGTGCCTCCTGGAAGTTGTCCGTCGCGACCGGCATCTTCCCTAAATGCAATGCCGCAGCCAAAGAGCATCAACCGCTAAAGGCTATGGACTCTTGTACTTACGGGAGGACGTGGAAAACATCGAGGGAAAAATCGGTCCAGAGAGGGCCAGCCTTCCCGTTTCGGGCGGGAAGACCGCAATCCTCACTCAAAAACTGAGGCGAGAAACTACCCAACGGGCTGCGCATCTTTTTGCACTCCACCGCCCGAGCGGCACCACCTCGGAGCGGCAATGGAGCCTAACCCGGGGGGCGGAGAATTCCGTTGAAATCTTCGCCGGGTCCACATAGCATTGACAGGCTTGCAGTTAGCCTAGAGTCGGGCTCTTCGTGCTTAAGGGTTTCCCCGAACCCTCCCGGGTCTCTGTCGTTGTGGAACGGACTGCCGCGCTCAACTCTTTGGATAATCAATTGCATTCTGAAGGGCATACGGTGTGAAATTGTAGTAGTACCAAAGTAATCCAGCCAAGTGAGCACCTCGTCCCATCTCGATGAGAAGTCTTTTGAACAGTTGCTGGCTGCCGCCTACACGCTGCAGCAACAGCAACGCAGACCCGTGCTGGTGCCGAATGGTCGAGCGGCAGGTGCGTCGGCGACTTCACAGCGTAAAACCGTCGCCGTGAACACGGGAAAACCCTCCACGAACAAGGTGATGGTGGGCGCTGCGACGACAACTGGCTCTGCTGCGCTTGCGCGAAGAAACTCCTCCACCGAAGTGGAAGAGGCAGAGCGCCTGGCAATGATCGCGGAAACACAAGCCGTAGTCCACAAGAACCAGTTGAGCTTGTCTCAGGCGCTGGAACTGATTGCCACGAGCGCTGCTGACATCACCCAGGCATCGGGCGCCGCCATTTGGCTGGTCCAGGGCAGTAGCGCTGTGTGCCGCGCCGTCGCCGGCTCGCGTAAAGATGCGGTAGGCCAACGCATGGAGATCGCGACGGGACGCTTGGCAGCTTGTCTCGACCGAGACGAAGTGCTTCGAATTTGGAACACACAGGCGGAAGACTTCTCGTCGGGAAGCCCGGAATTGGCAGGCCCGAGCCTGGCAAATCCGGGCGGATTCCTGCTTGCGGTCCCCATCCACCACGAAGGCCGGGTGCAGGGTGCGCTGGAAGTCATTCTTCCCTGCTCGCGTCACTTTGTGGATGCAGATCTCCGCACATGCCAGATACTGAGTGGACTCGTCAGCGAGGCCATCGCTCTGGCGGCGGGCCAGGAATGGAAGCACGTCCTGGATTCAGAACGCGCCACATTGCTCGAAGCTCTGGACCGGATTCAGCCGCATCTTGCCCGGCTGTTGAGCGAAGTGGAGGCGAAGCCTGAACCCAAACCTGCGCCGAGAAAAGAACTCAGGCCCGTCGCGGAAAGTCCTTCCGGGAACGGACTGGCGCGCTCTCGCAGCATGGCCCGCCTCGGCGAGTATCTGCTCACCCAGCAGGAGCGCCAGGCTGACGCGGAACGTTTTCCGGACGAAGATCTCGAAGACGAGGGATTCGAAGCGCCAGGTATCCCAGGGCGGATCCTGGAAGCGCCGCTGAATTCGATTCGTGTCGCTCCACGCGAGGTGCAGACCGCGCTCAACCTTTCTGTCGCAACAGCGCCAACGCCGACGCAGCGATCGATCGAGGCATCGGATTCCGCGCTCAGAAGCGCCGTCCATGATGCGGACGACGATGCGGACGACTTGTTGGAGATCGAGGAAGAAGCCGACGCCGCCCCTGCGATTCGGTACACCAAACTGCTAGCGAGAACTGCGCCGAGCATCGATCATGCCGCCCCTTCGGAGTCCGAAAACGCCGTTGACGAAGGCGCTTCCGCCGAGCTAGTGGCCGACCTGGTAATTGCCCCCGAGCCGATCTATTCCGAAGCAAAGGATTTGCCGGAACGGAACGGCCAAGCTTCTCTTCAGGCTTTTCTGGCACAACGCTGGGCAGACGTCTGCCTGGCCGTTTCCGCTGGCATACTCGCCCTCAGCCTGGTGTGGGCGTTCTGGCCACATGCGGCGGCCCCCGGCAGGCGCGGCGCAGCCAATCAACCAGCGCTCACACCCTTCGAGCAGCTACTGGTCGCGGTAGGCCTTGCCGAAGTCCCCGCTCCCACCGCAGTGTATGCGGGATCGCCCAACGCGCAAGTCTGGGTCGACATGCATACGGCCCTCTACTACTGCAGCGGGGCGGATGAGTTCGGCAAGACGGAAAAGGGAAGGTTCCTCACGCAACACGAAGCCCAGTATCAGCAATTCCAGCCAGCCCACGATCGAGCGTGCGATTGAAGCCCAGCCTCGCCTTCAGGGAGGATTTCGCAACAAAGTTTTCCACAGCGGGTTTTGACAGTTGCCGGGAAATGGCATCGAATTAAGAGAATTGACCTGCAGGGGGACCTACGCGCGTGACGGAGACAGACGTACCGAATCCAAACGGGGAAGAACCCGGGAAGCGATCACGCGACCTTCCCAGTCAACGCCTCAGTCCGGTGCTCAATCCGTTGCTCGCCAATCAACTGGGCCGTTGGGCCGAAATTTATTACACAACCCCTGCTGATCGGCGCGATGAGGCGGTTGGGAAGTTGCTACGGGAGTTGGAAGCAGAAGCCGGATCTGGTCACATTTCCTCACAAGAAGCTCCCTCCACGACGAATGCACCTGCCGCGGCAGTGTCTCCCGCGGATTTGCAGCCTTCCGAGAAGAGCGACGAAGTAGCGCTCGAAGCATTTGTTCCGCTGGAAGAACGACCGCTCCTGGTATCGAGTCCTCCCCCACAGGCCAGCGATACGGAAGCTTCGCCCTTGAACACCGAGCTTTCCGAACCACGGTTCTCCTCGGAATGGGAGGAACACGTACTTCCATGGCCGGGACGGCAAGCTGTCGCCGCCTCATCGATCGATTCGCTGCGGGTGGAGGAATCGCTTCCGGCGAGCATCCCCGTTCCGGATATTCAGACAATGGAAGCGGTAGAAACGCAAGCGATAGAAGAAGTCGACGTAGTCGATCCGCAGAGAAAAAGTCCCACCGAACAGGTTCTTGCCAGCGCAGACGCTGTGATCGCGGCCCCAGTTGATCATCTGCCGGAAATGGCGCCGGAACCGGAAGCGTATGAGTCACCTGAGCTTTTGGAGCCGGAGACCGCGTCCACCGGTGCAAGGCACGATCCGACCGACTTCTCATCGTTCCATTTGCCGCACGAAACTCCGCTCGCGCCGGACAAGCGCTGGATTCCGCGCGGGCTCGCGGCGGCAGCTCTTCTCATTGTGGGCTCTGCCCTGCTGGTTTGGACCTTGCATCGGGGGCCGGCCCCTGTGAATACGGCCTCCAGCCAGCCCCATGTTGCCGGCTCGGACCAGAGCGGCGCTGGGCTTCCGCCAGCCGTGTCGGAGGACAAGATTCCGACCGCGGCCGAAAACGTGAATTCCGCGCCGCCCAAGTCACCGCAAACGCCGGAAAGGCACGTGACCTCGGGTTCCACCGCGTCCCAAGCCCAAAAGCCAGCGGCGGAAAGGTCGGTCATTCAAAGATCTGTAATTGAAAGAT
>Ga0209068_10000811_pt1 | contig 16114 bp, 14 predicted proteins | sample ColStrG_CSR_2012_FD_187200 | JGI IMG/M metagenome (GOLD analysis project Ga0209068, IMG submission 187200) | Freshwater sediment microbial communities in response to fracking from Pennsylvania, USA - Cold Stream Run_MetaG_CSR_2012 (SPAdes)... | ecosystem: Environmental > Aquatic > Freshwater >... | reverse complement strand
GGCCAATTTCGAGATGCCCACGACCCGGTTGCGCGGCAGATAGCCGATGTGCACCCGGCCGGCGATCGGAGCCATGTGATGCTCGCAATGGGACACGAAATGAATGTCGCGCATCAGCACCATCTCGTCATATCCGGCGACCTCCTCGAAGGTCCGCTGCAGCAGCTCATCCGGGTTCTCGTCATATCCGGAGAACCATTCCTCATAAGCGCGGACCACACGGGCCGGTGTTGCGACCAGCCCCTCGCGCTCGGGATCGTCGCCCGACCAGCGAATAAGGGTGCTGACGGCCTGCTCGGCCTGCTCGCGGGAGGGACGGGGGATGCCTCCCGCTAGTTTCGTCTCCGATTCGGGACGAAAATCCCCATCGTTGATCCTGGCAAGCCTGTTCATACCGCTATCTCCGTGCTGTCCATTGGATGGTGCCCGACCCAAAAGGTTCCCGCTCACCGCTCCGGCGGCCGGAATTTCGGGAACCTATTCCCAGGCCGTTCATCTACCTCTGGACGGCCACAAATGAACCTGCCAAGCAGCCTTAAGGGGACGGGTAGGACATTGGAGAAACCCCATGGGGTCAACGCAATCGGACGATCTCGGCCCTGATTTGGCGAAGGGCATCTCGATCAAAAACATGCCAGACGGCCATATGCTCCTTGGTCAGGTCGACAAGGACGGGGTGCTGCTGGCGCGGCGCGGTGACGAAATTTTCGCCATCGACGCCACGTGCTCCCATTACGGCGGCCCGCTCGCGCAAGGTCTCATGGTCGAGGACACAGTGCGGTGTCCTTGGCACCACGCCTGCTTCAGCCTGCGGACCGGGGAAGCATTGCGTGCCCCGGCCCTGAACCCGGTTGCCTGCTGGAGCGTCGAGCGGCGCGACGACATGGTTTTTGTCCGCCAGAGGAAGAAGCCGCCGGAACCCAAAAGCGACCTCGGTGCGGCGACGGCGGCCGGATCGCCCAAGAAAATCGTGATCGTCGGCGGCGGCGCGGCCGGATTTGCGGCGGCCGAGAAGTTGCGGCGCGAGCAATGGCAGGGGAGCATCGTCATGTTGAGCGACGATGATGCGGCTCCGGTCGACCGTCCGAACTTGTCCAAGGACTATCTCGCCGGCAGCGCGCCGGAGGACTGGATCCCGCTGCGGCCCGACAGCTATTACGCCGAGAATGCCATCGAGCTGCGGCTCGCGGCGAACGTCACCGATATCGACGCTCGGGCGCAACAGATCGCGCTCGCCAACGGGGACAGGATTCCTTACGACCGGCTGCTGCTCGCTACCGGCGCCGAGCCGGTCCGCCTCGCTATCCCGGGAGCGGAGCTGTCGCACGTGCGCGTTCTTCGCTCGCTCGCCGACTGCCGCGCCATCATCAAGATCGCCACCACCGCGCGTCAGGCCGTGGTGCTGGGCGCAAGCTTCATCGGATTGGAGGTTGCAGCCGCTTTGCGGGCCCGCAAGATCGAGGTCCACGTGGTGGCGCCGGAGAAGCGCCCGATGGAACGGATCCTGGGCCCGCAGATGGGAGATTTCGTGCGGGCCTTGCATGAGGAGCATGGCGTAGTCTTCCATCTTGAGGACACGGCGACCGCCATTGAGGAAAACCAAGTCAGGCTGAAAAGCGGAAAGACGCTGACCGCGGACGTCGTGGTGGCCGGTATAGGGGTGCGCCCGCGAACGCAACTCGCCGAGAAAGCCGGGATCGTGCTCGACCGTGGAGTCCTGGTGGACCGCTATCTCAAAACCAATGTACCGGGAATCTTTGCGGCGGGCGACATCGCACGCTGGCCCGATCCTCATGGCGGCGACAACATCCGCGTCGAGCATTGGGTCGTTGCCGAGCGCCAAGGCAAGACCGCTGCGATCAACATGCTGGGAGGTCGCGAGCCGTTTGCGGCGGTTCCATTCTTTTGGAGCCAGCACTATGACGTGCCAATCAACTATGTGGGGCATGCCGAAAGGTGGGACGATCTCACGATCGAGGGCGACATTGCCGCGAAGGACTGCCTGCTCAGCTACAAACGCGAGGGGCGGGTGCTTGCGGTCGCCTCGATCGGTCGTGACCTGGACAGCCTCAAGGCGGAGCTGGCCATGGAGGAAAAGGTCATCTAGCGGGAATCGAGCTCGTGCCAGGACAACGAGGAGCCAAAATTGCTTCTGCTCAACAACGACGACGTGGCCAAGGTGCTCGACATGCCGCTGTGCTTGTCGGCGCTCGATGGCGTCTTCCACGAGATGGCGATCGGCGACGCGGTCGGCATGGGGCGCATCGATGTCTACGTTCCGTCGAAGGAGGCTGCCGCTCCTTACTACCGCTGGGCCGTGATGACGGGAGGGAGCAAGAAGGACGGATATGTCTGCGCCCGCATGCTCTCCGATCTGGTGGACTGGCCGCGCGAATATGGGCGGGTGCGGGAGAACAAGTGGGCCGGGCAGCCCGGAACCTTCTGCGGTCTCCTGTTTCTCTTCAGCGCCAAGGACGGCTTGCCGGCGGCCATGATCAAGGATGGCTTTCTCCAGCATTTGCGGGTCGGCGGCGGGGCCGGGCTGGGCGTGAAATATCTCTCGCGGCAGGATAGCCATAGCGTGGGAATGATCGGCTCCGGTGGAATGGCACGGACCTATCTTGATGCCTTCTGCCAGGTGCGTCAGATCACCAGGGTCAAGGTCTGGAGTCCCAATGGCGACAATGCCCGAAAGTATGCGCGCGAGATGGCCGAACGGCACCGGATCGACGTCGAGCCCGCGGAATCGGCGCGCGAGGCGGTTCGCGGCGTCGATATCGTGTCTTGCTGCACCTCGACCAATGAGCCCGTGTTCTTCAACGAATGGCTCGAGCCCGGGATGCATGTCACCAATCTCACTTCGAGCGAGATCGAGCCGAGCCTGCCGGGCCTGGTCGACGTGGCGCTGCGCGCCGGCGAAGCCACGCCGCGGCTGGAAGCGCTTCCTCCGGAGGCCGACTATTTCCGCGCCGGCTTTCTGGGCTATGTGGCCGGGCAGCCGGAAGAGCGGGCTCGCGTGCCGCGGCTGCATCTTCCCCCGGAAATCATCCGGATGCCGACGTTGGTCGATCTGATCTCCGGGAAAAGCCAAGGCCGGATCAGTGACACACAGACGAGCTTTTTTCTCAACGTGGGAGCGATCGGTGCCCAATTCGAGGGCGTCGCTGCCGCCGTCTACGGCAAGGCGCTGCAGCAAGGCTTGGGAACGGAAATCCCGACCGAATGGTTTCTGCAGGATATCCGTGATTAGATGGCACTGGCGCTCGGTGGCAGAACCCGGCTGATGTCCAAGCACCGTGCCTGAGAATTTCACAGGGACGTGGCCTCTTCAACTCGTTTTACTCGGGTCGTTCGTGCTTTTGGGTGTGCTTGACGAGACGGCGGCGGCACAGGCCCCCGGGTTCGGCGGTGAGACAATTGCCATCGAAATCGGCTACGGCCCGGGCGGCGGCTATGACACCTACGCTCGGCTGCTGGCCAAGCACTACGGCCATCTCATTCCGGGCAATCCCACCGTCGTCCCGCGCAATATGCCGGGTGCCGGCTCGCTCCGCGCCGCCAACTTCATCTACAATCTTGCGCCCAAGGACGGAACCGAGCTCGGGGCGTGGGCCGCGTCGACCGTCATGGAGCCCCTCTTGGGCAACGAGTTGGCCAAGTTCGACGCCGCCAAATTCGGCTGGATCGGCAGCATGAACCAGGACATCTCGTTCTGCGGCATTTGGCAGAAGCTAGGTGCCGCGACATCATTTCAGGACATGCTGACGATGGAGACGATCTTCGGGTCGGCGGGCCCCGCTTCAATCAGCTTCCAGCATCCGCTCGTGCTGAAGAATCTCCTCGGCGCCAACGCCCGGGTCGTCACCGGATACGCCGGCAGCAGGGAGGTCAACTTGGCGATGCAGCGCGGTGAGGTGAACGGGGCCTGCGGCCTGTTTGTTTCCTCGATCAAGTCGCAATTCTTCAAAGACGTTCAGGAGGGCCGGCTGAAGCTCGTCATCCAAATGGGGCCGAAGACGACCGATGAATTCGGCAAAGTCCCGAGTGTCTTCGACTTCGTCAAGACCGAGGACGATCGAAAGGTCTTGGAGCTTCACTTCAAGCAGATATTGCTCGGTCGTCCGTTGGCCGGACCGCCCGGCATGCCGCCGGAACGTCTCGCTTCTCTCCGTGCGGCATTCATGGATACAATGAAGGATCCGGGATTTCTGGCCGACGCCCAAAGAGTAAATATTGATATCGATCCGGTCACCGGGGAGCAGGTGGATGAGTTGCTCGAGCAATTTGCAAAATACCCGAAGAGCGTGATTGACAAAGCCAGGGCTGTCATCGGTCGTTGAGCGTATGCCGGCCCGCGCAGCGGAGCCGAAATCATATTTCGATGCCGAGACCGGCGGCGCGGGCCTTGTCGTGGGCGAGCTTGGCCAGCGCCATAAACCCGACGCCCTGGTCGGAATTTTGCTTGAATACCGTGATCTCTTCACGTGATCGCCTTCCCGGTACTTTGCCGGCGACCAATTCCCCGAGATCGGCGATCGCGTCCCAGCTCGTGACGCCGTTCTGGACCGGCTCGAACAGATCCGCCTGCTCGTCCATGATCGCCTGCTCTTTCAGGGTTGCGACCACGCGGTCGGCACGCGCGATGACCGCGTCGTCGAACTCGCGCCGCGGACGCGATACCGAGCCCTGCAGGAAAACCCCTTTATTGCTGGCGACGATCGAGGTGACGTGCTGGCCCGGCTCGAGCCAGTCGCCGAACAGCACCGGCACGTTGCTGCCGGTGGCGAGGCAGATCAGGTCGGCACCGTTTGCGGCCGCCCGGGGCTCCTCGAGCGCAACGATCCGTGCGCGCACCTGCGGCTGCATCCGGGCAACGAAACGGGCGCGGTTTTCCGCGTTGCGACTGAACACACGGACGACCTCGATTGACGGGCGGATGGTGCACATGGTGATGAGGTGCCGGCGGGCCTGTCGACCGGTGCCGTAAAGCCCCAGCACCTGGCAGTCCGGCCGCGCCAGAATGTCGGTTCCCACGGCGCCGGTGATCGGCGTTTCGGTGCCAAACCAATCCTCCGGCGGTTCGTCGAACAACGGCAAGGAGCCGACGATGATGGTCTTGAGCTCGGCCGTCTCGCTGTCATAAGCGACATAGACCCGCTTGCCGGCTTTTTCGTATTGCTGTGCCCCGTCACGGAAGGTGAACCTTTCGACATGAATGAACATGCCCGCCACTTCCAGCCGATGGCACCCGCCGGGATGAACGCTGACGCGGCGATCCTCATGCTGGATTCGAATGCGAGGCGCCGAATAGGCCGGCCGCTCGCCCTGGTCGCGAAAACCGTCACGCACCGCCGCGATGGCTTCGGTTACCGATATCCGACCTTTCAATTCCTCGGCTTTGATGAGAAGTGCCATTCAGCATCGGCTTTCGTTGCCCAACATCCGAGATCGGAGCGCAAGGGTTTGAGACGGATGGGCCGATTGCGTCGCGCGTCTACTCGGCGGCTTCGCTCGCCCGCGGTGCGGGCTTTTTCGCCCAATAATCAGGATTGCTCTTCGAGCGCTTCAGCGCCTCCTCGTTGCCGAATCCAGGCGCCATCGACGCGTCGGTCCCGGGAAGGATCTGATGATGCTCGATGTCGAGCGTGCGCAGCCAACGCTGCTGCCCCATCGTCAAGGCGATGAAGTAGCCGATTTCGACCAATTCGGGCTCGCTGTAGTGCGTGTGCAACCGATTCCAGAAGTTGTCGTCGGTGGGCAAATCCCAGGTGATCGCCTCGGCGTAAGACAAGGCCGCCTTCTGGCGGTCGTCATAGCGAGACGAGCCTTCGAAATTGATCAGGTCGCCGTAGTCGTCCTCGACGACGCCCTGGCGCGCTGCCTTCATGGAACGTTGGTTGCCGCAATATTCGCACTTGACGGAGCGCGAGACATAGACGCGGCACAACTCCTTGATCGCGTGATCGGCAACGCCGTTCTTGAACACGTCGCGCCAGCTGTTGGCGAACGACCAGAACACGGCCGGCACATGGGCGCGCGCCGCCTGACTCTCCGGCCGCGGGGTACCTTCCTGGCGGCAACGGTCGAACTCGGCCAGCATGGCCGCGTCCTTGACCATTTTCGGATCGACGTAGCTTAGGCGTGGCTTTGACATTCTCGGTTCCCTCGAGTGCTCAATGGCGGAATTAGGCCGATTGTCGATTGAGCTGGCAGATGATAGCTGCCCGGGTTCTGCCCGACAATCACAAACGCGGAGATGCCGGCGAACCAGGGCCACGCAAACGTAATCGCGGCGGGCTCATTTCGGGTTGACGATGATGCGCCCCTTCATATTGGGATGGAAACGGCAATAATATTCGACCGCGCCGGCCTTCCGCAGAACAATGCTCGCTGATTTGTTGGCTGGAATTATCACATCCCATTCGTCGCGCACCGTAGCCGTATGCGCGATAATGTCCTTGTTGGTCCACTCGATTGTGTCGCCCACCTTTGCTTCGATTTCCATCGGCGAGAACACGAGCTGGTCGATCGTAACTTGAATCACTTCGGCCTCGGCCGGGACGGAGCTCAGCCCCCAAATCATGACAACGGATGTGAAGAGATACCGCCCCGGCGACAGCATGTACTTCTCCCTATTTCAGCGCGGCGGCAACGTGCTCGGCATGTTGCTGATGTCCCTGAAAGATCTTGAGACCGGTCTGCAGCAGAGACTTGAGCTCAGGGTTGCTGGCGGACGGAATCAAGGTGGTCTCAAGCGCTCCGTTCACCGTTTTGTGATAGGCGATCTCGTTGGCAACATATGCCTTGTCGAATTCCGCACCGTTGAGCTTCGCCAGCTCGGTAGATTTATCCGCCGCCTGCTTACTCAAGGCGCGGCTGGTATCATTGTCTTCGGGTGTGACCTTGAGTTTCTTGACGAGGTCGAGCGCCTGCTTGTTGACCGCCTCGTGGTCGCGCACCATGTCCTCGGCGAAGGAAACGACCTCCTTGTTCTTGGATTTCGAGAGGGCCTGCTTTGCAGCCGTGATATCGAGCTGGCCGGCAGTGTAAGCGATGTGTGCGATTTGGGGATCGGTCGGTTTGGCGGCGTTTTGCGCGATGGCCGCGCCGCTCAGCATGCAGATGGCGGCGGCGATCGCCGCGCTTAGTCGGACCAACATGAGATGGCTCCTTTCGGCGGACGCCGGTGTGGCTTCCGTCATTGATGATGTCCTAGTGCCCGTTAGATGATCGACCAGCCGAAAGGTTCCCGGAGTCGTCCAGAAATCGAACCGCTCCATATGACGGAGAGTCGCCCCCGGCTAGGAAGAAGTTATCAAGCTGCCGACAATGTCTTTTGCTTCCGGAAGCTGCGGAGCACGCCGGCCTTGACGACCGGGGTCGCCTCGCGCTTCAGGGAAATCGGCGATATAGTGGACGCTGGAGGCGCGGGAGGGCTGCAGGACCGCTGCATGATCTTGGAATCTGTTGTCACCTGTCCGGCCTGCGGCCATCGCTCTGCGGAGCAGATGCCGACAGATGCTTGCCAATTCTTCTATGACTGCAAGCGCTGCGGCCAGCGGCTGAAGCCTAAACCGGGGGATTGCTGCGTGTTCTGTTCCTATGGGTCCATCCCTTGCCCGCCAATCCAAGCCGGAAATTGCTGCTCCTGAATTGTAGCGGGTCAAAAAGGGCAGCTACCGGAGATTCGCTTGACTTGCCAAGAGTGGGCTTCGCCGCCAGACTGTTCGGGCGTTTCCGACTCTGATGGTCGACTCCGGTGCGGATTTCGGCAATCCGAATACTATCCATGCTCGGGAGGACTGATATGGGCAAGTTCACGATCCAACCACACGGCCGCTTGCAAGAGTGGATCGCTGACGAAAAGGGCTACTTCCACGACGAGGGGCTCGATTACGAATTCAGAGCCGGGTTCTCGGCCGCCAGCGAGAAGAAGCTGGGCCCCTCGGGCGCGGTGGTCGAGGTTCGCTCGGGTGCTTTCGAGTCCTATCAGCAGGCCGGCGGGAACAAAGGAGTGAAATCCGATATTTCCTGCGCATGTCATTGGGCCGTGAACCAGGCGTCCGCTCAGCACATCGGGAAAATGTGGGGCAAATCCTATGTGGTGACACCTGGTGGCATCATGGTTCCTCCGGATTCGCCGATCATGAAGCCAGAGGATCTCGCGGGCCAGGATATCGCGGTCGGCTATCATTCGGGCAGCCATTTCACCTCGATCCAGGCACTCGAAGCATTTCTTCCGCCGGAGCAGATGAAACTCAAATTCGTTGGTTCGATATGGGCCAGAGTCGATGCCGGCGTCGACCGTGATGTGCCGGCCACCAGCGCTTGGGGTCTGACGTTCCAAGTGCTGGAGCACCTCGGTTTCCGCAGGATCGTCGACACGACGTTCATGATCGGATTCATGTTCCCCAACAGCGTCGATCCGGCCGATGTTGAAAAGTACATGAACGCTATGAAGCGAGCGCAGATGGACCTCGATATAGAGCCCGAGAAATACAAGCACCACTACATCAACGAGATTCCGGACCGGTACAAATCGAAGGTCGATGTTCGCCGATTCTCAAGCGGGGAACGAATCGTCTTCCTGCCGTATACCGAGTCGACCTATGCCAGGACGCAAGCATGGCTTCATGACCGCCATCTTTTTGATGAAAAACCGCCAGCGCTCGATTACGCCGCCAACGTTGCGGCATAACGTCATGGCGCGGCTGGTTGGCGTCGATTCTCGCCGGTGACACACGGACCGCTGGTCGAGACGATCATGGAACTGGCAGCGAGCGGCATTACTTTTTGGAATAGCGTGACGATCTCGGCGAAACTAGTGCGTGTCTTGCGGGACCCAACAAATGACCCCGCCGAAGCGGGGCCAAGTCTTGGGAGGAACCACCCTCAGGGAGAAACGCACAAAGAGTACCCGAATCCGGGGAAATTTGGTTGCAAAAAGGTGACACTCCAAGAGAAAGTGTGAATTCGTCTTCGCACCAGTGTTTTCGCCTGCACCGCAGGCGGCAGATGTGACGTCCAATGCTTCAGGCAATTTCGGTTGGAGCCGGTAAACCTAGCGCCGCCGCGTAGGGCATTGTGCACACCTTGGGATCGAGCGCCGCCCTGCGTGGGTGGATATTTCGGCCCCCAGCTCTTGGGCACGCTGAAGGACCCTTACCGGCGGTTTTCTCGCCAGGTTGCTCACAATGGCGAGCACTCTCGCCGCTTCGACGCTCCTTGCAGCGTTGCTCTGACTGTTTATCAGGCTGGAATGGTCAACCAAGTTCGAACTCCGCAACTCGACATCGTCTAATTGTCGAGGATAGCCGCCGTCTTCGGATCGACCAACGGTGGGATCGAGACCAGATAGGCGTAAATGTCGGCGAGGTCCTGCTCCGACAGCACGACGCTGGTATAGGGCGGCATCGCATTGACGGGACGGCGCACTTGCCCGGCGAACGCCTCGTAGGGCAGCGGGTTCGGCGCGAGGTGGGGACCGGTTGGACGGCTGCCCTGGCCGACTGTGCCGTGACACTGATAGCAGCCGTCGGCCATGTAGACGCGCTTGCCGTTGACGGCGTCCCCCGGCAGCGCAACTTGCGCCTGTGCCGGCGTGCCGCCGGCCAGCACGGCCGTCACCAGCATCGGAATTATGGAACTGAGCTGTATGGACCTGAATTGCATGGTCATCTCCTTCAGCGTCCTTGCGAAACCACATCGACCAGCGCGGGTTCGCCGCGCTTGACCACCGCGACCGCCTTCTTGAGCGCCGGGCCGAGATCGGCCGGATCTGAGATCGGGCCGAAGGAAGCAACGCCGAGGCTCTTGGCCAGCCCCGCGTAATCGATGAACGGGTCATCCAACGTGACCCCGATATGGGTTCGATCGATGCCGCGCTGGCGCCGGTTCGCCATCTTTTGCAGCCCCATGATCTCCTGGTGATAGGAGCGGTTGTTGTGCATCACGTAGAGCACCGGCAATCGGCTGTGCGCGCAGGTCCACAAAATGCCGGGCGAATACATGAGATCGCCGTCGCCTTGGATCGCCAGCGTCAGGCGCCCGTGCTTCTTGTTGGCCAGCGCGGCGCCCGCCGTCGCCGGCGCGCCGTAGCCGATGCCGCCGCCGCCGGCCGGACCGGTGTGGTGATAGTGCTTGGTCATGTCCCACAGCCGCTGCGGCCACAGCGGGCGATTGTTGCTGCTGATGCCGCCGATCGACCAGTCCTCGTTGCGGATCGCTTCCCAAACCTCCGCGGCAAGACGGCTGGTGGCGATCGGGCTCGCATTCCAGGCATAGAGCGCGTCCTGCTTGAGCACCTTGATGGCCTGCTGATGCGCCGCCGCCAGCTTCTCGCCGCGCGCCGCCATCGCGGCCTTGCGGTCGGCGGGAAGCAGATGCTTCACGGCTTCGATCAGGTAGGGCAGGGTCGCCTCGGCGTCAGCGGGGATGGAGAGGTCGATTTCCTGGTAGCGCTGGAAATCCTGGTAGTTCGCTTTGACGTAAAGGGGAGCGGCCCCGATGCCCACGAGCTTGGTGCCGGGCCGGATGACAGTGTCGGAATAGCGCTCGATATTGTCGTGGAAGGCGTGCGTCGCGCCCCAGAAATTCTCCAGCTCGAGACCCAGGATGACGTCGGCCTGCCCCACCACCGCCCTGGCGCGGTCGCTTTGGTTAAGCCCGTGCCGGCTGGGAAAATTCATCCGGCCGCCGAGATCGATCACGGCGCATTGCAGGATATCGGCGAGCTCGACCAGGCGATCGATACCGGCCTGGCTGCGGGCGTAGCGATCGGCGACGATCACCGGATTGGCGGCGCTGACCAGGAGCTGCGCGGTCTCCGCGACCCCGCCCGGATCGCCGATGAGTGGCGCGATCCTGGGAAGCTTCGGCACGACCAGCTTCTCGTGCGGCGGGATCGGACCGTCCTGCAGCTCGCTGTCGAGCACCATGAGGACCGGCGCCATCGGCGGGGTCATGGCGATCTGGTAGGCGCGCACCGCGGACTCGCCGAAATGCGTCAGCGAGCCCGGCAGGTCGTCCCATTTGACGAAGTCGCGCACCAGCGCGGCGGCATCCTGCACCGAATGAAACCACTCGCCGCCGGGAGCGCGCTTGGTGGCGTCGACCGTGTTGCCAACCATCATGTAGATCGGCACGCGGTCGCACCAGGCATTGTAGAGCGCCATGGAGGCATGCTGCAGCCCGACGGTGCCGTGCGCCAGGACCAGAATCGGCTTGCCCTCGATCTTGGCATAGCCGTTCGCCATGGCGACCGATGCTTCCTCATGAGTGCAAGTGTGCCAATCGATCTTGAGATAGTTGATCAGCGACTCGTGCAAGCCGCGAAAGCTGGTGCCCGGATTGCACGCCACGTGCTCGATGCCGAGACTCTTGATGACGTCGGCCATGTAGTCCGACCCGCTGGTGCCCTGGATGATGGGCCGGTCGGGCGGATGGCCGGATTCCATGGCCGGGTTGGGCGCGGGCGTAACAGGTCCGCTCGGGCGGGCGGTTGACGGCGCATCTTGCGCCCGGCTGGTCAGCGGATTGCCGACCGCAGCGGCGCCGGCGAGCGTCGCACCCTTGAGCAGACCGCGCCGGCTCAGAACCGAATCGTTCCTTCGCTTCGACATTGCGCCCTCCCGAAAAACGCATATTATTTTAATTACAGATAGCTGGACAACATCCTGTGTTATTCAGCAGGTGTCAACGCCGTGGCAAATCTGCATTGCACGCAAAATGTCGACCGGGATGTGCGACGCACACCAAAGAAGGCATCAACCCGAAATAGAAGCCCCCCAGCGCCCTGACTTCCGACCTTGTAGTTGGAGCCGCCCAACGGTGCTATCAGCTCTACCGGCCGGCGCGGTGAGAGGGGTAACGATGGTTACGGGCCGCGTCCATCCGTCGACCCTTTCACAGCGAACCTTTAATCCCGGACTTCTCGATGATGGGGGCCCACCGCTCGATCTCTGATCTCACCGTTTCACGAAATTGATCCGGCGACTGAATTTGCGGCTCGACACCTTGAATGCGCAGCCGATCGCGCATGTCGGGTGAGTTTAGGGCCTCGCCTAGCAGCGCGTTGATACGCGTAACCAACTCGGGCCGGGTTGTCCCGGGAGCGAAGACACCGAACCATGCGACATATTCGTAACCAGGTAGCCCCGTCTCGGCAATCGTCGGCACGTCGGGCAGCTCGGGCGATCGCGTCTGGCTCGATATCCCCAACGCTCGCAGCCCGCTCGATCGGACCTGCGCAATCGCGGCCGGCATGGTGGCAACCGTGAAATCGATGTGGCCGGCCACGACGTCGGCGAGCGCCGGTCCCGCTCCCTTGTAGGGCACGTGGTTGAACTCGGCTCCTGACATAAGGCTGAGGAGTGCGACGGCGAGATGCGAGGAACTGCCGACACCGCCGGTCCCGTAGGTGATACTCCCCGGCTTCTCGCGCGCCATTCGGATGAGGTCGTGCGCAGAGCGGGCCGGGAACGATGGCGTCACGACCAGCAGATTGGGCGTCGTCCCGATTACCGCGACGGGCGCAAGATCCCTCATGGTGTCGTAGGGCAGCTTGCTGTGCAGAGACGGGTTGTAGGCGATCGACCCGCTGTGGATCAGCAGGGTGTAGCCGTCACCGGGCGCCTGTACGGTCGTCTCGGTCCCGACGATACCGCCGGCCCCTCCTCGGTTCTCGACGACGACCTTGCTGCCGGCGATCTCCGACAGCTTGGCGCCAACGATGCGGGCAATGATGTCGACGGTGCCCCCAGCCGCGAACGGCACGATTAGACGGATGGGTCGATCGGGATAGGTCTCCGCCTTCGCCGTAGACATGCAGGCCACCGCTATAACTAAGGCTAGGAGACAGATAGGAGGCCTCATACGTGGTCCTCGACGGCTTGCGGATGATCGAATCCGCCTCGGTTCGAAGCTCCCCGTGGTGCGTCAATTAGATCGGCACCGTACCGTTCACAGTGACGCGATGCATAAGCCGCCGCAGCGGCAGCTGATAGTCGCTGATCGCCAAGTGCTGAGTCATGCTGTTGTCCCACATTAGCAGGTCTCCGAGGCTCCATCGATGTCGGTAACAAAACTCCGGCCGCGTGACCATGTCCGCAAGCTCCTTAATGAGGGGCAGGCTTTGCTCGTCCGGCATGCTGCAAATCCCGACGCATTCGCCTTCGCGCACGTAAATAGCTTTTCGTCCGGTGACGGGGTGCGTCCTTATGACGGGATGCTCGACATCCGGGATGTCCTTGACCCGATCGCCCAGCTTGCTGCCCGGGGCATATTTCTTGGCGCTTCCCCGGTGGATCGCGTGCAGTCCGAGAAGCGAAACCTGTTTGTCCGGCGACAGCGACTCAAAGGCAGCGGCGGCACTCGCGAATATCGTGTCGCCGAGCGCACGGCCGTTCTCGATCGGAATTTCACGGGCGTAAAGCAGAGACCCGCGCGGCGGTGTCTTGGTGTAGGACATGTCCGTGTGCCAGGTCCGGCCCGCATCGGCATTGCCGATCGGCTTGTCATTCTCGATGATATTGGAAAGCACCAGGATTTCAGGGTATCCGGGAAGGGCGAATTCGGTCCGGGGACTGATCTCAAGCTCGCCAAATCTACGGGCGAACGCGATCTGCTGCTCGGGCGTCAGCTGCTGATCGCGAAAGACCAGGATCGAATAGCGGTTGTAGGCATCGTCGATCCTTTCGAATGTGCCGTCGGACAAGTCGGCCGCAAGATTCACGCCGCTAATCTCTGCGCCGACGTGCTCGCTCAGTGCCTTGATCTGCATCTTCCCTCCCTCTGCGCTCGTCAGATCGCACGATTGTTTGACCCTAAACTTACCCGCATAAGTTCCCAAGTCAATTCGGGCGGGTCGAGTTACGGGATCATGCCCGGCGATCGAGATGAAGCTCACTGCGATAGCGGAACTGACCGGCCGGATAAATGCTCCGGGTCATTTCAAAAATCTGCTCGGCCTCGCTGAGATATTCACGCTTGATCAAGAGCCCGGGCGAGCCACTTTTCACTGCGGCACGGCGGCGATCGCTTTCGCAATTGGCGTCGCACCGACCTCTTGCCGCGCAACTGGACCCCGAGAGCGGCGACACACGCTCGCGCAGATGCGCCGCAGAGCATTGATCACCTGGGTCCGTTGGCGCATCAGCAGATCGCGCGCGCGATGCAGCATCAACCGCCCCTGCTGCTCGGCCGATTTGGCCTGCACGAAACGCATGGTCGGGCGTCGGACCGCCTCGCAGATCGCCTCGGCGTCGACGGCATCGTTCTTGTTGCGCTTGACGTAGGCCTTTACGTCCTTCGCCGGCATCAACCGAACCTTGTGACCGAGCTTCGTCAGCTCCCGGGCCCAATAGTACGCCGTGGCGCAGGCCTCCATGCCGATGAGGCACGGCGGCAGCGCTTTGAAAAACGCCAGCACTCCGAGAAATCGCGCTGTCTCTCGCGGATCTCAGCGCGGCAGGATGTATTTCCTCACTTTATGGGCGCCGACATCGGCCGCATAGACATTGCCCATCGCGTCGGCCGCAATACCGGATGCCGAAGTGCCCGCTCCCACCGTACTGAGGTCGCTCGGATCGGGAATGAATGCGAGCAATGACCCATCGATGGCATTGCCGACCACGATGCCGCGCTGTTCACCCGGCTGCACCTGCGACGAAGCGTTGCGTCGAGTCGCCTCGTCGCGCAACGCGACGCCGGCATAGATCTTATCATCCGGCCCGACGAAAACCGAGCTTGGCTGGCCAAATTGGTGCCAAGCGGTGATGAAATTGCCGTCCTGATCGAAAACCTGGATACGGCTGTTGCGACGATCGGCAACGTAGATGCGTCCGAGCGAACCGCCGATCGCGATATCGTGCGGGTCATCGAAATCGCCCGGCGCCGATCCTTCGTGACCCCAGGTCTTGATGAAGCGGCCATCCTTGGAGAATTTGAAGACGCGGGCATTGTGAGAGGCATTGCCGCCATGGCCATCGGAAACAAAAATGTCGCCATTTGCGCCGATCGCCACGCCGGTCGGTCGATCGAAGGTTTCTGTGCCCTTCCCGCCGACCCCCATCTTGCCGAGCATCATCAGCACCTTGCCGTTCTGGTCGAGCTTGAGAACCTCCTGTCCAAGAACGGCGCCCGCAGCGTTGCGCGCCGACATGCCGAGGACGGTCTCCTTGTCATTCACATCGCTGACCCACAGGTTGCCCTCATGGTCGACCGTGAACCCGTGGGGATTGACGAACATGCCGCCGCCAAGACTCTTGACCAGCTTGCCGGACGGATCAAATTGCAGGATTGGCGGATTGGCATCACCGCGACCGAGGCAGGTAGCGATGCCGGGCGGCACGGTATTGAAGCAGCGATGGAAAACCCAAATATTGCCGTCGCTGTGGACATGCACTCGGATGACCTCGCCCCAACGGCCGCCGTTCATACTTTCGGGCAATGTCGGCCAACCTTCGACAAGGCGATAGGGATGGGGCAACTCAGTCGGCTTGGGGTATTGAGGCGACTGGGCGCGCGCAGCCGTTGCGAGGCTTGCAACAAGAAACACACCGGCAACGAACGCCGTTACGGATCGAGCAGAATTCGCCATGGGGAAACCTCCCTGCAAACAGCTTTGTGATTCGGCAGCGGTAGGGTCGAGATCAGTGTTCGTGGCGTCGAGGTAGCCAACCACCGGCAGTGGTTGCTGCGCCTGCGCCGCGACCGGCCACGCGGTTGACGCGCCGCCGGGAAGCGATATGAAACCGCGCCGGTTCATGGACCGTCAACCCCTGGAGGATCGCTCCGTATTGCCAAGGATATCGGATTGGCTCGGCGTCGTCAGTGGGCACGATGGCGATCTCGCAGCCGGCCAAGATCGCCGAGGACCGCTCAGATGCCGCAGAAGTGCCAATTGCTGCCCGAAGGCAGGCGTTTGCGCAAGGTCCGTTTATCGGCTCGTCACCGACGTCGAATGCACAGCGCAACGATCCCGCTGATATCGCCTTCGCTACGCCGTCTGATGCCGCTTCAGGAACGTGCGCGCGCGGTTGATGGTGCGGGCCTTCAGCTCCGGCGACTCCTTCCAGGGAAACACCGTGATCTCGGCATTTGGCGCCAGCGAGGC
>Ga0209068_10000810_pt1 | contig 16120 bp, 8 predicted proteins | sample ColStrG_CSR_2012_FD_187200 | JGI IMG/M metagenome (GOLD analysis project Ga0209068, IMG submission 187200) | Freshwater sediment microbial communities in response to fracking from Pennsylvania, USA - Cold Stream Run_MetaG_CSR_2012 (SPAdes)... | ecosystem: Environmental > Aquatic > Freshwater >... | reverse complement strand
CGCAACGCGGGCTGCAAACATGCGCTTCCTTTCGGCCCCACATTGTTCTGCTGGACTTGTTCATGCCCGAGATGGGCGGCCTGGAAGTCCTAAAGCGGATCCTCGCTTCTGACCCCGGTGTCGACGTCATTCTTATGACCGGGCAATACTCCACCGAATCCGCCGTGGAAGCCATACAAAATGGCGCGGCTGATTTTTTGGCGAAGCCACTGGATATGGAGAGGCTACGGGGCCGACTGAAGAGTCTGCTGGCGGATGCGCAAACCCGCCTGAGCACTCGACAATTGGATCAACAGCTCGTAAGCGCCTACCAATTCGAAGGTATGGTCGGACGCAGTCCCCTGATGTTGGATGTGTTCGGGAAAATTCGGCGCATCGCGCCTCACTTCAGGACCGTCTTGGTCACGGGTGCAACCGGAACTGGCAAGGAGCTCGCGGCCCGGGCTCTTCATCGCCTCAGTCCTGTGGCAACGGGACCCTTTGTGGTCTGCAATTGTTCCGCCCTAGTGGAAACTCTGGTAGAAAGCGAACTGTTTGGATATGTGAAGGGCGCCTTCACCGGAGCCGTGCAAGATAAGAAAGGCACTTTTGAACTGGCCCACGGCGGCACGGTTTTCCTCGATGAAATCGGCGAGCTCCCGCTGGCGGGCCAAGCCAAGCTCCTTCGGGTTCTGCAAAATCACCAGGTTCAACGTGTCGGCTCACCGGTGGCGCACAAGGTCGATATTCGCGTAATTGCGGCTACCAACCGTCATCTCAAAACCATGGTGCTGGAGGAGCGGTTTCGCGAAGACCTGTTCTACCGGTTGACCATGAGTGAGATAGCCTTACCTCGATTGGCGGAACGACAGGAGGATCTCCCCCTGCTGCAGAGATACTTCGTCGAGCAATTTGCTAAATCGTATGGCAAAACGATTTTCGGATTTACCCGAAGGGCGCAAATTCGAATGTCTGCTTACGCCTGGCCGGGGAACGTGCGGCAACTTGAAAACGTGATTGGGAGCGCATGCATGATGACAGATGGTCCCGTGCTCGACACGCAGGACCTTCCCGAAAATCTGCGGGAATCGCAGCCGGAAGCGGTGGCCACGACTGACCTTATTTCATTGGATGAGCTACGAAATCGGCACGTGATGCGAGTCCTGGAACAGGTCGGTGGAAATAAAGTGCGCGCGGCTGAGATTCTGGGGATCGGACGGGGTACGCTCTATCACTTCTTATCCAAGATCGAATCGGAGAGGAAGCGGGATCCCTTGTCCCCGGGCGTCCCTGCCCTCGTTCGTTCGCGTTCCGGCTCAACATGATGCCTTTTGTGAGAACTCCACCCTATGATTGATCCGTGGCCTCACGTCTCAAGAGGCCGACGTCGCAGCCACTGCATTGCTGCCCTCCACTCCATGTAGCACCTTGCCAACCCTGCTCAACAGGGCGTGCAGTGTAAACGGCTTCTCCAGAAGCTCCATGCCGGGTTGAAGTACGTGATGCCTGTCGATCAGGTCATTGGTGTAACCGGACATGAAAAGGACCTTTACGTTCGGATGCAAGACTCGCAGTCGATTTGCCAGGTCGCGCCCGCCCATTCCCGGCATCACCACGTCGGACAATAGCAAATCGATTCGGCGGCCATCGTTCTCCGCCAGTCGGAGGGCCGTCGCGGCGTCTGGCGCATCCAGCACGGTGTAGCCATTACTTTCCAGGCAAGTACGAGCCAAGACCCGTAAGGCGTCTTCGTCCTCCACCACCATCACTGTTTCAATTCCGATGGCAACTGCTTCCGGCAAGAGGGCCTCTGCGTGTAGCTTCGCACTGACTCCCAAACGCGGCAGATAAAGCCTGAAAGTCGAACCCTTTTCGACCTCACTATATACAATGATGTACCCGCCGTTCTGTTTCGCGATTCCGTAAACCGTAGACAGGCCTAGCCCAGTTCCCTTGCCAGGCTCTTTCGTTGTAAAGAACGGCTCGAAGATGCGCCGTTGGGTCTCCCGTTCTATCCCGCAGCCCGTATCACTCACACTCAGCATCACGTAGGATCCCGGCAACACGAAGCCGGTTTGCCTCGCATAGGTTTCGTCCAATTCAACATTAGCTGTTTGTATACACAGCTTGCCACCGTCCGGCATCGCGTCCCGCGCATTTACGCAAAGATTCATCAGCACTTGTTCCACCTGTCCTGGATCCATCCTCACCAGTCCCAGTGCAGGGTCTCTTTGAAACGCGATCTCGATGTGTTCCCCAATCAGCCGACGCAGCATCTTTTCCAGCTCGTGCGTGGCCGAATTCAAATCCAGGACCACGGGCTGGATCACCTGTTTGCGGCTGAAAGCCAGGAGTTGGCGTGTGAGTGCCGCTGCCCGCCGCCCCGCCTTGGCAATTTCTTCCGCATGCCTGTGCAAGGGAGATTGCGGCGACAGGTTCGATTGCAGCAGATCGCTGTAGCCCGTAATTACGCCGAGAGCATTGTTGAAGTCGTGTGCAATCCCGCCCGCGAGCAGACCCACTGCCTCCATTTTTTGTGACTGGCGGAGTTGATCCTCGAGGAGCTTGCGCTGGGTGATGTCCTCATTCGTTCCTTCGTACCTGACGATTTGGCCATCCTGGAGAATGGCTCGCAGGTTGACCGAAAACCAGGCTTTGCTGCCATCTTTACGGTAAACGTGGCATTCCAGGTTCGTTACTATTCCGTTGCTTTTCGCCTGCTCCTTCAGAACGTTGCGAAAGTCCGGATCAACATAGACTTGCCGACTTATATCAGTGATGCTCTCAATGAGTTCCTGGGGAGAGTCATAGCCCAACATCTTGGCCATGGCGCGATTGACGGCCAGGTACCGCCCTTCGGGCGTGCTCTGGAATATTCCCACGACGGCATTGTCGAAGATTTCGCGGTATTGCTCCTGCGCAAGCCGCAGTTGATCCTCGAGATGCTTACGCTCCGTAATGTCCTCAGCCGAGCCCTCGTACCGGACAATCGTGTCACCCTCGCGTACGGCACGTCCATTTACCGAGAGCCACATTTTTGTGCCGTTCTTCCGATAAACATGGACCTCAAAATTCCGAACCCCGCCCTCCTCCGCCATCAACCGCTTGTACTCGGTACGGCGCGACGGATCTACATAAATCTGGAATTGCACGTCCGTAATATAGGCGACGAACTCTTCCGGAGTATCAAGGCCATACATGCGCGCCATGGCCCGGTTCGCGCTCAAAAGGCGCCCGTCGGGCGTGCTCTGGTAGATGCCGACTAGGGCTTCCTCAAAAATCAGCCGGTATTTCTGTTCGGCCTTCCGCAGAGCCTCTTCCGCCTCCTTTTGTTTCGTGATATCTCTTATTACTGCCAAGCGTGCTTCACGGCCGCGAAATTGCACGCTGTGCCAGAAGACCTCCACGTCAATGAGCTGGCCGCCCTGAAGCTTGTGTTTCCACTCACCCCGGTACTGCCCTCCTTCACATGCTCGGCTGATCTCCTCCAAGAGGCGGGGTACATCTTCCTGCGGTCGCAATTCGGAAATCGACATTCCCAGGAATTCCTCCCGAGAATAGCCGTAGTGAGAGATTGCGGCGTCGTTAACTTCCAGAATCCTAAGGGTCTTTCGGATCAAAACCCACTTGGGCTGTGGGCTACACAGGAACAAAGCTTGGAAACCAGCATCCTTTTCCTGAAGAACTGGCGTCACCCGTCCGCCAAGAGGAGGTCCGCCTGGCAGCTTCTCCCCGATAACTTCAACGCTCTTTGCGCGCTTCAAAGGCTCACCCGAGCGGAAGATTCCTGCCTCCGCCCCATACTCTTACTTCGGGGCCCAAACATGGTTCTTTAAATAGAATAAGGCACCGCGATAAAAACCACCCTTCAATCCAGACACTTGAGGGTACGAAAGTACTTGGGATCGAACGAGCGAGTACCGGACCGCACCAGTTCAGCTCGGCGTTTGGAAGAATCTCCCGGCCAGAAATGGACAGCTCATGCTTCGAGTGTTCCAAATCAGTACACTTGTACCCGCAGGCACACAAGTTGGTCTTCAAGGCGGGGAGCCGAGCTTGTATCGGTGCTCAGGTTGCTTGGAGACCAAGTCATATCCATAGAGCCTCACACACCCCTAGCAACAAGTAAACGACCCAAGACTGAAATCGTCAACATTAGAGAGAAACTAAGGGATACGAGAGGGTGGGGTGCGCCCGAAGATCGGCAGTTGTGCCGAATATTCGGCACGATGTTCTATCGGCTTATGGAACAAACAACTCGATGTTGTTCGGCAAGGAAAGGAAGTGACGAATAGACCCCCAAACCCGTCGCCCGCCAAGCCCGCTCGCGACGCCCCGGCCCAGTTCGAAAATCCCATGTCCGGAGCATTCGGTCCATTCTCCGTAACCTGTGCCAATGAGCAACTAGACAAAGCCGGCTCTTACGCCACCTGCGCGGGGCTTGCTATCATTGCCGATGTTCAACTTGGGGAAACCGAAAACTGCTGGGGACTGGATAGTTCACATCGCGGGGGCCATCATCGCGATATTCCTTGTCTGGTGGATGCTTCGGATGTTCGAACTCTAGATGCCATGGGGATAGCAAAAGGGCCGGGAAAATCCGGACACCCTCACCCAGACCCTAGCCCCCCTCCTGCACCACGGGGCAGACGTGCTAGGCCACTCTCAGTATGATCATGGAAATTCTCCAAGCCAACGCCGTCGCGCCAGATATTTGGCAATTCTGCCGAATCTCCGGCGGCCAGCGCGTTGCTGCCCTATCTGCAAAGCTAAGTTTTCACGTCACTTAAGGCCTTTCAAACTGATGGCACGACAACTGCTAATACACAATCCAGGAGATCGTGTTCCACTATGGATACTTGCTTAGCTTTGCGTCTTGAAGAACGTCTCTCTGAGCTCGAAGGTGAACTACGCCGAATAGACACCCCACAAATACCAAGCAGCGAGCGCGATGCTCTCAAGGCGACCATGGAGGACGTTCGGAAGCTCATACGAAGATGGGTCTCTTGATGGCGCAAGACGGAGATTTACGACGTAGCGATTGACGAAGTGAGCTTTCGAATGCACGTTTCCCGGCCCCAGCCAGACTACTGCCTAAGCCGCCGACCACCCGGATGTGGGCCTACCCTCGCTGTAGCCGACCATTGCATCTCTCACCCCGTGTCACAGTTCCGCGATGCTGCGAGTGTCGGAAGGCGATTGAACTGAAGCTCGATAAATCCATTGACATTGGTAATCCACGAAATTTCAAGTTTTCGTGTTGCTGAGTACTCGGGGAATTAAGGTGTCGGTATTTCCGGTCCCGGAGTAACGCGAGTACAATTACCGAGCCCAAGGGGATCACTGTTCAGGAGGGGGTCGTTTATGGGGGCGTTTCCCCGCAGTCTGATTGGCTGCGAAAAAGCTAACGACCGAGTTCCACCTTCCGATTCGTCCTGTCAAGCTTGGAGTTCCGATCAAACCAGCCCAGGGGGTCTTGCGTAATGATCTCCGCAAACACGGCGCTCCCGGGGTCCTACGACTATGGCGAAGTAGCGCGCTCAGTATTTATAGCCATCGCCGCGTCCTATGCGGCGCTCGACCTCACGGGAAGGGTAACCTCCGCACGCGGCGGGATTCGTTTAGCATGGCTGAGCGGCGGCGCGGTTGCGATGGGCCTCGGCATCTGGGCGATGCATTTCAAAGGGATGTTGGCCTTCCACCTGCCGGTGCCCGTCGAATTTCACTGGCCGACAGTTCTAGCCTCGCTCTTGGTGGCCATCTTCGCCTCCGCCTTCGGGCTGTATGTGGCGAGCCGCCAGAAGATGGGCTGGCGTGAAGCCTTGACCGGCAGCGTCATTATGGGTGCCGGTATCGTGGGCCTTCACTACATCGCTATGGGCGCAATGCGATTGCCCGCCATCACCCGATACTCCCCGCTTCTGGTTACGGCTTCCATCTTGCTCGCAGCCTTGTTTTGTCTAATTGCGCTGTTGATGGCGTTCGATCTGCGAGAGGAGACCAGATGGAGTGTTCCGCGAAGGCTTGGCAGCGCCATCGTGATGGGAGCCGCCGTCTCTGCGATGCATTACACCGGAATGGCTGCCGCAAATTTCATCCCGGCTTCACCTCCGGATCTTTCCTACGCCGTCAGTATCTCTCCGCTTGCCAACAACGGAATTGCCATTGTGACATTGGTCGTGATCCTGGCCGCCATGGTGACATCATCGGTGGACAGGCGGGCGGCGGTGGAGGTGCAGCGGCTCAACCAAGAGCTGGAGCGCCGGGTTCTCGAAAGAACCACCCAACTTACAGTTGCCAATGCTGCGCTCGGTGAGACTGAGGAGAGATTTCGCAGGCTGGTGGAAGCACTCCCTGATGCGATTTTTGTCGTAAGGGAAGAACGCATCGTTTTTGTCAATCCCTCCGCCGTGAGATTGTTGGCTGCGCAACGGCCCGAGCAGGTTGTCGGCAAGGAGCTTTCCGAAATCATTCATCCCGACTCATTAGCTTCCATAAGGCGTCGCATGCGGGATTCCTCCCAGACCGGAGTCGCGTCCCCTCCGATGGAACATGTTCTTGTCGCGCTCGATGGTTCCTCGGTGGAGATAGAGTCGGCCTCGATTCCAATTCTCTGGAGAGGGTCCCCAGCCATCGAGGTGATCGTTCGCGATATCAAGGAACGAAAGCGGTCGGAGGCCAGGCTGCGGGAGTACGAGAAAGCCGTCGAAGGCCTAGAGGAGATGATCGTAGTCGTTGACCGGAATTACCGCTACGTGCTCGCCAATCGTGCCTTCCTGAACTATCGCGGTATGGAGAAGGAACAACTCTTGGGGCGTTTGATCTCAGAGGTGTTGAACCCGGGGGTTTTCGAGGACGTCGCCAAGGAAAAATTGGACGAGTGTTTCCGGGGTAAGGTCGTAACCTATGAGCAGAGATACAGGTACCCCCAACTCGGCGAAAGGGACTTATCCATATCCTATTTCCCCATCGAAGATCCCAATGGCATCGCCCGGGTCGCCTGTGTCTTGCGGGACATCACCGAGCGCAAGCGAGCGGAAGAGGCCCTCCGAACCAGTGAGCAGCGCCAGCACAAGATCGCAAAACAATTGGAGGCGGAACGTGCCCGCCTGATCGAGGCCCAAGCCGTGGCGAAAGTGGGCAGTTGGGAAGCCGAGTTGCCAAGTCTTGAGGTTAGTTGGTCAGAGCAGACACATCGAATCTTTGAGACTGATCCCTCCCACTTTCAGCCCAGTCGTCAGGGCTTTGTGGAATTTATCCATCCGGAGGATCGCGCGAAGGTCGACGCAGCCTTTCAGTCTTCGATCGACAGGCGCGCCCCCTCCAACGTCGAATATCGGATTGTCATGGCAGACGGCCGCGTCAAGGTCTTGGAGGAGCAATGGAGGGTCTTTCACGATCAGCAAGGACTACCAGTTCGCCTGATAGGTACCTGCCGCGACATCACTGAGCGCAAGCTGGCGGAAGCCGAACTGCGCGAGAGTGAGGCCCGCTTTCGACTGGTGGCTGACAGTGCTCCGGTGATGATCTGGATGTCGGGGACCGACAGGCTTCGCACCTACTTCAATAAGCCTTGGCTAGACTTCACTGGCAGATCTATTGATCAGGAGGTCGGCGATGGCTGGTCGGAGGGTGTCGAACCGGAGGATTTGCAGAGATGTTTGGATACGTATACTCAAGCCTTTGATCGCCGGGAGGCATTCAGGATGGAGTATCATCTCCGACGCCACGACGACGAATACCGATTGGTCTCCGATATCGGGGTGCCACGTTTTAACCCGGACAGCTCTTTGGCCGGTTACATTGGCTCGTGTATAGACGTGACCGAGCAGAGACGGGCCGAAGAACAACTGCGTCAAGCGCAGGAGGATCTCGCCCGCGCGTCCCGCGTGGTTGCGATGGGAGAGCTGGCCGCTGCCATTGCTCATGAGGTCAACCAGCCTCTCGGGGCTGTGGTCACGAATGCTAGTGCATCGCTGCGCTGGTTGGCTGGGAAGCCGCCCGATTTGGGGGAGGCTCTGGAAGCCATCGACAGGACCGTCCGGGACGCGAATCGGGCAAGCGAGGTGATCGTGAGAATTCGCGCTCTGCTGCAGAAAGGTCCGCCTCAGATGGAGCGACTTGATATGAATGCCATCATCAGGGAAGTACTGAATCTGACAGGCGCCGAACTTCTGCGGAGTGGTGTTGTGGTTCAGACAGATCTGGCGCCGGACTTTCCCAGTGTGCTCGGGGATCGCGTTCAGCTGCAGCAGGTTCTGCTGAACCTGATCCTGAACGGCATCGAAGCGATGAGAACGATTACCCATCGGCCGCGGGAGTTACGCATCAAGTCTGCAAAGCACCCGGATGGTGTGCTGATCCAGGTTCATGATTCGGGAGAAGGAGTCAATCCTGAACAAGCAAACCACATCTTTGATCCATTCTTCACCACCAAGATCCAGGGCATTGGTATAGGACTCTCGGTTGGCCGCTCAATCGTCGAGGCTCATGGCGGCCGTTTATGGTTCACTCCGGGGGCTTCACACGGGGTAGTTTTTCAATTCACCGTGCCAAAGGCAGACACGTCAGATGAGCGAGCAGCCTAGTATCGTGTTCGTCGTGGATGACGATGCATCGATCCGCGATGCGCTTAAGAGTCTGATCCGCTCGGTGGGTCTAAGGGTCGAGCTCTTCGGATCGCCACGCGAATTTCTGCAAGCGAAGCGACCAGATGCGCCCAGCTGCTTGGTCCTTGATGTCAGGTTACCTGGGGAGAGTGGGCTGGATCTTCAGCGCGGGTTAGCTGATGCCAACATCCACATTCCAATCATCTTTATCACGGGCCACGGCGATATCCCCATGTCGGTAAAGGCCATGAAAGCGGGAGCCGTAGAATTCCTCACTAAGCCGTTCCGGGACCAGGATCTGCTGGATGCCATTCACGTGGCGTTGGAGCGAGACGGAGTCAGGCGACAACGAGAGGCCGAGACCGCAATGCTCAGGGAGCGTCTCGAATTACTGACACCGCGCGAGCGTGAAGTGTTACCCCTGGTAATTTCAGGCCTGCAAAATAAACAAGCCGCCGCCGAAATCGGAACCACCGAAGCGACGGTAAAGGTCCATCGTAGCCAACTCATGAGGAAGATGGGTGCGGATTCACTGCCAGAGCTGGTAAGGATGGCAGAGAAAATTGGCATCTCTGGTTCAAAGCGATGAAGTTCCAGGCGATAAACGTCCGTTAAGGTCCACATTTACCAAAGTAAAGAAATCTTTGCCACCGCCCAATGGAATTTGCCATTGTCCCCACGTACTTTTGATTTGGGACGCAAAATATGGCTTGGTTTACTCCGGGGTCTTCACACGGGATGAACTTTTGGTCCCCAAAGGCAGCCACTTTCATGACGGAGCAGCCGCCCATCGTGTTCGTCGTCGATGACGACGTATCGATTCGCGATGCTCTTAAAAGTTTGATCCGCTCGGTGGGTCTAAGAGTCGAGCTCTGCGGCTCGCCCCGCGATTTTCTGCAATGGAAACGAACTGATGCCCCGTGTTGCTTGATCCTTGATATCAGGTTTCCCGGGGAAAGCGGGCTTGACCTTCAGCGCGAGATGGCTGAGGCCAAGAGCCGCGTTCCGATCATCTTTATCACTGGCCACGGTGATATCCCCACATCCGTGCGGGCCAAGAAGGCGGGGGCAGTTGCGTTCCTCACCAAGCCATTCCGGGATCAAGATCTGCTGGATGCCATTCAGCTAGCGTTGAGACGAGACGGGGCCCGGCGGGTAGAAGAGGGAAGTTGCCATTCTTCGCGACCGTTTTGAGTCCCTGACCCTGGCGAACGGAAAGTCCTGCCTCTGGTTGTTTTCCGGGATCAACAAACAAATAACGGGCCGAAATCGGAAGTGGCACGGCAATGGTCAACGTTCATCGCAGCTAGCTCATGAGAACAATGGGCGCTACATCCACGGCGGACTTTGTGAGAATCAGCGACACAATGGGCATCGTTTCCACTAACTGAACAAAGCATTGTAAAGCATCCCTTTACCAACGTAAGCATTTACCTTACCAACGCACAATAGACTCGCCAACCCCCAGCTGCTAGTTTCACGGTTATAAGGATGGTGCTGTGCCCTGAACACAGAGTACGCCGCCAGGCTGACGCAGATGATGGCTATCTGTATGGATGGGGACTCGGGACGAAGAGCGAATGCTCGCACAGAGCTCAACCGAAGAAATGCTCCGCCGAGCGACTTACGATTCAAGAACAGACGAAGTAGGATATTGACTAAGACCTCCAATTTGGATTCTGATCACATTATTCAATCAGGAGCTCCTCTTCCCCAAGGAGTGTGCCCATTATCTCGTCATGCGTGAAACCTGGGGACGTGTCCTTGACACCTTGGGGATTGCACCGTAAGGACAAGTGCTACACCTCGCAGGTAAACGATTCAGCGTGGGCTGCCACGGAATCTCGGCCTTCGCGGGAACCGATGCCCGAAGCCATTGCGTTGCTCGACCCAGCCGCTCCATTTCATCAACATACGCAACATAGAAGCGTATTGGCTGCAGGGGAATCTTGCGCCATCGTCCAGCGGTCCAAACGTTACGGAGGAGAAGAGGACTAACAGGAAGTGAGCTGTGGTACATACGATGAGTGTCCGCGACGACGTTTCAAGACAAACATCCATCCGAGTCCTGCTCCTGGAGGACAATCCTGCCGACGCCGAGCTGTCGGTTAGACAACTGCGGCGGGACGGTTTTCAGGTCGATGCGGATATTGCTCGCACGCCGGATGAATTTAAGGAGCGGATCACGTCCACAACATATGACATTGTTCTCGGGGACTACCGGCTCCCGGGATGGACGGGTATGGAAGCGTTCCAATGGTTGCGAGCGGAGGGACATGACTTACCTTTCATTCTAGTGTCAGGCACTGTCGCGGACGATTGTGCGGTCGAATGCATCAAGCTTGGGGTCACCGATTACGTCATCAAGGATAGGCTAGAACGCCTCACTGTCGCAGTGCGCCGTGCTTTGGACGAAGAGCAACTACGGCGAAAGCAGAAAAAGGCAGAGCAAGATCTGAGCGAATCAGAAAAGCAGTACCGCTTGCTTTTCGAGATTAATCCACATCCCATATTGGTCTTCGATAGCACCTCGCTGGAAATCCTCGAAGTAAACAAAGCCGCTGTCATGCATTACGGTTACTCCCGCTCAGACTTTTTCAGCATGACCATCCTTGATATGCTTCCCGCCGAAGACATTCCGGAAGTGCGGAAGTCTTTCAGTTCGCTTACTGCTGGTCGTTATGATGCGGAAAGATGGAAGCATCGCAAGAAGGACGGAACCCTGATCGAGGTGGAGATAACCAGTCACGGACTCTCTTTTTACAAACAGGAAGCCATCCTGGCGCAAGCGCGGGATATTACCGAGCGCCTGCAGAATGAGGAAAGACTTCGGCAATCTGAGGAAAGGTTTTCGAAAGCTTTTCGATCCAGTCCGCTGCCCATAACCATCAGCACCAGAGCGGATGGTCGATACGTGGATGCGAACGAGGCGTTTCTGAGGATGGTGGGCCGACCTTGGGAGGAAATAGTTGAACATACTGCAAATGAGTTAAATGTGTGGTCTTTTCCAAAAGACCGTACAAGAATGGTCGAAGAACTAGATCGGGATGGCCGGGTCAGTGTGCTAGAGACTACCTTCTATTCGAGGACGAACGGTGAACGGAGCGTTCAGGTATCTGCGGAGCTCATTCAACTGAACGGAATTTCTTGTGTTCTCGCTATCACAAACGATGTAACCGAAGCCAAACGCCTGGAAGGGCAGTTTCGGCAGGCGCAGAAAATGGAAGCGGTTGGGCGCCTTGCTGGGGGAATGGCCCACGACTTCAACAATATGCTGGGCGTCATTATCGGATATTGCGACCTGTTAAAAGGCCGCCCGAGTCTGGAAGGCGCTATAAGAGACGCTAGTCAAATTAAGAAGGCGGCGCAACGTGCTGCCACGTTGACTCGCCAATTGCTCGCCTTCAGCCGGCAGCAGGTTCTGCTCCCGCGTGCGCTCAATCTCAACGACGTTGTGAAAGATGTTAGTCAGATGCTTTTGCGAGTGATCGCCGAGGATATTTCCCTGGCTTTTGTTCCGGGGACCTCTCTGGGCAGCGTAAGAGCTGACTTGGGACAGATCGAGCAGGTTTTGATGAACCTCGTGGTGAATGCGCGCGACGCAATGCCGCAAGGCGGGAAAATTGTAATTGAAACCGCCAACGTCGAGCTTGACGAAACCTACAGCCAGATCCATCAGGAGGTAAGGCCCGGACCATACGTCTTGCTGACGGTGAGTGATACCGGGACTGGAATGGACTCGAAGACTATCTCCAAAGTCTTCGAACCATTCTTCACTACCAAACCTCTAGGAGAAGGCACCGGACTCGGACTTTCTATGGTTTATGGAGTGATACGGCAGAGTGGCGGATATATTTGGGTCTACAGCGAACCCGGCCAGGGTGCCGCTTTCAAAATCTACCTTCCGCGTATCGAGGAAGCGGCTGAGCCGTTGCCCCAGACGACGCCCGAGATAATATTCGCTAAAGGCTCCGAAACTGTCTTACTCGTCGAGGATGAGCAGAATCTACGTGACGTGACGGTAGAACTCCTTGAGAGCGAGGGCTATCGCGTGCTCGTAGCAAAAGACGGCCCATCGGCGATTGCGATCTCACAAGGACAACGGGAGATGATTCATGTCCTACTTACAGATATTGTTCTACCGAAGATGAGCGGAACGGTACTGGCAGGACGGATCAAGGAATTTCGGCCAGACCTCAAGGTTCTCTACATGTCCGGTTATACCGGCAATCTTGTCGCTCATCAGGGCGTGCTCGATTCGGGCAGTGCATTCCTTCAAAAGCCTTTCACGAAGCATGCCTTATTGAGCGAACTGCGGCGCGTTTTGGAACAGTAGCGCGGAAATAATCGAAGGGGAATTGCGCATTATCAGCGCGCAATGCACGTGCAAAATGGAGCGTTGGAGGTCCGATGAGCGGATCTAGATTTCCAATACTAGCAATCGACGACAACCCGGAGAATCTAGAGCTGATTACCGCCACGCTCGCGACCGAAAGCTTGGAGATCCTGACGGCGACCGATCCTGAGGTTGGCTTCAATACATTCCTGCGCGTTCGACCAAGAATCGTACTGCTTGACTTGGTCATGCCAAAAGTCGGTGGCATGGAGTTACTGGAAAGGATAGTAGGCATTGATCCCGGAGTAGATGTCATCCTGATCATGGCCCACTACTCCACAGACTCGGCGGTCGAGGCGATTCAGAAGGGCGCTTGTGATTATCTCACTAAGCCTCTCGACGTGGAGAAGCTCCGCAGCCGCATCGCAAGTCTTCTGCGGGAGGCGGACACGCGTCAGATGACGTTTCGCCTGGACCAAAAGCTGGTAAATGTCTGCCAGTTCGAGGGAATGGTGGCACGCAGCCCTCTAATGTTGGATGTTTTTGCGAAAATTCGTCGAGTCGCACCCCATTCCAGAACGCTCCTGGTGACCGGCGCGACAGGTACGGGAAAAGAACTGGCCGCCCTTGCACTCCACCGCCTTAGTCCCGTACGGGCGGGCCGATTCGTGGTCTGCAACTGTGCAGCGCTGGTGGAGAACCTAGTGGAGAGCGAATTGTTCGGTCATGTCCGGGGTGCCTTTACGGGCGCCATTCAAGACAAAGTCGGATTGTTCGAGCATGCAGATGGCGGAACCATTTTCTTGGATGAGATTGGCGAACTTTCTCCCGCGGCACAAGCCAACTTGTTGCGAGTGCTGCAAGACCGGCAAGTGCGAAGGGTCGGATCAGCAGTTTCTCGCAACATCGACGTGCGTGTAATCGCAGCCACACACCGCAATCTGAAGACGATGGTGCGTGAAGGCCAGTTCCGTGAGGACCTCTATTACCGCGTGGCAGTCGTAGAAATCGCGTTGCCAAGTCTGGCGAACCGACGGGAAGACCTTCCCCTCTTGGAGAGGTATTTCGTTGAGAAATTCGCGACCGAGTACAAGAAGCCAATTGCGGGTCTCGTTCGCAGAGCACAGACTCGCCTGTCGGCCTATCCGTGGCCAGGAAACATACGCGAGCTTGAAAACGTGACCGGAAATGCTTGCATGATGGTGGAGGGAAACCTGATTGACATCGGCGATCTTCCTGAAAGGCTTCGTGTTCCCCTTACCGCGGAGGCTTTGATCGACGACGAGTTTCTTTCGCTTGACGAAGCGCAAAGACGCCACGTGATGCTGGTATTGGAGGGAGTCGGGGGGGAACAAATCGCGCGCTGCTGAAATCTTGGGTATTGGACGGGCAACTATTTACCAATTTCTGTCCAAGATGAAATCTGAAGAACGAACGGATGAGAGCGCGTAACGCACGAGGATAGAACCGTCGCTTGGCTAGACGCGTAGGGTACGCGTTTGCCGGCTCGCCATTGGTGGTCTCGATGGTACGCAGCCGGAGAGTTTGATGGTGGTTCCAGCGCGCCGCTGGGACACGCCTCCACGCGGGGTGCTGCAAAGCTTTCGATTTGTGGTATCGGGATCGTTATTGTTCGTGGGGCCAAGGTGTGGCAAAATTAAGCATCGTTTTGTTAGACAGCAGTTCCGGCAGAGGCGGTGGAAGTGCGGTCTCCTCTTAGCGATTCTCTAGACCAGAACGAGCGGGAGAGCTTCGTTGGTCTAACGGCGTTGTTTTTGCTCATCTTGGCCTAGAAGGTTCCGAGTCTAGACCGGAAGCTGCACCTGCTTCCGGCCTGGGGAAAACTTAGAGGTCGTTATGGAAGCCGCGTCACCCGCTCCTCCTCTTCCACCTACTCGTCCTGTTCTCAATCGGAATCTCGCCCTCCTCGCAACAGGTATCGTAGCAGCGATTGCCGCAGCTTTGCCTTGGTCCCGTCTCACTGCCAGTCAAGACTTCATGCCCCATGCCTACTGCTACATGTGGAACATTAAGTTGATCTGGCTGCACGTCGTCTCGGACGCTCTGATCTTTCTGTCTTATTTGTCCATCCCACTTACTCTTATCCACTTCGCTCGCCGAAGGCGGGACATTCCGTTCAACTGGATGTTCTTGTGCTTCGGCACATTCATTATTGCGTGTGGCTTCACTCATGGAATGGAGATATGGACGCTCTGGCACGCAAATTATTGGCTTTCGGGAGCGATCAAGGCAATTACGGCCATGGCTTCCGTAACGACCGCAATTCTGCTGGTAAAGCTTGTGCCGAAGATGCTGGCTCTGCCCAGTCCTGCAACGTTGCGAATGGAAATAACCAACCGAGAGCGCGCAGAAGCTAAGTCCCGAGGACTCCTAGAGACAGCTCCGGACGCTATGGTAGTCGTAAACCAAAACGGGGAAATTGTCCTGGTCAATGCGCAAGTGGAGAAGCTGTTCGGTTATCGTCGGGAAGAGTTACTCGGTCATGAGATTGAGATACTAGTGCCGGAACGCTTCCAGGCCAAACATCCAGGGCATCGCGCGAGTTTTTTCGCTGAGCCTCGGGTACGACCGATGGGAGCGGGCCTAGAACTGTACGGCCTGCACAAGAATGGGCGCGAATTTCCGATAGAGATCAGTCTTAGTCCACTGGAGACGGAAGAGGGCATGCTGGTTTCCAGCGCCATTCGCGACATTTCGGACCGTAAACGAGCGGAGGCGAAGTTCCGCGGACTGCTGGAGGCGGCACCGGATGCGATGGTGGTGGTAAATGGCCAGGGCGAGATCGTCTTGGTCAATGCGCAAACCGAAAAGGTGTTCGGGTATGGCCGGGAAGAAGTATTGGGGAAAAAGATTGAGATGCTGGTGCCCCAACGCTTCCGGCAGCACCATCCTGAACACCGAACCGGCTTTTTCACCGACCCTCGTGTGCGTCCGATGGGTGCGGGCGTCGAACTGTTCGGCCTGCACAAAGATGGACACGAGTTTCCGGTTGAAATCAGTCTTAGCCCGTTAGAGACAGAAGAGGGTGTGCTGGTTTCCAGCGCCATCCGCGACATTTCGGACCGTAAACGAGCGGAGGCGAAGTTCCGCGGACTGCTGGAGGCGGCACCGGATGCGATGGTGGTGGTAAATGGCCAGGGCGAGATCGTCTTGGTCAATGCGCAAACCGAAAAGG
>Ga0209068_10000809_pt1 | contig 16122 bp, 13 predicted proteins | sample ColStrG_CSR_2012_FD_187200 | JGI IMG/M metagenome (GOLD analysis project Ga0209068, IMG submission 187200) | Freshwater sediment microbial communities in response to fracking from Pennsylvania, USA - Cold Stream Run_MetaG_CSR_2012 (SPAdes)... | ecosystem: Environmental > Aquatic > Freshwater >... | reverse complement strand
AGGGGTGTTCCTGCGGTGGGAATCCTTACGCCGGGCGGTGCAGCGATCCCTGTCGCGGCAAGGATGCCGGCGGCGATTACTTCCTCCGCCTCTCCCGCACCGGCCCCGCCGGCGGGCAGGTAGGCCTGGGCCTAGGTGATCGCGGATGGAAGCGAGCGCGTGTCAGTCCGAACGTCCGGATATCCACGCGACGCCGCTACGATCAGGCGCTGGTCGGGCCTGCTGGTCGGATCGCATAAGGCCTCCCGCCTACCAAAACGCACCGGCCAAAACACGCGTGTCTGCCAGGCGCACCCTTTGGATGGCTGCGGGCTGGCGATCAGCCCTTGAGGGGTGTGCCCGCCTGGCTGGCGCGCAGCCGATTCCTATGGGCCCGGAGAGAGGTTCAGCCTCACGCCTCAGCCCACGCTTGCACTTCGGTGTGCACGGCTTGACCCGTCTCAATCGCGCGGCCGATCAAGAGACCGAGATAGGTGTCTTGCGACGCCTCGGCCAAAGAATAGAACGCTTGGCCGGTCTCGACATAGTGCTGCATGCGCAGTAAGCAGTCGCCGATTGCAATCTCGTCGTCGCTGAGCGAGGTGGGCGCGAGCGGGTTGCGATACAGCCACGACTCGCCGGCCACGATGCCTTTGTGATACAGGCCTTCTAGGTTGCCTGTATGGCCGGTGTCGACCCGCGTGAAAAACACCTGCACGGGGGTCTTAAAGTCTTTGAGATATGTCGCCCGCTCATCGACTACCTCGCCCCGTTCGCCGCGCACCAGCACGCGGTTGCTACGTACCCAGGAGAAATATTGATCGCCGCTAAAGTCAAAGATCGCGTGCTTATCCCCAAAATCGAGGCTGGCGATATCTTGCTGCGACTCCTTGATCACCTCGCGCTCCGGCGGGCCATTCCGCCCAGCCCCTTCGACCAGCGCCGATTTCCACCGCCGGGCCGTAATCGTCGCGCGTTCGAAGGTGAGGCCAAGATAGCGGCGGATGAGGCTGATGCCATGGTAGCCGTGCGCAACTGAGATGTGGGCTACTGACGGCGTGCCAATCTGGCCGGATTGCACAAACGCGATGCGGGCTGCATGCAGGGGTTGCAGGTGATATTGCTCGGCTACCTGGACCCGCCCGCCGGTCCCTTTGAGCGCGTGCCACACCCGCGGCAACCCCTCGATCGTGCCCGCCGGCGGTGTCTCGGCCAGTATGGGTATACCGCGTGTGGCAGCCTCGATCAAGACACCCTCGTTGGCGGCATACGACACGGACGTGACCATGAAGCATGGTTTGGTGGCGACGAGACCGTCAAGAGAATCGACGACGTTCGCCTTGAACAGCGTCCGCATGCGCGCGGCCCGCTCAGGGCTACGGGTGACGACGCCGGTGACTTCAAACCGGTCGGGCAAGGCAGCGGCGATGCGCAGGAAGAATTCGGTGCGCCAGCCTGCACCGATGATGCCAAATCGAATCATGGGACTATTATGTCATTCTCCAACCATCACGACGCCGATGCACATCGGCCCGACGTGCGTGCCGATGACCGGCGTGACCAGCGTGGGTGTTTCCGGCCGTAGCGGGCCCATATCTGCCAGCGCGGTTGTGATGGCAGCGATGTCGGCCGTTTGATCGCCAGCAGTGCTGAGAAGCGAATACAGCTTGAGCGTTGGCGTTTTGCGCGCCTCGGCGATGAGGTGCTCCAGACCACGCCCGCGCGTCCGCACGCGTTCAAGCGGGGTAACCACACCGTCCCGTAGTTCAACGATCAGTTTCATCTGAAGCAGCGTGCCCACCCCAGCCGACAGCGCACTCACCCGACCCCCCTTGGCCAGATATTTGAGGGTGTCGATCATCGCCACGATGCGTGTCTTCTCGCGCTGCGCTTCCAAGGCTGGCACGATCTGATCGACGGCTGCGCCCGCGGCTGCCATCATGGCGGCCGTCACACACAGCCAGCCCAGCCCGAGTGACAGCGAGGCTGAGTCAACCACATGCACATCGATGCCTTCAGCGGCGACATCGTGGGCGGCGATGAGGGCGGCCGCATGCACGCCGCTGATCTTGCGGGCGATGTGGATCGAGATGACTTGCGCGGCCCCTTCGGCTTTGGCTGAGCGGTATGCGTCCGCGAGTGCGGCGGGTGAATTGGCGGCTGTTTTGGGGATTTCGCGATAGCTGGGCAGGCCAGCATAGAACTGCTCGCGCGACAAGGTAACACCGTCCAGGAAATCCTGACCGTCCAGGTTTACGATCATCGGCACGACCGTGATGTGATGCATCGTAGCCACTCGGGGTGTCAAGTCGCATGTGGAATCGGTAACAATTTTTAGCATAGGCGGCCAGCGGCAATTAGTTCGGGAAAAACGCGCGAAATTCTGGGAAAATAATGGGAAATTTGGTTGACGGCGGGCTGCATAAGGATATAATTGGTCCAGCTCAAATGCCAAAATATAACAACCGAAATACCAAAAACCCTGATCAAAAGCAGAAAGAAGACGTCATCCAAGTCGAAGGTGAAGTGGTCGAAGCGTTGCCTGGGACCATGTTCCGTGTGCGGCTCGATAACGGTCACGAAGTGCTCAGCACCTTGTCCGGCAAGATGCGCAAGTTCTACATCCGCATCCTGCTTGGCGACCGCGTCAAGCTCGAACTTTCACCGTATGATCTTACCCGCGGACGTATTTCGTATCGCTTGAAGAACAACGGCCGCCCCGAAGAGCTGCCGGCCTGATCCCGTAACAGCGCGTTGAGTCACTCAACTGGCGCGGGCGTGCGTCTAGGTCTGAAAGATTAGACATACCCAGTCCGTCAACTGCTTTTGTTCGACCAGCGTTAAACCGGCGCTGGTCGCTGCGTTTTTCACGGCCTGTGCTTGGGTATCGAGAATGCCGGAGAAGATGAATCTTCGTCCGCGGTGTGCCAGGCCGCTCGCCAGCATCGTCACGATCACGCCAGCCAGAATATTGGCCACGACCAAGTCGAACCTGTCATCGACGCTGTCGTGCGAGCCGTGAACGACCTTCACGATCCCGTCCACCGCATTGGTCTGGGCATTATCACGTCCGACGAACACTGCTTGTTCATCGGTGTCGGCAGCCAGCACGCTGGCCGCACCCAGTTTAGCCGCGAGGATACTGAGCACGCCGCTGCCATGACCGACGTCGAAAACGCGCCACCCAGGCTGCATATATTCCTCCAAGGCCAGGATACAGAGCTGTGTGGTGGGGTGTAGTCCAGTGCCAAACGCCATGCCCGGGTCAAGGGCTAGCACGATGTCGCCGGTTCTGACACCGGCCTGGGCCGCATCGATCCAGGACGGGCGGATCAGCACGCGCTTGCCGATGCGCAACGGTTTGAAACTGGCCTTCCAGGCATTGGCCCAATCGCTCTGAGCCACTTCGCGGTAGTCCGGTTTTGGGATTGGTCGCACCATGTTCAAATAGAACAAGGCCTCTTCGACGCGTGTGCGCCGTTCTTCAAGCGAATCGTCCATCGGCAAATAGCCGCGCACCACTACCGGTCCAGATGCATCCTCATCCTCCCAGCGGTCGGCTGTCATGCCGTCTGACAGGCGTTGATTCACCTGTTCCAGGGCGACACCGCCATCGACATGTGGGAAGATCGCCTCGCTGATCGCTTCCGCCAACTCAGCGTCGGTCGTAATAGCCAGTTCAAGCCAGCGTGGGTTGTGTGTCATCGCTTTGGTGAGTGTAGCAGACGCGGCGTAAACGCCCGGTGCTGTTCACGCATGGGCGTGTCGGCCATCGGCAGGTGGCAAAGCCGCATTGCCGCGCGAGCAGCTTCCCTGGCTTAAACTAAAATAAGCGATGATGACTCTGGCGACCACGTCTGTGCACTTCATCAACCGTGAACTTAGTTGGATTGAGTTCAACCGGCGCGTATTACAAGAGGCACAAAATCCGTCTCATCCCCCCCTGGAACGCGCCAAATTCCTGGCCATCTTTTCCACAAATCTGGACGAGTTTTACATGATCCGGGTGTCGGGGTTGCGTGAGCAGGTGCAAGCTGGCGTGGCAGAAACGTCCCCAGATGGCATGACACCCGCTCAAATCGTCGAGGCGATTCATAGGCGGGTGCGCCCGCTACAGGCCGAGCATGTGCGCACTTGGCAAACCAGCGTCAAACCGCTCTTGGCTGAGCGCGGCGTGTGTGTGCTGGATTGGACGCAACTCAGCGCTAGCCAATGTGAGTTTGCAAACGATTATTTCCACCGCACGGTCTTTCCTGTGCTCACGCCGCTAGCGGTCGATCCGGCCCATCCGTTCCCGCACATCTCTAATCTTAGCCTGAGTCTGGCGATCGCCATCAAGGATGACAAGGGCAGACAGCGCTTTGCGCGGGTCAAAGTGCCCCCGTCGCTGCCACGTTTGTTGTCGCTGACCGAGTGTGCTGATGATGAGCCGTGTGAGCGCTGCTTTGTATGGCTCGATCAGGTGATCGCGGCCAACATTGGTGCGCTATTTCCGGGGATGACCATCCTGGGCACATATGCCTTCCGGGTCACCCGCGATGCGGATATTGAGATCCAAGAGGATGAGGCGGATGATCTGCGCTCAAGTGTGGAGCGGTCCATCATCGACCGCCGCTTTGGCGTCGCCGTGCGGCTGGAAGTTGTGCACGATATGCCGGCCGAGGTGTGCGCCATTTTGAAAGACAACCTGGGTCTTCAGGACCTTGATGTGGCCCGGATCGATGGGGCACTCGATTTGAGTTGTCTGTGGGAGTTGCAAAAGCTGCCCTATCCAGCCTTAAAGGACGAGCCGCTGATACAGCGCGCCCCCTATGATCTGCGCAATGGGGAAGATATCTTTACCCGCATCCGGCGGGGCGATGTGCTCCTGCATCATCCCTATGATTCGTTTGTGCCCGTCTTGGATTTCGTGCGCACCGCTGCACGCGACCCGCAGGTGCTCGCGATCAAACAAACGCTGTATCGCACTGGCTCGAATTCACCGATGGTCGAGGCCTTGCTCGAAGCCATCCGAAACGAGAAACAAGTGGCCGCGGTGGTTGAGTTAAAAGCGCGTTTTGATGAGGAGAATAACATCCAGTGGGCTCGCGCGCTGGAAGACTATGGCGGGCATGTGGTCTATGGTCTGGCTGGTTATAAAGTCCATGCCAAGATTTGCCTGGTGGTGCGCCGCGAAGGGGATCACATCCGCCGGTATGTCCATCTGAGCACGGGCAACTACAATGCGGGCACGGCCCGCGTCTATACCGACTTTGGCATGTTTACCTGTGACGAAGCCATTGGTCAGGACGCGACCGACCTGTTTAACTTCCTGACGGGCTATAGCAAGCAAACCGAATACCGGCGGCTGTTCGTCGCGCCGGTCAACTTGCGTAATAAGCTCACATCGCTGATCGAGCGCGAGATTGAGTTACACCTGCAGCATGGCAGCGGGCACCTCATGTTCAAGATGAACGCGCTTATAGACCCGGCCATGATCGATCTGTTGTATCGCGCCTCTCAGGCGGGCGTGAAAGTTGACCTGATCGTGCGCGGGATGTGCAGCTTGCGCCCGGGCGTGCCAAACCTGAGTGAGACAGTCCGGGTTATCAGCATCGTCGGGCGTTTTCTGGAACATAGCCGTGTGTATTATTTTCGCAACAACGGCGACGAGGAAATTTATTTGGGCAGCGCCGACCTGATGCAGCGCAATCTGGACCGGCGGGTGGAGACGGTGTTCCCCATTCTCGATCCGGCGCTCAAGCGGCGGGTCAAAATTGAGGTGTTTGATCTCGGGCTCAGCGACAACGTCAAGGCGCGTGAATTGTGCAGTGATGGGAGCTATATGCTTGTGCAACGCGGTCAGGGTGAGCGCTCGGTGGACAGCCAGCGCAAGTTGCTTGGCGCGAGTAGCCCAGACTAGTCCGGCGGCTGGGCTGGGTGCCGGCCCATGACCGGCTAGACGCTTGGGTGTTTGTGAGAGAAAGGTAGGGCGAGTGGGACTCGAACCCACACGTTGCTTTCGCAACAGAGGATTTTAAGTCCTCGGCGGCTGCCATTTCGCCATCGCCCCGTGCTGCGGCCGTATTATGGTATCCCGATTTTAAGCCACAACGGCCCAATTGTGTGCTGAGAAAGCGGTGTAGCCAGACACGGGTAATCTTTGGGTGCCAGCGTCAACGTTAGCGCAGTTAGTGCACGGTGCCGGCGTGTGCTGCAGCGGGTTTCGGGTGAATTGTGCAGCCGGGCGCTTTTCAACGAAAGCAAAGCGCTCGCGGTCGCCGTGTTCGTGAAAACAACCGAACGTCCTGGCTCATACGAACATGCTGGCTGAATAAATCGAAGTAAAATAGCGCTGCACGCAGGGAGAGATGCCGGAGTGGTTGAACGGGGCGGTCTCGAAAACCGTTGTGGCTCGTTTGGGTCACCGTGAGTTCGAATCTCACTCTCTCCGAAGAAATCATTAAAGTGCGGGTGTCAAACGTCGAGGACGAGAGTTGGCGGGTGACATTCGCACTTCGTCATTTATATGTCTGCTCGATGTGTTGATTGCCTAAATGAGGCCGTTGAACGGTGCGAGGTGACCGGTGTGCCTTTGTGCGCCGAGCATTTGTGGTATACGGGCGACGGTATGCGCGTGAGCGAACGCGTCGCCCGGCAATTCCAAACGCAGGGCAAGACGGTGATTGCGCCTGGCGTCTATCTCAGCCAGCTTGGCCCAGTCGCGATCTTGCCGCGCCTGCCAACTGCGCCCGCACCGGTTGTCACGCGTCAGCGCAATGGCAACGACGTGATTGCGCTGCTGGCGTGCATCAGCGGCGTCATTTCGATTGCGACCTGTTTTGGCATCGGTATTGCCATCTGCGTCCCGCCACTGCCGCTTGTGCCACTGTTGTTGGGCGCGATTGGCCTGGCTGGTGCGCGCAATGCCACCCGGCCGGAACAAGCGCGGCTATTCTCTTGGATCGGCATTGTCGGTGGCGCGGGGTTTGTGGTGGTGGTGCTTTTGGCCGTCATTGGCTCGGTTGCGTTTGGCACATCCAACTTGCTGACCGGTATCCCGCTCGTGCGGCAAACGGCGACGCCGTTCGTGACGCCAATGCCCTAAGTGCGTCATATCTCTGCCCATCGCACTGGCGGTTGGAGCGACCATGGGTTAATCGGCTCTAAGTGCGCCTTGGATGCAAGAGACGGGGGCACAGTGCGGAATTGGCCGACATCCGCGACCAATTGGGGCAGGGCAGCATTGCGTCTTTCTAACCGCACAAGGCAAGGCGCGTCCGGACGCCGCTTCGAGCGTGGTAAAGTCGTGCGCCCACACTAAAAAGCCTTCGTCATGCGCGTGCTCATCACAGGGATGTCGGGGTTCGCCGGCAGCCATCTCGCCGACCTTCTTCTGGACCAAACACATTGGACGCTCATTGGCATTTCCCGCACCACGGAAGGCCAACGCGCTAGTCCACGGGTGTTCTGGTGGAAGCTGGATTTGTCTGATCGTGACGGCTTGTTGCGGCTGTTGAAGTTCGAGCGGCCAGACTTGATCGTGCATTTAGCTGCGCAGAGCAATGTGCCTATATCCTGGCAAGATCCCTGGGCCACCTACGAGACCAATGTGCGCGCACAACTCAATCTGCTCCAAGGAGTTATCGATGCCAAACTTTCGCCGCGCATATTGATTTCATCCAGCAATGAAGTGTATGGCCGGCCAGTGTCGCCGGTGGATCTGCCCTTCCGAGAAGATCATCCGCTACGGCCGGTGAATCCATATGCGGTGAGCAAAGCCACGCAGGATTTGATGGCCCTACAGTATCACCTGAGCCATCAGCTCGACGTCGTCATCGCCCGGCCGTTCAATCATATCGGTCCTGGCCAAAGTGAGCGATTCGTTGCATCTGCATTTGCACAAACCATCGCCAAGATCGAGGCCGGGCTAAGTGAACCGGTGATGCTGTTGGGTAACATGGCGGCCGAACGTGACTTTACCGATGTGCGCGATGTGGCGCGCGCCTATCTGGCCTTGATCCAGAAAGCCGATGGCGGGCAACCCTACAATGTGTGCAGCGGCCGCCCGTGTCCGGTTCAATCGCTGCTTGATGTTATGTTGAGTTTGTCGTCGGCCAAAATTGAGCAACGGATCGACCCGGCGCGACTGCGTGTGGCGGACATACCGGTCAGTTTTGGCGACCCGGCGCGCATCCGGCATGCGACCGGGTGGGAAGCGCGCATCCCGTTCGAACAAACGGTCGCAGACATCCTGAATTACTGGAGAGAGCGGATAAGGCAACATTAGCGCTTTAAGTTGGGTCTGTGGGGCGGGAAGGTTAAGTTGCGGCTTTGGGTTGCGATCTGCCTCTGGCCCAGACCACACCAGCACTCATTGATTTATCAAATCATTCATTCACTTAAGTCACTCATTAAACGCAACGATTCAGCCTGCTCGTGTTGACCCCCAAATGTAGCCGAATACACGAAAACGTGCGGATGTCGCCGTATCGGGCGAATTTTGGTCATTTAGCTCGTTTTGGACATAGGTGACGGTAGGGGCAGGCACGGGCTGAAGCGTTGCGATTAAACATGAAGCAGCCTTACAAGCATGATGGCTAACAAAACAGCTTTAATTACCGGCGTCACAGGCCAAGACGGTTCGTATCTAGCGGAGTTCCTGCTCAGCATGGGCTACCGCGTCGTGGGCATGGTGCGCCGCACAAGCACCGTGAACTATGACCGGTTACGGCATATTCAAGATAAGATCACGCTTGTGCCGGGTGATCTGCTCGATCAGTCATCGATGATGGAGATCCTCCGCGAGTATCAGCCGGATGAGATATATAACCTCGCCGCCCAGTCATTTGTGCCAACGTCGTGGTCGCAACCGGTGTTGACCGGCGAGTTTACGGCCATAGGCGTCACACGTCTCTTAGAGGCGCTCCGGCACGTCAAACCCGATGCCCGCTTCTATCAAGCCTCCTCTTCAGAGATGTTTGGCAAGGTGCAGGAGGTGCCGCAACGCGAGACCACGCCGTTTTACCCGCGCAGTCCATATGGCGTCGCCAAGGTGTATGGGCACTGGATCACGGTCAATTACCGCGAGAGCTACAACCTATTCGCCTGTAGCGGCATTCTGTTCAATCATGAATGTGTCACGGCTGAGACGCCCGTCATTTTGCGGAAAAACGACCTGATCGACATCGCGCCGATTGAGGATGTCGTGCCGCATCGCACACAGCCTCAGGGAGCAACAAAATACACGACCAGCCCCAGCGCCGACGACGTGCTTGAAGTGTGGGATGCACACGGTTGGGCACGTGTGACGTGTATGACCGCTACCTGGAATGGCTGCGCGCATGGGTCGAGCAAACCCGACACGCCCGGCAAAACTGTGCACCGTATCGTTACGCGTGGCTCTGTCTTTCATACGACCAGTGACCACGTAGTGTTTGCGTGCCAGGACGATCAGCCAGTCGAGCGCAAGACCGCCGATATTCGCGTGGGCGATCATCTCAGGCTGACGAACCTGCCACGCCCCATGGACGTCGCCAGCATGGGTGAGGCTGAGGCTTGGCTGCTGGGCGTGATTGTCGCCTGCGCCAGGAAGGGTCAGGGGGGGGCGTTGCAACTTTCGAACCAGGATACGCGCGTCTTAGACGATGTCGCTGGCTGTTGGCGACAGTTGACCGGCGGCACGGCTAGCCGCACGACCCTTGTGGCGGCATCGATGACCGGCCAGCCCATCGCTGCGCTCGCGCTTTCCGGCCAAAACGGCCACGACAATGCCGTGTGCGCATCGATCTACACCCACAGCGGGGATAAGCGGATTCCGCAGCGTGTGCTGAATGCCCCCAAAGAAGCCCGCCTAGCGTTCTTGCGTGGCTATGGCCTAAAACCTTTAGACAGCCAAGATACCGACGCTGGCGTTATGGACAACTTCACGACGACCTCAGCGGTGCTTGCAGCCGGGTTGTATTGGCTTGTGACCACGACGCTGGGCCAGCGGGCCGAGATTAGCCCCGAAGAGGGTGCTGACGGGCTGTGTTACCACATCAGCCTCGCCTCAAGCGGTATGGGACGGGCCGGGCAACTCAGACAAACACCGTTGAATGAGGTCGTTGAGGCCTCACCAGTGAACTATTCTGGCTGGTTGTTCGACTTGGCCACGGACAGCCACACCTTCCACGCTGGGGTGGGCATGGGTTGGATCCATAATTCACCCCGCCGCGGTCTCGAGTTCGTGACGCATAAGGTCACACATGCTGTCGCGCGCATCAAGCTTGGTGTGCAGAGCGAGTTGCGTATGGGCAACCTGGATGCGCGCCGCGATTGGGGCTATGCTGGCGACTATGTGCGTGGCATGTGGTTGATGTTGCAGCAGGACAAGCCGGATGATTATGTGCTGGCGACCGGTGAGACCTACTCGGTCGAAGAGCTGTGTCAGGTCGCGTTTGATCATGCTGGCCTAGACTGGCACAAGTATATCGTCATCGATCCGAAGTTTATGCGCCCGGCCGAAGTGGACTTGCTCATCGGCAATCCAAGTAAAGCTGGCCGGCAACTTGGCTGGGAGCCAAAAGTCGGCTTCAAAGAATTGATCCAAATGATGGTTGATGCCGACTTGCAAGACTTGCAAGATGCGCGCTAGCGGCGTGACTAAGCGATGGAAACCCAATCTGAGCACGTGCCAAAGGACATGCCAGCGTGTTCTGGTGAGATCACGCGGCTGACGGACGCTTTTGCCACCCACCATCTGAATGACGCGTATGCACACCTGGGTAGGCGGGCTGCGGCCGCGCTGTGCCGCAAGCGACATTCGCCGCTAGCCGAGGGGAAGGCGAACATGTGGGCCTGTGCGATGGGTATGCGATGGGCGTCGTCAACTTTCTTTCCGACAAATCGCAAACACCGCACATGAAAGCCATGGATCTATACAAGCTGTTTGATGTCAGCCCCACTACCGGATCGGCCAAGTCCAAGTGGGTGCGTGATACCCTTGACGCGCAGCGGTTGAGTCCAGACTGGACCTTGCCTAGCCGCATGGACGCATGGACGCTCGTCTGGATGCTATCCGTCAACGGCTCGAGAGTCGATGTCCGGCCCAGGCCGCTTGCGGTGCAACAGATTGCCTATGACAAGGGACTCATCCCCTACATTCCCGCGCTAAAACAAAGTGCTGGGTCACGCGGTGGTCAGGATGGTCAATAGTGCCAAAGCCGTCGCCATCGGGGGTGGGTGTGGCGCAGTGCAAGTGCTGCTTGGCTTGCGCACGCATCTTGACCATCTCACCGGTATCATCGCCGTCACCGACACTGGCCGCAGCACCGGCAAGGTGCGCGATCTTGCGAGCATCCCGGCCCCGGGCGACATTCGCAATGCGCTGGGCACGCTCGCTGGAGATGACACCGACTTTTGTAAGCTGATCCAGCACCGGCTAAGTGTGCCGAAATATGACCCGCTCAACGGCGTGGCTTTTGGCAACCTCATGCTGGCAGCGCTGACCCAGCATACGGGTGATTTTGGCTCGGCCGTGGACGCGCTGCGCGAGATGCTGGGCGTTCGCGTGCGCATCCTGCCGGTGACCACGCACAGCACCCACATTTGCGCTGAACTGGTCGATGGCACGCTGCTCGAGCAGGAGCTGAATGTGCGCGCACTTGGCAAGCCGCCCATCAAACGTATCTTTATCCAAGACCGTATGGCGGTGGCGTATCAGCCGTGTATCGACGCGATATGCGACGCTGACCTAGTGACGATCGGCCCAGGCAGCCTGTTCACGACCGTCATCGCTTGTCTGGCCTTTGATGACCTGTCGCGCGCGATACGCGAGTGCAAAGCGAAAGTGGTTTATCTGTGTAACAACACCACCCAACCGGGCCAGACTGATGACTTTACGCTGGCGGACCATGTGCAGCAAGTGATGATTTATCTTCACGGCCGGTTGGACGCGGTGTTACTCAACAGCCGCGCGCCTTCGCAAAGTTTACGTGAGGCCTATGCGCGTGATGGTGTCGACGTGCTGTCGCCGACCAGCGATGAAATCAAACGCATCGAGCGCATGGGTGTCCGCCCGATCGTGCGCGACCTGGCCCAGTTGACCGATGGCAAGCGCGACTTATTTGACAAACAAGACTCCATCCGACACGACCCACTAGCGGTGGCGAGCGTGTTGGTCGAGCTTTTGTAGCCATGACGCATGTTTGGTGATCTTGTGATCACCCTACGAGTGACCTTGCTGTGACCTTGCTGTGACCTTTCAATGACCTTTCAAGACCGAAACCATAATCGATCAAGGAACTAACGATGAGCGATATCAAATTTGGAACCGACGGCTGGCGTGGGCGGATGGCCGACGATTACACCTTTAGCAATGTGCGCCGCTGCGCTGCAGGCTACGCCCAATGGCTGATCGCAACCTATGGCACCCAGGCCACGGCCGTCATCGGCCACGACAAGCGCTTTCAATCCGAGGACTTTGCGGCTAGTGCGGCCGAAGTGCTGGCTGGTCACGGCATCAAGGTCTGGCTGACCGATGGCGCCACCCCGACGCCCGTCATCGCCTTCGCCGTGCCTGCCAATGGCGCTAGCGGCGCGATCAATATCACCGCCAGCCATAACCCACCCCAGGACAATGGCTTCAAAGTGCGTAACCACACCGGTGGTGCCATCGACCCCGAGGGGCTAAAGCGCATCGAAAGCGGCATCCCGGACTCCGACCGTGACGTGAAGCGCACGAGCTTTGACAAGGCCCTGTCGGGTGGCTTGATCGAGAAATTTGATGCGTCCGAAAAATACATCGACAACCTGAAGAAACTGATCGACCTTGGCCCGCTCAAGAACGCTGGGCTGAAGTTCGTGATGGACGCGATGTGGGGTAACGGTGCGGGCTGGCTGCCACGGCTGATTGGGGGTGGTAAGACTCAGATCGTCGAGATTCACAATATACGTAACCCCGTCTTCCCCGAGATGTCACGGCCGGAGCCGATCCCGCCCAACGTCGATGTCGGCCTGAAGAAGACGCTCGAAGTGGGCGCGGATTGTTGCTGTATCACGGACGGTGACGCCGACCGGTGTGGCATGGGCGACGAGAAGGGCAGCTTTATCAATCAGTTGCGGGCGTATGCGCTCTTGGCGTTGTATCTGCTTGACGTGCGTGGTGAGCGGGGTGCGATTGTCAAGACGCTGAGCACGACTAGCATGCTCAACAAACTCGGCGAACTTTACAACGTGCCAGTTTATGAGACTGGGGTTGGCTTCAAATATGTCGCGCCAAAGATGACCGAAACCGGTGCGATGGTGGGCGGTGAGGAGAGCGGTGGCTATGCCTTCCGCGGCAACGTGCCGGAACGCGATGGCATCCTGGCCAACTTGTATTTCCTAGACGCGCAGGTAAAGACGGGCAAAAAGCCGAGCGAACTCATTGACTGGTTGTTTGGTAAAGTCGGCCCGCACTACTATGACCGCATCGATGCCAGGATTGACCCCCAGCGGCGTGAGGCGATCAAGGCCAGATTGAATACGGCCCAGCCGGCGTCACTGGCGGGTGTCAAGGTCATCGGCAAAGATATGACTGACGGCTACAAATTCAAGCTTGAGGGTGGTGGCTGGCTGCTCGTCCGCATGAGCGGCACTGAGCCGCTCATGCGCGTCTACACCGAAGTGACTGACGAGCGCCTGGTCGAACCGATCCTAAAGGCGGGCGAGGCGCTCGCAGCGGAATAGGGTGGTGGGTGACAGCCAGCCTATAAGAGGACGTGGCCGTAGCCTGCGTCTTTTTGTGTGACGCGCGTGCCGATGGCTAAGCGTCCACCCGCTGGATGGGTTGCGCCTGCGCAAGGGCAACTGTGTCGGCCGCAGCGCACTTGGGCACCTCTGAGGTCAAATAACAGGCGAGCCCCTGCCCGGTCTCCTTCTTTTTTACCAGCGGGTGAGTGGCGAGATAGGCATAAAAGGTTGGTCTTGGGCAGCCAAGCGTTGTCATGACATACTCGCCGAGCTTGCTTACCAATTGCGTTTGCTGGGGTTGTTGCGATAGGTGTTCGGTGATGGCCGCTTGAATCCGGCTTCGCAGGGTGAGTTTGGTTTGGGTTCGCGGCCGCCTTGCGGTGCTACACGGCGATTTACCCCACTGCGCCAGTTCAAATACCCCCTTGTCCGTCCGGATGAACTCCTTACGCGAGGTCAAATACAAATCCACCGAGTGTATGGATGCATCCGGACGGTTGGCTGATACGTATTCAAACACTTCCTTCAGCGTGGCGCTCTTGCCCGAAAGCTGGAAGAACTCGCACATGAGTTCGACGATGGTGCCGTGGTAAATGTGATCCCACTCGGCCAAGACCCACTTGCCGCTGCGTCCAATCGGAACAAATCGGTCGTCATGGACGAGTTGCGAGGCCAGGCTGCGGGGCATCGCATCTGGGGGCGAGTCCGCGAGCGCTAGGAGATCGTTGATCGCCTGCACGATCTCCTGTAGATAAAGCCCTTCACCACGCTCAAGCAGAACCCGGTATGCCTTGTCCGCCAGCGAAGGCAACTCCGAAAACTTGAACTGATAACCGTCCTCGCCCACCTTCTCGATCGCGCGGCACATCTTGATGGTCATGTCGAAAACGTTATCTGAAATCTCCTCCTGCGTGCGTTGACGCACGGCGGCCTGGATGTCCCTGGTCGGCATCATGGTGGGGCTGTCACGCAAGATCGCCATGGTGTGTTTGATGACCTGAAAGGCTGCCTTGCGGTCGAATTGGCCGGCGCGAATCCAACAGGCATGCACGTCCGCGCCTGCAATTTTGCCCGCTAAGGCTTCGTAGCCAAACAGGTGCATGATTAAGCGGGCAACGCCGTGATCGATAGCCTGGTCAGCCAAGCCACTTTGGCCGCCGATAAGTTCGATGGCGTTGGCTTCGGCGACAACCGCACCCTGGGTCATGATCGCTGTCTGTAGTGTCCGCGCCTCAACTTTGATTGCGCTTTGCACTGGTAAGCCGTGCGGGAATTTGCCATCTAAGATCGCGGCCTTCAACTTCCGGTATATCCGCCATTCAATTTGCCGCACCCGTTCACGCGATAGGCCGTAAACATCGCCAATCGTTTGCAGCCTATGCACACTGCCTCCTTCGAGGCCGAGCCGCAGCCGGACGATGTCGTAACCGCGCTGGGCGTAGTGCGAAGTGGCTAAGGCTTTTGTATATGGAACAATGCCCGCGACGAAACTGCACCCTTCAGGAATACAGAATGGACTCAAAAGCGCGTTGTTTTTCATGACCGCCAACTCCTTGCCGCTCAGTCAGGTCAACCAGGTCAGCCAGCCCAAGTTGACTGCAAGGATGACCCTGACCTGGAATCAACCGACGCTGACTTTCTGCAGGTAGTATGTCGAAAACATTCTACAGGATTCTACACCATAAATGGCTGTAGCGTAGGTCTGGTTGTTTTGATTCTCGCGTGACACGCTCACCTGAAGTTGAGCGCGATCTCGCGCCTATTTTTAGCCCTTAGAGCCGATGCAACTCAAAGCGCCGGCGTGTCTGGGGTTGGGGTGTCATCTGCATGCGCCATGCTTCAGCGTTGTATAGCGCCAGCGCGTCAACATCGGTGAACCTGACAACCAGTTGTGGTCAAGTCGTCGCCAGGGCTCGAGGCAAAGCGCTACATTGGATATATTGGATAGGGCCCACGTTTGGGCTGCGTGAGGTGTGCTTCGATACCTAGGCTATGGGGTCCCCAGACAATGTCACGATTCACGCACTCCCGTTTGTAACCTGCGACAATTGGACTCATGAATAGCTCGCCCATGCCTCGCGCTGTGCCGGTCCGTGCGGGGACGATGAGGTTGAACTGGCGCACGCTGCGCGCGCATATCCCCAGCTACCTGTTCATTCTGCCGCAATATGTGCTGTTTATCGTCTTTCTGGTTTTGCCGGTGGTGCGCGGCGTGCAAATCAGCCTGCATGATTGGAAGATCATGGCCCAAGCGCAGCGCTTTATCGGCAGCGCCAACTACGCCGAACTGTTGCGCGACCCGACCTGGTGGAAGGTGCTCGGCAACAGCATTACCTTCACCCTGCTGGTCATGCTGATCAACACGACGCTCGCCTTGTTGGTAGCCGTCAACATCAAGCGCCGTTTCCCGGGCCGCAATTTCTTTCGCACCGTGTTCTATTTGCCCAGTGT
>Ga0209068_10000808_pt1 | contig 16125 bp, 14 predicted proteins | sample ColStrG_CSR_2012_FD_187200 | JGI IMG/M metagenome (GOLD analysis project Ga0209068, IMG submission 187200) | Freshwater sediment microbial communities in response to fracking from Pennsylvania, USA - Cold Stream Run_MetaG_CSR_2012 (SPAdes)... | ecosystem: Environmental > Aquatic > Freshwater >... | reverse complement strand
CCGCGGACACGGCGGACACGGCGGACACGGCGGACACGGCGCACAGACCGCTCCTCGGGCACGGGGGCGCGTGACGCGGGCGGTTCGGCGTCTATCGATCGATGCGGTTGCCGTTCGCGTCCCAGTGCTCGACCACGCGCTTGGACGGCTGGACTCTTGGTGGCTCGCCAGGCTGCTTGGGGTAGTTCGGCGGGTACGGCATGTCGCCTTCGCCGCGGGCGGCCTCGTCTCGCTCGTACCACTGGAGCAGGGGCGTCAGGTCATGGGCGATGTCGTCGATCGCCGCATGCCGGTCGCCCACCGCGGCGAACCGGGCAGGCATGGTGGCGATGGTGAAGTCTTCGGTCCGCGCGTCGACCAGCTCGTCCCAGTCCAGGGGGGCCGACACGTACCCTTCGACCCGGCGGCGGGCACTGTAGGCCGAGGCGATGGTGCGGTCGCGGGCGTTCTGGTTGTAGTCCACGAAGATCTGGGCGCCCCGCTCCTCTTTCCACCACTTCGTGGTGATCCGTTGCGGGTCGCGGCGCTCCACTGCGCGGGCGAGCGCGATCGCGGCGCGGCGGACCTCGGTGAACGTCCAGCGCGGCTGGATCCGCACGTACACGTGGACGCCGCGGTTGCCGCTGGTCTTGGGGAACCCGACCCAGCCGAGCTCGGCCAGGACCTCGCGGACCTGGTCAAGGGCGACCCGCCTGGCGTCGCAGAAGTCTGTGCCCGGCTGGGGGTCCAGGTCGATGCGCAGCTCGTCGGGACGGTCCACGTCGGTGCAGCGGGCGTGCCACGGGTGGAAGGTCACCGTGCCCAGGTTCGCCGCCCAGGCCACGTGCGCCGCCTCGGTGACCCGAAGCGCGTCCGCGGTGCGACCAGAGGGGAAGGTGACCTGGCAGGTCTGGATCCAGTCGGGGGCATGGGTCGGCACCCGCTTCTGGTAGATCTCCTCGCCCTGGACGCCGTCGGGGAATCGCTGCAGGTAGGTCGGGCGCTCGCGCAGCGCGCGGACGATGCCGTCGGAGACCGCCAGGTAGTACTCGACCAGGTGCCGCTTGGTGCCACCGGCTGCGCCCAGGGCCGGAAAGTAGATCTTGTCCGGGTTGGAGACGCGCACGGCCCGGCCGCCGACCTGGATCTCGATCGCCGGTGAGGCCGCCACACGCTGGACGTTACCGCCTGGGCCGACCTCAGGGGCGGTCGCGGTCAGCGGGCTGGCTCAGGTGTCGTACCCCCGGCTCGTGTCGGCGACGTCAGCCCCGCCGCCCAGCGCTGCCAGGAACTCCCCCGAGGTGACCGGGTGGCTGAACATGGGGTAGTCGTAGGTGATCGCGTTGTCGTGCTCGGCCTGGGAGGTGGCGGCCACGCAGTCAGTCAGCGTGAAGACGTTGAAGCCCTTCTCGTATGCCGAGCGCATCGTCGACTCCACGCAGCAGTTCGTCAGGAAGCCGCCGAGGGCGACGTTCGTGATCCCCTTGCTGCGCAGGATGAAGTCCAGGTTCGTGCTGCCGAACGCATCCAGGCCCCGCTTGCCCTCGATCACGATGTCGGCCTCGGCGGGGGCGACGTCATCGACGATCTGTGCGCCCCAGCCGCCCTTGACGAACGCGTTGGTGGCGACCACGCCGGCGAGGATCCCGTACGGGTGGGTGGTGATCTCCCCGTAGCCGGGGGCGAACGTGATGGGCGCGTGGATGATCGTGGCGCCGGCGTCACGGGCGGCTTTGAGCGCTCCAGCGGTGTTGGCGAGCATCCCGGTGGACGCCATGACCTCCGAGACGGCGCCGTGCAGGGCGCCCCCCTCGGAGGTGAAGTCATTCTGGTACTCGATGAGAACCAGCGCGGTCTGGGTCGGGTCAAGGTCCATGAGGTGACGCTAGACCGCGCCGCCGCCGGCCGCCAGACGCCGTAAGAAGTCCGACAGGTGCCGCGAGGGCTTGCGGGCGGGCACCGGGCTCGGCCGGGACGTAATCTGGCGTCATGGCGGACGAGGCGAGCAGCATGAGCGACCTGAGCAGCGCGAGCAGCGCGAGCGACATGGGCGACACGGGCGACACGGGCGACATGAGCAGGGTGGTCAAGACCGAAGACCAGTGGAAGGCCGAGCTGAGCCCTGCGGAGTACCGGGTGCTGCGTAAGGCGGGCACCGAGCGGCCGTTCACCGGCGAGTACGTCGACACCAAGACCGTCGGGGTCTACACCTGCCGGGCCTGTGGCAGCGAGCTGTTCCGGTCGCAGGCCAAGTTCGACAGCCACTGCGGGTGGCCGTCCTTCTACGCTCCGACCGAAGGTGACGCTGTGACTTTGGTCGAGGACCGTTCGATGGGGATGCGCCGCGTCGAGGCACGCTGCGCCAGCTGCGACAGCCACCTGGGCCACGTCTTCGAGGGCGAGGGCTACCCGACGCCGACTGACCAGCGATGGTGCATCAACTCGGTCTCGCTGAGGCTGGTCCCCGGCCAGTAGCGCCGCAGTCCACCGCCGACAGGCGGGGACGAAGCACCGCGCAGTGCGCACCGCGGCACGGCGCAAGGGCGGATGTGCGGCGCCGCCCGCGACCACGGCTCCCGCGGGTAGTCGGTTCAGCGCTGCGGGAGGGCCTTGCCGGGGTTGAGGATGCCTCGCGGGTCCAGCGCCGACTTGATCGCCTCGTGCATGGACCGGGCAACCGCGTCGAGCTCGTTGTGCAGCGCCCGGCGCTTGAGCAGCCCCACCCCGTGCTCGCCGGTCACGGTCCCGCCCAGTCGCAGCGCGATGGCCAGGATGTCCTCGAACGCGGCGAAGGCCCGCTGCTGGGCGTCGCCGTCGCCGTGCGGGTAGATGATCGTCGGGTGGAGGTTGCCGTCACCGGCGTGGCCGAACGTGCCGATGACCAGCTCCCGGGCGGCGGAGACCTCCTCGATCGCCCGGATCGCCTCGGCCAGCGCCGACCGCGGCACCGAGACGTCGTCCAGCAGCCAGGCGCCCATCCGCTCGAGCGCCGGGATGGCCATCCGTCGGGCGCCGAGCAGCAGGTCGGACTGCTCGGCGTCCTCGGAGCGGTAGCCCTCGATCGCCCCGTGGCGTAGGCAGGCGTCCAGGATCAGCGCAGCCTCGTCCTGGGCGGCGCGTCCGGGAAGGTCGGACTGGGCGATCAGCAGCGCCGCGGCCGCGGTGTCCAGTCCCATCGGCGAGAACGACTCCACCGCTCGCAGGGTGGTCCGGTCCATCAGCTCCAGCAGTGACGGCGTGGCGACGGCCATGATGGCCTCGACGGCGCGCCCGGCCGACGGGACGTCGGCGAATGTCGCGACAACTGTGGTCGGCGGAGCCGGTGGCGGCCGCAGCCGCAGCCGTGCCTGCGTCACCACACCGAGGGTGCCTTCGCTGCCGACGATCAAGGACGTCAGGTCGTACCCGGCGACCCCCTTGACCGTCCGCCGGCCGATCCTGGTCACCCGGCCGTCGGCGAGCACCACCTCCAGGCCGAGTACGGCGTCACGGGTGACGCCGTACTTCACGCAGCACAGGCCGCCGGCATTGGTGTTGACGTTCCCGCCGATGGTGCACCAGTCCTTGGACGCCGGGTCCGGCGCGTACCAGAGCCCGTGGCCGCGGACGTGCTCGCGCAGCTCGTCGTTGACCACGCCCGGCTCGACCACCGCGTACCCGTCGGCGGCGTTGACCTCCACGATCCGCCGCATCCGTTCCAGACACAGCACGATGCACCCGTCGATGGCGTTCGCCCCGCCCGACAGCCCGCTTCCGGCGCCGCGCGGTACGACGGGGATGGCGCGGGCCTGTGCGACGCGCAGCACCGCCGACACCTGCGCGGTCGTGCTGGGGAACACCGCCACCGCGGGCTGGCCGGCGTCCACCCCGACGGCCTGGTCGCTGCGGTAGCTGGCCAGCCGGTCAAGGTCGTCGACCACGGCGTCGTCAGGCAGGGCCGCCGCGAGCTCGCTGACCAGGGTGCCCGCTCGGGAGCGCGCAACAACCATGGGGCCGACCTTACTGGCGAGTCCGGCCACGGGCAGCCTGCAGGTGCCGCGGGACTACCCCGCGCGGTGCCGGGCCGGCCCGCTCGTCACGCTAGTGCCGCGACCAGGTCAGCCCAGGGCCGGCGGCGGCCGGTGTAGAAGGGAAGCTCTTCGCGCACGTGACGGCGCGCACCAGAGGCGCGCAGCTCGCGCATCAGGTCGACGATGCGATGCAGCTCGTCGGCCTCGAAGGCCAGGATCCACTCGTAGTCGCCGAGCGCGAAGGCCGAGACCGTGTTGGCCCGGACGTCGGCGAACCCGCGGGCCATCTGCCCGTGCTCGGCCAGCAGGGCGCGACGCTCGGCGTCGGGGAGCAGGTACCACTCGTACGAGCGCACGAACGGGTAGACGCAGACGTAGCCGCGCGGGGCCTCGTCGGCCAGGAACGCCGGGACGTGGCTCTTGTTGAACTCCGCGGGACGGTGCAGCGCCAGCACCGACCAGACCGGCTCGCTGGCCATCCCCAAGGCGGTGCGCCGAAGTGCGGCGTAGGCGTCCTGCAACGCATCTGGCGACTCAGCGTGCCACCACACCATGTAGTCGGCGTCGGCCCGCAGCCCGGAGACCTCGTACACCCCCCGCACCACCACGTCACGGGCCGCCAGGTCATCGACCAGCGCCTGGAGCTCGTCGACGACGCCGCCGCGGGGCCCCGGCCCGAGGCGGTCGGCGACCCGGAACACCGACCACATCGTGTAGCGGACCATCGCGTTGATGTCGCGGGCCTTGGCCCGGGCGGGCTGGTCGACAGCCGCGGGGCCTTGCGGCCCCGGCTCGCTCCCGCCGGGCTGCGCTCCCTCGGTCGCCGCGGGAGCCTTTGCGGCTTCTGGGGCGGGCGACCCGGTCCCGGCAGGGGAATGGGCGATACCCGCGGGGTCTGCCGTGTCAGCCATTGGCCCATTGTCCCCGCTGGTCCAGCTGCGCGAGAACCCGGGTCGCCGCCTGTGTGCCCGAAGCTATGCACGCCGGCACCCCGACGCCGTCGAAGGCCGCCCCGCACACGGCCAGTCCCGGCAGCTCAGCGACCGCGGTGCGGATCCGGCCCACCCGGTCCAGGTGACCGACGGTGTACTGGGGCAGCGCGCCGCCCCACCGGGTCACGACAAGGTCCACCGGCCTGGCGTCCGTGCCGGTCGCGGCGGACAGGTCGGCCAGTGCCACGTCCGCGAGGTCGGCGTCGTCGCGCTGCAGGTCCTGGGTCTCGCGGTGGCGTCCGACAGAGACGCGGACCACGGCGAGGTCGGGAGCCTGCTGGGCCAGCCAGGCCCACTTCGACGACGCGTAGGTGGCGGCCTTGACCACCTTGTGCTCGACCGGGGGAACAAGGAACCCGGTGCCGTGCAGGCGACTGGCGATCTCACCGGCGCGGAAGGCGAACGTCACCAGTGCCACGCTGGCGTACTCCACCGTGGCAAGCATCTGGGCCGCGGCGGGTGCCTCCCGGGCAAGCAGGCGAGCACCTGCTGCGGCGGGAACCGCCAGCACGACTGCGTCCGCCTCGATCACCTCGGGCCTGGCCGCGGACCCCACGACCAGCTCCCAGCCACCGCCAGCTCGACGCAGCTGGCGTACGGTCACCCCGGTCCGCACACTCGTCTCGGCGAGAGCCGCCGTCCCGGGCCGGGGCACTGCCTGGGCCGTCAGCATCTGGCTGAGTCGCTGCGGCAGGCGGCCCAGCCCGCCACGCAGTGAGGCGAACACCGGTGGCGCGGCGGGCCCGCCGGCTGCGGTCCCGAGGATCTCGGCGACCCCGTCAAGCAGCGAGCGCCCGACCCGGGCGGTCGCCGACAGCTGCGGCAGCGCCGCGTCCAGGGACAGCTCGTCAGCGTGCCCGGCGTAGACCCCGCCCAGCAGCGGCTCGACGAGCCGGTCCACCACCTCCCGCCCCAGCCGGGCCGCCACGAAGCTGCCCAGGGAGACGTCGCCGCTGACCCGGGTGCGCGGCAGCAGGTGGTCCAGCGGGATGCGGGCCAGCCCAGGCAGCGACAGGATCCGACTCGCCGCCAGGGCGCGAAGGTCACCGGGCAGTCCCATCAGCTGCCCGGGGGGCAACGGCCGCAGCCGGCCCCGGGTCCACACCGACGCCCCGGCCGTGGCCGGGTACACCAGGTCGCCACCTAGACCTGCCGCCCGGACCAGTGCGACACCTTCGGGGCGCCGGGCCAGCATCGACTCGGCCCCGGCGTCGACGGTCACCCCGGCCACCTCGGTCAGAGCCAGCTTCCCCCCGACCTTGGCTGAGCGCTCCAGCACGGTGACCCGCAGCGGGCCGCCGGCCCGCTGACGCAGCTCCAGCGCCGCCGCAAGACCGGCGATGCCGCCACCGACCACCACCACGTGCGCGACGGCGTTGGGGATGCTGGACCGGGCTGCTCCTGGCGCCGGCACGGGCGGATCCAGGCGCGAGCGGTGCGGCCCGGTCCGGGGCGTCACCTGCCGGCTCGAGCCCACGCTAGCTGTCCGGGTGGGACGTCGCTTCGTGCACGAGGTCCACGATCCGGGCCAGGACGTCGGGGTCGGTCTCGGGCAGGACCCCGTGGCCGAGGTTGAACACGTGACCCTCCAGGCCCGCGGCGGCCGCCAGGACCGCCCTGGTCTGCTCTTCGACCGCGGCCCACGGGGCGAACGTGACCGCCGGGTCGAGGTTGCCCTGCAGGGCCCGTCCTGGGCCCACCCGCCTGGCGGCCTCGTCCAGCGGTACCCGGAAGTCGACGCCGACGACGTCAGCGCCGGCCTGCCCCATGGCCGCCAGCAGCTCGCCGGTGCCCACCCCGAAGTGGATCCGCGGCACGGCCGGGGCCGCCGCGGCCACCTCGGCCAGCACCGCCACCGAGTGCGGCATCACGTAGCGGCGGTAGTCCGCCTCGGACAGCGCACCCGCCCACGAGTCGAACAGCTGGACCGCCGAGGCCCCGGCCGCCACCTGGATCCGCAGGAATGTCGCGGCGATCGCGGCCAGCCTGGCCAACAGGTCGTGCCACAGCTGCGGGTCCCCGTACATCAGCGCCTTGGTCCGCTCGTGGCCTCGGCTGGGACCGCCCTCTACCAGGTAGGAGGCCAAGGTGAACGGCGCGCCGGCGAAGCCGATCAACGGCGTGGCACCCAGCTCGGCGACCGTGGAGCTCACGGCCTGCGCCACCGCGGCCACGTCGGGCGGCTCCAGCGGGCGCAGGGCGGCAAGCCCGGCGCGGTCCCGGATCGGCTGGGCGATCACCGGACCGACCCCGGGCTTGATGTCCAGGTCCACCCCGACCGCCTTGAGCGGCACGACGATGTCGCTGAACAAGATCGCCGCGTCGACGCCGTAACGGCGGACCGGCTGCAAGGTGATCTCGGTGACCAGGTCGGGGCGCATGCACGAGTCGAGCATGCCGATCCCGCCGCGCAAGGCCCGGTACTCCGGCAGGGACCGCCCTGCCTGGCGCATGAACCAGACCGGGGTGTGCGCAACCGGTTCGCGCCGGCACGCCAGCAAGAAGGGCGAGGCTGCCAGCCGGGGATCGGGGTCGCTCACACCGGCGATCGTCGCACGCGATGGGCACCTGGGCAGCCCAGAGGTCCCCGGACGCGCTCCGCAGACGCGACGCAGACGCGCAGCGGACGCCGCGAAGCCCCGACGAAGTCACCCCTTCAGATGGGCATCTGCAGTGGGTTCCCCGTGGGGACGCCCAGTAGGTGCGCACAGTAGGTGCGCACAGTCGCGCGCACACCTGGTGTCAGCGGGCGGGCACCCCCGTCAGGCGCCGCCCACCGCGATCATCACCACCCCTACCAACGTTGTGACCACGCCGACGACCTGCACCGCCCGCAGCCGCTCGTCATGCACGAACCTGGCCAGCAGCGCCGTGACGACCGGGTACACCGAGCCCAGTACCGCGACCAGGCTGATCAGCCCGGTTCGGGTCGCCAGCGCGTAGAGCCCGTTGGCGACCACGTCGCCCGCGCCGACCACGGCCAGGGCCGGCAGGTCGCGCCGGGCCAGCCCGCCGGTGCCGCGCACGGCAACGGCGACCACCACCACGACACTCACGCTCGCGCAGCGCTGGGTGAGCAAAGTCATGGTGACGCTGTAGTGGGCACCCTTGGCGATCAGCCACAGCACCAGACCGAACCCCAACGCCGACAGCAGCGCCAGGCCCAGGGCGCGCGCGCCGCCCGGCGCGGTGCCTTCTCGTGCCCCGCGGATCTCCGGACCGCTGGCCAGCACCACACCGGCGACGGCCAGGACCACGCCGAGCAGCTGCACCGCAGCGGGTCGCTCCCCCTGGCCCAGGCCGATCGCGACGGGCACCACGGCGCCCGTGGCGGCGATCGGGGCCACCACGCCCATCGTCCCGATGGCCAGGGCTGAGTAGAACGCCACCAGCGAGGCCATCCCGAGCAGCCCGGCCGCAACCGCGTACGGAAGGTAGCCGAGCGGGTCGCCCGTGGCGCCCAGGGCCAGGGCGGTCGGCACGATGAGCAGCAGGGCGATCGCCTGAGAGGCCCCGACCACGGCGAGGGGGGCCAGCCGCCTGGCCAGGGTCCCGCCGAGGAAGTCCGCTCCCCCCCACAACACGCTGGACAACAGAGCGAGGACGGCGGCCATGGCCCCCGGAGCGTACCGGCGGGTCAGGACACGCCCGGTACCCGCGTCGCTCCCTGCGCAGCGGTTGAGCCGCCCGTACCCTGCGAAGATGAACAGCCGGCAGGACGCAGGCACGGCACCGGAGCCGTTCCGTCGCGCCGTTGAGGCCCTGCGCACGGTCCGGCTTCGACCCGAGGTGGCGCTGGAGGAGACCGCGGCGCCGCAGCGGCTGGCCCCGTACGCCGTGGCCCTGTCCGCCGACATCGAGGGGCCCGACGACACCGAGCTGGCGACCGGACGCTTCGTCCTGCTCTATGACCCGGCCGGGCACGAGACCTGGCAGGGGGTCTTCCGGGTGGTCACGTTCGTGCGAGCGGGACTGGAGGCCGACCTCGGCGCCGACCCCTTGCTCGCCTCGGTGGGCTGGTCCTGGCTGACCGAGGCACTGGACTCCCGCTCGGTCGGGTACGTCGCTGCCAGTGGCACCGTGACCCGGGTCGTGTCCGAGGCCTTCGGCACCATGGCCGAGCGGGCGCCCACGACAGAGATCGAGATCCGGGCCTCATGGACCGCGTCGGACTCGCGCCTGGGCCCACACCTTCAGGCCTGGGCAGAGGTGCTGTGCACGGTCTCGGGACTGCCACCGGCCGAGCTCGGGGTGGTCCCGATGGCTCGCCCGGGCGGTCGAAGGACTCGCTGACCGCGCCTACAGGACCGCCGCGATCGCGCCGATGAACCCCCTGACAGGTCAGCAGGACAGTCCACCCCTGATCAGGAGGACGGGTGAGCGCACTCGTCGAGCAGCGGGGCATGCCCATGGGCGTGCGATCCCCACGATTCTCGGCACTGGTCGCGGTGAACGACGCCGTGTTGCGGCAGGACGTGGTGCGTGGACTGGTCGCTCTGGGCGCTTCTGACGTACTCGAGGCCGGTAGCATCGCCGAAGCCAGAGCACGAACGCGCAACGGTCCCGTACGCGACCTGCTGGTCGTCGAGATCGGCCTGCCGGACGGCTCCGGGGTCGCCCTGCTGGGTGAGCTCCGCGCGCTCGGGTGGCACCGCGGGATCGTCCTGGCCGCCGACGGTGACCCGTTCTCGGTCCGGGCCGCGCTCGCGGCCGGTGTGCGCGCCTTCGTCGTCAACCAGGCCCCCGGGCGCGGGCCAGCCATGGCCCCCGCGTCACGCGGCCCAGGTCGAGGCGCACAGGGCGGCGTCGACGGTCTGTCCGGCCGGGAGATCGAGGTCCTGGCGCTGGTCGCGTGCGGCCGGTCCAACCGCGACATCGGCACTGACCTTCACCTGTCTGCCCTGACCGTCAAGAGTCACCTGGCTCGGATCGCCCGCAAGATGGGCACCGGGGACCGGGCCGAGATGGTGGCACTGGCCCTGCGCGCCGGCGTGATCCAGTAGTACCCCGCTCTACGCGCTGCGACCCGGCAACGCGCGGTGATCGGCGTACGGTGACCTCGTGACCGACGCCGTTCCCGCACCTGCTGGACCATCTGGACGGTCCGCTACCCCGGTGACCGCGATGACGCCGGCACCCAACACCCCCACTGCGACAGCTGCGGCAGCTGTGGCCCCCGTGGCCTCTGAGGCCCTCGTGACTGCTCGGACGGTTGCGACCGCCGTGCCCGCTGACCCGGTCGTGACCGCTGACCAGGCGCGCGACGGCTCGAACGACACTGGCCCGCCGACAGTCAGCGACGCCGGCGTCACCGCCACCACAACGGCCGACCCCGACCCCGACTCCGTTTCCGACTCCGACTCCGTTTCCGACTCCGACTCCGACTCCGACGGCAGCGAGTCTTCCGTCGAGCCCGAACCCACGGTCATCGCGCTGGTCGAGCCGCGCGAGGGGGTGCCCGAGGTTGTCGCCGGGCCGAGCGTGCTGGCCCAGACGGTTGCCGTGTTCGCCGCAGGCACCGGCCCGGTCGCCATCGACGCCGAGCGTGCCTCGGGCTACCGCTACGGCCAGCGCGCCTACCTGGTGCAGCTACGCCGGGTCGGTGCGGGCACCGCGCTGGTCGACCCCGTGGGCTGCCCTGACCTGAGCTCCCTGGGCACGGCCCTGTCCGGGGCCGAGTGGATCCTGCACGCCGCCAGCCAGGACCTGCCCTGCCTGGCTGAGATCGGCATGCGGCCCACGACGCTGTTCGACACCGAACTGGCCGGTCGACTCGCCGGGTACCCCAGAGTGGGTCTGGGACCGCTGGTGGAGCAGGTGCTGGGCTTCGCACTGGAGAAGGGCCATGCGGCGGCCGACTGGTCGACCCGCCCACTGCCCGAACCCTGGCTGCGGTATGCGGCCCTGGACGTCGAGGTCCTGATCGAGCTGCGCGAGGCCCTGGGGCAGGTGCTGGCGGACCAGGGCAAGCTGGACTGGGCTCGCGAGGAGTTCGCCGCGCTCGCCTCGGCCGGTCCGGCCAAGCCACGGGTCGACCCCTGGCGGCGCACCTCAGGGCTGCACCGGGTCCGGGGACGGCGTCAGATGGCGGTCGTGCGGGCGCTGTGGACCGCACGCGACGAGCACGCGAAGCGGCGCGACCTGGCGCCCGGACGGGTCCTGCCCGACCTGGCCCTGGTGACCGCCGCACTCGCCGAGCCGAAGTCGGCGGCGGACCTGGCCGCGGTACCCCCGTTCAACGGCCAGCGGACCCGGCGTCACCTGCCGTACTGGTGGGCCGCGATCGAACAGGCCCGGGCCCTGTCCCACGACGAGCTGCCGTCGCTCACCCTGGCCAGCGACGCCCCGCCGCCGGCACGGGCGTGGCCGGACCGCGACCCCGCCGCCGCGGCCCGGTTGGCGGCGGCCCGGGCAGCCGTGGCTGCGGTGGCCGACGAGCACGGGCTGCCGGTGGAGAACCTGCTGGCCCCGGACAGCGTCCGCAGGCTGTGCTGGGAGCCACCGCAGGACGTGTCGGTCGCTGGCGTGGCCGCCGTGCTCGCTTCTTTCGGGGCGCGGCGCTGGCAGGTCGAGCTGTGCGCAAGCGCCCTGGCCGGAGCCCTGGGCCGGCTGCGCCTGAAGACCGGCGGGTGAGCCGAGGATGGGCCGGGCTGCGGCTGCGGGCCGCGGGGTGAGCTGGGCTGCGGACGGCCGGCAAGCGTCGCAGCGTCCCCCGGGCCGCCGGCTGCGCCTGGAGCGCCTGGGCGTGGCCCGGGCCCGGGCCATCCTGGCCGGCGACCTGTCCGCGGTCGACGCTGCCCCAGGCTGGCCGCACGCGGACAGTCTGGACGGCATCGCGATCGAGGCCGCGCACGCACAGTCCGACGACCAGACCTGCTTCCTGGCCGTCCTGGCCGAGACCGGCCAGGTGGTCGGGGAGGGCGGCTGGAAGGGCGGCCCGGACGACACCGGCGAAGCCGAGATCGGCTACGGCCTGGCGGCCCCCTCGCGCGGGCAGGGCCTGGGCACCGAGCTGGTCGCCCAGCTCACCGCGTGGGTGCTGGACCAGCCGGGGGTCACTCACGTCGTTGCCATGGTCTTGCCGGGCAACGTGGCTTCGCGCCGTGCCGTGGAACGAAACGGCTTCGAGCTCGACCGGGCCGACGAGCCGGCCGGTGGCACCGGTGGCGCGGGTGGCGCGGGTGGCGCGGGTGGCATGGAGCTGCGGTACGTGCGGCGGCGCTGATTGAGCGCCGACCAGGCCCTGGTGGTCGCGGTCCGTGACGGCCTCGCCGGGCTCGCCGACCCGCAACGGGCTGCGGCGATGGCCGCCTACATGAAGTCGGCGATGCCCTACCGCGGGGTCGGCGCCCCGGCGCAGAAGGCACTGATGCGCACGGTGCTGGAAGAGCACCCGGTTCGCGACCGGCGCACCTGGCACGACACGGTCCTGGCGCTGTGGGACGAGGCCGGCTTCCGAGAGGAGAGATATGCGGCCATCACCGTTGTCACCGACCGGGCCAGCGCCGGCTTCCTCGACGTGGCGGCGCTGGACCTGGTCGAGCACCTGATCGTCACGGGAGCCTGGTGGGACTACGTCGACGTCCTGGCCATCCGCACCGTGGGCCCGCTGGTTCGTGCGCACCCGGCCGAGCTGGTGCCGGTGATCCTGTCCTGGGCGCAGGACGAGAACATGTGGCGGCGCCGCACCGCGATCATCCACCAGGTCGGGACAAAGGGATCGACCGACACGGCCCTGCTGACCCGGTGCCTGGAGCCGAGCCTGGCCAGCAAGGAGTTCTTCTTGCGCAAGGCCATCGGCTGGGCCCTGCGTGACCTGGCCTGGTACGACCCTGGGTGGGTCCAGGGCTACGTCCACGACCACGGCGACCAGCTCAGCGGGCTCTCGCGGCGCGAGGCTCTGAAGAACTGCGGCCCCGGCTGACGGGCCGACGGCGGCCGGAAACCGGTCGGACACCGGCCCGGTGTACGGGGCCAGGGCAGCCCGCGCGGCACCGGCCGCCGCGGTAGGTTACCGGCGAGTAGCATGTGGTCAGCAGGGGCCCTCAGGCGGGCCCCGACCGGTGGTCGAAGGAGTTGGGCAGTGGCTGGAATCTCGCGCGAGGTGGTATTCGTGGACGGGGTCCGCACCCCGTTCGGCAAGGCCGGCCCTAAAGGCATCTACGCCGAGACCCGGGCCGACGACCTGGTGGTGCGCTGCATCCGCGAGCTGCTGCGGCGCAACCCGGCACTGCCACCCGAGCGGGTGGACGAGGTCGCCGTGGCGGCCACGACCCAGACCGGCGACCAGGGCCTGACGATCGGACGCAGCGCCGCACTGCTGGCCGGGCTGCCCCGCTCGGTTCCCGGCTACGCGGTCGACCGGATGTGCGCGGGGGCGATGACCGCCGCCACCACCACCGCCGCCGGGATCGCTTTCGGTGCCTACGACGTCGCGATCGCAGGGGGTGTGGAGCACATGGGCCACCACCCGATGGGCAGCGGCGTCGACCCGAACCCGCGCTTCGTGTCCGAGCGGCTCGTCGACCCCAGCGCGCTGTCGATGGGCAACACCGCCGAGAACCTGCACGACCGCTTCGCCCACCTGACCCGCCAGCGCGCCGACGCGTTCGCCCTGCTCAGCCAGGAACGCACGGCCAAGGCGTACGCGGACGGGAAGATCCAGCCGGACCTGGTACCGGTCGCGACCCGGTCGGCCGCCGGTGGCTGGGGCTACGCGACGACAGACGAGCCGCCCCGACCTGATACGACCCTGGCCGCTCTGGCCGCGCTGAAGACCCCGTTCCGCCCGCACGGGCGGGTCACCGCGGGCAACTCCGCCGGCCTCAACGACGGCGCGACCGCGTGCCTGCTGGCGGCCGAGGACGTCGCCGACGAGCTCGGCCTGTCCGCCAGGATGCGCCTGGTCACCTTCGCCTTCGCAGGGGTCGAGCCCGAGGTGATGGGCGTCGGCCCGGTCCCGGCGACGCACAAGGCCCTGGCCAAGGCGGGCCTGGACATCGCCGACATCGGGCGCTTCGAGGTGAACGAGGCGTTCGCTGTCCAGGTGCTGGCGTTCTTGGACCACTTCGGCATCGCCGACGACGACCCGCGGGTCAACCCCCGGGGAGGAGCGATCGCGGTCGGGCACCCGCTGGCCTCGTCCGGGATCCGGCTGATGACCAACCTGGCGCGCGAGCTCGCCGAGCACCCCCAGGTCCGCTACGGCATCACCACGATGTGCATCGGCCTGGGCATGGGCGGAACGGTCATCTGGGAGAACACGGCCTGGGAAGGCGCAGCATGAGCAGCTCGACAGATTCCGGGCCCGTCGTCGAGCTGGCCGCCGAGGTCGTCACCTCGGCGCTGGTTCGCATCGTGGAGCTGCGTCACGGCGCCGGCAAGGCCGCGTTGGTCACCTTGGACAACGGCCACGACCACACCCGGCCCAACACCTTCGGGCCCGCCGGGCTGGCAAGCCTGGACGCTGCCCTCGACCAGGTCGGCGCCCGCAGCGACCTGGTCGCGGTGCTGCTGACGGGCAAGCCGTTCGTCTTCGCCGTCGGAGCGGACCTGTCCGGGATATCGGCGGTCACCGACCGCGCCCAGGCGCTGGCGGTCGGCGAGCTGGGGCACCGCGTGTTCCGGCGCCTCGGCGAGCTCGCGATCCCCAGCTTCGCCCTGGTCAACGGGGCCGCGATGGGCGGCGGACTGGAGGTTGCGCTGCACTGCACCTACCGCACCGTCTCCGCCGGCGCCGCCGCGGTCAGCCTGCCCGAGTGCTTCCTCGGCCTGGTGCCGGGCTGGGGCGGCACCCAGCTGCTTCCGCAGCTGATCGGTGCCGACCGGGCGGTGACCGTCATCATCGACAACCCGCTCAGCCAGAACCGCCAGCTGCGGCCCAAGCAGGTCCTCGAGCTGGGGATCGCGGACGCGATGTTCGACCCGGCCGACTTCCTCGAGGAGTCGATCGACTGGGCGGCCCGGGTGCTGACCGGCGCCGTGACGGTCTCCCGGGCCGAGGTGGACCGGTCCGAGCAGACCTGGGACGCGGCCCTGTCGCGGGGGCGCGCGATCGCCGACGCGCGCACCCACGGCTTCGCCCCCGCGCCCTACCGGGCCCTGGAGCTGCTCGCGCAAGCCCGCACGGCGTCGGCCGACGAAGGCTTCGCCGCCGAGGACCGGGCCCTGGCCGACCTGGTGATGGGCGAGGAGCTGCGGGCGGGGCTCTACGCGTTCGACCTGGTCCAAAAGCGCGCCAAGCGCCCGTCCGGGGCCCCCGACAAGGCGCTGGCGCGGCCGGTGACCAAGGTCGGGGTCGTGGGGGCGGGGCTGATGGCCGGCCAGCTGGCGCTGCTGTTCGCCCAGCGCCTGGAGGTCCCCGTGGTGCTCACCGACCTGGACCCCGAGCGCCTGGACAAGGGGCTTGCCTACGTCCACGGCGAGATCGACGCCCTGCTCGCCAAGCGCCGGCTGAGTCCGGACCGCGCCGCCCGGCTCAAAGCCCTGGTCACCGGCTCGACAACCCTGGAGGCCTTCGCGGACGCAGACTGGGTGATCGAGGCGGTCTTCGAAGAGCTGAAGGTCAAGCAACAGGTGCTGGCCGAGCTGGAGGCGGTGGTCTCCCCCACCGCGGTCCTGGCGACCAACACCTCGTCCCTGTCGGTCACCGCCATGTCCGCCGCCCTGGCCCATCCCGAGCGCGTGGTGGGCTTCCACTTCTTCAACCCGGTCGCGGTACTGCCGCTGGTGGAGGTCGTGCGCTCCGCCGGCAGCGCCGGCACCGACGACGCCACGGCGGCCACCGCCCTGGCGGTCGGCAGGACCTTGAAGAAGTCCTGCGTGCTGGTCACGGACTCCCCGGCCTTCGTGTTCAACCGGCTGGTCACCAGGGCGCTGGGTGAGGTCATCGCGGCGATCGACGCCGGAACCGACTTCGCCGTCGCGGACGCGGCTGTGCAGGCCCTGGGCCTGCCGCTGTCGCCGATGGTGCTGCTGGGGCTGGTCGGGCCCGCGATCGCCCTGCACACCGCGCAGTCCCTGCATGAGGCGTTCGGCGAGCGGTTCGCCGTCTCGGCGGGCTTCGCGGCAGTCGTGGCCGCCGGAAAGGCCGCGGTCTACACCTGGCAGGACGGACAGCCGGTGGTCGACCCCGAGGTCGCCGC
>Ga0209068_10000807_pt1 | contig 16138 bp, 10 predicted proteins | sample ColStrG_CSR_2012_FD_187200 | JGI IMG/M metagenome (GOLD analysis project Ga0209068, IMG submission 187200) | Freshwater sediment microbial communities in response to fracking from Pennsylvania, USA - Cold Stream Run_MetaG_CSR_2012 (SPAdes)... | ecosystem: Environmental > Aquatic > Freshwater >... | reverse complement strand
GGAGTGGGCGTGGCCGGCACGGCGGCGACGGCGGTGCTCGACACGGAGAGCGCGGCCGGCGGCGGCGTCAGGGCCGCCGCGGTCGCGGCGGAGGCTGCGGCGAGCGCCTTCAGCCGTGCGGCGCTGCGGGCGCGGCGGCGGGCGATCATCGCCGCCGAGATCCGGGGGGCGACGACGGCGCTGGCGCTCACCGGCTGCGCCGTTTCGCGCAGGACAGCCGGCTCCACGGTCTCGCCGGCGCTCGGAACGCTCGCGTAGGTCGCGGCGGGCGCGTGATGAGCGTGGTGGTGTGCGATCGCGGCATGGTCGGCCGCGACGGCTCCGGCCGTGACGAGCGCGGCGGCCGCAAGCCCGGCGACGGCCTTCGTCGCGAGCGCGCCTGCGCCGGCGGTCATCAGGCCGCCCGCGAGGCTGCTGCCGCTTGCGGCAGCGCCGGCCCCGACGGTGGCGCTCGCGCCGACCGTCGCGCCGGCGCCGACGTGCGCTCCGCCGGCCGACGCGGTTGAGCCGACCTTTGTGAGCAGCAGCTTCTTGATGAGCAGCAGCGGCCCGACGGGCATGATCGCGGCGAGCACGCGGTTGTTGTCCTTGAGCTGCTTCTTGAAGGCGACGCAGCGTTCGCAGCCGCGCACGTGCCGGCGCGCCGGCGTGCTCAGCTTGCTCAGGCCCTCGGCGCTTTCGCCGAGCTCCAGTCGCACCTCATCGCAGCCCAGCTTGCGAGCCTCGGCGGCCTCGGCGAGCGAGATCCGTGCGCGCACGAGCAGCGACTTGACGGACGGGATCGTCGTCTCCATCGCGACCGCGATCTGGTCGTAGGAGAGCGCGTCGATCTCGCGCAGCAGGAGTGCGGTCCGCTGTGTCTCGGGCAGCTCGTGAACGTCGGCGATCAGCTCCCTGAAGCTCTCGCGGCGCATCACCTTCTCGCCGGTCGAGATGCCGTTCTCGGCGTAGTGGACGTCCATCGAGTCGACGCCGATCGCGGAGTTGCGGCGAAGGTGGTTGAGCGAGCGGTTGCGCGCGATGCGGTAGAGCCAGGGGCGCACGTTGATCTCGCGGTCGTCGGCGAGAACCGCGTTGAAGGCGGCCGCGAAGACCTCCTGCAGCACGTCCTCGGCGTCCTCGCGCGAGCCCAGCATGTGGCGGCAAAAGGCGAGCAGGCGCGTCTGGTAGCGCGTGCACAGCGTCTCGAAGGCGGCCGGCTGGCCGCGGCGTGTCATCACGATCAGGCGCTCGTCGGACTGCAGCCGCAGCAGTGCCGACGGGCCGCGCAGGCTCGGCAGGGTGCTCGGGTGTGTGAGAGCGGAGACCTCCATCAGCGCACGTCCATTCCAGCAGCTGCCGCTAACTTGCCTCTAAAGAGAACGTAATTGCCCATAAAGACACCGTAGCTGCGCCCAAGTTGCGGGCTGCAAGCACGTTTTCGTGCACGTCCCCCACCCGTATCGGGGGCCTTTCATACACTGGCGGAGCGCGCCCGGGTGGCGGAATCGGTTTACGCGATCGACTTAAAATCGATGGCCCGAGAGGGCATGTGGGTTCGAATCCCACCCCGGGCATCTGTCCGCGCGGGCCGGCGCGGGGGGGCCGCGACCGCTAGAGTCGCGCCCGATGGCGACCGAGAGCGCGCAGGAGGCGAGGACCTACCACGGCGGGCGGCTGGTCGCGCGGCGCCTGAAGGCGCACGGCGTCAGCAAGCTGTTCACGCTCTCGGGCGGGCACCTGTTCTCGATCTACGACGGCTGCCGCGAGGAGGGCATCGACATCGTCGACGTGCGCCACGAGTCGACCGCGGCGTTCGCCGCGGAGGGCTGGGCGAAGGTGACGCGCGAGCCGGGAGTGTGCGCGCTCACGGCCGGCCCGGGCGTGACGAACGGGATGAGCGCGATCGCCTCCGCGCAGGCCAACCACTCGCCGATGGTCGTGCTCGGCGGCCGCGCTCCGGCGCTGCGCTGGGGGCAGGGTTCGCTGCAGGAGATCGACCACGTGCCGTTCGTGCGACCGCTCACGAAGCTGGCGGCGACGCCTGGTGGGACCGAGGAGATCCCGGGGCTGCTCGACGACGCCTTCGCGGCGGCACTCGCGCCGCACAGCGGTCCCGCGTTCGTCGACTTCCCGATGGACTACGTGTTCATGGAGGCGGCCGAGCCCGACGAGGTGCCGCCGGCCGGCGCGGGCGCCGACGGGAGCGCCGCCGACGGCGGCGCGATCGAACGTGCCGGCGAGCTGCTGCGCGGCGCGGAGCGCCCGGTGATCATGGCCGGCACCGACCTCTACTGGGGTCGCGGCGAGCGCGAGCTTCTCGAGCTCGCCGAGGCGCTGCGGATCCCCGTGTTCCTCAACGGGCTCGCGCGCGGCTGCGTGCCAGCGGACCACGACCTGTTCTTCTCTCGTGCGCGCTCGCAGGCCCTGAAGGGCGCCGACGTCGCGCTCGTGATCGGCGTGCCGATGGACTTCAGGCTCGCGTTCGGCGCGAGTTTCGGCGAGGACACCGAGATCGTCGTCGTCGACGTCGCCGAACCGGAGCGCCGTCACCCGCGCGCCATCTCCGTCGAGTGCTACGGCGCGATCGGGCCGGCGCTCTCGGGGATCGCCACGGCGGCCGGCGGCGGCGCGCTCACGAGCGAGCGGTGGATCGCCGAGCTGCGCGAGGCCGAGAGCGAGAAGCGCGAGGCGGAGCGCGCTGAGCTCCAGGACGGGCGCTCGCCGCTGCACCCGATGCGCCTGTATGCGGAGCTTGCGAAGGTGATCGACCGCGACGCGATCGTGATCGGCGACGGCGGTGACTTCGTCTCCTACGCCGGCCGCGTCGTCGACAGCTACCACCCGGGCTGCTGGCTTGACCCGGGGCCGTTCGGCTGCCTCGGCACCGGCCCGGGCTACGCGCTCGCCGCGAAGCTCGCACACCCCGATCGCCAGGTCGTGCTGCTGCTCGGCGACGGCGCGTTCGGCTTCTCGGGGATGGAGTTCGACACGCTCGCGCGTCACGGCGTCAACGTCGTCGGCGTGATCGGCAACAACGGCATCTGGGCACTCGAGAAGCACCCGATGGAGTTCCTCTACGGCTACTCCGTCGCGGCCGAGCTGCGTCCCGAGACGCGCTACGACGAGGTCGTCGAGGCGCTCGGCGGCCACGGCGAGCTCGTTCGCCGGCCCGAGGAGTTCGCGCCCGCGCTCGAGCGCGCCTTCGCGGCCGGCCGGCCGGCGCTCGTCAACGTGCTGACCGACCCGACGGTCGTCTACCCGCGCCGCTCCAACCTCGCCTGACTCAGCCGACGCCGGCCAGGCGCAGCGCGCCGCCGTAGAGGATGTCGTGCTCGGAGACCTCGACGCGCTCGAGCTCGAAGGCCTTCATCGCCTCCTCGAGCAGGATCATTCCGGCCACGATCGTCGGCGCGCGATCGGGGTCCAGCCCGACGACGCGCCGGCGCTGCTCCTCGTCCATGTCGGCGAGCCGCGCGAGCAGCATTTCGACGATCCCCAGCTCCAGCGTGTAGCCGTGCACGCGCTCGGGGTCATAGGGGTCGAGCTCCTGGTCGATCGCGGCGGCCGATGTCGCCGTGCCGGCGACGGCGACGCCGTGGCGCACCGGCGTTCGCTCCGCTGCGGGCAGCCCTGCCAGGAACGTCGCGCGCACGTCGGCCGCGAGCGCCTGCAGCTCCGCCGGCGCAGGCGGGTCGGTGTGGATGTGGCGCTCGCTCATGCGCACCACGCCGGCGAGCAGCGACACGTGGAAGCCCGCGCTGCGCCCGGCGCCGACGACGAACTCGGTTGAGCCGCCGCCGATGTCGACCACGACCGTCGGCTCGCCGGCCGGAGCGCGTCCGGACATCGCGCCGAGGAACGTCAGCTGCGCCTCCTCCTCGCCGCGCAGCACGCGCGCGTCGAGGCCGTAGTCCTCGCGCACACGGCTCGCGAACTCGGCGCCGTTGCTGGCGTCGCGGACGGCCGACGTGAGCACGGCGAGGTTCGCCGTGCAGCGCAGCTCCTCGATCTCGGCCTGGTAGTCGGCGAGCACCGCGAACACGCGCTCCGACGCCTCCTCCGACAGGCGCCCGCCGGCGTCGACGCCCGCGCCGAGCCGCGTCACGCGCGAGTGGCGACGCAGTTCCTCCAGCGAGCCGCTCGCGCTGTCGACCTCGGCGATCAGCAGGCGCGTCGAGTTGGTTCCGATGTCCACGACGGCGACGCGCACGCGCGAGATCCTAGACGTAGTGGCATGCGGGCGAGATCGGAGGGGCGATGAGCGCATCACGCGGGCGCGATTCTCTGCTAGAACATTGGCAGCGACGCGGGGTGGAGCAGTCTGGTAGCTCGTCGGGCTCATAACCCGAAGGTCGCGGGTTCGAATCCCGCCCCCGCTATGAAGAAGCCCCCGGTAATCGGGGGTTTTTTCGTTCAAGAGGTGGGTTGCCAGGCTGAGGCGGGGTGCAAGCGGGGTGCAATTTTGAGAAAAAGTGCGGGCCTCAACGGTTCTGGATAGCCGAGGAGCCGCATCGAGCGTTTTCGCTAGAGCCGCGGGGGTGGAGTGCCGGCGCCAATCCGGGCGCCCCCGCTTGCGTGCCCGAGGGTTGGACCACCCGTTCCTGGTTGAGTGGCGGGTGCGGGCGGCCTTCCGAGTCGATCCGGCGGCTAGTTAGGGCACTGCTGGCTGCTCGATCATCGCGGCCTGGGCTCCCGCTCCGTGTGGAGACCAGTGAGCGCTGGGTCGGTCGCTCAAGGCGCTGCGAGAGGCTGCGCAGTGAGATGCTGCGACCAGCCCGGGGGGTTAGGCCGCCTGGGCGGACCTGAGTAGGCGCTCGTACCGATCAACCGTGATCAGTACAGCCCGTGGCTCGTTTCGATTGGTGATGACAAGCTGGTCGGCCTCTCCGGTCTCCAGCCGTTGAAGCGCGCGGGGCAGTTCCCTCGCGGCGGTCTTTGCCGGCAAGAGCTCGTCGAGCCTGATTCGCAGACGCATATCGGGTCTCCTTGATCGAGGGACGTCGCCGGCAGCCTAGTCATGGCGCCGGTCGCATCGTGAACGCCACCCGCAGCGACGCACTTGAGGACGGCGCTCAGAAGCCCGTCCGGGGCAGCGTTTAGGATGGCCTTTGATTTAAGTGCGATTCAAAGGAGGGCGCATGCCGCGCAACGAACGACACGTGGTACCGAGCAAAGCTGGTGGCTGGAACGTGAAGGCGCCCGGCGCCGCAAGGTCGTCGGCCCACGCCGACACGCAAGCCGAGGCGATCGACCGTGCTCGTGAGATCGTCCATAACAGCGGCGGCGGCGAGCTCGTCATCCATCGCCCAACGGGACGGATTCGCGACAGCGACACCGTCGCTCCCGGCCGCGATCCCGACCCGCCGCGCGATCGGCGCTGAGGAAAGCCTTGCCGTATCGCAACAAGACGTTTGTCAGCTTCGCGAGCGAGGACATCGATTACTACCGGCTGATGACCGCGTGGCGCGCGAACAAGCACATCGACTTTCAGTTTGTTGACGCGCACGACCTCAACGTGGCCCTCGACACGAGTCAGCCGGACACGATCAGGCGTCGGCTCCGAGAGCGGCTCGCGAACACGAAGCAGGTCGTATTGCTGGTCGGCGACAAGACGCGCGCCGTGGCTGCCCGGCCGGCGCGGTTCCTCTACTACGAGGTCGAGGTCATCGAGCGGCTCGAACTGCCTGTCGTGTTCGCGAACCTCAGTGGTTCGCGCGCCGTGCAGAGCTCGTTGCTGCCCAAAGCCCTGGTTGACCGATACACGATTTCAGTGTCCTTTCAGCCCGCGATCATCAAGTACGCGCTGGACGATTTCGTTGCGGGGTACCCGGCCGGGCAGCGCAAGTCACTCGGGCCGCACTCCTATAAGCCCTATGTCTACAAGCAGCTTGGCCTCTAGGGCATAGGTGCATCGACTGCGAGCCCAGCTTCGCCGTCGGTCTGGCCGCCGGTCTCTTGGCACCGCATTCCTGACGGCTTTCGGAGCGCTCTGGCTGATTCTTGAGCCGGCAGGGCTGTTCCTTCCCGACACTTTCAAGTGGGGCTGGCCGGGCTACATCGGATTGGTTGCCGCAGGCGCGGTGATTGCGGCCTATCGAGTTCGCCCGAGGGACAAGATCAGCCGAGCGCTGCCCCCAACAGATGTCACCGTCGCGATTCAGGTCGGTGATGTCCTGGCGCAATCCGGCAACATCGTGGTCGGCGCCACGGACACGTTCGATACGCAGTTCGACGATGAAGTCATTAGCCGAGCGAGCGTCCAAGGACAGCTTCTCGAGAAAGTATTCGCGGGCGACCGAGGTGCATTTGACGGTCTCATTGAGTCGACCCTGCCTGCGGGTGTCGGGACCCACGATCCCGACAAGAGTTTCGGCAAGAGGACGCGCTACCCAGTGGGGACAGTCGCTGTGGTTCGAAATGGCTCTAGTCGATACTTCTTGCCGGCGTTTACGCGGATGTCCAAAGCTCTGCCAGCCCATGTCGAGTCGACGATCGAGGAGCTAGAGCTCGCGCTGGCCTCGGTGTGGCGGACGATCAACGAAGCCGGTCAGCGGGAGCCTGTTCATGCGCCCATCATCGGATCCCACCTCGCGAGACTTGGCGTCTCTCGCACGCTGCTCACCCAACTAATCATCCTCACATTCATCGCAGCGACACTCAAGGGCGGGCCGCCCAGCCTGACCGTGTGGATCACCCCAAGCGACCGCGACGTGGTCGACATGGTGGTGCTCGACGAGTGGTTGCGCGGGCTATGCGCGGCCTGAGCCCGCATTTACGTTGACTGGCTCGGCGCCCACCGCGACAGTAAGTCTCGACGCTGACGGTCGCGGCGCAGCGCTCCGAGGCAACTGGTGGCGGCGGAGAAGAGCCTCCCTCAGATTCCATGTCGTTTCGTCGCTGGCTGCGGGTTCGCGCAGGTGAGCCGGGGCCAGGGTTGGCGGAGCATGTGTCCCAGTCCGACTGGGTCCGGCCTACTCGGACGCGCCTGGGCGCCCGTGCGCGTCGAAGACTTGCTCGAACCAAAGCAGGGCGGCCTCCGCGTCCTTGATCGCGACCGCGTTGGTGGCCCGACTATGTCGTATCGCGTTTCTGAGCTCCGCCAGCTGAGCAAACCGACCGTCGAGCGTCTCCTTGGTCCCGAACATCCGCTCGAAGGCCGGCCAGGAGCCTTTCGCGCAGATGATGGCCTGAAGGTCACGGAGATCGAAGTATTCGGTTTTCGCGCTCATCGAGTTGTCGCGAGCGGCCGCTTGGCCTGGGTATCTGCGGCCAGACGCCGCAGCCCTCGCGCCGACGCTCTGCGCGACATGCTCAGGTATCAGGCTCCCGTCGTCATGCAGCCGCTCGACGATGATGGCCCTCAATTGAAGCTCGACGGCCTCGATGCGGGCATCGAGCCGCGCGAGCTGCGGATCGATTCCGGGAGCAGTGGTGTTGACGCCGATCGCCCGTTCGGTCAGCGCGTCCCAGAGCTGTTCCACGCGCATCGCGAGGAAGCCTTCGAAGTCGTCGTTGGCAAGAGGACTGGCCTCTCCAGACGGCAGCATCTGGCTTGCCAGAACCTGGTCCAGTTCTGCGCCGAGGGCCGCGCGGACCTCCTGGAGATAGACAGACGGCGCCTTCTTCCCGATGCTGATGTTCGTCGTTCGGTCGATCAGGCAATGGTTGAGCACCGAATCGACCTCTACTCCGCGACCGACATCGGCGAGGTAGCCGCGCGGGAACACGTGGTGGTCGTCGACCTTGCTCGCCTCGATCACCTCGCGGCTCAGAGGCGCCCCGGTGTGGAAGTCTCGCGGGTGCTGGGTCAGCGTCAGGGCGATAGTCGCGCGATAGAGGCCTTGTTGCTTCACGGTCACCGTGCGCCACCGCTCGGCGCTCCATTCGAAGTCGGAGACGACCGGCGGCGCCTGCCCGTCCGTGAGCCACGCGCGCAGGATCGGGCTGTCGCGTTCGGCGAGGGTCGCCGAAGAGCTGTCGTACTCCCCGGTGAACGAGGCACACCAGAACCAGCGCTTCAGCATCCCGCGTCTCGCGGCCTGTTCAGGTCCTTCTGCACCTAGAACCTCGCGCCAGGCGCTGGCAAGGGGAATCAGCATCGGTCTGTACGGCAGCCATTTGCCGACCAAGACGCCGCACTCGTCCCGGAGTAGGGACACCACGGCGGCCATGTCCGAGGTTGCGTCATCCCACCGCTCGGCGATATCGCTTGCCGTGAGGCCGAGGACCGAGCTGCGCTTGCAGGAGAGGCCGAGCCGCAGCGCGATGACCTGCAGAACGTAGTAGGGCTCGACACCGAAGTCGGCCAAGACGGGGTGCTGTTCGAGCGCCGCGGCCCAGTAGTCGTACAGGCTGAGGCCGCCTGCGAACGCCCGGGCGCTGATCAGCTCAAACGGAGTGAGCGGTTTGCCGGTCCTGTTGAGCGTCTCGAAGATCGTGCACACTGCCTCCAGCTCCGTCTCGGGAGGGAGCACGGTCACCGGGAATGTGTACTGGACGAGCGGCTCGATGAATGCCTTGTCCACGTCGCGCAGGAGTCGCCGCACTCGGGACTCCTCGTCGTCTTTGCGCATCTCAACGACTTCATCGCGCCAGTCGCCCGAGCCCCCATCACGGATCGCCGAGATCGGCATCATCAAGGCCTGCGCTTGGGCCTCGAGCGTTTCAAGCCGGGCGGCCCGCTCCGCACTGAACACACGGACCGCGTCGTTGGCATCGGCGCCCGATATCAGCGCACCGACGTCGAGGAAGAAACGCGACTGGCCGACTCCGTAGACCGCCTGATAGAGCGAGGTCAGCCGCTGCTGTCCGTCGAGCACGAGCATCGATGGCTGAGCCTGCAGAGCGGGCGCTTCCTCAACGGCCCTCGGCTTGAACGTCGAGCCGCCGTCCTGAAGAAACAGGAGCGCGCCGGCCGGAAATGATCGGATCATCGACACGAGCAACTCGCGCGTCGCGTCGGGCGCCCACACGAAGCTCCGTTGGAAGTCAGGCAGGGCAAGCTGTCCGCTTTCCATTTGGGCCAGCAGATGCGTGAGCTTGCGTGGGCTCGTCTGGAACTCGCCGCGAACTGTGGGCTTGGGTACCTCGACGTCGTCTGGAATCGTGACCTGTTGGGCGAATTGCTCGTGGGCCGATTGTGGGCCAGCCTGCTGCAGAAGCGGGCCCGGGGCGGCGTCGGCCGCGTGCGCATCGGCGACGCGGAGTAGCTCGGACTCGTAGCTCGGCCTCGTCATCGTCAGCAGTGACCCGAGGGTGTTGCGCGCCCCGTACGAGAGCTCATCGCGCGAGACTCGTGCGAACCAGGTGATGGCACGGCTGTGATTGAGGTCGCCACCGATGGGGCTCGCCAGGTAGAGATAGGGCCCGGAGACCCGTCCGAATAGCACTGTCCGCGAGGCCGGCTCGGGCGTCAACACGAGGTCCCCCGGCTTCATAGTGTTCGCCATCCGGAAGAGCGTGTTGGCGCCCTGGGAGCGCGAGTTGGCATGAAGCGCGGGGTACTCGGCCTTGACGAGGTCGAGGATCGCGTCGCGCTGCATCCCGGCGATGTCGCCCGTGTCGCCCCAGCCAACGACGATCGCCGCACGCTCCACAAAGGTCGCCGCGTAGATTCCGCCTTTCCCCGCTCGGACCATCCACACGGTCGCAGTCGCGGCTCCCGCGAGCTCGTCTTCGGGGAGTTGGCCGCCCATGTCTGCGCTCCAGTTGGCGTAACCGGGGCACTCCCGTTGTAGGTAAGCGCTGTCGATCGGCCCCGCGCTCGTGTCGAGAGCGGTGCGCCCCGCGTCTGTGATCTGTACGGCTGCTTCCCGGGGTTGATCGACCAACCCCGCACGTACGAGGCTCGTGCGCGCCCAGCCGACGCGATTCTCGAGGACCGTGGAGCCTGATTTGGTGCGAAGGGCGACGCTGCTCGTGCTCAGCCCGAGTCTCTCAGCGACCAGCTGGGCGACTGCGGACAGCTCACGGGTTTGACCGTCCGCGAGCGCTTCGAGGACCGGCTGCAGCAGTCGGTCGACCGTGGGTATCGAGGCTGCTGGATCGGCGCTTGCCTCGTCGGTCGCCGTTGACGGTGGATCGCTTCCCGTTGCCACGCACGGAGCCTACCGGCGACGATCAGCGATGCCCGATGTCGAGCAAGGCGGTGGCGTCGCCGAGCGCGCCGCGCTCTCCCCAGTCGAGCTCGCCGATGTCGCTGGTTCGTCGGCGAGTCGACCGAGGCCGAGCCTAGAGGCCCGTGAGACGGCCCAAGCGCGCTGCGGACCGCGTGACGAAGACGAACTCGTGGCAGCGATGGACGAGCCCGGCCGCGTGCAGGCTCACGAGCGCATCCACCGCTTGCGTCTCGTCTCCGATCGCGCGTGCGACCTCGTCCACCGACCATGGACTCGGGAACTCCGGGTCAAGCAACAGACATAGAACCGAATGCTCGACGCGGTCGAACTCCGCGACGGGGTCGCGCGGGTTAGGCTGATCTTGCATGGGAAGAGCCTCTCTTTCCGTGCCACGGCCCCGGGCAGTTAGCGCTGCGCCGGGGCCACTTTTTGATGGTCCATCGACGCTACACCGCGGCGGCGATGCTTCCGGCTAAACGGCAGAGGCCTGGCGCGAAGACGCTCACGACTCCGTTGGCAGTGAGCCGCGCCTCGATCTGCATTGAGGGAGGACCGTTGCGGCAGCGCCAGTGGGTAGGTCACGTGGGGGCGAGCAGCACTCAAGCCCCGATCTGGCGTCGGCTCGACAAGCCTGCGTTGTCACCCCGCGAAAGTCGAGCAGACTATACGCACCAGGGTGCAAATCCCGCCGGAGTTACCTAAATTATTCCGTGTCCCGAAGGGGCTGGGAGTCCCTGAGGACGGCTGAGTTTTACACCTATTGAGCCGCCCAGCGGCCGTTGTTACGGTCGCCGGGATGCAGACGACCCACAAGATCTCGGGCGACTCGGCGGCGGGCTACGCCAACTATCTGACCTCGGCCTCGGACCGCGGGGACTACTACGCAGGTAGCAGCACAGGGGAGAGCGGCGGCACGACCGCGGCTCTCGCTCCGAGCCGCTGGCACGGCTCGCCTACGCTGCTCGCCGACCTCGGCCTCTCGGCCGAGCGTCCCGTCGAGCGGGAGGATCTCGCCGCACTCATGAACGGTGTCTCGCCGGCCGACGGCCACGAGCTGCGACGTGCGGGTGGGGATGGATCGCGTGTCGCCGGCATCGACATGACGTTCAGCGCTCCGAAGTCGGTGTCGGCCCTGTGGGCGGTTTCCTCGACGTACGAGCGCGCTCGCATCGAGGCGGCACACAGTCGGGCGGTCGCTGGGACGCTCACTCGCATCGAGCGCGACGTGGAGCTGCTGCGCGCGCGCGTCAATGGGGAGCTTCGCTGGGAGCGTGCCGAGCGGCTCTTGGCCGCCGAGTTCGTGCATACCTCGAGCAGACTGACGCGCGACCAGGAGGGCGCCGGCGTCCCGGACCCGCAGCTTCATTCGCACGTGGTCGTCCTGGGAGCTGAGCGCCTGAACGGTCGGTTTGCCGCGGTGGACTCGCGCGAGCTGTTCCGCTCGGCGCGGGCGAACGGAGCGTGGTACCGCGCGGAGCTTGCCGACGGCCTCCAGGAGCTGGGCCTCGAGATCCGAGGCGGTACGGGTCGTGACGGCCGCTACTTCGAGGTGGCGGGAGTGCCCGAGGCGCTGAGCGAGCGCTGGTCGATGCGCGGCGTGGAGATCGAGCGGGCCGCGCGGGCGTTCCGTACTCGCTACGGCCGGGATCCCAGAGCGGGGGAGCTCAGCTCGATCACGGTCGCAACCCGTGGGACCAAGACGACGGCGACGCCGGTCGACGTGGATGCGGCGTGGCGCGCCGTGGGAGAGGAGCACGGTCTCCCACGCGACCATGCCCGAAGCATGTATTTGCCGGAGCGTGAGGCTCCCGCCGCGCCAGACCTCGGACGTGAGCTGCTCGGTGACTTGACGAAAGACCGCTCGGCGATCAGCGACCGAGACCTCCGCGCACGGGGCTACGAGCTCACGGCTGGCGTAGCCCACCCATCCGAGGCAGACGCCGTGATCGCTGAGCTTGCTCACTCTGGCGAGCTCGTGGGACTGGCCGGCGGCCGCTGGACCACGCGAGAGCTGCGCGAGCGCGAGCTGCTGACGTTGGAGCTGGCCCGTTCTCGTGCCCGCGAACGGACCGCGCCGGTCAGCGACTCCGCGATTCGCGCGTCGCGTCTCGACGTGCAAAGGGATGTCGGCGGTCTCATGAGCGCCGAGCAGCGGACGGCCGTCGACACCATCACGGGCCGTGGCGGCGTCAGCGTGCTGGTCGGGCAGGCCGGTACCGGGAAGGGCGTTGTGATCCGGGCAGCCGCGGGGGCGTGGAAGCGGGATGGCTATCAGGTCATCGGAACCGCGGTGGCCGGTGCGACCGCCGAGCGCCTCGGTATCGACGCGAGCCTGGAGCAGTCGGTGACGACGGACGCCCTGATCGCTCGGGTCGAGAGCGGCAGCGTTCAGATGGACTCAAAGACCGTTGTCGTGATGGACGAGGCGGGGATGGCGGACACCCGCCGCCTCTCGTCCCTGTCCGAGCTGACCGCCCGGCGCGGGAGCAAGCTGGTGCTTGTCGGCGACCACGCCCAGCTCCCGGCGATCGGCGCCGGCGGCATGTTCGCCGCACTCCAGGAGAACGTCCCGACCGCTGAGCTCACGGAGGTGCGCCGGGCGACACATCCGTGGGAGCGTGATGCCTGGCAACAGGTGCGCTCCGGCGAGCCCGAGCATGCCCTGGCGAGCTATCGGGCGCGAGACCGTCTGCACATCTCAGACACACGGGAGGAGGCCGCGGAGCGGATGGTCGGCGACTGGGATCGGGCCCGGCTCGGGCATCCCGGCGAGCGCACGGTGATGCTCACCGACGCATCGAACGTCGAGCTCGACCGGATCAACGCCCTCGCGCAGGAACGTCGAGCGCAGGCCGGCGAGCTCGGCGCACACAGCGCGGAGCTCGCCGGCCGCTCGTACGGACTGTCAGCGGGCGATGAGGTGATCTTCACCGCGGCGCTTCAACAGCCGGGGCAGCGGCGGATCGAGAACGGCACTCTCGGGACCGTTACCGAAGCGGCCGAGCATGGGCGCCTCTCTGTCGAGATCAACGGCAGCGAGGCGCGCGATGTACGACTCGACACGGCGGAGTTCAACGACCTGCGCCTGTCATACGCCCAGCACGTCTACAAGGCCCAGGGCCGAACCGTGGACCGCGCCTTCGTGCTCACCGGCGGATGGCAGACAGACCGCGAGCGATCCTACGTCGCGCTGACTCGCGCGCAGGAGCGAACCGACATCTACATCTCGCGGGAGGACCTCGGCGAGCAAGGGATGGACGCGGGCGCGATCGAGCGCCTCGGCGAAGCCATGGCCGAGAGCCACGCCCAAGAGCCGAGCATCGCCATGCCCGTCGTCCGCGAGCGCGAGAGCGAGGTGGCACGGCTGATGCGCGAGTCCCAGGAGCACGACCGTGATCGGGACGTCGGTCTCGAGGTGGAGTGATCCAGGGCAGCTCAGGCCTCGCGTCGTCTACTCGGCGAACGCGGGATAGAGATCGATGGCGAGCTGGCTCGAGCCACCATCCGGGCCGGCGAGGACCTCGGCTGCCAGGCAGCGGTGATCGTCCGGGGTAATCCGGACTTGGTCCGTTCCGTCGAGGACGAACAACTGCTCGGCCGGCCCGAGCGGAGCACCCGCGGAGTCGATCAGGGACCGGATCTCGGCGCGGTCAGCCTCCAGCAGCCGCGCGAGACGCGTCGTGGCCTCGTCGTGCAGGTCTGGTCGGCTCACACCTTGGAGGGCTGCGCTCGCCCCGTCCACGATCGCCTTGATGGTCGTTCCCGGATCGAGGCCTCGAACTTGAGCCCGGAGCGCGTAGCCATGAGGCGCAAGAACGGGCGTGTAGTCGCGCGGGCGAGCAATGCGCACTGCCAGCCAGATCCGTGCGGCCAGGCGAGCCGAGAGAGCGCGCAAATCCGTCATCGCAATCTCGCACGCAACCGGCCCCAGCCGTACCCCGTGGAAGGCCGTCGCCGCGTCGGTGAGTTCGTAGCGCCAGTATGCGGCCCGCACGCGCCCGGAGGGATCGGGCGGTGGATCGAGCCCCAAGTCTTGAAAGCGAACCCCTTTCGTCCCGACCGAACGGAACAGCAGCAGGGTCTGGTCGATGTTGTTGAACAGCAGGTTCTCGACATCGGTCCCGGGCCACCGGCGGCCTGCGTAAGCGGCGGAGAACACGGCGGGCTCGCGCGACTCGAGACGTCGGATCTCCTCGACGATCGATCGTCGCACGGCGCCGGCGGGAGATCCGCTGGACGAGCTGTTCCGTACGTACTCATCAGCCCACAGCTCGAACCGGCTCGTGCTTCTGAGAATCGTCGCGTCGGGCAAGGTCTGCAGGAGCTCTCTCGAACGGCTAGGACTGCACGGTCAGGCTGCCTCGCGCAGCCGCTCGTAGACCTTGCGCAGGTAGTACTCCCCAACCGTCGCGCGGAAGTCCTCGTCGTCGAGGATCTTCTTGTAGATCTCGTCGTTGGCGTCGACGCGGGTCACGATGGTCTGCAGGAACTTGCGGTCGAAGACGAGGCGGAAGTTATCGATGCTGTTGTTCTGGGCCTGATCGGAGAGTTCGTCGTCTGCGACCCAGCTCTCCTCGAACTGGTCCAGCAGCAGCTTGTCAACGTCGGTGAGGTCGGTGCCGAAGCGTTCGTTGAGGACCTCGACGATGCTCGAGAGATGCTCAAGATCGAGTTCCTGCTGACTGCCCTTGCCCTCCCCGAAGAACGACTGCACCTCGCCGGTGGCCGAGGTGAGCGAGAGCGCGCCCTCGAAGGTCATCTGGTGGCGCAGGTGCGTGAGCTCAACCTCCGTGCCGAGGTCGAGCCGCTCGACCGTGGCGGTGTCGCGCAGGTAGAGCGAGAGCGCTCGGCAGTAGACGTAGTCGCGCTCGAGCTGGGGGTCGGTGAAGGCGGCGATCTGCGAGACGAACGAGTAGGTGCGCACGAAGCGGGTCAGCGCGTCGCGAAAATCCAGTCGCTCCTCGTCGCCCATCGCCTCACAGCGCTCCTTGGCGGGGCCGATGGCGGCGTAGGCCTCCGCCGAGCGCTTCTCGTCCGTCGCGCCGGCCCCGAGCAGTGCCGGCATCGCGGCATCGATCTCCTGGGCCCTGAGGACGTCGAAGTCATCGAGGCGTCGCCGCGTGTCCCAAAGGATGTTGGGGTCGGTGGGCGGCGCAACGGTGCAGCCGTGGAATTGCTCGAAGGCCTCGACGATGTCCTCGGTGTCGTTGCGGAAGTCCAGGACGAACGTGTTCTCCTTCAACGGGTGGATGCGGTTCAGGCGCGACAGCGTCTGAACCGCCGCTAGTCCGATGAGCGGCTTGTCCACATACATCGTGTGCAGCAGGGGTTGGTCGAACCCGGTCTGGAACTTCTCGGCGACGATCAGCACGCCGTAGTCGGGACCCCCGAACTCCTCCGCCGTGCGGCTCTCCGGGAAGCCGTTCATGTTGCTCTCGGTCTGCGGCTGGCCCGTGCCGTCGTCGATCCTGCCCGAGAACGCGATCAGGGTCCTGATGTCGGCGTAGCCCTTCTCGGCGATGTACTTGTCGATGTTCTGCTTGTAGCGCACGGCGTGCAGGCGCGAGGAGGTCACGACCATCGCCTTCGCGAGCCCACGCATCTCCTTCGAGGTGTGCGCGCGGAAATGCTCGACGATGATCTCCGCCTTCTGCGCGAGGTGGTGCGGATGGAGACTCACGAACCGAGCGATCGCCCGCCGTGCCTTCTTGGCGTCGTACTCGGGATCTTCCTCGGTCGCCTTCTCGATCTTCCAGAAGGTTTGGTAGGTCGTGTAGCTCTCGAGCACGTCCATGATGAAGCGCTCCTCGATCGCCTGACGCATCGAGTACAGGTGGAAAGGCTCGTGCTTCCCTGTCTGCGGGTTCAGGCGCCCGAACATCTCGAGCGTGCGGCCCTTTGGGGTGGCGGTGAACGCGAAGTAGGACAGGTTCGACTGCCGGCCGCCGCGCGCGCCAACCGAACGGGCCAGGGCCTCCTCGACTGGGTCGATCGCCGCCGCGAGCAGCCCCGTGTCCTCGGCCTCGGCGGCGGTCAGC
>Ga0209068_10000806_pt1 | contig 16142 bp, 14 predicted proteins | sample ColStrG_CSR_2012_FD_187200 | JGI IMG/M metagenome (GOLD analysis project Ga0209068, IMG submission 187200) | Freshwater sediment microbial communities in response to fracking from Pennsylvania, USA - Cold Stream Run_MetaG_CSR_2012 (SPAdes)... | ecosystem: Environmental > Aquatic > Freshwater >... | reverse complement strand
CCACCCCGAGGTTGCGTCGTTCGCACGCGCCAGACGCGTGTCAGCGACGCAACCTCGGTGGGTCAGGGGGTGACGACGGCTTTGATGGCCTCGCCGGCGCGGGCGACCGCGATGGCGTCCTCGGTGCGGGCGAGCGGGAAGCGGTGCGTCACCAACTCGGACAGACCGAGGCGCGCGTCGTGGCGCTGCGCGATCGCGACGGTGGTGCGGTAGTCGGCGAAGCTCGCGGGCCCCATGGTGCCGATCACCGAGAGACTGCGATTGTTGAGGTTCACCGCGTCGAGCGCGACGGTGCCGTGACCCGAGTAGATCCCCATCACCAGGTAGCGGCCGCCGTCGGCGACCAGACCCATCCCTTCGGGGAACGCCTCCATCCGGCCGGCCGCCTCGATCACGACGTCGGCGCCGCGACCACCCGTGAGCTCGAGCACCTGGGCGCGGCGCTCCTCGATCGTCGTGGTGAGCAGCGGGATGACGGTGGTCGCGCCGAGCCGGGTCGCCGCGGCGAGACGGTCGTCGGGCGCGCCGATCACGATCACCTGCCGCGCGGGGCCGAGCGACGCGAGCAGCGTCGCCGACAGCCCGACCGGGCCACTCCCCTGCACCACCACCGACTGGCGGGGCCGGATGCCGCCGAGGCGCGTCATGCCGCCACAGGCGGTGGGCATGGCACAGCCGAACGCGATCACGGCTTCGGGCGCGGTCCCCTCGGGGATCTTGAAGAAGCAGTTCTCGGGGCCGAGCGTCGCGAAGTCCTGATAGGTCGCGGGGTTGGGCACGTCGGGCGACGGCGGCCAGCCACAGTCGGGGAACATCGCCGGCGTGCGGCCCGACGGGGTCCAGTACACGAGATCGCCCGCCGCAACCGGGTGCCCGGAGCTGTCGGTGGTACTCCCGGCACCGAGGGCCTCGATCGTGCCGACGCCCTCGTGACCGAAGCACACCGGACGGCCCGGGTCGGGGAGGTCGCCGTCGAGCCGATGGGCATCGGTGCCGCACACGCCGCCGAGCACGGTCCGCAACACCACCGCACCGGGGCCGGGATCGGCGACGTCGCGCTCCCAGATCTCCAGCGGACGCCCCGCGCCCACGAACACCATCTGTCGCCCGTGTCGCATGTGTCCCCCGAACCGTTGGTCGTGTCGCCGAGTTGCGTGCTTCAGTCGGCGTCGGTGACGGTGTCTCCCGCCCCGGCCCGGATCTTGTTCATCAGGCGCACGAGCTGCGCGAGCTCGTCCTCGGCGAGCGGGAGCGTCGAGAACAGGTGCGCGTTGAGCTCCCCCACCGCCTTGTCGAACACCTTGCGCCCCTTGGGCGTGATCTCCGCGAGCACGGTGCGACCGTCGTCGGGATGCGGCACGCGCCGGATCAGCTCGGCCGCCTCGAGCCGGTCGACCGAGCTGGTGACGGTCCCGGGCGTGATCCACAACCCGGCGCCCACCTGGCCGAGAGGGAGCTGCGATCCCGGCCGCAGCAGGCCGAGCACCTGGTAGCGGGCGAAGGTCAGGTCGAACGGCCGCAGCAGCTGGTTCGCCTTCGTGAGGATGATCTGCCACCCGCGCATGACGGAGACCGCGCCGGCCACTCCCCCGGCGGCGTCGTCCCAACCCTGTTCGAGCCAGTACCGGCGGGCGCCTTCGACCGGGTCGTACGAGAGCCTCGACATGGGGGCATCGTAGAGAAGCGCGCGCTCAGCCCGCGGCACCGGCGGGCGCGCGCGCGGTGATACCCGCGGCGTGCAGCGCGGCGAGGTCCTCGGCGGACACGCCCGCGGCGAGCAGCACCGCGTCCGTGTGTTCACCGAAGAGCGGGGCGCGACCCGTCACGAACCGCTCGGGCCCGCGGGAGAACCGAATCGGCAGCGTGCTGTGGAGGGCCGGCCCGTTCACGGGATGGTCGACCACCTCGAAGTAGCCGCGGTGCTGCAACTGCGCGAGCTGGGCCTGGTGGTGGGGCTGCACCACGGGCGCGACCGGCACCCCCGCGGTCCAGAGCTGCTGGACGATCTCGTCGGCGGTGCGGGTCGCACACCACTCGGCGAGGTGCGCGTCGAGGTCGTCGTGCGCGGCGCGCCGACCAGCCGCGGTCGCGTAGGTCGCATCCTCGGTCCATGCGGGCGCGCCGAGCGCGTCACACAGCGCGCGCCACTGGTCGTCGGTGGCCACCGCGATCGCGATCCATGAGTCGCGAGTGTCGGCTCCGGTGCCGTCGACAGTGACATCGGCCGTGAGGTACAGGTTCTGCGGGGCAGCCGCCGGCCCGCGGTTGCCGTCGCGGGTGAGGAGCGCGCCGTACGCGGAGTGTTCGACGATCTGCTCGGCGGTGAGGTTGAGCGCAGCGTCGACCATCGCCGCCTCGACCAGCACGCCTTCGCCGGTGCGTCGGCGGTGTTCGAGCGCGAGCAAGAGGCCGGTCAGCGCGTGCAGCCCGGCGCCCGGGTCACCGATGCAGTACGGCGAGACCGGGTTCGTGTCGGGGTGACCGGTCATCCAGGTGAAGCCCGCCGCGTCCTCGACCACGAATGCGAACGCCGCGTTGTCACGCCACGGACCGTCGAGCCCGAAGCCGGGCATGCGCACCATCACGAGGTCGGGTCGGATCGCGCGCGCCGACTCGAAGTCGAGTCCGAGTTGTTCCAGCACGCGTGGCGTGTAGTTCTCGACGAGTACGTCGCACGTGGCGAGGAGCGTGCGCAGGGCGGCGCGGCCGCGCTCGTCGGCCAGGTCGATCGTGACGCTCTGCTTGTCGACGTTGAGCGCGGAGAAGATGCCGCACCGCTCCCACCACTGGTCGTCGGTGAACGGCAGGTTCGCGAGCATCCGGGTGCCGTCGGGACGCGTCGGCGACTCCACGTGGATCACTTCGGCGCCGAGCATCGCCAACATCTGCGTGACCACGGGACCCGCCCAGAACGCGGTGAGGTCGAGCACGCGTACGCCGGCGAGTGGGCGGGCCTCCGCTTCTGCGCGCTCCGCGCGCGGCAATCTTCGTGGCCTGGACGTCACGTCTCCGACCCGATCCGTGTGCTCGCCCAGGCGTGGGGCAGGCGCGGGGGCGCGCAGCAAGGAAGGCGTGAAACGGTACGGCGGGCCCGGCTGCAGGAAGCCGTCACGGGGGTTGGTGACGAGCGAGCCGCGCGCGACGAAGTGGTCGGTGACCGGAATGGTCGCGCCGTTGCCCACCGGCGCGTGCGGGATCCGGAACGCGCCGGCGAGGTCGATGATCTCGGCGACCGTGCGCGCCGCGGCCCACTCGCGGATCGCGGGCGCGATGCGCCACCGCTCGGTGCGTAGCTGCGCGTCGTCCTCCCATTCGGGGTGGCCCACCATCACGCAGAGGTCCAGCCACTGCTGGCCGGTCCCGGTGCCCAGGCCCACCAGTCCGTCGCTCGCGCTCTCGACACCGGGCGACGGCACCGAGCGACCCGAGCGGTAGGGCCGCCCGGCGATCTCGGCGAAGGTCACCGGGTAGTAGGTGAGGCACGTCGCGACCGCCTCCAGCATCGACACGTCGACGAGTTCACCGGCCGGGTCGCCCGCGCGCTCCCGGGCCAATGACGCGAGCACGCCGATCGCGCCATACGCGCCGGTGATCCACTCCCCCACCCGCCCGCCGACCGACACCGGCGGACGATCGGGCGCGCCCCGACCGAGGCTGACCGCACCACCCGACCAGGCCTGCAGAGTGAACTCGGTCGCGGGGCGATCGGCCCACGGGCCGTCGAGTCCGAACGGACTGAGCGCGGTGACGACGAGATGCGGGTGCCGCTCGAGGATCGCCGCGGGCGCGTACGCCGGATCGTCGGCGATCAGGGACCCCGACGACCAGACCACGACGTCGCCACCTGCGAGCAACGACTCGACGAGGGTGCGGTCGTCAGCGCGATCGAGGTCGGCGACGACACTGCGTTTCGAGCCCGCGAGGAACGCGAAGAGCGCGCCGTCGCCGTCCGGCGCGATCACGGCGCCCGAGGCCGACCAGCGCCGAAGCGGATCGCCCGCCGGATCCTCGACCTTCACGACGTCGGCACCGCCGTCGGCGAGCAACTTCGTGCAGTACGCGCCCGCGATGCCGCTCGACAGGTCGACGACGACGATGCCCTCCAACGGCGGTGTCATGAACGCGCGCCGAGGACTACTCGTCCCACCACGGGCTGTTCGTCAACAGTTCGGGACCGGCGGCGGTGACCACCACCACATCCTGCCCCGTGATCGTGCCCACCGCAGGGTCGGTGACCGACGCGGTCACCGCCAGCACTGCGCCCGCTTCGAGTGTCGTGGCCGCCGCAGTGGCGGGCAGGTCGCGCACCACGAGCGGGTCGTCGAGTCCGAGGCCCATGCCCCGCGCCACCGGGATCGCGGGCACCGCTTCCCCCGCCGAGGCGTAGGCGCCGAACAACGCGTCGGCGCTCGCCCCCACGGTGCACGCGTCGACCAGCCGAGCCGACAGGTCGTGACACCGACGGAAGAGCTCCCGGGCCGCGGCGCCATGACCCCTTGTCCCGGCGACCCAGGTGCGACCCACCTCGCCGGTGTAGCCGCCCGCGACCACACCCGCGTCGAACACCACGAGATCACCGGTCTGCACCCGCTCGTCGCGCCCGGAACGCGGGCGCGAGGTGATGCGCGCGATGTCCTGGGTCGCAGGAGTGGTGATGCCGTGCGAGGCCATCGAGTCCATGAACACGCCGGTGAGCTCGCGCTCGGTGATGCCGGGGCGCAGCTCGGCGATCGCCGCGGCGAGCGCGGTTTCTGCGATCCCGATCGCGCCACTGATTGCCGTGATCTCCTCAGCTGTTTTCGTGCGACGCGCCGCGCGCAGTGCGGGTTCCCCGTCGACCACTTCGGCGCCGGGGAACGCGAGCGGCAGCAACTTCGCGAACAGCGGCGACAGCGCGTCGGTGCCGACACGCTGTGGCGCGGCCGACTCGTTGATGCGTTGCAACGCCGCCACCAGGTTCATCGGGTCCCAGGTGAGGCCGTAGAGATGGTCGTGCGTGATCTCCTCCGGCACGCCTTCGTCCCAGGTGCTCAGGAGGTGCACCTCGCCGGTGACGCGCACGAGCACACCACTCGGACTGAAGCCGCGCGGCCCCGCGTTCCAGAGCAGCGGCGCGCCCGCGACGTAGCGGACATTGGCCGGGCGCCCGAGCACGAGCACATCGAGGTCGGCGTCGGCCATCGCGGCCAGGGCCCGCTCGCGCCGCCCGTAGCGCAGGGCGCGTTCGTCGGGCAGGAGGTCGGTCGGCATGGCGATCAGTTCCCGTACGGGTCGTAGGGATAGTCGGTGAGGTCGCGGGAGCCGTCGTCGGTGACGACGTACACGTTCTCCGAGCGGTACCCGCTGTGGCCCTCGTCCCACACGACGGGCTCGAGCACCACGATCGTGCCCGCCTCGAGCACGAGGGACGCGTCGAACGCGTCGCCGAGGTCGCTCCCGATGAAGGGCGCCTCCGCACTGTCGAGCCCCATGCCGTGCGCGAGGTAGAAGTGGGCCATCCACGGCGTCTCGACATTGGTCACCGAGCGCGCGGCCGCAGTGAGCTCGGCGCCGGTGGCACCTGCACGCAGCACGGCGAGCGCCGCGTCGTTGATCGCGCGCCACTGCTCGTACTGCGCCTGCTGGCGCGCCGACGGCTCGCCGCCCACGATCCACGTACGGCCGAAGTCGGTGTGGAACCCGCCGTACAGCATGCTGGTGTCGACCCACAGCACGTCGCCGGCCGCGAGCTCGCGCTCGGTGGTCAGCAGCGGGCACGCGATGTCGCCGTTCACAGTCCAGGGCAGGTCGCCGCGCCGGTCGGGCATCACCTGCCAGATCGGGTCGAGGATGTTCGCGTCGGCGCCGAGCTCGAAGGCGCGGTGCAGGAACCGCGCGGTGAGATCGGTCTGGTGCATCCCGGGCTCGAGGTGCAACTGCACGTCGGCCATCGCCTGCTCGGCGATCCAGAGCCCGTGGCGCATCACCGCGAGCTCGTCGGGGGTCTTCACGAGGCGGGCGGGGCCCATCACGTCGCCGGCCGCGCGCGGCGGCCACTCGGCGAAGAGGAGCGAACGGCTGCGGTGCATCGCCGCAGTCACGTCGTCGACCGCGACCACCGCGTTCGCGGGGAGCAGCCCGGCGAGCACCTCCGCGAAGGCCTCGACCCCTTCGTCGAAGTCGAGGTACACCGGACCGTGGAGGTGGTCGTCGTCGAGGCCGATGCCGCGCTCGGCCGGGGACGCGCCGGCGTCGCGGAACGGGGTGAAGAGGTGCGCCTGGTCGTCGCCCGCGACCACCACCGCCACCGGACGCTCCACGTTGGCCCGCCCCGCGTCGGCGAGTGGCCAGGTGGCGCCGGTCGCGTAGGTGACGTTGCCCGTCGCGAGCAGCACGAGCGCGTCCACGCCCTGTGCGGCCATGCCCCCGCGCAGGCGGGCGTTGCGATCGGACTGCATGCGCACGACGTCGGGAGTCGTCGGCGCGTCCATGCCGTCAACAGTCGGAGTCGTGTCGGTCGTCGTCACGCGGTCGGATCCCCCCTCGTAGGCTGCCCTGAGGCAGCGTCGCAGTTTTAGTTTGATATCGTAAGATTGTCAACGCCGAGGCCGTCGCCTCGGGGGAAGGCAGCACATGAGCGTCTTCAACCACATCGGGCTCGTCGTGCGCGACCTCGAACGGTCGCAGCGCTTCTACGAGCAGGTACTGGGTTTCACCACCTGGTACGGCGACGCCATCCCCGACCAGGCCACGAGCAAGCTCCTCGTGCTCGAGCCGCCGCTCGACGTGAGCGTCGCGTACCTCACGCTCGACGGCTTCGTGCTCGAACTACTCCACTACGGCGCGCCCGACGTGGTCGACGACTCACACCGGCGCACGATGGCCGAGACCGGACTCACGCACCTCTCCGTATCGGTCGCCGACATCCGCGCGACCGCGCAGCTCGCGGTCGAGCACGGTGGCGCGATCGTCGAGGAATCGGACGTGAGGGTCGCGCTGCTCGTGCGCGATCCCGACGGCCAGTTGATCGAACTCCTCACCGCCGACTATCCCGAGCGCCGGACGCAGGCTCCGCGCCCGACCGCCCACCCGAACGAAGGCACCAACTGATGAACGCCACGCCGCTGGATCACGCTGCGCTCTTCCACACCGGCATCGTCGTCGACGACCTCGATGCCGCCGCCGCGGAGATGGGCGCCCAACTCGGCGTCACCTGGTACGAGGGCGGCGGCGAGGTGCTCCTCGTCACCGCGGAGGGCGCGGCGCTCACCAAGACTGCGTACGTGCTCTCGAAGGAGGGCCCGCACCACATCGAGCTGGTGCAATCGGTGCCCGGCACGCTCTACACGCCCACCCCCGACGCCAGGGGGCACCACCTCGGCTACTGGACCGACGACGTGCGCGCCGCCTCGGCCGCACTCGAGGACCAGGGCCTCCCGCTCGACACCAGCATGTGTTTCGGCAGCCCCGACGCTCCGCCGATCTGCGCCTATCACCGCGCCGGCGACAACTTCTTCGTGGAGCTGGTGAGCACCAAGATGCGCAAGGTGCTGCTCCCCGAGTGAGGGGGCCCTTGCCAATCATTACGATATCCAACTAAATTCGCTGCGCCAGCCGCAACCGGGGGAGCCTGCGCATGACCACCGTCCTGTACCCACCTGAGGGTCTCGGAGCACCGAAGGACCGCACGGGTCACGCGGCGGGATCGGTCACCGGGCTGCCGGTGGGCACCGACGTCTTCTCCGCGGACAACCACATCTCGCTCGCCGACGACATCTTCTTCGAGCGCTTCCCGGAGTCGATGAAGGACCGCGCGCCGCGGGTGATCTACGAGGACGACGCGTGGACGCTCGCGTTCGGCGGGCGCGGCTTCCTGCCCCCGGCGTTCACCTCGGTGCTCCAGCAGTACGACCCGCTGCCCGGGTCCAACACCGGCGATCTCGATGCCCGTCTCGCCGAACTCGCGGCCGACGCGACCACCCGTGAACTCGCGTTCCCCAACGCGATGCTCGGGCTCATGGGCTTCCCCGACCTCGAGGTCCGCGACCTCGCGTTCCGGATCTACAACGAGTACGTCGGCGAACTGCAGGAACGCGCGCCAGGCCGGTTCTACGCGGTGGGGCTCGTCAACTGGTGGGACGCGGACGGCACGCGACGCAGCCTCGCCGAGATGCGCGCCCATGGCATCCGCACGTTCTGGATGCCGCTCAAGCCCGGCGTGCACGACGACGGTACGCCGATCGACTGCAACAGCGACCGCATGCGCGGCTTCTGGGAAGCGGTCGAGGAGTCGGGCCTGCCCATTGCCCATCACATCGGCGAGGGCCCGATCTCGTCGCCGTGCGCCTACAACGGCCTCGCGGTCAGCATGGTGCACCAGGCGGCGCCGTTCCGCGAGATGTTCGCCCGCTACACGCTCGGCGGACTGCTCGACCGCTACCCCGGCTTGCGCATCGGCTGGTTCGAGGGCGGCATCAACTGGGTGCCGGCCGCCATCCAGGACTCCGACCACATGCGCGCGTCGTTCCGCCACATGATGGACGCCGATGTCGAACACGATGCCCGCCACTACTGGGACCACCACATGTGGTCCGCGTTCATGGTCGACCCGCTCGGCCTGGAACTGGTCGACCGCATCGGCGTGCACAAGGTGATGTGGTCGTCGGACTACCCGCACAACGAGAGCACCTTCGGCTACTCCGAGCGCTCCGTGGCCGCGGTGGTCGACGCGCTCGGGCCGGAGCAGGCCAAGCTGGTCGTCAACGACAACGTGTGTGCCTTCCTCGGCCTCCTTGCCGACGAGCGCGAGAGCGGAGTGCAGTGAGCGACCCACAGATCCCGCGGCCGGAAGACATCGTCCGCTACGAGAAGGACCCGGCGACCAAGATCGCGACGATCACATTCGACCGTCCGGAGCACCTCAACTCGACCACCATCGGCGCGCGACTGCGCTACGCGAACCTGCTGCACCGCGCCAACGTCGACGACGACGTGAAGGTGCTGGTGATCCGCGGCGCGGGTGAGGACTTCGGATCCGGCGCCGATCTCCCCGAACTCGCCGCGCTGCAGGCAAGGTCGAACGACGCGGCCTTGAGCGCAGAGCTCGGCATCGACGAAGGCGAGGTGAAGTTCCCGCCGACGGGCTCCTACCGCGCCAACTCCACCCTCACCCAGTGGTACGCCGACGGCCGCTCGGGCTGTCGCACCCTCGCCGACTTCAAGAAGATCAGCATCGTCGAGGTGAAGGGCTACTGCTATGGCTGGCACTTCTACCAGGCCGCCGACGCCGACTTGGTCGTCGCGTCCGACGACGCGCTCTTCGGTCATCCCGCGTTCCGCTACGTCGGGTGGGGCCCCCGTATGTGGTCGTGGGCGATGACCATGGGCATTCGCAAGTTCCAGGAGATGGTGTTCACCGGGCGGCCGTTCACCGCCGCGGAGATGTACGACTGCAACTTCGTCAACAAGGTCGTGTCGCGTGCCGACCTGGAGGCGGAGACCGCCAAGTTCGCCGATGCCTGTTCGAAGTCGCGCCCCACCGACGCGGTCGTCATGCAGAAGATGTTCTTCTCCATGATGAAGCAGTACCAAGGCGAGTACATGGGCAGCCTGCTCACGGCGTTCCTGGAATCGATGGGGAGTCGCGTCCGCCCCGATGGCGACGACCTCATGCTCGGCGGCGACGTCTACTCCGGCGGGCTCGGCAACGCGGTCCGCGCCAACGACGATCAGTTCCCGCCCGACTTCCGCCTCAGCAAGCGCGGCCGGGCGAAGACCGAAGGAGGCGGCGCATGACCGTCGACGACATGAGCGTCACCCGCGGCGAGCACTGGTACCAGGCGCTGCTCGACACCGACAGTCGCCCGGTCCCCGAGAGCCTGCGCGCCACGTCGGTGGGCCCACTCGACGGCGTCGACATCGCGCCGTCGGAGTTCTTCGACCCCGAGTTCCACCGCCTCGAGATGACGCGCATGTGGAATCGGGTCTGGCAGATGGCCTGCCGGGAGGAGCAGATCGCGGCCCCGGGCGACTCGCTCGTCTACGAGATCGGCGACGCATCGCTGATCATCCTGCGCAGCGACGATGGCACGATCCGCGCGTTCCACAACTCGTGCCTGCACCGCGGCACCATGCTGCGCACGCGGCCCGGCAATCTCTCCTGCATCCGCTGCCCGTACCACGGCCTCACCTGGAACACCGACGGCACCCTGGCCGAGATCCCGTCGGCCTGGGACTTCCCGCACATCGAAGATGGTGATCTGCAGTTGCCCGAAGCGCGCGTCGACACGTGGGGCGGGTTCGTGTTCGTGAACCTCGACCCCGACGCCGCGCCGCTGGCCGACTTCCTCGAGGACCTCCCCTGGCACTTCGAGTCGTTCCCGCTCGAGGAACGCTGGACGGCAATGCACGTCGTGCGCACCATGCCGTGCAACTGGAAGATCGCGATGGAGGCGTTCATCGAGTCGTACCACGTGATGGCGGTGCACCCGCAGCTGCTCACGACCGCCAACGACGTGCTCACCCAGTACGACGTGTACGGCGACAACGTCAGCCGCATGATGACCGCCGTCGGCGTGGCCAGTGAGCACCTCGATCCCGCGCCCGACGACACTGCGATCGTCACGGAGATGCTGGGCCGCAAGGCCTCCGACCCGGTCGAGACGGTGGAGCCGGGTACCGCGCGCACCGTCCTCGCGGAACGCGTACGGGCGTCGTTGGAGCGGCGCACCGGCCTCGACCTCTCGAAGCTCACCGACGCCGAACTGCTCGACGGCATCGAGTACTTCCTGTTCCCCAACCTGATGGTCTGGGCGGGCTACCTCACCCCGTTCGTGTACCGCTTCCGCCCCGAGGGCAACGACCCCGACCGGTGCATCATCGAGATCTGGAAGCTCGAACCGCTGCCCGAGAGCGGTGAGCGGCCGCCCGCCGCGGCCACGCGGTATCTCGGGTCCGACGAAACCTGGGCCGATGTGCCCGAGCTCGGGCCCTTCGGCCGCGTGTTCAACCAGGACGGCGCCACCATCGGGCGGGTGCAGCGCGGCGTCAAGGCGTCGGTCGCGCCGAAGCTCAACCTGTCGCAGTACCAGGAGAGCCGCATCCGGCACTTCCACGCGACGTTGCACGCGTATCTCGACCGTGACTGAGCCCGTCCGCGACACGACGATCGCGTCGATCCTGCGCGACGCGGCCACGCAGGCGCCCGACACCTGCGCGCTCGTCGCGGGGGTTGCCGACCCGACGGAACGCCGGCGTTGGACCTACGCCGAAGCCGCGGCCGAGGCCGAGGCAATCGCCCGCGTGCTCGCGTCCCGGCATGAGCCGGGCGAGCACATCGCGGTGTTGGCGCCGAGCCTCCCCGAGATGTACCTGCTGATGTTCGCCACCGCGATGGCCCGCCTGGTGTTCGTGCCGATGAATCCGCTGCTGCGCCGCGCCGAAATCGAGCACATCCTGCGCCGCTCGGGCGCGGCGACCGTGTTCGCGGTCGGCGAGTACCGCGGGAACCAACTCACCGGCACTCTGGCCTCGCTCCGCTCGTCCCTCCCGCATCTCCGCGAGGTCGTGGACTTCGACGACTGGCCTTCCTTGCTGGCCGAGGGCCGCGCGTCCAGCCGCGAACTCCCGCCTCCGACCCCCGACGATGTCGCGCTCCTGGTCTTCACCTCGGGCACCACCGGTGCGCCAAAGGGCGCGATGCTCACGCACCGCGGCATGACCAACGGCTCGCGCGCCAGCGGCGAGCGCTTCGACCTGCACGCCGGCGACGTCTACGTGTCGACCATCCCCCTGTACCACGGGGGCGGGCAGGCGGTCACCTACATGACCGTGCAGGCGTACGCAACCGACGTGCTGCTCCCCGCGTTCGACGCGGGCCTGGTGCTCGACCTGTTGGAGTCCGAGCACGGCACCCACACCGCCGGGGTGCCCACGATGCTGCGCGACATCCTCGACGACCCCACGGTGGCCGACCGTGACCTGCACTGCTTCCGCCAGGTGAGCTCGGGTGGCGCGGTGGTGCCGGCGTCACTCGTGCGCGAGCTCGACGAGACCCTCGGCGTGCACGTCACCATCATGTTCGGGCAGACCGAGACCGGCGGGTTCATCTCGCAGACGTTCCCCGACGACGACCCCGACGACATCGAGCACACGCTCGGCACCGTGTTCCCCCACCTCGAAGCGCGCGTCGTCGATCCGGAGACCGGCGCCGACGTCGAACTCGGCGCGCCGGGCGAGCTGCTCGTGCGCGGGTGTGGGGTGATGGCCGGCTACCTCGACGAACCCGAACAGACCGCCGAGACCATCGAGCCCGAGGGCTGGCTGCACACCGGCGACCTCGTCAGCATGGACGAGCGCGGCTACCTCCGCATCATCGGCCGCAGCAAGGACGTGATCATCACCGGCGGCGTGAACGTGTTCCCGGCAGAGATCGAGGCCGCCATCGTCGCGCACCCCGATGTCGCCGCGGTCGCGGTGCTCGGCCTGCCCGACGACCGGTGGGGTGAAGCGGTGGTCGCCGCGATCGTGCCCGCGCCCGGTGTCACCCCTGATCCCGACGCGCTGACCGCGTTCACCCGCGAGCACCTCGCGCCCTACAAGGTGCCGAAACGCTGGGTGGTCGTCGACGCGTTGCCGCTCACCGCATCGGGCAAGGTGCAGAAGTTCGTGCTCCGCGACCAGCTCGCATGAACGCCCAGCTCACATGACCGCGTGGTCAGCCCGCGGGTTCGTCGCCGGCCAACATCTTGCGCATGTCGCGTGCCGGCGGGCCCGCCGTCGTGCCACCGTCAACGGGCAGCACGATCCCGGTGATCTGTGCGGCCCGGTCACTCGCGAGGTAGAGCATCGCCTCGGCGACGTCACGCGGGGTGCCCTGGCGTTGCAGCGGCTGCATCGCCGCGATGATCTTCGACTGGTCGAACCGGGCGTTGATGTCGGTGGGGATGTGCGCAGGGGCGATGCAGTTCACGCGGATGCCGTAGCGGGCGAGGTCGATCGCCAGGCACTTGTTCGCGTGCAACACCGCGGCCTTGGCCGCGCGGTACGTCACGAGCCCCGCGCCCGCGTTGATACCGCCGATCGACGTGGTGGTGAGGATCACTCCCCCGCCGTGCTCCATCATGTGGCGCGCCGCGCGCTGCGAACCGAGCAGCATGCCGCGCAGGTTCACGCCCATCTCGTGGTCGAAGTCGGCGAAGTCGTCGTCGAGGAACGCACCGAAGCTGCCGCTCGTCCCCGCGTTGTTCACCATCACGTGCAGACCGCCGAAGTGCGACACCGCGAGGTCGACGGCGGCCTGCACCTCGTCGGCCACCGATACGTCGGTGTGCGCGAAGGCCGCCGCTTCGCCGAGTTCCGCCGCGACGGACGCACCGTCGTCGTGGGCGATGTCGGCGATCACGACGCTCGCGCCCGCTTCGACGAAGCGCTCGACGATCGCGCGCCCGATGCCACGCGCACCACCGGTGACGATCGCAACCTTGCCGTCGAGCTCCCCCATCACCACTCCTCCGACAACTCTTTCGATGTCGCGACAACGTATCCGAAGGGACGCCGCCAATGAACGCCACCGCGTTCGAGCAAGTCGACTGGTTCCGCGCGGGCGAGCAGTACCAGGACCCGTATCCCTACTACGACTGGCTGCGCGCGCACGGCCCGGTGTGGCCCGAGCCCAAGCGCGGCGTGTTCATGGTGACGGGCTACGAGGAGGCGGTGGCGATCTACAACGACACCGACACGTTCTCGAGCTGCAACGCGGTGAGCGGCCCGTTCGTGCCGTTCCCCGAGCCGTTCGTGGGCGACGACGTGAGCGAGGTCATCGACCGCCACCGTGACGTCCTGATCTTCAGCGACCAGCTCCCCACCTTCGATCCGCCGAAGCACACCGCGCACCGCGGGCTGCTCCTGCGCCTCATCACGCCGAAGCGCATGAAGGAGAACGAGGAGTTCATGTGGCGCGCCGCCGACGCGCAGATCGACGAGTTCCTCGCGAGCGGTGAGTGCGAGTTCCTCCACGACTACGCGGGTCCGTTCACCCTGCTCGTCGTTGCCGACCTGCTCGGCGTGCCGGAGGAGGACCACGACCTGTTCCGTCGCCAGCTGCAAGGCGGCGAGCGCCCCGAGGGGGCCGGCGCGAAGGGCGCGCCCTCGCACAAGCCACTCGAGTTCCTCTACGACCGCTTCACCACGTACATCGAGGACCGTCGCCGCAACCCGCAGGACGACGTCATGACCGAACTCGCGACCGCGACCTTCCCCGACGGCACCCTCCCCGACGTGCACGACATCATGCTGATCTCGGCCAACCTGTTCTCGGCCGGCGGCGAGACCACCGCACGCCTCCTCGGCACCGCGCTGCGGTACCTCGGCGAGCGTCCCGACCTGCAGGAGCAGTTGCGCGCCGACCGCGCGAAGATCCCGGCGTTCATCGAGGAGTGCGTGCGTCTGCAGAGCCCACTGCAGGGCAGCTTCCGCATGGCCCGGCGGCGCACCACCATCGGCGACATCGAGATCCCCGCGGGTTCGTCACTGTTCGTCATGGCCGGCGCCGCCAACCGCGACCCGCGGCTGCACCACGACCCCGCGGTGCTCGACATCGACCGGGTCAACGGCCGCCAACACGTGGGCTTCGGCTGGGGTGCGCACGCGTGCGTCGGCGCACCGTTGGCGCGCGCCGAGGGGCGCGCGACCCTCGAGCGCGTCCTCGACAAGATGCTCGACATCCGCATCGCCGAGTCCGAGCACGGCGCGTTCGGGGAGTGGCAGTACCACTACGAGCCGATCTTCCTCCTGCGCGGTCTCGACGCGCTGCACCTCGAGTTCACGCCCGCGGGCTGACGGGCGGCACTCGACGAGCGGCGTTGCGCGCGGTCCAGTCGTCCCGGTTCGCGATCGCGATGTCGATTAGCGGCTGCAATCGTTCGACCGACTGGTCGAAGATCTTGATGTCGAAGCTCGTGGCCATCCGGAACTCGAGCACCTCGACGCCGTCGGGGCCGGCTTCGTAGGTGTAGGGCGCGTCACCGCGCACGAAGAAGCCATCCCCGGCACCGAGCACCTGGCTGCCCATGATCGCGGTGCCCGACACCACGTAGTAGAGGCAGTCGGAGTTGTGGCTGTGGCGCGGGAGCTTGTAGCCCGGGTTGAAGCGGGCGCGCACGAGACTGAAGCCCTCTTCCCCGTCGCCGCGATAGAGCACGTCGACTGGTCCCGCGTCGGCGAGCGGCGAGAGATCGAGTTCGGCCGCGACGACCGGGTCGAGCTGCGGCGGCGACATCATGTCGTTGCCGAGCAACGGCGCGTCGGCTGCCCGGAAGATCTCGAGTCCCTGACCGGCCATGATCACGCTCCTTGTCGGCGTTTCGGTGTGGGCGGTTCGCCCGGGCGCAGATTCAGCGACCCTGGTAGTCGGGCGGGCGCTTGTCCTTGAAGGCCGCGAGTCCCTCGCGGAAGTCGTCGCTGCGCGACGACAGCTCCATCGCAAACGCCTCGTTCCGCAACTGGTCGTCGACCGACGTGGAACGGGCGGTGTGGAGCAACCACTTCGTGAGGCCGAGCGCAACGGTCGCGCTTCCCGAGAGCTTCGCGACCAGTTCGTCGACCGCCGCGCCGAGCCCCGCGGCGGGCACGGCCTCGTGGATCAACTCCCACTCCGCGGCCTCGGCGCCGCTGACGACCTGGCCCAGTTCGAGCATCCGGCGCGCCTTCACCACGCCGACGCGCTCCTGCAGCATCCACGTCGCGCCGCTGTCGGGCGTGAAGCCGCGGTCGACGAACGGCGCCCAGAACTTCGCGTCGTCGACTGCGATGGTGAAGTCGGCGGCGAGCGCCAGGTTGAGGCCGATGCCTGCGGCCCACCCCTGCACCACGCACACGATCGGCGTCTGCGTCTCCAACATCACCGGGATCAGTCGATGCGCCTGGCGCGGCAGGCGACGCTGGATCGATCCCACCCGGGGCTTGGGCGCGCTCTGCTGGTTGCGCGCCACGATGTCGAACCCGGAGCAGAAGTGATCACCCGCAGCCGACAGCACGATGGCGCGCACGGCTTCGTCGCTGCCGGCGGTCTCGATGGTGTCGTACATCGCCGCGACCATCTCGTCATTGAGCGCGTTGCGAACCTCGGGCCGGTTCAGCACGAGGTGCAACACGCCGTCGTCGAC
>Ga0209068_10000805_pt1 | contig 16146 bp, 11 predicted proteins | sample ColStrG_CSR_2012_FD_187200 | JGI IMG/M metagenome (GOLD analysis project Ga0209068, IMG submission 187200) | Freshwater sediment microbial communities in response to fracking from Pennsylvania, USA - Cold Stream Run_MetaG_CSR_2012 (SPAdes)... | ecosystem: Environmental > Aquatic > Freshwater >... | reverse complement strand
GGTGCCGACCACCGCCGCCACCGGCAGCCACACCTCGAACCGGCTTCCATGCCCTGCTTTGCTCTGCACGTTCATGGCTCCGTCATGGTCACGAACGATCTCGCGCACGGTTGCGAGGCCCAGTCCTGTCCCCGCCGAGCGGGTCGTGAAGAACGGCTCGAACAATCGTCTCGCCACACGCTCGTCGAAGCCGGGCCCGGAGTCGACGATAGCCAGGCACACGTAGCGGCCCGGCGTAAGGTCGCCGTGGCTCAATTGGAGGTGAGCGGCCACTTCTTTCTGCCGCGCGGAAACGCGGATGCATCCCCTGCCCTCCATGGCCTGCGCCGCGTTGGTGCACAGATTGACGATGACTTGCTGCAGCTGCGCGGGCTCGCCCGATACGGCGGCGTCGATCGGGGCATCCTCGATGATGAGCTCCACCCCGGAGGGTAGCGAGGCGCGCAGCAGCGAGGCCACCTCCGCGAACAGGGTGCGCACCTGGACCGGCCGGACACGGGCATCACGCCGCCGCCCGAACGTGAGGATGTTGTCGATCAGATCGCGCCCGCGCTCCGCGGCCCGTCTTATCTCGTCGACATGCTGTGCCGGCTTGCTTCCGGGCACGAGCTGGGGCTCGGCCATTTCCGAATAGCCGAGAATGGCACCGATAATGTTGTTGAAATTGTGCGCGATGCCGCTCGCCAGCGAACCGATCATCTGCATGCGGCGCGCGCGTTCCAACCGCGTCGTGAGCCTCGCCCGGTCGCGCTCGAGAAACTCGCGCTCGATGGCATTGGCGACCGCGTCGCCCGCGAGCCGCACCACGGGCAATGGAAATACTCTGTCCCATGCCGGCTTCGGCGGCCAGGGCTGCAGGGCGTCGAACCCCAAGATGCCGCGCACCCGGCCCGGTCGGATGAGGGGCACGCAGGCCCAGCCGCGGACGCCGGCCGTCGCGAGCGCGTCCTTGACGTCGCCGGGCGGCAACGCCGTCACATCCGGCACGGTGATGATGTCGGGGCCGGCCGGGCCGAGTTGCGCCGACAGGGCCAGCGCCTCATGGGGCCACCCCGCTGGATACGCCGCTCCCTCCGCGCACCAGGCATTCACGCGGGTGGGATTTTCATCCAGCACCACATAGCCGCGTTCCACGCCGATCGCCCGGCAGAGCTCGCCCAGCACCTGATTCAGCCGCGCAGTGGTTTCCCCCGGCGGGCAATTGATCAAGCGCGTCGAGTTCTCGGCGATGACGTGCTCGAATGCCGCACGCTGCCGCAGCGCGAGAGCCCGCGCTCGCAGCCGCAGGCCGAGGCGTACCAACATGATCAGCAACAGCAGCGAGACCACGTACAGCAACAGCTGAAAACGCCGTGCGGTCGCCTCGACGGCGGACTGGCGGTCGGCAAAAAGCCTCCGCATCGCCTCGAGCGGCCGCCGGCTCGGCACGGCGACGAGAGCCTTGAGCGTTTCGTCGACCGCGGGCAGGAGGTCATGCAGCAAACGGGCATGCCCGAGCAGCGCCTGTGCGGCGTCGGCGTCCGGCCCGACAGTGGGGGCTTGCACCGCAAACCGGTCGATCCGTTCCTGGAGCGCCTCGACGGCGTCCGGCGAGGTGTCGCGCGTGAGATGGAGGATCGCCCCCGCCAGTGCGCCGGTTGCCGGCGCGAGCTGTGCATCCTGGGCGCCGAATGCCGGACTTGTGCTCAACAGGCCGACATAGGACAGAGAATTCTGCAAGAGCGCGTTGCTGCTCTTGAAGCTCTCCGTCAATTCCTCCTGCTGCACGACCGTCGCGGCAAGACGGTCGACCGCCCCTGGGTCGAGGCCCTCGATCTGGGCGTGGGATCGCAAACGGGCGACCGCGTCCTCCATGGCCTCCACCGCCTTGGCAAGGGCATCATAGTCGCGAAGTAGGCCGGCGCGCGCCTGCAATACGTCGCGCTTGAGAGAGGCCTCGGCGAGCGCGAAGTCGTCGAAGGCCTGGAGCGTCATCGCATGGGCCGGGGCGTTGGTATCGATTGCGCGCACCAGAAGCCACGTGAGCAGCGCCAGCAGCAACAGCACCCCGATCGCTCCCGGCAACGGCCTCATGGAGGCGCCGTGTTTGCGCCAGGGTTGCCGGTGGCGGGCGCGACCGCCTGACCCTGGTAGGTGCCGGTGAGCGTGTTGAGAAAGGTGACGATGGCGGCGATTTGCTGATCGGTCAGCACGCGGTCGAGTTGGGCAAGACCCATCGTCTTGACCGCCTCCGACAGGGTGGGCGCGCTGCCGTCGTGGAAATAGGGTGGCGTGGTCGCCACGTTACGCAAGCCCGGGACGCGGACCAATTCCGGGGCCGCCGAGCCGATTGGATGAAAAATGCCATGCCGCTGGAAAAGATTGCCGCCCACATTGACGCCTTGGTGGCAAGACACGCAGCCCAGCGACTTGAACAGCTGATAGCCGGAAAGCTCCTCCGCGGTGATCGCGTCGGCTTCGCCCGCAAGCCAGCGGTCGAATCGGCTGCCGGGCGTGACGAGCGAGCGCACGTAGGTCGCGATCGCATCCAGAAGGGCGGCGACGTCGGGCTCCCTCCCGTACGCGTCGCGGAATTGCCGCACCGCTTCGGGGTCGGCGCGCAGCTTGCCGACGACTTCGTCCGGGCTCGACGCCATGATGGCCGGATTGCGCAGCGTCAGCTCGGCTCCGCGTTCGAGCGAGCGGACATTGCCTTCCCAGTTGAGGCGAAAATTCAGGGCGGCATTGAAGACGGTCGGCGTATTGAGCGCGATGGCGCCGCCCTCGGGCGTCAAGTCGCGGGCGTTGGCGCTGGCACCGTTTGTTCGTGTATTGTGGCACGATCGACAGTTGCGTGTGTTGTCGCGAGACAGTCGCCGATCGCCGAATAGCCGTTCCCCGAGCGCCAGGCGCCGTGCGTCCTGGACCGGAGCAGCAGGGATTGGCGTGATCGGTTCTTGACCGGCGCTCGGCTGAAGGGTTGGAGATTGCGCGGCCGCCGGCGAGGCGGTGTCGAGGAAGACGAGCGCCAGCAGGAGACACGCGATCCTGCAGCCGGGCACGGGCGTTGTTGCTGCCGGCGGCGTCAATTCGGGAACTGGGCGGCAAGACATCTTCAGCATGAGCGAGACATCGTCAGCATGAGCGAGACATCGTCAAATGAGCTGGGCCTTCGTGGCAGCGGTGATCGCCAAGTGTGCGTCCTCGTCGTCGAGGATGATCCCGCCTTGCAGCGCATGATTCTAAACTATTTCCTGGAGAACAACATCCGCACCCTGGTGGCGTCTGGTCGCCAGGAAATGCTCCGTCAGCTCGGCGGCACCGAGGTGAACCTGGTGATCCTCGATCTCCGGCTGGGTCAGGAGGATGGTCTGGATCTGCTGCGGGAGGTCCGCTCCAGCTCCGACGTTCCGGTCATCATCATTACCGGCCATCGTCGCGACGACATCGATCGGGTCGTCGGGCTCGAGCTCGGCGCCGACGACTATTTGACGAAGCCGTTCAATCTGCGCGAATTGCTTGCGCGCGTGCGCGCGGTGCTGCGACGGTTCGAGATCGGGCGCACTGCACCGGCGCGCGATCCCGCGCGCGGCCGCTATCGATTTTCCGGTTGGCAGCTCGAAAGCAAGACCCGACAGCTGACCGACCCGGCCGGCGCTCCGGTGGCATTGACCAAAGGCGAATACGCGCTGCTGCTCGCCTTTCTCGATGCGCCCCAGCGTCCGTTGAGCCGTGAGCACCTGCTGCAGGCGACCCGCGTGCACGAGGACGTCTTCGATCGCAGCATCGACGTGCAGATTCTTCGCCTCCGGCGCAAGCTCGAACGCGACTCGAGCGCGCCGCGCATCATCCAGACCGAGCGCGGCGTCGGATACGTGTTTGCGGTTCCGGTCGAGCGGGTTTGACGGACGCCCTGCCCCGGCCCGGTTCGTCGGATGCCAGGGCCGCGTTGCAGGAGCTGCGCCGCGCGGAGCCGACTCGCCTGGATCGCGGACCAATTCCGTTCAAACACGACGGTGAGCTGGGGCACGACGTTGAGGCCTTCCGCCGCGGCGGCCTGGACCAGGTACCCACATTCGGGATGGCGCGGCGTGCTACCGGCCTATCCGCCGGGCCAAACTTGCACGGCCTGAAAGGTCTTCTTGAGCGCAGAACGTCCTGAAGCCCCGGTATCAACCGGCCGCTACGCGGCGACCGGCTTTGTCTGGCGACTGCGTGGCGTAGTCATGTTCGCTTGATTGTTGCCTACAATGTCGGCGGCGATGCGTTCGTGCCATCGGGCGATGGACCTTCGTGATATCTCTCTTCTGTCCATCGCAGCGCCGTCAGCGCGCCGCTCCTTCAGGTGCTTGCGCCGGCCGTTCCTACGCAACCCGTGCCGTTGCCAATGCAATGAAATCGCGCAATAGTAGAACACGGTTGCACGCAGGGAGGGAAAGCGATGCCGGACAAGATCCTCGTGACGAATTGCGCCGCGCTGGAGAAGAAGTACGGCAAGGACGGACTCCAGGCGGTTCTGGGCGCCGTCAAGATATTGATCACAGCCGACCAGGAAAGGGGCCTCAGGTCCCAGCTGATTGATATTTCCGATTCGGCCGCAATGAAGAAATTCAAGGCAAATGCGGTCACATCAGCCAGGAGCGAACGCCAATGCAAGGACGCGGTGGACGCCATTTATGCGGCCGCCAGGCCCGACTATCTCGTGCTGTTAGACGGGCCCGACGTCATCCCGCATCTCATACTCGACAACCCGGCGGCCGGAGACGGCGACGAGAACGTCCCGAGCGATCTGCCCTATGCCAGCGACGCACCTTTCACCAAGCGTGACGCGGCAGCCTACGCAGCCGTGACGCGCGTGGTCGGGCGCATCACCGGCATAACCGGTTCGCCAACCCCAAAGTTTCTCGTCAAGCAGCTCAACGCCGCCGCGCGCTTCAAGACGCTCAAGCGAGCCGATTACCTCGCTCACTTTGCACTTTCGGCCGAAGTGTGGACCAAATCGACGTCGGAGAGCGTAAATAATATTTTCGGCACGCCTGCGGTGAAAACGTGCCCGCCGACCGTGAGCCCGGGCGTGGCCAAGGCGCTCGAGCCGTTATCTCATTTCATCAACTGCCATGGCGCGACGGCTGATCCCAAATTCTACGGACAGCACGGCAGTCAATATCCGGTGGCAATGACGAGCGACGACGTGGCCAAAGGCGCCAGTCGTAACGCCCTCGTCGCCGCCGAATGCTGTTACGGCGCTCAGATTTTCGATCCGGCCATGGCGGCCGGAAAGCTGCCGATCTCAACCGCATACCTCGACAATGGTGCCGTCGGGTTCTTCGGCAGCACCACGATCGCCTATGGCCCTGCGGAAGGAAACGGAGCCGCCGATCTGATGACGCAGTATTTCCTCATCGATGCGCTCGCCGGCGCCTCGCTCGGACGATCCTGTATGCAGGCCCGCCAGAAATTTGTCCTGGGCCAGAAGATGGAGGACCCGGTCAATTTGAAGACCCTCGCGCAGTTCATCCTGCTGGCCGACCCTTCGCTCCAGCCGTGTCCGATCGAAGGTCACGATGCAGGGGTCGCCAAGGCGATCGACCAAGGCGCCGCGCGCACGACTCGACGGATTTTTCTGGTGGCGGCCGGAAAGTCAGCCGCCGACAGTTCCGGCTTTCCGGGAAAGAAGGTGATACGGCCACCACATGGCCTGCACCAAGCGGTACAGAAATTGGCGCGTCAACAAGGCTTCCGCGCACGTGCAGGCGACCTCGCCGCATTCCACGTCGTGGGTGGAGACGACTACGGGGCTGAAATGAAGGCCCGGGGTGTAGAGCAAAAGGTTCTCATTCTGGTGGAGCACACTAAGATGCGTGGAAGGGCGGCTCAGAAAATGCCAAAAGGCGTGCGCCAGACCGACGTTTTTGTTGCACATGCACACGACAACCGCGTGGTCGAGGTCGCTGCATATGTAAGAAGGTGACATGGAATCACGAACGCGACAGATTGTGGGCGTGGTGACGAAGGCTGATATTTCACCGGGGTCCAAGAGCGAGCATCAGGGCGTGGTTCTGCGCACTCGGAGTGGTGAAGAATTCGTCCTGCGCCGCCTCGGCGGCAATGCCTTCAACGACGAGTCCCTGGAAGCACTTGTCGGCACGACGATCTCAGGCAACGGCATGGTCAGCGGCAAGACCTTTATTTTGAAGGACTGGACGGTAAAGAAGAGCAAATGATCCGGGCCTCCGGCACGCGCCGGCCTGGACCAGCACCCACACCCGGGACGCCAGTCCACAAAGAATTGTCATTTTTAAACAATGACTTGCATATGATTTGCGAGCCGAATTCGACGCGTAATTCGGCTGTCCTTCTCGATGGCGGTCGCGGTAGCCGGTAACTCCGTAGGTATCCCTATGGTTACTCGGAATTAATCGTCAGCCGGCATGCTGGCAGCGATGTACACGCCACGCTTGCCGAGGATGACACCCCAATGACCCTGAAGAATCGCCTGCAACTCGGCATCCGAGGCCGACTCTACCTGCTCGTCGCCCTGTTCGGGCTGGGTTGCGTGACGCTCGCCGCCATCCTGATCTGGCTGCAGAGCCAGCAAGCCTTCGAGGCCCGCAAGCATCACTTGCAGCAGCTGGTGGAGGCCTCGCACGGTGTCCTCGCCGCCCACAAGGCGCTCGCCGATGCCGGCCAGATGCCGGTGGAAGAGGCCCAGAAACGCGCCCTCAAGATCATCGGCACCATGTGGTACGGCAAGTCCGACTATTTCACCGCCCGCAGCCTCGCCGGCATCAGCCTGCTCAATCCGGCGGATCCCTCGAAGGAGGGGCAGAACCGCGACCAGGTCGTCGACTCGAAAGGACGACACTATTCGCGGACGCTGACCGAATTGGCCCAAAGCCCGAGCGGCGAAGGCTTCGTCACCTTCAACACGACCAATCCCGACTCCAAGCTCGACGAGGAAAAGACCTCCTTCATCAAGCTCTACAAGCCCTGGGGGATCGCGATCGCCGCCGGCGTGTTCACCGGCGACCTGGCGGCCGAATCGAACGCGGCGATGCTCAAGGCCGGCCTCGTCACGCTGGTGCTGATCGGAGCGCTCGGCGGCCTGGTCATGTGGATCGCGGGCGGCATCGTGCGCCCATTGACGCGGCTGCGCACCGGGATGCTCGATCTCGCCGAAGGACGCGAGATCTCGGACACGCTCGAAACGCAGCGCCAGGACGAGATCGGCGCCATGGCGACCGCCGTCAAGGTGTTCCAGGACAATGCGCTCGCGCTCAAGGCCGCGGAGGCGGAAGCCGCCGCGCAGCGGCTCGCCACCGAGGACGACCGCAAGCGCCGCGAGGAGACACGCAAGCGCAACGACGAAGTGCGCGCCGAGGCCGCCCGCCAGGTCGCACTGGTCATCGAAACGCTCGGCGCCGGCCTCGATCGCCTGGCCCAGGGCGATCTCACCTGCCGGCTGACCGAGGAATTCACCGCCGAATACCAGAAGGTACAGAACGATTTCAACGCGGCCATCGATCAGCTGCAGCAGACTATCGGCGCCATCGTGTCGTCGACCCGCGAGGTCTCCAACGCGGCGGCGGAAATCTCCACCAGCACGACCGACCTGTCGCAGCGCACCGAAGAGCAGGCCGCCAGCATCGAAGAGACTTCAGCCTCGATGGAGCAGATGTCCGCGACCGTGAAGAAGAACGCCGAGAACGCGCAGCAGGCCAACGAGCTGACCAAAGCCACCTGCGCGGTCGCCGACCGCGGCGGCCAGGTGGTGACGCAGGCGGTCTCGGCAATGTCGCGGATCGAGGAATCCTCGGGCAAGATCGCCGACATCATCGGGGTGATCGACGAGATCGCGCGGCAGACCAACCTGCTGGCGCTCAACGCCGCGGTCGAGGCGGCGCGAGCGGGCGAGGCCGGCCGCGGCTTCGCGGTGGTCGCCTCCGAGGTGCGCAGCCTGGCGCAGCGTTCCGCACAGGCCGCCAAGGACATCAAGGACCTGATCACCAACAGCAACAGCCAGGTGCGCGAAGGCGTCGAGCTGGTCAATCGCGCCGGCGGCTCGCTGGGCGAGATCGTCGAGTCGATCAAGCGCGTGGCCACGATCGTGGCCGACATCGCCAATGCCAGCAACGAGCAGGCGACCGGGCTCGATCAGATCAGTAGGGCGCTGACGCAGCTCGACGAGGTGACGCAGCAGAACTCGGCCCTGGTCGAGGAGAACGCGGCGACCGCCAAGACGCTCGAGCATCAATCCTCCGCCATGGGCGAGCGCATCGACTTCTTTAGGCTCGACGACGGCGCCCACACCGGCAGCGCGGCCGGGGCCGGGAGGCTGACCGCCGCGGCCTAGCGCATTTTCAGGAAAGGCATCCGAAAGCTTATGCCCTAGAGGCAAGCAGGGTTTGAGGAGGTATACTCCCTTCGAAGGCCGACGAAACACGAAGGCCCATGATGGGAGACGACGATGACCGACGATCGGCTAGCGTCACGGCGGCAAATCCTGGCGAGTGGCGCATCCGCCGCCATCGGTCTCGCGCTTACGGCGGATGAGGGGTTTTCCCAGCAAGCCCTTTCCCCGACGCCGGCGTGCCACAACGGCGAAATGCCGACGCTGCCGCAGATCGAGGGGCCCTTCTTCAAGCCCGCTTCGCCGCTACGCGGCGATCTGCGCGAGCCCGGCATCGCGGGACGACCGGTCGAGCTCGCCGGCTACCTGCTGACGCGCGCGTGCCGGCCGGTGCCCGGCGCGCTCATCGAGCTGTGGCACGCCGACGATGCGGGCGAATACGACAATAAGGGTTTCCGCCTGCGCGGCCACCTGTTCGCGGATGCCAAGGGACACTACGCGTTTCAAACCATCATGCCCGGCCTCTACCCCGGCCGCACCCGACATTTTCACATCAAGGTTCAGGCGGCGGCTGAAAGCCCGGTTCTCACGACCCAGTTCTATTTTCCCGACGAGCCGCGAAACCAGGAAGACGACTTGTTTCGTCCCGCGCTGGTCATGCAAATGACCCCATCCGACGATGTCCTGCGGGCGCGGTTCGATGTGGTTCTGGCGATGCGGTAGCCCATTGCGCTGCCGAAGCTGAGCGACATCAAAGGCACCTGATCGAGCGGCCGGCCGAGCTGAACAGCCGGTCGGCGCACGCCTCGCTCTTTTCAATACACGTATAAGTGGTGTACTTGTAAAGGACCTGTCGCATTCGGGGGGTACTGAATCTCCCTTTGACGAATCGCGGGCAAGGCACCGCGGCGCGCGTTGCGGCTATCGCTGCCGGCGGAACATTCCAGAGGGGACGCACCATGGCCAATCAACTCCCTGCCATCAAGCATTTCGTCCAGCTCATGCTGGAAAACAGATCCTTCGATCAGATGCTGGGCTTCCTGTACGAGGATCATGGCAATCGGTCGCCCACGACCGACCAACCGTTCGAAGGACTGACCGGCGAGGAGTCGAACCCCGACGATGCCGGGCGAGACGTGAAGGTTTTCAAGATCGATCGCAATGCCGATCATGCCTACCTGATGCCGGGCGCGGATCCGGGCGAAGGTTTTCAGAACACCTGCTACCAATTGTTCCAGACCGACGATCCGGCTCACGGCGCGATCCCTACCAACAAAGGCTTCCTGATCAATTTCAAAGCCGCGATCGCTTCCGATCTGGCCAGGCATTTCGAGGACACGCTGCCGGGAACCGACCCTGCCCAAATCATGGGAATGTATAGCCCTGAAATGTTGCCGATCATGTCCGCCCTGGCGAGGGGATTTGCGGTCTGCGATCAGTGGTTTGCGTCCGCTCCCACCCAGACGATACCGAACCGCGCCTTCGCCGGCGCCGCGACCTCGCAAGGGCATCTCGACAACAAGGTCAAGATTTTCACCTGCCCCAGCATCTTTGGACGCCTCACGCAAAACAACCTCGACTGGGGGATCTACGGCTACAATCGCGACCCGCTCACCCGCCATGATTTCACGGATGCGCAAGACGCCGACCCCAGCCACTTCGGCCATTTCCGCGATTTCGAGGCGAGAGCTGCGGCCGGAACGCTGCCCGCCTACACGTTCCTCGAGCCGAGCTGGGGGGCGGGCGGAAACAGCCAGCACCCGAACTACGACGTCGCGCTCGGCGAGCAGCTGCTGCACGACACCTACTATGCTCTGCAGAGCGGCCCCAACTGGAATGATACGCTGCTCATCATCACCTATGACGAGCATGGCGGAAACTACGACCACGTCGCGCCGCCCTGGGGCGCCGTCCCGCCCGACAATACGGTCGGCGAGTTCGGTTTCGATTTCACGCGGTTCGGGGTCCGTATTCCCGCGCTTCTGATATCGCCCCGGATCGTGGCCGGCACGGTCTTCCGCGCCAAGCAGGGGACCATCGATCACACTTCGGTGCTCAAGACGATCGAGCAACGCTTCGGCCTCGATCCACTCACCGCCCGCGACAAGGCGGCACCCGGCCTCGGTGATGTCCTGACCCTGGCGAGCCCGCGAACGGATGATCCGCTGCAAGGCGTCGAGATTCCGGTCTCGAACACGCCTCACCCCAATCAGTCGCAGCCATCCGTCATCGAGCGCATCCATGCATCCAAGGTCTCGCAGCTGCCTTTGCGCAACGACCAAGGCACCTACGACCACCATACGCCGCCCGATCTGTCGACCAGCGCGGCGATCGGCGACTACATTCACACGCGCACGGCGGCGTGGACCCAGCATCTCCAGCGCCGTCATCAGCGCCGCCACGCCAATGCGGCGAATGCCAAAGCGGTTGCAAGAGGGAACAAGAAACCGGCCGCAAGGCGTGCCAGAAAGGTCACGAAGGTCAAGACGACCGCGAGCACGCGGAAGACCAGGAAAACCAGAACGACACGGAAGACCAAGAGGTGAAACAGCCGTTCCGGCTTGCAGCGAGGTGCGTCACATGAGAACGCTTTGGGTTGCGGCGCTGCTGGCGCTCTTGCCTTCCGACCATGCCCGGGCTTGGGGCCAGGAGGGCCACGCGATCGTCGCCGAGATCGCGCAGCGCCGCGTGGAGCCCGCGGCGCTCGCGAAGATCTACACGCTGCTGCGAAGCGAATTGCCGGGGCTGTCCGCCACCACAGCGATCTCGCTCGCCTCGATCGCGAGCTGGGCGGATGACTACCGGCCTTCGCACGACGAGACGCGCAACTGGCACTTTGTCGACATTCCCTACGACCGCGACACCTACAGACCCGATGTCGATTGCGCGACCGATCCGCGCTTCGGCGATTGCGTGGTCAACGCCATCGCGCGTGCCCGCCGATCGCTCGCGGACTGCGCCAAGCCGGACGACGAGCGCGTTGCGGCGCTGAAATTCCTCGTTCACTTCGTCGGCGACATCCACCAGCCGCTGCACGCGATCACGCGGATCGACCCTAATACCGGCGACCAGGACCACGGCGGCAACACCATCGAGGTCATGTTCTACAACAAGAAGACCAAGCTCTACGAGCAGACGAACCTTCATGCGGTCTGGGACACGAGCCTGATCATGCAGAAGGTCTACGACTGGGGCGAATACGTGCGTCTCCTCGAGACCGAGTGGCTGCCGGGCAAGGACATCGGCGCCTTGCAGGCGGGCGATCCGGTCGATTGGGCGTTGGCGGCCCATCGCGCGGCCGTCGAGGTCGCCTACAACATCCGCCCCGACCATGTGCTCGACGAGGCGTATGTTCGCGACAGCCTGCCGGTGGTGGATCGGCAATTGGCGTTGGCGGGCCTGCGCCTCGCGCGCCTGCTCAACGAGACTCTGCAGCCGACGGCACAGTGCCGTTAGGGGATTTTATTGTCGTCTCTGCCGCATCAATCTGTTCTGTAGCATCTGTTCTGCAGCATCAATGTCCGGCAGGCGAGGACAACGCTCCGAACGGGTCCTGTGCGGCCTCCAGGCCGCGCGCGGGCTGCGACGAAATTTCAACGCGGCCGCCCATATGACGATCGATGAGCGCGGCGATTTGCGGATCGCCTCGATCGCTTTCGATGTCGGCCAGGACTTTCTTGATCCACTCTACATTCGGATGACGCGGCTTCATCGATGCCCCCACGCACGAATACCCATGAGCACGCAGCTGATCGCCGCGACGCCACCAAGTCGGAACCAGCAGCGTCGGAACCAACTGCAGCGCGCCGATATCATGCGAGGCTCCCGGGACTTGAGTGCGCCGAAAATTTGGTGAAAAAAAGATTCTGGTTTCGGGTCTTATCCCGGGAATGCGCGTCGGCATCGTATCGACAAAGTCCAGGTCATTGCGTGCCACGGCGGCCGGTACGATCCTACAGCGCCGATGGAACGATTTCGCACCCATCTACAAACCGCTCCATATCCGGACGCTTCGAAAATTCTCGGCTGCGGGCCGATCGTTCTTCCGTTTCGCCCCCGAATTGGTCCGCTGGCCGACAGCCGGACATCGCCCCACCAGCGCACCTCGACGCGCAAAAAAATCCGCCCCCGAGCTGGTCGAGGGCGGATGATCGTCGAGCATCGGATCGCGGCACCGGGAGCGGATCGCGTTCCCGGGATCCAATGCCCCCCTACGGGAGAATCTCCACGAAGCCCATGCGACCCGGGGTATTGCCCGCGAAGAAGATGCGGTTCGGATTGGTCGGATCGATATCAAGTCGCCGGGGATCGCTTTCCGCCTCCGGCAGCGGAAACTCGACCCATTCCTGGGTCTTGGGATCGAAGCGGGCGACCTTGTCGACCTGATGCTCGCTGACCCAGATGTAGTTGTTCTTCTTGTCCACGATGACCGAATAATTGCCGCCGGTCTGCGACGGCGGGGTGTACACGGTCATTTCCTTGGTCTTGTAGTCGATCTTCATCAGCTTGCCGGCATTCCACAGCGCCACCCAGAGATCTCCGTTGGCATCGGTGTTCATGCGGCGCGGGAAAGCATGGCCGCCGACGTCGGGAATGGCGAACTCCTCGACCTTGCCGGTGGCGGGATCGACGCGGGCCATCTTGTCGATCTCGTCCTCGGCCCACCACACCGAGCCGTCGCCGGCGACCGCCAGCCCATAGGCGCCCGGCGCCGGACTGCCGGGCTTGGCGCTCGGGGACGGATAGGCCTTGAACTCCACTGACTCGGGATTGAGCCGGCGCACCTCTTTGTTGGCGCCGGTGGCCCAGATCGTGCCGTCCGGATGCAGCGCCATGCTGTTGCCGCCGGCGCCGCCGGCCATGCCGCGCGGCCAGGCGTAGGCGACGAACTTCTCGGTCTTGGTGTCGAAGCTCAGCCAGCGATTGTTGGGGCCATCCGGCACCCACATCATGCCGCGCGCGTCGATCTGCGGATTGCCGAGGCTCTGACGGTCTTCCGCCGCCGGGCCGGGCGGGGTCTTGAACTCGACGAACTCGAGGGTGCGGGGATCGAAGCGGCCCACGCGACCGGCGCGCTCGCCGACCCAGGCATTGCCCTGGGGATCCATCGCGACGTCGTGCGGCTCCGCATAGCGATCGGCGAGATCATAGGTCACTGCGCGATACTTCAGCGCCTTGCCCTTCAGCAGCTCGGTCGGCAGACGGCTGTTGGGATCGTAAGCCTGTATCGGTTTGAAATTATCGGACAGATAGGCCACGATCTTCTTGGTATCCTCGTCGTTGACGACCGGCTGGTTCGCCGCCGCCATGCGGGTGCGCATCCGGGCGACGATGTGATCCCAGTTGTCGCGGTCGGCGCGCTTGACCATGATGCGCTGAACGTCGTGGCACGGCGTGCAGCTCTGCGCGACCAGCATCTTGCTGTCGCCGGCCGGCAGCGCGTTGAAGTCCTTGGATGTCTTCTCGACCTCCGCCTCGGGAATTCGCAGCGGCCAGGCCGGCGGCAGCATCGCGCCGCGCGCGGCGGTCAGTGCGACATCGGCCTTCGCGCTTCCATTCGCGGTCACGCTGACGGGCGCGGACACGGCGCTCTGAAACCCGCCGCCGACACCTTGCACGGTGTATTTGCCGACCGGCAGATCCTTCGCCTCGAAGCGGCCCTGGTCCTGGCTCGGGACCATGAAGGTCAATCGCCGCTCCTCATTCTTCAATCTCACCATGGCGCCGGTGACGGGCTTGCCGGATGCGTCATTGACGACGCCTTGCACGGAGCCTCTGTCGTCCGCCGCCCACGCGGACTGGGTGGCGATCAACACGATCCCCGCCGCAATCCCGGCAGCCAAATTTCGAGTGACGTTCCGAAGGGTCATGAGTCTCTCCTTGTTTGGTCCCAGATTCTCCCCCCGGTTTTCCGGGGTGAAGGTATTGCGACAACGGCGAACGCGAAAATGATTGTGGTGAAGCATGCCGCCTCGGCAGGTAGCCACATCTTAGAGCATTTCCAGGAATCCTGTCATCCGGTATTCCGGCCAGAAAAGGCGAGGAAAGAGGCAGAGTGGGGGACGCACAAACATCGTTGTCGTCCCGGCCGTAGCGCCGGGACCCATACTCCGCAGCTGATCGAGAGAACACGGGGTATGGGTCCCAGCTTTCGCAGGGACGACCAGAAAGCCCCCAACTACACTAGCGGCCCCGGATTCTTCCTGTAGCGATTGACGATCGCGTCGGCGCTCATATAGGCGAGCGCCTGGATGGTCAGTGTCGGATTGAAGCCCGAGCCCATGGTCGGGAAGGTCGAGCTGCCGATGACGAAGAGATTGGGAATGTCCCAGCTCTGGCCGTAGCGGTTCACCACCGACGTCTTCGGATCGCCGCCCATGCGGGTGCCGCCTTCGTGGTGGGCACCCGGAGCGCCCTGCCCGGTCGGCGCGCGCCACACTTTAGTGGCGCCGCTCGCGCGCGCGATCTCCTCCAGCTTGCCGAACAGGAAATCGATGCGCGCGCGTTCGTTCGGCCTCCGCCAGTCGTAGGTCATGCGCGGCACCGGCAACCCCCAGGCATCGCGCACATTGGGATCGAGATCGATAGTCTGGTCCGCATAAGGCAGGTTCTCGGTCTGCGCGGTTATCCCGACGTAGCGGGTGAAGCTCTTGGCCAGGAAATCCCGATAGGCGGCGCCCCAGCGCGGCGTGCCGGGAGGCGGCGGCATGCTCATCGCCGTGCCGATCGGGCCGGCCTCGAGATCGGCCGGAACGACCGAAATCTGCGCCCCGCGAATGAAGCCCAGGCCGCCATGGTCGAAATTGTCGGCGTTGAAATCGTCGAGGCTGTGCCGTTGCGCGCTTGGCCCCATGAAGATGTTGGCATGCCGATCGTCGAAGGTGGCAAACACCCGCGCCCCGATATGGGCCATGATGTGCTTGCCCACTTGGCCGCTCGAATTGGCGAGGCCGTTGGGGAATTTCTCGGTCTTGGAGAGCAGCAGCAGGCGGGTATTGTCGTAGATGAACGGAGCCACGATGACGAGCTCCGCCTCGATCGTATTGTCGGATCCGTCCGGCCCGTAATACGACACGCCGGTGGCGCGCCCGCTATTGTCGCTGTTGACGCGGTAGCACATGGCGCCGGTGACGAGCTTGAAATTGCCGGTGGCGTCGGCTTGCGGCAGCTTGGTGACCAGGATGCTCGATTTGGCGCCGATGAAGCAGCCGAACGATTGGCAGAAGCTGCAATAGGAGCAGGCGGGCCGGCCCTGATAGGTTTGCGAGAGGATCGCGCGCGGCGACGAGAATGGGTGATGGCCGAGCTTCTGCGCGGCGGATTCGAAGATCGCGCCGGCCTGATCCACCTGCAACGGCGGCAGCGGATATTCGCGCTTGCGCGGCGCTTCGAACGGATTGCCGCCGGCGACCTTCTGGCCCTGCAGATTGCCCGCCTTGCCGGAAACGCCGAGCTCGTATTCGGCGCGGTCGTAGAACGGCTCGAGATCCGCATAGCTCAACGGCCAATCGATGAGCGAGGACTCCTCCGGGATGGCGGACGCCCCGTAGCGCTCGATGGTTTGCGATCGCGCGCGGAAATCCCCTTCGTGCAGGCGCCAGGACAGCGCGCCGTAATGCACAGTGCCGCCGCCCGCCTGGTTGCCGTTGTTCTGGTTCGGGGTCGGGCGGGCGGGCGCATTGGGGTTGGGCCGCCAGGTGACCGGCGCGCGCTTGGTGTTGGGCCGCAGGTCCTGGCGCTGGAAGTAGCGCAATTCGTCCAGCTGGAAGTCCGCGGTCTTGAGGCGCGGACCGCGCTCCAGCCCGATGACCTTCATG
>Ga0209068_10000803_pt1 | contig 16151 bp, 15 predicted proteins | sample ColStrG_CSR_2012_FD_187200 | JGI IMG/M metagenome (GOLD analysis project Ga0209068, IMG submission 187200) | Freshwater sediment microbial communities in response to fracking from Pennsylvania, USA - Cold Stream Run_MetaG_CSR_2012 (SPAdes)... | ecosystem: Environmental > Aquatic > Freshwater >... | reverse complement strand
GGATTCCCGTTTCCACGGGAATGACGGCAAAGGTGTCGGAAATAGTTTTTCAGCAGACTGCTAAGGAGCCAACACGAGCCGGAACCCTATATTGCGGCTCCTGCTGTCAGGATCAAGGCTGCCACGACCGCTGCACCGAACCAGCCTCGGTTCGCCGCGCCAGCCGCCGCCGCGGCCCACCCTGAGAGAACCGTGCGTGGGTCCGCGCGGGTTGTCCTTCGGACCGTTGGCATAATACTCTTCATCATACCAGTCCGACGCCCATTCCCACACGTTTCCCGCCATATCATACAAGCCGAGTCCATTCGGCTTTTTCAGGCCCACGGGATGCGTCTCGCTGCCGGAGTTCGCGCTGTACCATGCATAAGCCCCGAGTTCCGCTTGATCGTTCGTGCCCGCCCATTTTTCTTTCTTGCCGCCGCTCCGCGCCGCAAACTCCCATTCAGCTTCGGTCGGCAGCCGGAAGTTTTTGCCTGACCGCTGATTCAGGGTTCGGATGTAGTCCTGTACGTCGCCCGAGGAGACCTGCTCTACCGGGCAGTTCTCTCCACAGCTCTTGAAGAAAGACGGATCATTGCCCATAATCGCGCGCCACTGCTTCTGGGTCACCAATAACTTTCCCATGAAGAAATCATCCACGCAAACCTGATGCACGGGCTTTTCGTTCTTGTAACCATCCCCGAAGATATCACCCATTTCAAAACAGCCGCCTTTTACAAGGACGAACTCCATGCCTGTTGCAGGGTCCGTATAGGTCGGCGAAAGCGCATTCGCTTTTTTTACTTGGTGAACCATGCTGAACGACATGAGGAATACTATTGATACGATCAAAACAACGAGGGCCTTTTTTTTCGCCATAGTGCCTCCCATTTCCGTGGATGTAATCCATATAGTTGTTGTATCAAAAGCAAAAAATCCCTCAAGGGATATAATCAAGTTAAGGGCGCACCTTATAAAGAGTGCAACAAGTATGCTAAGGTCGATGATCTTTGCAAAAACAATGAATTGGTCTTTTAATAAAGTTTATGAGATACGACAATCGGTGAAATGACCGGGCATACCTGGTGATTTCACCGTTGGTTGTAATCGTCATGGAATGAAACTTCAGCGTCATTGTCGTTTCTCCTTGGCACCCTGGTCAAATGACCGCCTTGCTCGGGATTTTCACCGGGAAAATGCCGTCTGCACGGCCAGTATGCGCCGTACGTATCCGTTGTGGCGGTGATTATTTTTTTATATTCAAGAGTTATTATTTATGGTATCGTAATTGCTTCTATAATGCATATAATAGAAAACTCGGAACTCAATACACAGCATGTGACGACATCGTGATGAAAAATATTCTAATTGTTGATGATGAAGATTTGATCTGTTACTCACTCTCCGCGGCGCTCAGGCGAAACGACACGTTCGTCAAGACCGCTTCCTGCGCTCAAGATGCGCTCGCTGAGATAAACCGCACCTTTTACAACCTCTGCTTCCTCGATATACGCCTCCCTGACGCAGACGGCCTCGACCTTATGAAAACCGTCAAGGCAACGTCGCCTGCGACCAAGATCATTATTATGACGGCGAATGAGATTGAAGAAGATCTGATGAAGGACATCCATCAGAACTCATGGTACTTTCTGCCGAAACCGTTCGAGCTGGACGATGTGCGATTACTCGTGGACAGGGCTTAAGGCCCCTCCGCGCCGTGGTAATTGAAAAACTTCGTTCCCGCCCTTTCACTCCTCTTTTTCTAATCCGAACTTTTTTATCTGATACCGCAGCGTGTCGTAGCTGATTTGGAGAAGTTTGGCCGCATGCGTCTTGTTATGGTTTGCTCGTACAAGCGCCTGCTGGATAAGGCCCTTCTCCACTTCGTCGAGAGAAATCCCCGCTTCAGGAAGAATAAATTCACCCTGTTGGGGCTGCTTCATGCCTCTCGCGCGGCCGGTCAGCCAGTTCGGCAGGTGCTCGGGAAGGACCACCTCCGCGCTCTCCAAAACCACGAGCCGCTCGACGAGGTTCCGAAGCTCCCTGACATTGCCCGGCCAATCGTGCGCTTCCAGGAGCGCTTCGGCTTCCGGGGAAAAACGTTTAACGGCCTTATTGTTGTACCGCGCGGCATACAGAGCGAGAAAGTGCCTCGCGAGGACCGGGATATCTTCTTTTCGCTCTCTGAGCGGCGGCACATGAACATAGAACGTGCTCATCCGGAAGAAGAGGTCTTTACGAAAATCCCCCTTTTCAACCGCCTCCGCAAGTTGTTTGTTCGTCGTGGCGATCATCATGGTATTGATCGGGATATCTTCGGTGCCGCCCACATGCCGCACGGTCCGCTCTTCCAGTACCCGCAGGAGCTTCGCCTGGAGGCTCATCTTCATGTCCCCGATCTCATCCAGCAGGATGACCCCGCCCTCAGCCAGTTCAAACAATCCCTTTTTATCCGACTTGGCGTCGGTGAACGCCCCTTTTTCATGTCCGAAAAGTTCGCTCTCGAGCAGGGTTTCAGTGAGAGAAGCGCAATTGATCTGGATAAACGGCATAAACCCCCCGCCGGCCGTGTCCCGCATGATGCGATGCGCGTAACGCGCAAACAGCTCCTTGCCGGCGCCGCTCTCTCCGGTGATCAGCATGGTGGTGACCGATGCTTTCGCGATCTTCTCAATCTTCGATTTCAATTCACGAACAATGCCGGATGCTCCGATGAGCTCGCGATCCACCAGTTCGGAATTGGCTTTTCTGAGATAGGCCACCTCCTGCTTCAGTTTTTCTTTTTCGATGATGTTGCGAAGCACGAGCTTCACTTCATCCACATTAAACGGCTTGGTAAGATAATCCGCGGCCCCGAGCTTCATTGCCTTCACCGCGGTCTCCGCGGTGTCATCCGCCGTCAGCATCACGACCTGCGCGGGCAGCTCCGACTCCACGATCTCTTTCAGGATATCGATGCCGTTCCGTTCAGGAAGGTTGACGTCCAGCAGGACGATGTCCGGCGACCATGACTTTATTTTCCCCACGATCCCGTCCGCGCTGTTCGTTGCGCGGACGTCGTATTCGCCTTTCAAAACCCGCGAGAGCATGGAACTGATAAGCTCATCATCATCGACAACGAATATTCTGCCCTTACTTTTCATCGCTGGAGCGCCCCTTCCCGCCGTCGCGAGGGAGGCTTATCCTGAACGTCGAACCTTCTCCCTTGGCGCTTTCGATGCTTATTGTGCCGCCATGTTCCTCGATCAGCCGCTTTGAAATGGCCAACCCCAGGCCGGTGCCTTTTGTCTTCGTTGTAAAAAAAGGCTGGAATATTTTGGCCTGGATCGCGGCGTCCATCCCCATGCCCGTATCGGATATCGCCGCCGTGATGCAACGCGTCTTCTCGTCATAGGAGGTCTTGATGGACACCACACCGTTGCCGGGCATGGCATCCACGGCATTCAAGAGCAGATTCATGAATACCTGTTGTAATTGCTGAGGATCGGCTATTATCTCGGGAAGATCGCGCCCGAAATCCTTTTTCAGATCGATGGTCCGCAAATTCCCCGGTAATCGCGTGCCGCTTTTGAAAACCAATTGTGAGGCAGCTTCGAGGACGCTGTTCACATTCGTGCCGGTATAGTGCGGCTTGGGCGGCCGGGCGAAATTCAGCAGGCCTTTTATCAAACCTTCAATACGCTTGATCTCGTCAATTACTTTCGAGAGCGCAATCCGGTCTTCTTCCGAGAGCGTGGACTCCTCGGAGAGGGCCTCCATCGTGACCTTGATGCCCGCGAGCGGGTTTTTGATCTCATGGGCCAGGCCCGTGGCAAGCTCTCCCGCCGTCCTGATGTGCTCGGCCCGTTGAATCGCCTCCTCGGCCTGTTTTCTCTGGCTGATGTCCCGGTCAATGGCGAGAACATACTTATGACCGTTGACCTCGAACATCCCGCAGCTGATTTCCAACGGGAAGATGGTTCCATCTTTTTTACTATGCTCCACTTCCGCCTTGATCCACTCACCCCTTATTAATCGTTTAATTCGCTCCGGCGATTTCGCGGCCGTCTCCGGGGTATCAATGTCCTGAATTTTCAGTTTTAAGAGCTCTTCGATCGTATACCCGTGCATCCGCGCCGCTGCCTGGTTCGCGTTTACGATCTTCCCTGCCTGCTCCCCTTCCGTATCCAGGATGAAGATGGCATCAGCCGCGCTTTCAAAGAGGAGCCGGTATCGCCGCTCGCTCTCCTCCAGTTCGCGCATTCGTTCCCGCAGAGAGCCGGCCATGTCGTCAAAAGCAAAAGCCAGTTCCGCAAACTCGTCCTTGAGGCCCTTGACCCGGTAATCCAGGTCGCCGGTCTTCAACCGCTTCGTAGCATTCAGGAGCGCATTAATCGGCTTGGCAAATCCGCTCAGCAACGAGACGGCCAACCCGATGCTCAAGAGCGGCGCGACCGCAATCAGCGTCATCAGGAGCAGCCTCGTCTGGCCCGCGTCCCGCCGCGCAATTTCCGTTCTCTCATTCAGCCTGCGCGTGGTCAGGGCAATCATGGTATTCCCTTGTTCGATCAGCTCGTCCCCGATCTTATACGCGGCTTCCACCTCGGCCCGGCGCCTGGCCTCGCCCGCCTGCATGGTCAACACCCGGCTCAGGGCGTGATCGAATTTTTCGATATGGTGTTTCAACTGTTCGATCCGTTGTTTTATGTCCTCAACATGGTGACACCGGAAGCAGGCATTGACGGTATTTTCCATATCACGCGCGTGACCCACGATCTCTTCAGTATCTTTAGCATGCCGCGTGCTTTGTGTATACAGGTCGGCCTGGACCTTCCGTATGTTCAGCATCAGGTGTTCCCGCAGGATCTCGACCTGATGCAGCATGACCAATTCATCGAACCGTGAGATGCTGGTATCGATCGCGCGGATGAGATAATATCCACCCAGGAGCGACAGCAAAGAAAAGACGCTCAAAATTATAATGATCTTCTTTTTCATCTTACTTGGCCTTGGTTCCAGGTAGACAGATCAATGCCGATCTCTTGCGCATAATCGTAGACAGGCCGAAAATCGCTGTCCGTTGTTTCAATGAAGCGCAGCGCGCCGAAGTTTTGCAAAATCCTGGCCCCTATCTGGTTTTCGTGCATGGTAAGAAGCGCTTCGCTGAGCTTCTCTTTCAGGGAAGGTTCAAGATCGTTTCGTACGGCAAGACTGTTCTCGGGCACCTCGGGAGATCGCGCCAAGACAACCAATTCGGCCTTGATCCTTGAGTCCGCAGTTGCGAGCCGCTCAAACTCCGTGTTCTTCGCGGCGCCGATATCGGCCTTGCGGTCCAGTACGTCGTGGATTGCGTCCTCATGGGTGCCGGCAAAATAGCTCTCCTTGAGATAGGTCTTGTAATTCACGCCGGCCTTCTTAAAATACGCGAGCGGGAGCAGATATCCGGCCGTGGTGTCCCTATCCACAAAAGCAAAACGTTTCCCCTTCATATCGCGGACCGACCTGATGCCGCTGTCTTTTCTGACGAAGAGCAGGCCATGGTAGGTGGACTTCCCGTCCAGGCCCACGGGGCGGGCAATGACTTGGACACCGAGTTTGGCATGCGCAAGGACGAACGTAAAACTTCCGAAGAATGCCGCATCCACCTGGTGAACGGTGAAGCTGTTCAGGATCTGCTCATAGCGGGGAAGGATGATAAGCTTGACATCAGCGCCCATACGGAGAGAGAGGTAGCGGGCAAGCGGCTCATAGCGCTCCACCTGTTTGAACATGCTCTGCTCAGGAACAAGCCCGATCAGGAGTGTCTGCCGCTGCGGCGCCGGTTCGACAGGACCGGAACTCTCCTTGCTGCAACCCGGAGCGAGAAGAGCGCAAAAGCAGATGATGGCGATTGTTATTCTATAGGTTCGTACCATAAAACTCAGCACAGTCTCCATTTCCAAGGGACGGGGTGCTCAGACGAAGAATTGGATCGGAAATCTTGTTGACTGAGAGCACGTGAAATTCATGTTCATAATAACCCGGTTCTGACACGCTGTCAATATAGCGAATACTGAGATGGTTTGTTTCAGGGTAAAAAAAATTATGAATGCCCGGCCTTGTTTCACCTGTAAATCCTTATCTGTCATTCTCCATTGTGAACCAGCGGCTCATGGACGATTCATTACATTTTCAGCTTATAGGTGATCGTAACGATAAAATCAGGCGCACCCGTGGTGTTCAGATCTTCGGTCAGGGAAAGCTCAGCGCCGTGATTACCGGATGAGTACCGTCCGCCCAGAACCAGTAGTATTGCTGCGCCGTCGACCTTACTGATATCCATGGTTGGAAAGGGCGAAGTCTGTGCAAAGACTTGACCGAGCAGGCTGACGTGACGCCAGAGCGCGGCTTCGACGCCGACGCCGCCGTAATAATAATCTTTTAACGGAATAGTTTCATAGCCTCGGTATTTACCGGGAAACACCGCGCCGATGTTCGTGTAGGTCCGCAGCCAATCGTTGAACGTTTTATCGACGAGAAGGGCCGCCCCCCAGTCAATGCTTCCGCTGCCGTAGCCCGTGGGAGCATCACCCGTGGGCAGTTCTATATCAGCCTTGATACTGATCACGGGATCGTTTTTGAGCACCATTTTTTTAAGACTGAGTCTGACATCCCCGATCTCGATCCTGTCCTTGTCGCCTTGTATCACGAACGCGCCGTCTCTCCTCACCTCATAGAGAAATGAGTTTTTCGGCCGAGTGCTTCTCCCATAATCAGGAAAATTGAACGTGGTGTGGTACCAGTCCAGAAAGCCGTCCATAAATCCCGCGGTCTGTCTCATGACAGGAACATCCACGCCGACCTCGAACAGGTTCGGGATGTCTTTCTTATATCGGAGATTCAGTTCGGTCAGTTCCATGTCGAGCTGTACGCTCCAGCGGGCCGACTGTTTCAACATGAATACGCTCGAATGCGAGAGGTTTGCGGAAAACGAAGTTTCGGTATATGCGCTTTCCAGGTATGGGGCGTCGATATTCAAGAAAAGGGGGAACTGGTTCTTGACCTGCAACGGGCCGTCAAACGCAGCAGCCGTTGAAAGACAGAGGACCGAGCAGACCAGTGACGTGATGAGGAAAAGAGCAAAGCGAGACATTAGAGGCTAATGTAGCACACAGCAATTAAAAAATAAAGCTATAATATAAAAGCATGCTGTCAATGAAACGATTGCAGAACGCGACCATAAACCCAAAGTAGCATCTAAAAGGAGGATTTGCCATGCCGCACTATCTGATTCTGAGTACCTTGACGGACGAGGGCCGGAGAACGATCAAGCAGAAACCAGAGAGGATCGCCGAAGTGAACAAAGAAATCGAAGCGATGGGCATAAAAGTCCAGAAGCAATATGCGCTTCTCGGACAATTCGATTTCGCGAGCATCGTGGAGGCCCCCAATAACGAGACCATCATGAAGATGTCCGTCGAAATCGGGGCACGGGGTTCCGTGCAACTTATGACTCTCCCTGCTTTACCGATCGAAGAGTTCGTTAAAAAAGTAAAATAAAGTCGAATATACGGGATGAACGTTTGCGGTTTTTTATGAGCTCTCTCCGAAGGGATGATACGGTCCTTCACTTTCGGCCGGGTTCTCTCTCTTTTTCATGCTCCTGTTCCTTTTTCGGCTTCGGTTGAGGTGTCGGGGCAGGCAACGGCGCGTGCCTGGGATGGTGGGGATTTTGCCACCACGGGTACCGGTAGTAATAGGGGTAGGGATAAGGATAGAACCACGGGTCGTAGTAATTCGCAGGGTAGCTCCGTCTTTCCTTCGGCCAGAGATATACTTGTTTGATCTGGAAGAACGGGTACACGTACTCAATCTCGTCTATTTTCCCCTTTCGTATGCCGGCAAACACGCCGGCAAGCGTGATTCTTCTCCCCCGCTGGTACACGATGGGATCCAGGACCATCTCTTGTGGAGCCAGGGCAAGAAAGCGGCCCTCGGAACGGCCACTTTCTTCGAAATATCCGTAGCCATCGACCTGTACGTGCATCGCCTCAATTTGGGATCCGGGCTCAGTAAATTTTGTCCGGACAATGACTCCCCCGAGAATAAAGAGCTTGCCGATGTATTGATCGGCATGAACTCGAAGCTCCTGGAAAGAAACCTCCCGCTCCCCTTCCTGCATATACGCCCGGTTTAAGACCGGTGTGCAGGAAAAAAGCATGAGGCTAAGCGTCAATAAAAGGAAAACATATCTCTTTTTCTTCCTCATGATTATATTATCTGCTCATATACTGTAGAATGTCAAGGGTTCCATGTCCCTGCCACCGCGCTGCGGGGTATCGATCATGATTTTCTCCCCTCCCTTGATGGGAAGGGAGGAAGGGGAAGGTGAGCGGCTAGTTTCCGTTGACTTTCTTTTTCAGTTCATGCAGTTTGTTCATGGCATCGAGCGGCGTCATGGAGTCGAGATTCAGGTCGGAAATTTCTTTAAAGAGCATGCCCGCATCGCTTGCGAATAAACCGAGCTGCGGCTCCTGTGATGACCCGTGGTCGGATTCTGTTGCTTCCCTTCCTACCGTCCTCACTTCTTTCCTTCCAATCTTACTCTTATGCGCTGCAACCGGTTCCCCGCTTTCGTCGAACTCCGCCTTTTCGAGGTTCGCAAGCACTTCCTTCGCCCGATTGATCACCACCTGGGGCAGACCCGCGAGCCGCGCCACCTGGATGCCGTAGGACTTGTCTGCCCCGCCCTCCACAACGCGGCGAAGAAAGATAATCTGGTCGTTCCATTCCTTGATCGCGACCGTATAGTTTTTCACGCGGTCCATGGTCAAGGCAAGCTCGGTCAACTCATGGTAGTGCGTTGCGAACAGGGTCCGGGCCCTCAGCTTGGTGTGAATGTACTCGGCCACGGCCCATGCAATGCTGATCCCGTCGAAGGTGCTCGTACCCCTGCCGATCTCGTCCAGGATGATGAGGCTCCGGTCCGTGGCGTTGTTTAGGATGTTGGCTGTCTCGTTCATCTCGACCATGAAGGTGCTCTGGCCCCGAGACAAGAAGTCCGATGCGCCGACGCGCGTGAAGATCCTGTCCACCAGTCCGATCTGCGCTTCCTGCGCAGGCACGAACCCGCCCATCTGCGCCATAAGCGTAATCAATGCCACCTGGCGCATATACGTGGACTTGCCCGCCATGTTCGGCCCGGTGATGATCAGGAGCTGGTTCTCTTCGCAGTCTAAGAGCGTGTCGTTCGGTATGTACCGTTCATCCAAAGAGAGCTGTTCGATCACGGGATGCCGACCCTCCGTGATCCGGAGCGTATCGCTGTCAAGGATCACGGGCCGGGTATAGTTGTTCTTTGCAGCGATCTCGGCCAGGGATGCCAGGCAATCGAGGACCGCGAGCTTCCGAGCCATGTCCTGGATGCGCACGGTCTCGGCTGATAATGATTCGCGCACCTGCTGGAACAAACGGAATTCAAGGTCCAATATCTTTTCTTCCGCGCCGAGCACCTTGTCTTCGTATTCCTTGAGTTCCGGCGTGATGAAGCGCTCCGCGTTCGCAAGCGTTTGTTTGCGGATATAATCCTGCGGCACGTTCGCCAGGTTCGTTTTTGTCACTTCTATATAGTAGCCGAAAACCCGGTTATAGCTCACCTTGAGTGAATTGATGCCCGTGCGTTCACGTTCCCTGCGCTCGATGCCCGCGATAAATCCCTTGCCCTCAGAACTGATGGAGCGGAGCTCGTCCAACTCTTGATTGTGCCCCTTTTTGATCAGCCTGCCTTCACGGAGCGTATACGGAGGGTCATCATGTATTGCTTTATCGATAAGCTGGAATACGTCCTGCAGATCATCCCAGCTTGCCAGCATGTCAAAGACCAACCGGGACTCGCATTTTGACAGCAAGTCCTTGACCCGCGGCAAAACCGTAAACGACTGTTTCAACGCCAGGAGATCGCGCGCATTCGCTGCCGCGAGGGATACGCGGCTGATAAGCCGTTCAAGATCGTAGACCGAATTGAGCTCAGTCCGCAAGCCGGCCCGAAGCTGGTGGCCATCTTTGAACTCGCTGATTGCGTCGAGCCGGTGCTCGATCTCGCGTGCGTCCATAAGCGGGTTCAAGAGCCACTCACGCAGCTTTCTGCCGCCCATGGACGTGATCGTATTGTCGAGGACCGAAAGCAATGTTCCTTTTGTGGAACCGTCAAAACTGTTTTTTATGAGTTCGAGATTACGTTGACAGGTTGCGTCGAGGACCAGGTACGCCTGCGCAAGGAACGGCTTTACCTGGCGGATGTTCGAAAGGCCCGTCTTCTGCGTCTCCTCGATATAGCGAAGCGCCGCGCCCGCTGCTGAGACACCGTCCTTCATCCCGCTGCATCCGAAACCGTCGAGCGAAGCAATTTTGAAGTGATCGAGCAACGTGCGAAAAGCCGTGGCCATGTCAAAGGTCCAGTCGTCGTACGTGTTGATCGCTTGCGTGTACTGTTTGAGCAGGCTGGAAAGACCCGCGTCAACCTGATGTCCCTTGGGTAGCACAACCTCACGCGGGGTGAACCGTGAGAGCAGCGTGTCGAGTTCCGCAAGATTATCCGCGCCCTTAACCTCGGCCATGAAGAAATCACCGGTGGAAATATCGAGGAAGGCAAGCCCGAAGCCGTCCTTTGACGAATAGAGAGAAGCGAGGTAGTTATTGTCCTTCGCGTCGAGCAGGTTGGAATCGAGCACCGTGCCCGGCGTCACCACCCGGATCACTTCGCGCTTCACGATCCCCTTCGCCAGCTTGGGGTCCTCCACCTGCTCGCAGATCGCGACTTTGAAGCCGCGCCGGATGAGCTTGGCAATATACCCGTCAACCGCATGGTACGGAAATCCGCAAAGCGGCGTCTCGATGCCTTTGGATTTGTTTCTCGCCGTGAGCGTGATTTCGAGGACCTTGGAAGCGGTAAGCGCGTCCTGGTCGAACATCTCATAGAAATCGCCCATGCGGAACAGCAGGATCGCATCCAGGTGTTGACGCTTGATCTCGCGGTATTGTTTCATCAGGGGAGTCAGGTCGGTCATAGGGAATGCATTTTAGCCATGAATTGAAACGAATTTTCGCGAATTAATAGAACACTTAAAGAACACGTGGGTCAATAAAAGATGATGTTTTTGCTTTCAGTTTTTCCGTTTCTCATTCGTGTCCATTCGTGACAATTCGTGGCTAATCTTTCATTTTGTCAAAATACGGTCTCAACCGCTCATAGGTTCCATCAAGAAGCTCCGGCATCACGCGTGCGCCGTCAAAAACAGTAATAAAGCTCGTATCCCCGTTCCAGCGGGGAACGATTTGAATATGCATGTGCTCCGGCAATCCGGCGCCGGCTGCCTTTCCGATATTGATGCCGACATTGAAGCCCTCGGGTTTCATATCCTGCTTCAGAATATGCACCGCTATCTGCGTCATTTTCATAAGCTCGCAAAAACCATCCGGCGGCAACAGATCAAGGTCCGCCACGTGTACGTTGGGAACAATCAGCAAATGCCCGTTGTTGTACGGATAGAGGTTCATGATCACATAACAATGCTCGGCCCGGTGCAGAATATACGCTTTCCTGTCGTCTTTCTGTAACAGCGCTTCGCACAGGAAACAGCCCGTATGGTTCTGAGGGTTGTTCATGATATATCCTGATCGCCAGGGCGCCCAGAGTCGGTCCATAGTTTGATTGAGCCGGAAGTCGAGAGTCAGTATCCAAAAATAATCATGACCCTTGACCCATGACCCTTGCCCCTATCCCTTCTTCGCCTTTTCAAGTTCCGTCATCACTTGCTGGATATCTTTCCATACCAGCGTCTTGTCCTTCGGGTTCCTGAGCAGATAGGCCGGATGGAAGGTAGGCATCAGCGGTATGCCTTGGTAGGTTTTCCAGTTACCGCGGAGGGAGGTGATTCCCTCGCTTGTTTTGAGCAGCGCTTTCGCGGCAACATTCCCGAGTGCGATGATGACCTTCGGCTTGATGGCCTCAAGCTGCTTGACGAGGAACGGGACGCACGTCTCTATTTCATCCGGCTCGGGGTTCCGGTTGTTCGGCGGCCGGCACTTGACGATATTGCAAATGTAAACGTCTTCACGTTTGAGCTTCATGCCCTTGACAATGATGTCCGTCAGGAGTTGGCCTGCCGCTCCCACGAAGGGCCTGCCCTGCTGGTCTTCTTCGAAGCCCGGCCCCTCGCCCACGAACACGAGTGCGGCCTGCGGGTCCCCTTCGCCAAATACAATGTTTGTTCTGCTCGTGTGTAATTTGCACCGTGTGCAATTGCCGAGTTCTTCTCGTACGGCAGAAAGAGCACCGGATTGCTGCGTTTCACGCGTTCCTATGGTGGGAGCGAGCATCGGCGGTAATTTGGGTTTAGACGGGGCCTCGACTATCTTCGGGCGAACCGGTTCAGTAGGAAAAACTTCGATTGAGTTTACCCCAAGCGCCCGTTGATACTCAAGGTGCGTCCTGACCTGCGCTACAATATCCAGAAATTCACGTTGAAGTTCTTTCGCCAAATTCACACCACACGAGGACACAAATTTAGTATTCGTTCGTAACTGCTCAGCCGCCTGTGACTGAATGCCTACGGCTTCGCGCTCAAGCGAAACAACTGTACTGAACGCTGTTGTTATTTTTTACCTTTTTGGCCGCTTCCCCACTTGAGCTTGGTCCGTAGGATCTCATAGTAACTTTTGGCGGGATGCTTTATCATCTTCATCCTGAAGCGGGACTTTTTGATCTCAACGATATCAAGCGGCGCGAGCGGAAATCCGATCTGACCGTCGAGAGTAAGCGTTACTTCCTCGCTTTGCGACGTAAGACAAACCGTGACCACGACATCGTCCGGCAGGGCGATCGGCCTGTTCGACAGCGTGTGCGGACAGATCGGCGTTACGACAAAACAGGGTATCGTCGGATGGATGATGGGACCGCCCGCAGCGAGCGAGTAGGCCGTGGAGCCGGTAGGCGTTGCTACGATCAATCCGTCGGCCCTGAGTGTCGTCAACAGACCGTTGTCCACCGAGACCTTGAGTTCCATCATGCGCGCAAGCGCGCCCTTGTTGATCACCGCGTCGTTCAGGACACGATAGCGCGCCAGGCGCTTTCCGTTGCGGATAACGCTTGCTGACAGCATGATCCTGTCTTCAGCTTCCAGCTCTCCCGCAATCGCCTTCTCAAGATTGCTGTAAAGTTCATCAAGGGAAACTTCGGCCATAAACCCGAGGCTGCCGAGATTGACCCCGAAGATCGGCACGCCCGTATGCGCATCGGCAACGTTCCGTGCCGCGGACAGAAGCGTTCCGTCGCCGCCGAGCACGATCAGCATCTCTACCAAAGCGGGAAGCTTCGCTCGATCATAACCCTGTATGTTGAGGGCAGCCGCGGTCTCGCTGTCGATAAAGACTTTCTTGCCGCGTTTTTCGAGCCAGGCCGCCAGTTTCCTGACCGCCTTCTGCGCAGCGGGAATATTTTTTGCGATGATGCCGATCTTTTTCATAAGAATGCCCGTTAAAGACTTTTGGGTACGAATTTCACGCTTTGAGGTCCCGTCTCAACTCTTCCAAAAGTTTTTGATACCGTTCCCCTTCCGGAAGGAATCCGAGCTCACGGCTTTTATCATCAACGTAAGAAAGGTAGATACTCATCCGTTCTTCGGGTAGCTCGTCCTCTGCCTTCTCGGCCCACTCTATCACCGTCACGCCATCGGATTCAATATACTCCTCGAAGCCGATATTCTCCAACTCCCCGTGATCTTCAAGCCGGTAAAGGTCGATATGGTAGAACGGGACGCGGCCCTGGTACTCGTTCACGAATGTGAAGGTCGGGCTCGTGATATATTGATCCTGAACCTTCAATCCGCGTGCAATGCCATAGGCAAAATTCGTCTTGCCTGCGCCGAGATCGCCGTACAGGCATACGGTATCGCCGGGATTGAGCCGCGAACCGAGCAGTTCGCCGATCCGCCAGGTCTGTTCCGCGCTTGACGTGATAATGCTGAACATTATTCCGCTTGCAGCGCGACTGCCTTCACCATGTCATACTTGCCCACGATGCCGGTGATCTTGCCGTTCTTGACCACGGGAAGGATATGGACCTTCTTCTCGGCCATGATGGTCGCGATGTCCACGATTGTCGTCTCTTCGGTAATGGTGATCACCTTCCGTGAGCAAATTTCTCCGACTTTGGTGGCGGTCATACGTTTGACTTCCTGCTCGAATTTTTTGGAACTTTCCAGGTAAATCGCCGCATCCAGAAAGCTGACCACCGTCGGGATATGGAGCCGCTTGTTTTGGCTGATCAGATCGTTCTCGGTCACGATGCCGAACAGCGCGCCGGATTCATCCACGACCGGAACGCCGCTGATCTTGTTTTTTACGAGCAGGGAAGAAAGCTCCGCAAGAGAGGTGTCGGGCTTTACGGTGATCACTTCTTTCGTCATGATGTTTTTCGCGGTAAGCATTTTAGCACCTCAAGTTTTTTTTAAACCCGGTTTAGGTTGAGGATGAGAGTATCAAAATCTTGGTCTCAACCTTGACCTCAGCCTGCGGTATCCACAGTCTTCTTTATCGCATCCGGAATCTTTTCTATCAAGTCCCCGGCGATCATCCCCATCTCGCCCTTTTCCTTTGCAGCGAGGTCTCCTGCGAGCCCGTGCAAGTATACGCCGAGACATGCCGCCTGCTTTGCCGAATATCCCTGCGCCAGGAGCCCGCCGATCATGCCGGTGAGCGCATCGCCTGTTCCGCCTGTGGCCATGCCGGGGTTGCCGGTTGAGTTGATGAATGTCGTGCCGTCGGGACACGCAACCACGGTCCCCGCGCCTTTCAGCACAAGTATCACCTTATACTTCGCGGCAAATTCGGACGCGACGGTGATCCGATCTTTCTGGACCTCAGCGGATGAAATTCCCATCAGCCGTCCCATCTCGCCTGGATGCGGGGTCAGAATGACGGGCGCCTTGGCCCTTTTGAGAATATCAACGTATCCGGCAATGGCGTTCAACCCGTCAGCGTCAATCACCATGGGGACCGTCAATTGCTGGATAAGGTTCCTTACCACCTGGACGGTTTCGTAATGCGTTGAGAGCCCCGGTCCGATTGCGCAGGCGCTCATCCCGACAACAGCCTTGAGCAGCTCTTCTTCCGATCCGAGCCCCAGAGTCCCTTCGATGCTTTCGGCTGAGGGAATACACATGGCCTCAACAATCTGCGACTGGACGATCTGCACAAGCCCGTTCGGCGCTGCAACGCTCACGAGCCCGGCGCCTGTTCTGAGCGCAGACCGTGCAGCCATGATTGCGGCTCCTGCCTTGCCCGGCGAGCCCGCGATGAGCATCAGGTGGCCGAAATCCCCTTTGTGAGTATCCAATTCCCGCGGGCTGATCATGCCCCATGCATATCCTCGGTTCAAAAGGGCCGTGTTTATCTTTTCCTTGTCCACAACCTCGGATGGAATTCCGATGTCCGCGACGCGCACATCGCCGGCATACTGCGCGCCAGGTAAGAGCACGAGCCCGCGTTTCAGAAGCGCCATGGTCACGGTAAGATCGGCCATGATCGCCGCTCCCATGATTGAGCCGGTATCGGCATTGATGCCGGTGGGGATGTCGATTGCAACAACAGGCTTGCCTGCTGTGTTGATCATGTCCACGGCCTGTAAGAACAGGCCCTTGAGCGGCGAGGAAAGCCCCACACCGAGCATTGCATCGACGAGGATATCCGACCACGCGATGATGTCCGGCAACGATCGTGCCGAGGCATTCTGGGTGATCTGCACATCAGTCTTTCGCAATATGGAAAGATTGACCTTTGCTTCCCCGGACACAGCGCTGAAAGGCGCAAGAAGCGCAACGCGCACGGCCACGCCGCGGATAGAGAGCCTCCGCGCAAGCGCAAGGCCGTCGCCGCCGTTATTGCCCTTGCCGCAGATGATGCCGACCCGAACGCCCGCCAGTCCGTCAAAAAACCGCTCCATCTCGGCCATGACCACGCTTGCCGCGTTTTCCATTAATACCGTGCCGGGAATGCCGAATTCCTTGATCGCCCTGCGGTCGATGTTTTTAATCTGTTGTGCTGTCGCTATTTTCATAATGAACTCAAACAAATCATTTCGTCGCAAAGGGCATAGCGCAGAGGGGAGAGGGTTACGCTATGCGCTAAGCGCCATGCGCTTCTTTACTTTTACGGCT
>Ga0209068_10000802_pt1 | contig 16160 bp, 14 predicted proteins | sample ColStrG_CSR_2012_FD_187200 | JGI IMG/M metagenome (GOLD analysis project Ga0209068, IMG submission 187200) | Freshwater sediment microbial communities in response to fracking from Pennsylvania, USA - Cold Stream Run_MetaG_CSR_2012 (SPAdes)... | ecosystem: Environmental > Aquatic > Freshwater >... | reverse complement strand
GAAGTCCACGAGGCAGACCTCGTGGACTTCAGCCTCGTGCCACTCGACGGTATCTCGGCCGTCGGATCCACGTTCCTGGCACGTCAGCCCGACCCGGCGGCCTGGGTCGAGCCGATCCTCACCCGGGCGGGCACGTTCGTTCCGGCGGTCGCCGATGCGCCGATCCGCGGCACCCGCGCATGTGCCCGGCCGCAGAGCCTCGACGGTCGCCCGCTCATCGGTCGCGTGCCGGACGCGCCGGGCCTGTTCATCTGCGCCGGACACGGCGCGTGGGGGATCTCGACCGGCCCGGCGTCTGCCCGGCTCATCGCCGACGAGATCCTCGGGCGAGCGGCGCGCATCCCGCCGGAACTCGACCCCGCCAGGTTCGGGATGATCAGGTCGGCTCGACCACGATGACATCGAGCCGTCGCGGGCCGTGGACGCCCTCGATGCGCTGGAGTTCGATGTCGCTGGTCGCGGACGGGCCGCTGATCCACGTCTGTGGTCGTGTCGGCTCCAGGCGGGCCAGTGCTTCGGGCACGCTGCCGACGATCCGGTCGGTCGCCACCACACAGACGTGCACGTCGGGCAGCAGGCTCAGCGCCCGCCTGCCCTGGGCCGCGCCGCCATCAAGGATGATCGTGCCGGTCTCGGCGATGGCGACGGCGCAGTCGGTGATGACGCCGTCGATGCCATCGAGATCGGCCCACGCCAGCGGTGGATCGTCGCCCACGCGAACTGCGTCCGAGCGGTCGAGCCACGTCCCCGGGATGGCGGCGGGGACGGCAAGCTGCCGCACCCCGCGGGCAGCGAGGACGTCGGCGATGACCGCTGGCAGGGTCGCCTCGGTCGCCCGGCGGACGGTCGCCTGGTAGTCGCCGACGCGCTCGACGAACAGCTCGACGACGTCGATGTCGGGGGCGAGGGCGGCCTCATAGTCGCGCGGGATCGCCACCACCGCCGGCGCATCGGCGATCGCAGCGCGGATGCGCCCGAGGACGACCTCACGCGCGCCGGGAGTCTCGCTCATGACGGCCCTCCCCGCCCGCCATCCGACCGGCGCCACCAGTCCCGGAACGATTCGCGGGCCGGGGTCTTGAGGTCGCGCGCCCGGAACCAGCCGCCGATCGGACCAGGCCCGGGGATGCGCGGGATGCGCCCACGACGACCGAACAGCCTGCCTCCGAGCCCAGCCGCGCGCTCGGCGAGAGCCAGCCGACGAGGGCTGCGGAACGTCCAGGCGGCGGCGGCGAAACCGGCCGCCTCCGAGGTCGGCAGTCGGTGGCTGGCCTCGGACTGGCGCACGACCTGGCCGCGCAGGTGGACGAGCACCTCCGGGATGTCGATGCGGACCGGGCAGACCTCGAAACAGGCGCCGCACAGCGACGAGGCGAAGGGCAGCGATGCCGTCTGCTTGTCGACGGGATGCCTTGCGATGCCGCGCAGCTGCGGCGTCAGGATCGCCCCGATGGGGCCCGGATAGACCGATCCGTACGCCTGGCCGCCGGTCCGTTCATAGACCGGACAGACGTTGAGGCAGGCGGAGCAGCGGATGCAGCGGAGCGCCTGGCGCCCGAGCGTGTCCGAGAGCACGTCCGTCCGGCCGTTGTCGAGGAGGATGAGATGGAACGTCTGCGGCCCGTCACCCGGCGTGACACCCGTCCACATCGACGTGTACGGGTTCATCCGCTCCGCCGTGGATGAGCGCGGCAGCAGCTGCATGAAGACCTCGAGGTCGCGCCACGTGGGCAGCAGTTTCTCGATGCCCATGACCGTGATGAGGACCTCGGGCAGCGTCAGGCACATCCGGCCGTTGCCTTCGGATTCGAGGACGACGACGGTGCCGGTCTCGGCGACCGCGAAGTTCGCTCCGGAGATCGCCACGCGGGCCCGCAGGAACTTCTCGCGCAGGTGGAGCCGGGCTGCCTCGGCCAGCTCGGAGGGAGCGTCCGTCAGGCCGGCCGGCGCGGGTCGGCCGACGCGGCCCATCTCGTCGATGAAGATGTCGCGGATCTCCGTCCGGTTGCGGTGGATGGCCGGGACGAGGATGTGCGACGGCAGGTCGTGGCCGAGCTGGACGATCATCTCCGCGAGGTCGGTCTCCCAGACGGCGATCCCATGCTGGCGGAGCGCCTCGTTGAGCTCGATCTCCTGAGTCGCCATCGACTTGACCTTGACGACCTCGGTGGCGCCGTGCCGGCGGGCGATCGCTGCGACGATCGCGTTCGCCTCGGCCGCGTCGCGCGCCCAGTGGACGGTGCCGCCGGCCGCGGTGACCGCCGCCTCGAGTCGCTCGAGGAGTGCCGGCAGGTCGCGCATCACCTCGTCCTTGATCGCGGCCCCGGCGAGACGAAGGGCCTCCCAGTCGGCGCGTTCGGCGACGACCGCGGCCCGTTTCGTGCGGATCGTGGTCGTCGCCCGGCCGAGGTTCGCCCGGAGCTGCTCGTTCGCGAGGGCGGACCGGGCCGCTTCCGGGAACGGCGGGGTGCCCCTGAATGTCGGCTCGTGCTCGTGCGTCGTCACGCGCGAGCCTCGGTCGTCGCGAGGATCTCGGCGAGGTGCATGATCCGGACCGGCGAGCGGCGGCGCGACAATAGCCCGCCGATATGCATCAGGCACGACGTGTCGCCGGCGGTCAGGACCTCCGCGCCCGAACCCAGGACGTCGTCCACCTTGTCGAACCCCATGGCCACCGACGTATCGGCGTTCTTGACCGCGAAGGTGCCACCGAACCCGCAGCACGCCTCGGACCGCGGCAGGTCGACCAAGGTCAACCCGTCCACGGCGCGAAGGAGCCTGGTCGGGCGGTCCCCCACCCCGAGGAGTCGCGTCGAGTGGCAGGTCGGGTGGAGCGCTACCGTATGCGGGAAGCGGGCGCCGACGTCGGTCAGGCCGAGGACGTCGACGAGGAACTCGCTCAGTTCGAAGACGCGTGGCGCGACGCTCGCGACCCGATCCGGCAAGTCACCTGATGTCAGGTCGGCGACGACGCCGAAATGGTGGCGGACCATGGTGGCGCACGAGCCGGACGGCGTGACCACCGCGTCGTACGCGGCGAAGACGTCCACGAATCGCTCGACGAGCGGGATGCAGGCGTCCTGATAACCGGAGTTGAAATGCATCTGGCCGCAGCACGTCTGCTCGGCCGGGAACTCGACCTCGTGGCCGAGCCGCCGAAGCAACCGCACCGTCGCCTGCCCGACCTCGGGGAAGAGCAGGTCGTTGTAGCAGGTGATGAACACGGCGATGCGCACTCGGTCAGCCCTCCGGACGGACCGGACCGCCGAATCGATCGGTGAGCGGCAGGTCCGATCGCGGCATGTCAGCGCCCCCGTCGGGCGGCAGAGGTGCGCGGCTCGAACCGACGGATGTCCTGCGTGGCGCGGACGAGCGCCCGCAGCGTATCGAGATCGCCCGCCAGAAGGCCGCGCGACCGGGCCTGGATGAGGACGTTGCCCAGAGCGGTCGCCTCGACCGGGCCGGCGAGCACGGGCACCTCGCAGGCGTCGGCGGTGAGCTGGCAGAGGAGCGAGTTCCGGGCGCCGCCGCCCACGAGATGGACGACGTCGACGACGTGGCCGGACAGGCGCGTCGCGTCGCGCACGGTCCGCGCGTATGCCGCAGCGAGGCTGTCGAGGATGGACCGCACGAGGGCGGGCCGCGACGCCGGTTCGGGCTGGTCGAGCCGGCGCAACGCGGCGGCGATCGTCGCCGGCATGTCGCCCGGCGGCAGGAAGACGGAGTCGTCCGGGTCGAAGACGGGGCCGCCATGGGGCAACTCGGCGGCGGCGATGAGCAGCGCCTGAAGGTTCGCGGGAGTGCCCATCGCCTCCCACGTCCGCATGGATTCCTGGAGGAGCCAGAGGCCCATCACGTTGCGCAGGTAGCGGATCCGCTCGTCCACGCCACCCTCGTTCGTGAAGTTGGCCAGCCGGCTCGCCTCGGACAGGACCGGCGCATCGAGTTCGACGCCGACCAGCGACCACGTCCCGCAGGCGATGTAGGCGAAACCCGGCTCGCCGGCAGGGACGCCGACCACGGCCGACGCGGTGTCGTGCGAACCGACCAGGGTGAGGAGTGTCTCGGGGCCGACCCCGGTCTCGCCACGGACCGCGTCGAGGAGTGGCCCGATCACATCGCCCGGCGAAGCGATCGGGGCGAATAGCGTCGGCGGGATGCCGAGTGACTCCGCGAGCTCGTTGTCCCACGTCCGCCGGTGGATGTCGATCAGGCCGGTGGAGGACGCGTTCGTCACCTCGCTGACAGGGACGCCCGACAGCCACGATCCGATGAGGTCCGGGATCAGCAGCATCCGACGGGCCGCTGCGAACGCGGCCGTGCCGCGCGAGGCCGCGAGCTGGTAGAGCGTGTTGAACGGCATGACCTGGAGGCCGTTCCGGGCGTACAGCGCGTCCGTCGCGATGACGTCGTGGACGGCCTCGACCCCTGCCGCGTTCCGGGCATCGCGATAGTGGAACGGGTCACCCAGCAGGCTGCCGGCCCCGTCGAGCAGCCCGTAGTCCACGGCCCATGAATCGACGGCGACGCTGACGAGTCCATCCGCCGCCACCGCGGTGCGAGACGCTTCCCGCAGACCCGCCAGGATCTCGTGGTAGAGCCGCAGGATGTCCCAGTGCAGCCCATCCGGCAACCTCACCGGCTCGTTCGCGAAGCGATGGACCTCGGTCAGTTCCAGCTCGTTCGGGGCGACCCGCCCGACCATCACCCGGCCGCTCGATGCGCCGAGATCGACGGCTGCGACGAGCCGGCCGGTCACCGGAGGAAGGCCGCCGCAACACCCGCGTCGACGGGGATGTGGAGCCCCGTCGTCTGACTGAGGTCGCCGCCGGTCAGGGCGAAGACCGCAGCCGCGACATGTTCTGGCAGGACCTCGCGCTTGAGCAACGTGCGCTGCGCGTAGAACTCGCCGAGCTTGTCCTCCGCGATCCCGTAGGTGCGGGCACGGTCCGCGCCCCAGCCCTTGGCGAAGATGCCGGAGCCGCGGACGACGCCGTCGGGGTTGACACCGTTGACCCGGATCCCGAACTGCCCGAGCTCCGCGGCGAGCAGCCGGACCTGGTGGGCCTGGTCGGCCTTGGCGGCACCGTAGGCGACGTTGTTCGGCCCGGCGAAGAACGCGTTCTTGCTGACGATGTAGACGAGATCGCCGCCCATCGCCTGGTCGATCAGGATGCGGGCGGCCTCACGCGACACGAGGAACGAGCCGCGAGCCATCACGTCGTGCTGCAGATCCCAGTCAGCGACGGTCGTCTCGAGCAACGGCTTGGAGATCGACAGGCCGGCGTTGTTGACGACGAGGTCGACCCCGCCGAAGGCGAGAACCGCGCGCCGGAACGCATCGGCGACCTGGTCCTCGTCGGTCACGTCGGCGCGGACGCTGATCGCGACGTCGGTCCCGCCCAGCTCCCGTGCCACCGCCTCGGCGTTCTCGGCGTCGATGTCTGCGACGACGACGCAGGCACCCTCCGCGGCGAGCCGGTGCGCGATCGCCTTTCCGATCCCGGAACCGCCGCCCGTCACGAACGCGATGCGTCCGGCAAGCGGCTTCGGCTTGGGCATGCGCTGGAGCTTGGCCTCCTCGAGTGCCCAATATTCGATCCGGAACTTCTCCGATTCGTCGATCGGGCTGTAGGTCGACAACGCCTCGGCGCCACGCATCACGTTGATCGCGTTGACATAGAACTCGCCGGCGACCCGTGCCGTCTGCTTGTTCGCCCCGAACGAGAACATCCCGATGCCGGGGACGAGGACGATGGCCGGGTCGGCCCCGCGCATCGCCGGGCTGTCCGGTGTCGCGAAGCGCCGGTAGTAGGCCGTGTACTCGGCGCGATACGCCTCATGGAGCTCGCCCAGCCGGGTGACGACATCGGCGAGCTCGGCGGTCGGCGACATGTCGAGGACCATCGGCCGGACCTTGGTCCGCACGAAGTGGTCGGGGCACGAGGTGCCCTGGGCCGCCAGTCGCGGATGCTCGGCACGACCGATGAAGTCGAGGACGACGTCGCTGTCCGTGTAATGGCCGACCTGCGCGCGATCCGTCGATGCCAGCCCGCGGATGAGCGGCAGGAGCGCGGCCGCGCGGGCGTGTCGCTCGGCCTCGGGGAGTGGCGCGTAGCCGACGATGAAGGCCCCGAACGGCTCCGCCCGCCCGTTGTCGGCGATGAACCGCTCGGCGGTCCGGATGATGTCGACCGAGCGCGCCTCGCACAGCTCGGACGTGTCGCCCCAGGCGGTGATGCCGTGGCCACCGAGGATCGCCCCGATCGCGTCAGGGTGCGTGCGGCGGACCTCGGCCATGTCCAGGCCGAGCTGGAACCCCGGGCGGCGCCAGTCGACCCAGGCGACCCGGTCCCCGAAGCAGCGGCGGGTGAGTTCCTCGCCATCCGCGGCCGTCGCCAGGGCGATCCCGGAATCGGGGTGGAGATGGTCCACGTGGTCGGCATCGACGAGGCCGTGCATGGCAGTATCGATGGACGGTGCCGCGCCGCCCCGCCCGTGAAGACAGAAATCGAACGCGGCGACCATCTCGTCCTCGCGCTCGACGCCCGGGTAGACGTCGACGAGGGAACGCAGCCGGTCGAGCCGAAGCACCGCGAGGCCCGCCTCGGCGAGCGTCCCCAGATCCCCGCCAGAGCCCTTGACCCAGAGAAGCTCGACCGGCGTGCCGGTCACGGGATCGATGGCGGTCCCCTTGGCGGAGGTGTTCCCGCCGGCATAGTTCGTGTTCCGAGGGTCCGCACCGAGCTTGTTCGAGCGCTCGAGCAGGGCCGTGACCGGCGAGCCCGTGTGATGCCTCACGGCCTTGAGGCTCATGCGCCCCATCCAGCCTGGTTGCCGCCGACGCGGTCGGCGACGATGGCCGCACCATAGCCCGAGCGAGCGTAGGCGCCCACAGGATCCGGGTCCAACCCGAGGCCTGCGCGCACCTCCGCGAGGAGTGGCCGGACGTCGGTGTCGTAAGCGTCCATCAGGACCGCGTTGGCTCCGAGCACGTCACCGGTCCTCTGCGCGGCAAGGAGCGCCTCCGCGTCGACGAGGAGGGCCTTGGCGGTCGCCTCCTGGACGTTCATGACGGACCGGATCTGGCCGGGGATCTTTGGTTCGATGTTGTGGCACTGGTCGAGCATGAAGGCGACCCCAGAGTCGGGGCTGAGCGCCCCTGCCTGCACGACCTCGTGCATGATCCGGAACAACTGGAACGGATCCGCCGACCCGACCATCAGGTCGTCGTCGGCGTAGAACCGGGAGTTGAAGTCGAACCCGCCGAGCCGACCCGCGCGGAGCAACGACGCGACGATGAACTCGATGTTGGTGCCCGGGGCGTGGTGCCCGGTGTCGACCACGACCATCGCCTTCGGGCCCGCGGCCACGCACTGGATGTAGGAGGTGCCCCAGTCGGGGACGTCCATCGTATAGAACGATGGCTCGAAGAACTTGTACTCGAGGACCATCCGCTGGTCGGGCCCAAGACGAGCGTGGACCGCGGCCAGCGCCTCGGCAAGTCGGTCCTGACGCGCCCGGATGTCGTCCTGCCCGGGATAGTTGGTCCCGTCCGCGAACCACAGCTTGAGGTCGCGCGATCCGGTGGCGTCCATGACGTCGACGCAGGCGAGCAGGTGGTCGAGCGCCTTCCGGCGGATGCGAGCGTCCGGGCTGCAGACGCTCCCGAGCATGTAATCGTCGTCCTGGAAGGTGTTCGAATTGATGGTCCCGAGGGCGACCCCGACATCCGCGGCGTGCCGCGCAAGGTCTGCGTAATCGTCCACACGGTCCCAAGGGATGTGCAGGGCGACCGTCGGCGCGACGCCGGTGAACCTGTGGACCTGCGCGGCGTCGGCGACCTTCTCGTACGGATCGCGCGGCACGCCGTTCTGGGCGAAGACCTTGAACCGGGTCCCGGAATTGCCGAACGCCCATGACGGCAGTTCGATGCGCTGGGACCGGAGTGCCGCGACGACGGCCTGGTTACTGGTCACCTGTCTGCCTCCGTCGCCCTCGGGCGGCTGGTCGGATGCCTCGTTCGTCCCGATCGTACGCGCCGGACGAGGCTGTCATCCGATCCGGGCGGCGACACCAGGGAGTGGGCGCCGGAGGAGCGGACGTCCGTCGCGCCGTCGCCCGGATCGGTTCGTCGAGACCGTCTCCGGATCCGCCTCGCGGCATCTCCGGAGAGCCCGGTCACGACCTTGTCGGCAAGACTGCCACACATTTCGATTGGTTTCAATTACATTCTTGACAATTGCGTTCCGGTACGGCCTACTGTGGCTCGGAAAGCAAACGAAACCGATGTCGACCCCGAGTCGTCGCCCCGCGTCCACCCCAGAGGAGAGGCGTGACCGCCACAGCGAGTGTCTCCACGAGCGACGTCTTCGCCCGCGAACGACAGGAACGGATCGCTCGGATCGTCGAAGAGGACGGCCGCGCCCGGGTCGCCGACCTCGCCACCCGATTCGGCGTCTCGGCGGTGACCATCCGCAAGGATCTGATCTCGCTCGAGGCGGACCATCGCCTCGTCCGGACCCACGGCGGAGCGATCGCCATCGACCGCAGCCGGCCGGAACTTGCGTTCGGGGTCCGCGAGCGTCTCCAGGCCGACGAAAAGATGCGGATCGGGGCGGCCGCCGCAGCCCTCGTCCAGGACGGCGAGAGCATCGTGTTCGATGCGAGCACCACGGCCCTGTCCGTCGCCCGCCATCTGAAGGCACGTGGCGGCTGGAGCGGCCTCACGGTCATCACCAACGGCCTGCGCCTCGCCTCCGAACTCGCAGGTCATCCGGGGATCAGCGTGCTGATGCTCGGTGGCCGCGTCCGCTGGGAAGCGCTGTCCGTGGTCGGCCAGCTCGGGGACGGCCTGTTCCAGCGGATCAACGTCCAGAAGGCGTTCCTCGGGGCGGCCGGCTTCACAGTCGAATCGGGGCTCGCCGACGCGACCGAGGAGGAAGCGCAGATCAAGGAGGCGATGGTCACGGCCGCCCGCGAAGTCATAGCGATCGTCGATCACACGAAGTGGGCGCACGCGGCATTCGCCACGTTCTGCCCGACCGACCGCATCGACGTCGTCCTGTCCGACGACGATGCGCCGCACGCGATGGTCGAGGATCTCATCGGTCGCGGCATCGAGGTCCGGCTGATCGGCACCGACCGCGGCGCGCCACCGTGACCGCGACACCGGCCGTCGCCGCCCCGCCCCGCGCCGAGCTGAACGGCATCTCGAAGCGGTTCGCCGCGACGCAGGCGCTCGACGATGTCACGCTCGATCTCGTCGCCGGCGAGGTCCATGCGCTCGTCGGCGAGAACGGCGCGGGCAAGAGCACCCTGGTCAAGATCCTCGCCGGCGTCCACCAGCCGGACAGCGGCACGATCGCGCTCGACGGCCAGGCGACTCCGATCAACGGACCAGCCCATGCCCGGGCACTCGGCATCGCCGTCGTCCATCAGGAGCCACGCCTTTTCCCGGACCTGACCGTCGCCGAGAATGTGTTCATCGGCCACGCCCCCGCTCGACGGCTGGGAGTCCTCGACTGGGGCGCCACGCGCCGGGCCGCGAAGGCACTCTTCGCGGAGCTGGACGTCCGACTCGATGTCGGCGCACCGGTCCGCGGGCTGTCGATGGCCGATCAGCAGCTCATCGAGATCGCCAAGTCGCTGTCTGTCGAGGCGCGCGTGCTGATCCTCGACGAACCGACGGCGTCCCTCTCGGCGCACGAGGTCGAGCGCTTGTTCACCATCGTTCGGAACCTCCGAGCGCGGGGCGTCGCGATCCTGTTCGTCAGCCACCGGCTCGACGAGGTGTTCGAGCTTTGCGACCGGGCGACGGTCTTTCGCGACGGCAGGCACGTCATCACGACATCCACGTCGGAGCTGACCACGGCCGACCTCGTGCGGCACATGGTCGGGCGCAGCGTGTCCCTCTTCCCGAAGGTCGACACGCCGATCGGCGACGTCTTCCTCGAGATCGAGGGCCTGACCCGCGAAGGCGTCTTCCGCGACGTGACGTTCGACGTCCGACACGGCGAGATCGTCGGGCTGGCCGGGCTGGTCGGGGCAGGTCGAACGGAGGTCGCCCGCGTCCTGTTCGGGATCGATCAGCGCGATGCCGGCGAGGTCCGGCTGGATGGCGCCGCGGTGAGTTTCGCGAGTCCATCGGCGGCGATGGACGGCGGGGTCGCCTACCTGCCCGAGGACCGCCACCAGGAGGGCCTCGTCCTCGACTTCTCGATCGCCCAGAACGTGACGCTGCCGATCATGCCGCGACTCTTCCCGCGGTTCCTGGTCAACGCCGCAACGGAGCGAGCCGTCGCCAACGACTACACCGAGCAGTTCAACGTCAAGATGACGGGCGTCGAACAGATGGTCGGCGCGCTGTCGGGCGGCAACCAGCAGAAGGTCGTCCTGGCCAAGTGGCTGGCCTCCAGGCCACGGCTGCTCATCCTCGACGAACCCACCCGCGGCATCGACATCGGCGCCAAGGTCGAGGTCCATCGGATCGTCTCCGAACTCGCCGCGTCCGGCCTCGGGATCATCCTCATCTCGAGCGACCTGCCCGAGGTCCTGGCGATGTCCGACCGGATCATCGTCCTCCATGAAGGCCGCGTCACCGCCGAGATCGCCCGCGCCGACGCGACCGAGGAGCGGGTGATGTTCGCCGCCACCGGCAACCTCGCCGCCGACCCCGTGGACACCCATGACTGACGCCGGCGTCACCGCGACCCTCGACGTCCCGCGTGACCGCAGCGCGTGGCTCGGCGTGGTCGCCCGCCAGCGCGAACTCAGCCTGGTCGCGATCATGGTCGTGCTGGGGGCCCTGGTGTCTATCGCGGCCCCCCAGTTCCTGACCGTGGACAACATCTCGCAGGTCGCGGTCCTGGCCTCGATCGTGGCCGTCGCCGCCGTCGGCGAAGCCCTCGTGGTCATCACCCGGAACGTGGACCTGTCGGTCGAGGCGATGATGGGCCTGGTGGCCTACTGCGTCGCCGTGTCGCTCGAGAACCACATGTTCGGTGCCCCCGGCGCGATCCTGTTCGGGGTCGGCATCGGGCTCGTCCTGGGGATGATCAACGGCTTCATCGTCACGATCCTGCGGGTGCCCGCGATCGTCGCGACCCTCGGCACCCTCAGCATCTTCCGCGGCGTGGACTACCTCGTCGCCGGCAGCCACCAGGTCCCCAGATCGGGCCTGCCACCCGGCTTCACCGACGCCGCGCACAACGACATCTTCGGGATCCCGATCTTCGTGTTCATCGCCGTCGTCGTCGTCGTGGTCGGGTCGGTCCTCCTGCGCTGGACCACATTCGGCCGGCAGTTCTACGCGGTCGGCAGCAATCCCGAGGCGGCCGCCATCCTGGGCATCCCGTCGCGCCTGGTCGTCTTCGTCGCGTTCGCCCTGTGCGGCCTCATGGCCGGCATCGCCGGGGTCATGTACGTCATCGAATTCGGGACCATCAACGGGACGTCCGCGGGCGGCTACACGCTCCAGGTCGTGGCCGCGGTCGTCGTCGGCGGGGTCGGCATCTTCGGCGGCACGGGCACTCTCGCCGGGGCGGCGCTGGGCGCGCTCTTCCTCGGATTCATCGCCAACGCCCTGATCCTCATCGGGCTGTCGCAATTCTGGCTGCAGGCCATCTACGGCCTGGTGATCCTGGTCGCGGTCAGCGCCGACGCCTACATCCTGCGGCGCCTCCAGCGTGCCGCATCGCTGAACCGCAGCCGATGAGCGCGGCTGTGGGTCCGTTCACGGAGGGCAGATCGTGGACCCGGCTGCTCGCGCGCTGGGAGACACTCCTGTTGGTCGCCCTGCTCGTGCTGATCGTGCTCGGCAACGCCTTGTCTCCGTTCTTCCTGACCTCCGGCAACTTCGGCAACCTCATCGCGGCCTTGATGGAGGTCGCGATCATGGCCCTGCCGATGACGCTGATCATCATCGCCGGCGAGATCGACCTGTCGGTCGAGTCGATGGCCGGCCTGTCGAGCGCGATCCTCGGGTTCCTGTGGGCGGCCGGCGTCCCGATGGAGGTCGCGATCGCGGTCGTCCTCGTGGTCGGCGTGCTGGGCGGCCTGTTGAACGGCCTGCTCGTCGCGCGCGGCGGGCTGCCGTCTCTGGTCGTGACACTCGGGACGCTCGCGCTCTTCCGCGGCCTCGCCCTCATCATCCTCGGGCCGCGCGGGGTGAGCGACTTCCCGCCGGGATTCACAGAGATCGGCTTCGGCCACGTCCCCGGGACGGACATCCCGTGGCCATTCGTCATCTTCCTGGCTCTCGCACTCATCCTCGGCGTGGTCCTCCACCGGTCATGGGTCGGGCGACAGGTCTACGCGATCGGAAAGAACACGGGAGCCGCACGGTTCTCCGGCGTCCGGGTCGCCCGGGTCAAGATCGGTCTGTTCGTCCTGACCGGGCTGATCGCCGCGGTCGCCGGCGTGATCCTCACCTCACGCCTCTCGACATCCCGAGCCGACGCAGGCCAGGGCATGACCCTCACGGTCGTGACCGTCGTCCTGCTCGGCGGCGTCAACATCTTCGGCGGGTCCGGGACGATCCCCGGCGTGGTCCTGGCCGTCCTCGTCGTGGCGGTCATGCAGAACGCGCTTCGTCTCGCCGGCGTGTCGGTCGACGTGCAGAGCATCGCCCTCGGGCTGCTCCTGATCGTGTCGGTCGTCATCCCCACCTTTGCTCACCAGGCCAAGTCGGCCGTCGATCGGGTCGTCGGGGGCCGTCCCCCACCGGCCGACTCGGTCCCACGTGGTGAGCGAGCGTTGTCGTAGGGAAGAGGAGGAACAGCTTTGAAGATCAGGACTGTCGGGCGCGGGCTCGCCCTCATCAGCGTCGCCGCGGTGGTGTTCGCCGCGTGCTCCAGCTCGGGTGGGTCGACCGCTCCGTCGACCGCTCCGTCGGCTGCGGCGTCTTCCGGCGCATCGGCTGCTGCGGGAGCGGCGCTCAAGATCGGCTACCTGCCGAAGGACATCGTCAACCAGTACTTCGCGGCCGCGAAGACCGGCATCGACAAGGGTGCCAAGGAATCCGGTTCGACCGTCATCCAGGTCGGACCGAACGAGCCGAAGGCGGACCTGCAGGTCCCGTTCATCAAGGACCTGACGACCCAGAAGGTCGACTCGATCATCATCTCGGCCGATGACAAGGACGCGGTCGCCCCTGACCTGAAGGCCGCGATGGCGGCCGGGATCAAGGTCGTCGGATTCGACTCGAGCCCAGCCGTCGGCGCGTACAACGTCTTCGTCAACCAGGTCGACTTCAGCGGCGTCGGCGTCAACCTCGCCGACTGGGCGTGCGAGCTCGCACCGAATTGCACCGGCGACATCGCGATCCTGTCGGCGGCCGCCACCGCGACCAACCAGAACGCGTGGATCGACCTGATGAAGAAGACCCTGTCCACCGACGCCAAGTACAAGGGCCTCAACCTCGTCGACACGGTCTACGGCGACGACAAGCCCGATGTCAGCACGACGCAGGCACAGGCCCTGCTGACCAAGTACCCGAATCTCAAGGTCATCGTCGCCCCGACGACCGTCGGCATCCTCGCGGCCGCCCAGGTCGTGTCCGCCGCCAAGAAGTCGGACACCGTCAAGGTCACCGGCCTTGGCTTCCCGAACGACATGAAGCCGTTCGTCAAGGACGGCACCTCCCCGGTCTTCGGGCTGTGGAGCGTCCCGGACCTCGGCTACCTCGCCGAGCAGGTCGCGGCGAAGCTGGTCAGCGGCGAGATCAAGGGCACCGAGGGTGAGCAGTTCAGCGTCAAGGGTCTTAACGGCGACAAGCCGTACACGATCGGCAAGGACGGCGTCGTCGTCCTCGGCCCGGCCTTCCGATTCGACAAGACGAACGTCGATAACTTCAACTTCTAGGTCGTCAGGCCGCGTTCGACGGACGCGGAGCGGAGCCCCGGGAGCGATGCTTCCGGGGCTTCCCACATCCAGAAGGAGTCGCGATGGAACGCGTGGGGTTCACGATGCGCCTGGTGACCGGCCAGGAGGCCGAATACCGCCGGCGGCACGCGGATGTCTGGCCCGAGATGCTCGACGCGCTGCGGGCAGCGGGCGCGCGCGATTACTCGATCTTCATCGACGGCGACGTCCTGTTCGCGTACCTGGAGGTCGACGACTTCGCGGCGTTTCGCACGTTCATGTCCGCCGCGCCTGTCAATGATCGCTGGCAGGCTGAGATGGCCTCACTCATCGACCCGCTGACCGACCCGGCGACGGGTTTCCACAAGCGACTCGAGGAGATCTTCCACCTCGACTGAGGATCCGACCGACACCGAACGCGAAGGAGACGCCGATGGCCAGCTGGGCCGATTTCGCCGCCGCTGCCCCGGACATCGCCGCCGAGGGGCGCCGGCTCATCCTCGCCCGCGGTGACGGCGAGGCCCTCCTCGCGACGGTCCGTGGCGACGACCTGCCGCGACTCCATCCCGTGAATGTCGCGATCGTGGACGGGCGGATGTACGCGTTCATCATCGCGCGCTCGCCGAAGCGGCTCGACCTCGAGCTCGACGGGCGCTACGCCATGCACACCCACGTGGACCCGGCGGCACCGAGCGAGGTCGCGTTGCGGGGCCGGGCCCGACTCGTTGCCGACCCCGCCGAGCGCGCGATCGTCGCAGCCGGTTGGGCATTCGAGGCCGATGACGGCTACGCGCTGTTCGAATTCGATGTCGAGGTCGCACTCCTGGGCGCGCGGGCGACCGCGGACGACTGGCCGCCGAGCTACTCGTCGTGGAAGGACGCCTAGATCATCGATTCTTGGTCGACAACGAGGCGTCGAACGGCGCCACGGGACCGTCCTCGACTCCGAACCGCGACTCCCGCTCGACGATCCCGACCGGGGAGCGCTTCGGGTCGCGTTCGACGTCTGGCTGTCGACTGCGAGTCGACCGCTGGTGTCGCAGAGCCAGGCCCGAGCCGGTCAGGCGCCTCGCATCGCCACGAGCTCGTCGATCCATTCGGCCAGCCGGCCGCGATGGGCGGCGTAGTGGTCCACCGCGGACTTGCGGATCCACCAGGCGGCCTCGTCGGTCGGCTCGGGCAGCCGCGCCCAGGCCTGGCGCATGCGCGTCCGGCCCGCGTTGGCCTGCGACCAGACGACGTCCCACGGCTGACCCCGCATCGCGGCGAGGAAGACGGCGTTCATCGCGTCGATGTCGACGTCGTGACCCTCGTAGGTGTCGGCGATCATCCTCTCGAACTGGGTCGCCGCCTCCGCAAGCCACGTCCCGAGATGACCGATGAGGTCTCGCAGCGTCCAATCCGGATCGCGGTAATAGCCGGGGATGAGCCGCTCCTCCGGGCGACAGGTCCGGACGAGGTCCGCGATCTCGTACCAGCCTCGCTCCTCGGCGTCGAGGTCCGCGGCATACGGCGTGTCTGCGATGTGCATCGTCGGTCATGGTCCCAAGTCGGAGCCGGATTGTCGAGCCGGTCGGCGCTCACCCTCACGTCTTCAGGAGGATCCGGCCGGTCGCCGCATCCACCACGATCGGCAGTCCCGCAAGGGGTTGGTCCGTCGGTCCGCCAAGGACCGCCGCGTTGCGCGCCGGATCGAACGTCGCATCGTGACATGGGCACAGGAGGATCCCGCTCGCGGCATCGAAGCCGACCGTGCAGCCAGCATGGGTGCACACGGCGTCGAACGCCACGAAGGTTCCGTCCCGCAGGCGCACGATGATCCCGGGGTCGCCGGCCGGCAGCGGTGACGGCGCGCTGGACGGGACCGTGAACGAGGCGCTCCCCGTGCTGTCCACGTCGGCGACGGTCGCCACGGGGATGCCGGTCGATGGCGGCGTCGATCCGGACGCCGCACGAGACGGAGTGGCGCCGCCGGCCGATCCGCCGGCCGATCCGCCGGCCCGATCTGTCAGCCGGATCCCGCGCTCGCGCAAGGGAACCGCGATCGAGGCGACGGCGACCGCCATGACGGCGAGCAGGCCGGTCTGAAGCAGGATCCTGCGTTCGATCGTCGGCGCGTCACCCTCGACGCTCCTGGCCCGCGCTCCGCGAGTGGCGACCGGCGTCGGTGGGCGGAGCGATCGCGGCACGAGCAGACCACCCGTCCCGGCGATCGCGAGCGTGATCCAGCCGACCGCGTACGGCAGGTCGGCTCCGTAGTAGAACGGACGCGTGGGCCACGAGGCGGTCAACCAGAA